>Ga0335069_10000197_pt1 | contig 104496 bp, 84 predicted proteins | sample Lox_Sample_11_FD_206714 | JGI IMG/M metagenome (GOLD analysis project Ga0335069, IMG submission 206714) | Soil microbial communities from Loxahatchee National Wildlife Refuge, Florida, United States - Lox_Sample_1.1 | ecosystem: Environmental > Terrestrial > Soil > Wetlands | place: USA...
CGGCGGCCAGCGAGCCAAGCGCCAGCTCGAAAGCGCCCGGCAAGTAAGCGGGACTGTCCTCCCGCGCCAGCGTGAACGCCTGCTCTTCGCTCAGGCTGAATTTCTGTGTTTTGTCGTCATAGGTGATGTAGCCGCCTGCCGCCTGCGATGACAGCCATTCGCGCAGGTAGCGTTCGTCGGTCTTCGTCTTGGCTGCAAGTTCAGCCGATGTCATCGGAGCAGCAGCCAGCGCCTTATAAAGGCCAAGTTTTTCTCCAATTACTACCATGCCGCTGTGAACGGCTGCGCCCAAATCGGTGACGAACCGTCCGATGAACGCGTTCAACTTATCCATGTCAAGCGACGGTGCCGCTGTTGTGCTCATAAAATGTACCCCCTCCACAAGATTGAATTTTGCGTCGCAGTTGATGAAGGGAAAGGTCTGGTGTGACCCAGGAATTCAACTGCCCCACGAGTTGATATCGATTTTGTACCCGAAAAAGCGACAGGTCAAGGATTCGATCATGTCGAAATGAAGGCAATCGGCTGAAATTATTGCAGTTGTGCGACCCTGCGGGAGTCGCGGCGATGAGGTCCAAGACTCGTAGGTTAATTATAATAATGTCGATTATATAACTTGACAATAAACAAGTGTTCTTGCTTTAATTCCATAAATATTTGGCGGCCGAAGCCCGACACCGGCGCTGGAAGCCTGGGCTGGGCCGCCGCCCTGACTTGCCCGCTCATCCCTTGTGTTGGAGTACGCGGTATTTCACGGCAGCAATTTTCGTGGCGCAATTGTAGGGGGGGAATTCCATGTCGATCGATCAGGCAAAAAGCTCCGGCAAACGTGCTCTTCTCGGGCTCGACGAGTGGGCCGTTATCGTCGCGCTCGTGGTGGCGCTCGCAGTCAAGTTCGATCTGTTGAAGAACGTGCCCTGGTAATCAGGCGGCGGCTCGATACGCGGTCGACAAATCCTTCGTCATGAGTACCGCAAGCGACCAGAGATTCAGTGAGTGAGGAGAGGTCATGGCTTCCACAACATCAGTTCCAAGCGTTGAAACAGGCAGTCGCACCCTGAACATATTGAACATTCTGCCCGGCGTTCTCTTACTTGCCGGCATCGGATATGCGGCCAAAGTTCTCGAGCGTACGGTCAACACTTACGCCAAGACTCACCACGTCACCTTTCCTAATATCGAGTATGTTCTCTGGGCAATCCTGATTGGCCTCGTGATCTCGAATACGCTCTCGATCCCAAGGATTTTTCACGCGGGCATTGCCACCTACGAATTCTGGCTGAAGCTAGGCATCGTTCTGCTGGGCGCCCGCTTTGTGCTGGCCGACATTCTCAAACTCGGGGGCATCAGCCTCGGCCTCGTTGTGATTGAAATCACGCTCTCGCTCGCGTTGATGACTCTTCTCGGCAAAGCCTTTGGCCTGAAGCCAAAGCTCATCTCGCTCCTTGCGATCGGTTCGTCGATCTGCGGTGTTTCGGCGATCATCGCCGCCAGGGGCGCGATTGACGCGGACGATGAAGATTCCTCGTTTGCTATCGCGGCGATTCTCGCGCTTGGAGCGCTCGCGCTCTTTACCTTCCCGGCGATCGCGCACGGATTGCACATGAACGATACCTCTTATGGCTTGTGGGCTGGACTCGGGGTCGATAACACCGCCGAAGCCACCGCCGCCGGAGCTTTATATTCCGACGCCGCCGGCAAGGTCGCCGTCCTCGCCAAAACCGCGCGCAACGCCATGATCGGATTTGTTGTGCTCGCCTATGCGATCTATTGGGCAGGGAAGGGCCAGGCCGAAACCGTCACCAACAAGGCGGCGTTTCTTTGGAAGAAGTTTCCCAAATTCATTCTCGGATTCCTACTGATCTCGTTGCTGGTCGGCTTTCACCTCTTCAGCAAGGGACAGGTTGGGTCATTGGGGAATCTCTCGAAGTGGGCATTCTTGTTGACTTTCGCCGGAGTAGGACTGCGCACGAATTTCCGTGAGATGTCCAAACAAGGATTGCGGCCATTCATCGTCGGAGCGCTGGGTGAGATCCTGATCGCGTGCCTGACGCTCGGGCTGGTACTGGGCGCGAACAGGATTTGGGGGGTGTGAGCCGGATCGAACGTTGCGTCCCACGAATTGAACGCGTCATTGGGCTCACCGTTCTTCGCTTGAAGTTCGTACTTCTTAGACATTGATCGCACTCTCCAGCAGGGCCCCAGAAATACAAGAAATGGGATGGCCATCCGCCAAACGGGATAAGCGATCTCCAATCTCCAAATTGGAACCGAACGGAGTGGAAATTGTGCCCCCAGAAAAGTGCTCTTAGTTGTTAGTAAGTACCTGCAAAGTCCACGACTTATTGCAGCGTTATTACTTATCTATGTGATGTAGATCACATGTAACGCTCGCTTGGTGTATGGTTTGCACCCTCCGATGCCGCTGCTATTTGTATGTCTTCTTTGGGTTTCTCGAAAATCCGGCGCCATTTTGGCTCCGGCAGGAGGAAGTAAATGAGAATTCTTCGAAATCTTAAACCTGTTGCGATCGGGCTCACGGCAATAGCGCTGATCGCAGCGCTCTCGGTCCTGTGCTTCGGACAGATCGAAACCGGCTCCATTTCCGGAAACGTCAAGGACCCCGCCGGCGCTGTGGTCAAAGGTGCCACTGTAACAGTGGTCTCCACCACGAAGGGAACCACACGCACGGCAATAACCGACGATCAAGGTGCGTATGTAGTATCCACCTTGCTTCCTGACAAATACGTCGTAACCTTTGAAGCCGCGGGCTTCGCTAAGGTGACCCAGAAGATCGAGGTCCTCATCGGTTCAGCCAATAACCTTTCACCGATTCTGAAGGTGGGCTCCACCAGCACGACGGTCGAAGTTAGCGGCGTAACCGCCGTCGAGGTCCAGCTCCAGTCCCAGGAGTTCTCCTCCACCATAGTCCCTGCGCAAATGGAAGCTCTGCCTTCCATCTCGCGCGATCCCTATGATCTGGTTGCGACCACCTCGAACGCTGACGTTGACGAGAGCGGGAGCACTAGCCGCGGCGTTAACTTCTCGCTGAACGGCGGCCGCGCCGCAGCCACTGACATTCAATTGGACGGCGCCGAGAACTCCCAGTGGTTCGGCGCTGGCATCGCTCAGCCGGTCCCGATGGATGCAGTCCAGGAATTCAATGTGACGACCAGTGGCCTGACGGCTGACCTCGGCCACACCTCCGCCGGCGTCGTCAATGTCGCCACCAAGTCCGGAACGAACGACTGGCACGGCTCCGCCTATGAATTCTCCCGCCAGGCCGTTCTGGCCTCCAACGACTACAACTCCAATGCGTTAGGAATTCGGCGCCCCGGATTCGAGCGCAATCAATTCGGTTACTCTATCGGCGGACCCATTAAGAAAGACAAGATGTTCCTCTTCTCCAGCACCGAATGGATACGCGTGAGGTCGTCGGCCAACTTCCAGGGTTTTGTCCTGGACCCGGCCTTCGCTTCGGGCGAGTCGTCTCCCTTAGCGGCTAATACGCAGGCTTTCTTTGCCCAGTACGGGACCTTGACCGGTGAAAAACTGGGCAGCGTGAGCGCGGCCAGCCTCGCGGCCGACTGGGGCGACCCAGCGGACTGCACCCAGCCGTGCAACCCACTACTTTCCGCATCCGATCCAAACTTCTATGCCTGGATGCTGGCGAACCCCAACGCTCCGGTCTTCGACGCGTGGCAGTACACTGCGCCGCAGGATTCCGGCGGCGGGTACCCCCAGAACGCCTATAACACCTTAAACCGTTTCGACTGGAACCTCAGCACTAAGAACAGTCTCTTTGCCCGCTATGCGCGTTATCAGGAAATCGACCAAGTTGGGGTCGGCGGCTCCAGTCCATACGTTGGTTATAACCAAGGCAACACTCAAACAACCGACAGCTATATGCTCTCGTTCACCCATGTGTTCCGGCCGACTCTTGTTAGCGACACAAAGATCCTCTTCGACCGGCTGTACAGCTCGACTCCGCTGGGCAAGAACGGGGTCGTTCCCACCATGGATATCAGCGTGAACTATACGCTCGGACTTACAGATCCATCAACAGGGTTCAGCTTCAACACCCTGTTCCCGGGCTATAACACGGATACGCCCGGACTGGGCGGTCAATTCTACGGCCCGCAAAACTATGGCGAGATCCTTGAGGGTCTTTCCTGGACAAGGGGCCAGCATACTTTTAAGTTCGGCGGCAACTACATCTATACGCAAGACAACCGCTTCTATGGCGCATACCAAACCGCGATCGAAGCGCTTTCTTATACTCTGCAGCCCACCGCCATGGATGCCCTGATGACCGGCGTGGCAAATGCTTTTGAAGTCGCTATTCCAGATCCGGCCAAGCTATACCCCTGCAGCCGCGATCCTATGACCGGAGCCTACATTATCACTGCAAATTGCCAATATCCGCTGCCCGTAACCAACTCTCCGAGCTTCGCGCGCAGCAACCGCTTCAATGACGGTGCCGTTTACGTGAACGACACCTGGAAGGCGCTCCCACGCCTGTCACTTAACCTTGGAGTCCGTTGGGAGTACTATGGCGTCCAGCACACCAACCACCCCGAGAACGACTCCAACTTCTACCTCGGAACCGGCCAGACGATCTGGGACCAAGTCGCCAATGGGCAGGTTTATCAGGCGAATGCTTCGGGCAATCCTGTGGGCGGAGAGTGGGGAAAGAGAAAGAACAACTGGATGCCTCGCGCCGGCTTTGCATGGGACGTGTTCGGCGATGGCAAAACTTCGCTGCGCGGCGGCATCGGCATGGGTTACGAGCGTAACTTTGGCAACGTGACCTTCAACATGATTCAGAACCCGACCGGCCAGCTGATCCTGCTGCTGACCTACGCGGATAACGGATCATTGCCGACTCCAGATGGAAACATCGACATTACCACCAACAACTATGGTCCGTATGGAACGGCTCCTGAAGGCAGCAGTTACTACATCAAGAACGTAACCCTGCGCGCGGTTGATCCGCACATCAAGACCGCGTACAGCGGCTTCTGGAACATCGGCATCGAGCGCCAGGTGAGCCATAACACCATTGTCGATCTCACCTACACCGGCTCACAAGGCAATCACCTCTACTCCATTGCCAACCGCAACCAGAGCTACTTCGGCTCGCTTTACGAAGGTTGCACCGACAATGATTACGGCACCGGCAACTACTGCCATGCCAGCGATCGCCTCAACATGCAGTACAGCAACATCAACTGGCGCGGCAGTGATGGCTTCAGCAAGTACAACGCCATGATCGCCGACGTGCGTTCGTCGAACCTGTTCAACAAGGGTTTAACCCTGAATGCGAACTGGACCTGGGCGCACTCGATGGATAACCTGAGTTCGACCTTCTCCGATGGTGTGGCCAGTGACTACCAGCTCGGCTATACCGATCCGTTCAATCCGATGCGGGATCGGGGACCCTCCGATTTCGATATCCGTCACCGCATTGCAATCTCGGCGGTCTGGGATATCCCATTCGCCAAGGACACGCACGGCATCGCCAAACAGGCCTTGGATGGCTGGCAACTTGCCCCCATCTACACCTTCCACACCGGATCGCCATTCACCGTTTACGACTGCAATGTGGTTACCTATTGCGTGCGCGCAGCCCAGTACGGTCCTGTGAAGCGCACTGGCAGTTTGGGTGCGTATTACGGGAGCAACACCTACAACTGGCTCGAACTACAGGACAACGCGGCCTATCAGACCCCAACCATCGGCTACTCGGCGCCCGGCAATGACGGCGCCGACGACCAGCCAACGTGCTTGGGTCCTGGGGGCTTGGGTTGCACGTGGCCGAGCAATATGATGGCCCGCAATAGCTTCCGCGGACCCAAGAACCAGATGACCAATCTGCAGATTCAGAAGGAATTCGGATTTACCGAGCGCTTCAAGCTCGACTTCCGCACTGAATTCTACAATCTCTTCAACCATGCCAACACCTTCATCAACGGTCCGTTCCTTAACCTTGGTGCGGCAATCGACCCCGTTACCGGCAACAGCTACGTTCCCGCCTACAAAGGCGAAGCGCCGTCTTCTACCAACCCGGCACAAGGACGCCGGTTTATCCAGCTTGCGCTTCGTCTGAAGTTCTAGGCTGAAGGTGCATGAATAAATTTGGGGGAGCTGAAAAGCTCCCCCATCTTTTTGCCTGTCACAGTAGCTTTTCGCCTGGTCGATTCAGGCTGGAGCGATTACATCACATCGTTCCGTTTTCGCAGGAACGCAGGTACATCCAGGTCCTCCGTCACGTAGTTCGGCGCTGCCATCCGCATTCCATCCATCGACACGACTTCAGCTTGTGGATGATTGAAGACAGCAGGAGTTTGCTCGAACGCTGGCGCAGGATCCGGTTCGAAAGCCGGTTCGGGCTCGGCAACAGCTTCGCGCTCGGCCGATGCCGCTGCAACGTGCTCTTCTACGAAATCGTCGGCGTAATCCACGCGTGCATGATCTCTGTGCCGTGGCACGATGACCGGCTCGAAGTTCTCGCGATGCCGGCTGCGCCGCATATCGGCTTCTTTGAAGCCGGTTGCGATCACCGTGATCTTCACGGAGTCTTTCATCTTCTCGTCAAGCACGGCGCCAAAGATAATGTTGGCGTCTTCGTGCGCCGCGCCTTGGATGATCGTGCAGGCGTGCTGCACTTCGGCCAGCTTCAGCGAACTCGATCCGGTGATGTTGATGAGAATGCCGCGTGCGCCATCGATTGCGCCGGCTTCCAGCAGCGGCGACGCAATCGCGCGCTGTGCGGCTTCCGTGGTGCGATGCTCGCCGGCCGCGGTCGCCGTGCCCATCACGGCGTAGCCCATTCCGGCCATGATCGCCTTTACGTCGGCAAAGTCGCGGTTGATGATGCCGGGAATCGTGATGATGTCGGAGATGCCTTGCACGCCCTGCCGCAGGATGTCGTCGGCGATGCGGAACGACTCGAAGAAACCGGCATTCTCGGCGACCGCGAGCAGCTTCTCGTTCGGAATGACAATAGTTGTATCGACCGATTCCATGAGTTCCGAGATACCGCGCTCGGCCTGCTGCATGCGCCGTTTGCCCTCGAAGGCGAATGGCTTTGTGACAACGGCAACCGTCAGCGCGCCCATCTCGCTCGCGAGCGAAGCGATGATCGGCGCCGCGCCGGTGCCTGTTCCTCCGCCGAGGCCGGCAGTGACGAAGATCATGTCGGCGCCTTCGAGCGCTTCGATGATCTTGTCGGAATCTTCGAGCGCGGCTTTGCGGCCGATTTCGGGGTTCGCGCCTGCGCCGAGGCCATTCGTCAGCTTCACGCCGAGTTGAATCTTCGTAGCGGCGCGCGACATGCGCAGCGCCTGTAAATCGGTGTTGGCCACGATGAACTCGATGTGCTCCATGCCGGAGTCGATCATGCGGTTGACGGCATTATTGCCGCCGCCGCCGACACCGATGACCTTGATGCGCGCGTCGTTCTTGAATTCCTCGTTGAAGCTGATGCGGAGTCCGTTCTCTTCGATCATGGAAACACCTCTTAGTTAGTCGTTGGTCGTTCGTCTTTGGTCCTTTACTATTCGCTCTTAGCTTTTCGCTCCCTGCTTCTAACTCCAGGCTCACCGCGCCCCTATGCACTCTTCCCGGCGAACAGGGCTTTCATCCTCGATCCGAAACCTGGTTCCTGTAATCCCCGCGCTAAACGCGCGCGATGGCCGTAATAGACCATGCCGAGCACTGTCGAGAATTCCGGCTCTGCGAGCATGGCGGGCATCTTGGCCATCGGCGTCGGCCATGCCATGCGCGCAGCTTTGCGCAGGATCGATTCGGCTACATCGAGGATTCCTGGTAATCGCGAGGCTCCGCCGCTCAGCACAAAGCCGGCGATGCAGTGATTGAGAACGCCTGCCTGACGCAGGTTTTCGCGCATGAGTTCGAAGAGTTCGCGGGCGCGTGGGCCGAGGATTTCTCCGATCATGCGCTGCGACAGCATGCGCGAGGGACGATCGCCGACCGAAGGGACTTCGACTTCGTTGCCTTCGGGAATTAGAGTAACCACGGCATTGCCAAACGTTTTCTTCAGCATCTCGGCGTCGGCGAATCCAGTCGTGAGGCCGACCGAGAGATCGCTGGTGAAATGATCGCCTCCGATCGGAATCACTGCGGTATGGGCTACCGCTCCCTGCTGAAAAACAATCAGATCGCAACTGCCGGCGCCGAGATCGGCGAGGCAAACGCCGAGCTCGCGCTCGTCCGCGCGAAGAACTGAGTCCGCGCAGGCGAGAGGTTCGAAGATCGTGTCATCAACGTGAACCCCGGCCTTGTTCACCGCCGTCACCAGATTCTGCGTCGCGCCGGAAAGAGCGGTCACAATATGCACGCGAACCTCTAGCCGCGACGCCATCATGCCGGTCGGGTCCTGCACGCCAGGTTGATCGTCGAGGATGAATTCCTGCGGAAGCAGATGAAGAATCTCCCGATCCGCCGGAAGAGGCATGGTGCGCGCCTTGTCGACCGCCTGACGAATCTCGTCGCGTCCAATTTCCCGCGCGCGTGTGCCGAAGCTGATTCCGCCGTGGCTGTTCATGCCGCGAATGTGCGCGCCGGCAATACCAATGACCGCGTGCTCGATCGGAATGCCCGCGACGTCTTCGGCCGCCTCAACCGCTTTTTGAATGCTGCCGACAGCCTTGTCGAGTTCGGTGATCACGCCCTTGCGCAAGCCGCGCGACTCGGCAATGCCATGTCCGCGATAGCGCAGGCCGTTGTCGCTCAACTCTGCAACCAGCACGCTCGTCTTGGCGCTGCCTACGTCGATGGCGGTAATGAAATTGGGCGCGTGGTTCGGCATGGTTAATTCTGCGGGGGCTCCTTGGCGATGAGGGCGCTGGGTTTCTTGTGAGCTGCGGCTGTGCTGTTTGTAGATGGCGCGCTGGGCACGGGCTTTGGGGTTGTGTCTTGTCCGGACGCCGGCCCGGCTGACCTGGCTTGCGATTTCGTTGGAGATGACGAGGCAGTGCTGGAAGATGAGGGCTTCGTGGCCGGAGGCGCAGCTTTCGCCGACGCGTGAGCAGGCTTCGATCCTACCGGTTTTGTCTTCGCCCCAGATTTCGCGCGATGGGTGGTGCGTTTCGTAGTGGTCTTTGACGCGTCTTTTGCCGCAACCTTGGCTTCGTTTGTGGCCGTTTTCGTTGCCGGCTTTGACTTTGCGGCAGCCTTATTTCCCGCAGCCGGCGCGGGACGGTTCACATACTTCTCATAATTAACGATGGCCGCGTGCTTGACTCCCGCGGCAAGCGCCGCCTTCGCCGCAGTCTGCGAGAGTGCGGGTTGGCGAGAAATCCCTTGCAGGTCGGGATTCACAATGATCTGGCCGTCAAACCGCAGATCCACCGATTCGAGCTTCTCGAACTGCTGTCTCCAACCTTCAACATGGGTGACGTACACGCGATAGCGCTGGAGGAAGTTCGCTGTGCCGAGATGGACCAGTACTTCGCTGTTCGGGTCCGCGGTTACTACCTTGACGTCTTCAGGATCGGAGAGATCGACTTCGCTCAAGTCCTGCGAGTAATGTGCGCCGCTGTAGTCGAGTTGCTGGATAAGCTCGTTGTAACCCTTCATACGCGACGCACGCATGGAGAGCGGTTCGCCTGCATTCATCCCGGTGATGACGGGGAAGGAATACTTGTGCTTCGGACCGGGTTCGAGGTCCATGAGATTGCCGTGCGCGTCAATCAGCGAAATGTGCGAACCGATGCGGGCGAACGCTACTGGCGTGCGCTCATGAATCTCGATGCGCAGGCGATTGGGCACGAAGCGCATGACGCTGGCGGATTCGACCCACGGAATCTGCTCAAGCTGTTCCTTGCGGTGGTCGAGGGGAACGAAGAAGATGTTGCGGCCGATATCGCCGCCCATCACTTCCATAATCTGAGCGCGAGGCACGTGCTGCGCGCCGGTGACTTCGATCTGATCGCTTGAGTCGATGCGGAAGCGCCAGTTGTGCTTGCCGTAGCTGTAAAGCTCAGCGCCGATTGCGGTGAAAATTCCGAGCACAACCAGCGCCAGCGCGCTCCACTTCAGCCAATTCGCAGTCTTTTTTGGGATGGAACCGCGCCGGACGGAGACGCGCTTTTGGCCGCGCAGGAACGGCGATTGCTGCTCTTCTTCAAGGTCGATTACGCGTGCGTCGTCGAAGGACTCGCGGCTTGAATGGCGCCGCGAAGGCTCATCGTCGCGAGCGTCGTACTCGCGAGCGGGGTACAACTCCTCCTGGACGGCGGTGGAACTGGATTTCCGCGCCACGCGTTCGGGTCAGTTGTCGACAGAAAACCGCTGAGCAAATTTACTATAACCCGGATTCGCAAAACGAGACAGTGGAAAAGTGAATGCGCGGCGAGAGTGAAAGCTCAGAACGAATCATCGTCGTCATCGGTGGCAGGCAGTTCAGAAATCACCGGGACTTGGATGCTCGGCTTGCAGTTTCCCGGACCCACCATGACCAAGCGGCGGCTCATGGAGTCGGAAAGATGGATCTGCTGACGTACCAGCGCACGAAGTTCCGAGCGGTGCGCCATCACCTGAGTCCGGATGATCTCGGCCTGGGCGCGCATCTGATCGCGCAACATCTCTTTTTGATCGGCGGAAAGCCTCGAGAGATCGGCGAATTGTTTGAGATCGAGGCTTGGCAATTCGTCATCCGGAATCGTCGGCCGCGCTGCCACCAGACGCGCCATCGCAAACGTACGCTCCACGTTGGCCGTCACCATGCACAAGGTGCTGCTGGCGCGGCTCGCCGCGTGGTGAAGAGCTGGAAAGGCTCCGCGCTGATACTCGGTGTTGAAGGCAAAGGCGGCGAGCGCGAGCGCGACCCAATAGATGGCTTTTTGCGTGTTCATAGTCTCGTCCTCAACAGGGTAATAGACGGTTCGGCGGGAAAAGGGTTATCAGCACAAAACAGTGGTTGGCTTCGTGGGCGGATTTGCTGGTGCGGCGCCCAAGAGTCAGAGTGAGAAGAGTTTCGACCGGGAGTCAGACTGTCGGCCGCTGAAGACAAAGGATTTCGCCTTTACGGTTTGTCATGTGAAGGTTTTGTTTATGCGCGAGCAATTGAGGACGCCTTCTCGAGTTTGTCCAGGATCAGCGGTCCGAGTTGCGAGACGCTGCCCGCTCCGAGGGTGAGGATGAGATCTCCTGGTCGTGCCACCGCAGAGATCTGCTCCGCTGCATCGGCAAAGCCTGAGACGCAGTGCACGTTTTCTTTCCCCGAGTTCACAATCCTGCCTGCGAGAGCTTGCGCAGTGATGCCTTCGATCGGCTTCTCGCTTGCCGGATAGATATCGAGAAGAAAGAGACTGTCGGCATCGGCGAAAGCTGTTGTGAAGTCGCTCATCAGATCGCGAGTGCGGGTGAAGCGGTGCGGCTGGAAGATGACGTGGATTCGGTTGAATCCGCACTGGCGCGCTGCTGCGAGCGTCGCACGGATTTCCGTTGGATGATGGCCGTAGTCGTCGACCACGGTTACGCCTGCAACTTTGCCCTTCAACTGGAAGCGGCGGTCGACGCCGCGAAAGGCGTCAAGGGCTGAGCGGATCTTGTCCGCGGGAACATCGAGCGCCATCGCAACCGCGATCGCAGCGGTGGCGTTTAGAACGTTGTGATTTCCGGGAACGTGAAGGGTGAATTCGCCCAGGTCTTTTCGCTGCGAATCCTTCTCTTTATATAAGACGCGGAAATTACTGACTGGTCCTTCGCCGAGGCTGTTTGCGGCAGGAGTCGAGCGAACTTCAGAGGCGGTGATCTGGAAATCCGCGTCAGGATTCGTGCCATAAGTTGTGACTCGGCGATGGACGTGGAGAAGCAGGCGCTGCAGGATAGGATCGTCGATGCATCCGACCACTAAGCCGTAAAACGGAACGCGCTCCATGAACTCGAGGAAGGTGCGGCGAACGTCTTTCATGTCGCGGTAGCAGTCCATGTGCTCGCGGTCGATGTTGGTGACGACAGAGAGTATCGGGGTTAGCTTCAAGAACGACCGGTCGCTTTCGTCCGCCTCGGCGACGAGATACTGCGACTTGCCCAGACGCGCATTCGAGCCCATCGCCCCAACGCGTCCTCCGACAACGACCGTTGGATCGAGTCCGCCTGCAGCCAGAACGGCAGCAACCATCGAAGTCGTCGTCGTCTTGCCATGCATGCCTGCGATGGCGATTCCGTATTTCAGGCGCATGAGTTCGGCGAGCATTTCCGCGCGCTGAATGACCGGAATGTGCAGGCGTCGCGCTTCGGCGACTTCGGGATTATCGATGGAGATCGCGGAGCTAGTCACGACGACGTCAGCGCCGACGATGTTCGTCGGCTGATGGCCTTCGAAGGTCCGCGCTCCGAGGCTGGCGAGGCGCTGCGTGATTGCCGAGGCTTTCAGGTCGGACCCGGAAATCTTGTAGCCGAGATTCAGCAGGACTTCGGCGATGCCGCTCATGCCGATGCCTCCGATGCCTACGAAATGGATGCGCTGAATCTTGGCGAACATGGGTTATAGAACAACTTCTTCTCCGCGGATTTGCGCGGATGCACGCTGATGATAAAACATTTCACCGCCGAGACGCCGAGAGCGCTTATTCCGCCTTGGCTAGATGCTCGACCATCTCGGCAATCTCCCGAACCGCATTCCGATGAGCCAGCGACTTGGCTGCCGCTGACATGTCGCGCAAACGCCGCGGATCGTTGAGTAGGCTGACGATCGTTTCTACGAGATAGGCTGCTTCGAGCCTTGATTCTTCTACTACGACTGCGGCTCCTGCGTTTTCCAGAGCGCGCGCGTTCTTGTTCTGGTGATCATCGGCTGCGCGCGGGAAGGGGATGAAGATTGCCGGTTTTCCTGCTGCGGTGATTTCTGCAACCGTGCTCGCGCCTGAACGGCAAACTAACAGATCGGACTGGGCGAAGGTCGCAGGCATGTCGTCGATGAACTTGTGGACGTCGCTCGATATTCCTGCGCTTTGATAAGCAGATTGCACAGCGTCGTAATCTCGCTGGCCAGTTTGATGGATGATGTGAATTGCGGGAAGCTTGGCTTGCAGTCCTTGCAGCGATTCGATCATCGCCTGATTGATTGCGTGGGCTCCTTGACTGCCTCCGAAAACCAGGAGAGTGGGTGCGTTGCTTCTTGCCGGCTGATAAGTTTTTTCTGGAATTTGAAAGAATGCTTCGCGAACCGGAACTCCTGTTACTTTCGCATTGCGAAAATATTCGCGCGTCTCTTCGAAATGAACAGCGGCGGCGGAGACGAAGCGCGCGACCACCCGATTGGCGAATCCCGGAACCACGTTTGGCTCGAAGGCCAGCGTTGGAATGCGGCGCCGAATTGCGGCGATCATTGCCGGACCGGAAGCGTAGCCTCCAACGCCGATCACGACATCAGGCCGAAAGTCGGAGACGATGCGGCCTGAGGTCCACAGCGCGCGCGGCAGATCGAACATGGTTTTGGCCCGGGTCAGCAGGCTGACATTTTTCAGCGCGCCGACCCGGATGAGTTCGAGCGGAAATCCGGCTTGAGGAACGAGGCGCGTTTCGATGCCGCGGGCGGTGCCGATGAATAAGATCTCGGCGGCGAATTGCTTTTTGAGCTGGTGGGCGATGGCCAGCGCCGGAATGACGTGTCCCCCGGTACCTCCGCCGGCGATGATGACGCGCATGGTCAAACTCAAAATCTAACACGCGGCCGGGTGGTCGCTCTCTCTCGTCTCAGGGATGAGACCGGTTTACTTTGTCGGGATGTGCTCCGTCTGTACCCCCCTCCCCCCCTCCCCCCCCGAAAACTTGAAATTTTTACACGGTTCATTGGAATCAGGGGGTTGGATTGGTTCAACGCGCCCGAATCGGGAATTACCGGCCCAAAGACCAGACGTGCCGGAGTTAGAGGAGCAATTTCGTGCCTCTCCTGTCTCACTCACTATCTACTTGTCAAGGGTCAAACCCCGCTTCTTGCGCTCCACATCTATGTTGAGCTGTTGCTTCGCTAAGTCAAGAAATTTCGAAGTGGTGTGATGGGAGAGCGTTTTCATTATGGAACTCGCGGCGGAGAGGTTTCGATTCTCTCCGCCCGCCAACTTCTGAAGATAGAACCCACCCGCGTTGAACTTCCGTTCCGTCCAGATATTTGAGGCAATCCCCAACGAGGTGTTATTTCCGTTTCGTGGCCTCCTCGTCACAGGGGCACCTCTTTACGATGTGCGTTATGGCCGCACTGGCGCTTGGCAGAAACGCACTTCCGGCTTCAGGTTGGTAGCTGGCCGTGACCTGATGTTTTCCTGCTTTCAGGCTGGTCGTTTCCCAAATGGCGCGACCCCCGGAATCGAGCGTCGCCGGTTCCCCGACATTTCTTCCGTCGAGCGTGAATTGCACCGAGCCGCCGGGGCGTCCAACCGACTCGGGACCGTTTGCGGCGACGTACGCCGTGAAGGTTACCAGTTCCCCGACTTGCGACCGCTCAGGGTCATCGGTCAGGTTCGTGGTGGTCGAGTCCTTCAAGATGCGTTGCGTGGTTAGATAGGTTTTGGCGAAATCGATATTGCCGGTGACATGCACATCGAAGATGCAATCCTCGCGGCGCTCTGGGTCCGCCACCCGACGGCACGCTGCCTGGGCTACCTCAAGGCCAATGGGCTCGAGCGGTTTGGTTTCGGGAACAACGCAGGGCGCCTGCTCGGAAGGCCAGGATTTGTTTGTGAACGTCTCCGTGGAAGTGCCTTTCGCATAGTCAAACAGGCTATCCTTCTGTGTCACCCGCCAGGCCTCGGCAAATTTGTGGTAGAGGTCGCTGTAACGCTGCGGCAAAGACGAGGGCATCGCTCCCATGGAAGCCCCGGAGGGCAATGCCGGCAACCAGCTGCCTTCCGGAATGGGACCGGCGATTCCCCGCAACTGTGCGCCGCCGCCGTCGGAGCTTATGAGCCCGGCGTTGCTGACATCGACGTTCAAGTACCATTTGCTATAGGTCAACCAATACTGAGGTGTGACGAACAGCGTCTTGCCGTCGGGGAAATCGACCTGCAGAATTCCCGCAACCAACTGGGCAACGTGGCCGCCGCCCGCCAGATTGATTCCGGACGACCCGAGAGTCGTGAGCGCGCCGTCAATGCGCAGTTGCAGGCCGCTGGGATCGGGCACTCCGCTCAGATTCGGCTCATACGTAACGCGATGATCTCCGACGCGCGCGGCCACCGCACTATTAAGGCTGACGCAGGTGCTGAGCCCGTCGTGAGAATCCGTGCCTGGACCGCTGGTTGCGATGGGCGTTTGCCGCGTCTGAATTTCTGATCCGTCGGCATCACGCAACGAGATGAACTCGCCCGCAGCTTGGAAGTCGTAGTGGGCACCGTCGGCGGTGGTGATGTGCGGGTCGCCTTCGATTTTTGTCGGACCGCAGGTCGCCGTGTGCGCCGGGCTGGCATTCGTCTCCATAAATTCGATTCGCGGGGAGCCGGGGTAAGAACAGCAAACCAGCGACGAGCTGCCCGTAACGTCGGCGAGGTTCAGATTGTTGGTTTCGGCGGTAAAGCTCTGGTTGGTGCAGGTGGGAGCGTTCGTCGTCCCATCGGTGATGGAAGTCTCAACGTCGATGGTGGAATTGGTGTTGAAGTTCGCTTCACTGCCGCCGCCGCTGCCGAACACGTTGAATTCGGAGGTATTCCAACTCGCTGCCAAATCGAGCAGGCTGTCGGAGTTTGTAAGATTGAGAGTGCCGCTGCCGGTATAGATAATCGCAGTATCCGTGCCGCCGGAAGACTGGCCGGTCACCGTCATCTGGCCGAGGTTCGCGATGGTAACGGCGCTCGTGGATACCAGTCCACTATTCCTGTAACAGTCGCCGAACCCGTCCGACGTCCAGCCGCTCGGGCAGGTTGCCGATCCATATTGGTAGAGAAAGTACCAGATGGCTCCGCAGGATGCGCAATACGGAGGAGAAAACTGCTGTAACACGAACTGTACCCAACCTTGGCACAACGTCGGAGTGGTTCCGCCTGCACACAAAGTCTGGGTGGTGGTGTTTTGGAAGAAATTGGTGTTCAGTTGGAGTGAAAACTCATTAGCGCCGTAAGTGCCGTCGCTCTCGCTTGTAACTCCATTGGTGCTTAAGAACGATCCTTCGGATTGAGTTATGGTGCTCGCCGATACCGCCGTCCAGTCCGGTCCCCCTCCGCCCACGGTCGGATTCTTTCCGCCCCTCCGCCGAATCTGAGGGGGTATCACCCGCTCCTTGGAGCATGCGACCTCTTTCCACTCTTTGTTTGGATATGACGCCTGGAAGCATCCATTTTTTGCGGGTGGGGTACGGACCATAGTTTTGCGCCAGGTTTCCCGCTCAGGGTCCTTGGCCGGGTGCTGTGACTCTTGCGCCATCAGCGGTACAGAAGCGACACACAACCCAAACACCAACGCTGCCACAATGGTGGCAGGTTTCCGTGGGACTCGGTGCAACTTCTGCATATACGAAAATAGTGGACTTACAGCGGAAGCTAAGTCTCTTGGATTCGCCATAAGATCTCCTCCTGACCTGAATAGGTCAACACAGGCGTTCACCCTTCACGGTAATGTTCGTGGTCTCCAGCCGTTGCGCTCGGTAAGAACTCAGACAGGAATGTCCTTGCCCCCTCGATAGAGGCTTATTTCCTAGGTTTTCAGGGAAGACGGGAAAAGGGAAAGAAACTTACAAAGCCAGTAACAGGGGAGAAGGGAAAGTGAGCGCATTGTGTTCCAATTCTCGACTAATGTCAAGAGGAGATTTGTGGCTTGTACGACGAGTCAGAGGCGCGTTTTGAGTCGACCCGGCTATGTGACAATGCCCCGATTTTCGCTGCTGCGGAAAGGCTGTCCTCATTTCCGTACTCTGGGCGGATTGTTCCGCAAATGGATGAACCGCAGATTCGAGAGATCATTGTTGGACTGTTTTGCGTTGTGTATCGCGTTGGAGACGAACTGATCGAAGTCGCGACCGTTTTCAGGGCGTCGAGAAGCTTTCCCGGGAAATTCTGAGTCGTGTTGGCGGAGTGGGCACGTGGCGGAGTCGAACCCCTTCGGTGCCGGCGGTCGTAGTGCCCACATCTGGAAAACCGCCAGCTGTGGAGCACCCGAAAACGCGAGAGGATGGGGCACCGGCCGACGTTACACGGAGCAAATCCCCACTCAAGCCAAAGGCAGGCTTGAGTGGGCCACCCGTCGATTTCAAGAAAAATCCAATTTTTTCTGAGCCATTCTCCGCTTTTTTCTCACATGTAAAGAGTAGAACGCGTCCGAAAACCGGGTGGCTGGCGGGAAACCGTCCAGTTGGCACGGGGATTGAGGCGTTCGTTCCGTACGAGCTTGAAGCGGGTGGCGTGAAGAGGCGTCACCGGCCGATGGTCAGTAGCGGTGGGGAGAGACTCGCGAACGAGGCGATCTCGGTCTGAAACTCGAAAAGGATAAATACATTATGAAAATAGCGATCGCGACAACTCTTTGTTTTGCGAGAGCGGTGTCTATCGTGATGACGTTGCTGGCGGTGACGGCGATGGTAGCGCTTGCGCAAACCTTTACCACGCTGGCGAATTTCGATGGCACCAATGGTTCTTTTCCAATCGCGAATCTCATCCAGGGCAGCGATGGGAACTTCTACGGAACGACATTCGGAAACGGGATTGACGTCTATGGCACGGTCTTCCAAATCACGCCGTCGGGCACGCTGACGACGCTGTACAACTTCTGCTCACAAACCGGCTGCACGGACGGCAAATATCCTGGTGGGACATTGGTGGAAGGCAACGACGGGAATTTCTACGGGGTGACCGAGGGCGGCGGGTCCACGGACCGCGGGACGGTTTTCGCAATCACGCCAGCTGGTGCGTTGACCACGTTGTACAGCTTTTGCGCCCAAGCTTGCACAGACGGTTCTCACCCATTCGGGGGACTGTCGCTAGCCGACGATGGGAATTTTTACGGCACGACGAATGATGGTGGGACGGGGGGGTGTGGCGATGGGGGCGGGTGCGGCACGGTCTTCAAACTCGCTCCAACGGGACAGATGATTTGGGTATTCAGCTTCAGCGGTAACGACGGTTTGAACCCGGAGAGCAGCCTGCTGCAAGGCACCGATGGAAATCTCTATGGCACCACATACGAAGGCGGGGTGAACGGTTTCGGCACGGTGTTCGAAATAACGACGGGGGGCACGTTGACCACACTCTACAACTTTTGCCCGCAAAGCGGTTGCGCGGACGGCTCGGGGCCAATCTCGGCGTTGGTAGAAGGCACCGATGGGAACTTCTATGGCACTACCGGCAGTGGAGGCGCGAGCAGCAATTGCAGCGGCGGGTGTGGCACTGTTTTTCAGATCACCGAGGCGGGCACGCTGACGACCTTACACAGCTTCGACCTCAGTGACGGCTCCGAACCAGTCGGGTTGGTACAAGCCTCGGACGGCAACTTCTACGGGGCAGCGCTCCTGGGAGGCACGAGCAGCAATTGTAGCGGCGGATGTGGAACGGTTTTCGAACTGACTCCGACGGGCACGCTAACGACGTTGCACAACTTCGACTTGACGGGCGGCGCCGAACCTGACGGAGCGATCCAAGCGCGGGACGGAAAGTTCTACGGACCTACGTATTCCGGAGGCACCAGCGGCAATTGCGGCAGCGGCGGGTGCGGGACGGTCTTCAGCCTGGATGTGGGGCTGGGAAACGCGGGCGCCGTGACACTCTCGCGAACTTCGCTGCCATTTGCAAAGCAGGTGATCAACACGACGAGCGCAGCGAAGACCATTACGGTAACCAACTCGGGCACCGCGCCGGTGAAGTTCAACAGCGTCGCGGCGAGCGGGGACTTCGCGGTTTCGGCGAATACGTGCGCCGGCACACTGGCGGTGGGCAAGAAGTGCAAGATTCGAATAGTGTTCACGCCGACGCAGTTGGGCCCGTTGACGGGAACGCTGACGATCAGCGACGACGCGGCGAACAGTCCGCAGACAGTGGCGCTGTCGGGCACTGGCGTCGTGCCGGTTACGCTGACTCCTGAGAGCGCAACCTACCCGAAGCGGACGGTGGGCACGGCCAGTCCGGCAAAGACGTTTACCTTGACCAACTCTCAGAACATAAGCCTGGACAACATCGCGATCGGGACGAACGGTGACTTCGCGGTGTCGGCGACGACCTGCACGACGAGTTTGCCGGCGAAGGGGAAGTGCAAGATCAGCGTGACGTTCACGCCGACGGCAATCGGGACGAGGACTGGGCAGTTGAGCGTGAGCAACAATGCGAGCAACAGCCCGCAGACGGCTAGTCTGACCGGAACGGGGAAGTAGGACCACGCGTACGCTGTGTGCTGTTGCGGCGCCTGACTTATTAAGAAGGTTGTGGATTGGAAGTGGTGAGGATTACCCACTCAAGCCAAAGGCGGGCTTGAGTGGGGCACCCGGCTTCGTGTTCTGCAGGTTGTGCGAGAAACGTTTGAATGAGAACGGAGAACGATGGCTTCTGGCGAACATTCCGGCTGACGATGGGGCCGCATTCCCTCTGGGAGCAGCTCTTCGATCGATGACGCCAATTTACGTTGGAAGCGATCTAGATCTCTACGACGTGAGTGGAACTTCAGTGTATGACATCTCGAAGCTTATCTATTTTGGCCTCAGTGTTTTTTGGCGGGGCGCAATCCACGAATGGCTGACGACAAACGGTCTCAAGGCACCAGAGGTTGCGCTTTGCGCGTATGAGGAACCAATTCGCAAGTTCCTGATGGGGGAGGGGCCGCAGCCTCAGGATGTGGTGCTCACAGCAGACATTTGGCTGGCAACGAGAGTCTTGCAAGCCGCCTATCCCCCAGCACCATCACACCTGGTGGAATGCCAATGCTACTGGTTTTACGTGCCGGGCATCATCTTCCGACTCTATTTCGGTCAACGCGTTCCGGCGACTGTTCGCAAACGAGACGCGAGAAACAGTGTCGTAGGGTTGGATGTACCCGCAATAAAGTCCATCTTTGCGATAGCCCAGACCCAGGTCAAATCCCGCCAAGTCACTCAAGAAATGAAGCGAATGTTAGATGAAGTCGCAGTGCTTCGCGCGAAGCAAACTATTTCATCTACTTAATCGTCACCAGCTTCTCCACCAGTCCCGAGTAATCCTTCTTATCCAGCCCGTGTACTTCCTTGTTGTACTCATCCACTTTCGACGAGTAATTCATCGAGCAGAATTTGGGGCCGCACATGGAACAGAAAGCTGCCGTCTTATAACCTTCTTCGGGAAGCGTTTCGTCGTGCATCGCTCTCGCGGTTTCCGGGTCTAGCGATAACTCGAATTGTTTTTCCCAATCGAACTTATATCTGGCGTAACTGAGGGCGTCGTCGCGGTCGCGGGCTCCGGGACGGTGGCGGGCTACGTCGGCGGCGTGGGCTGCGATTTTGTAGGCGATGATTCCGTCTTTTACGTCTTTTTCGTTGGGCAGGCCGAGGTGCTCTTTGGGAGTTACGTAGCAGAGCATGCTGGCTCCGTACCAGCCGATCATGGCTGCGCCGATGGCGCTGGTGATGTGGTCGTAGCCGGGCGCGATGTCGGTGACCAGAGGGCCGAGCGTGTAGAACGGGGCTTCGTAGCAGAGCTCGTTTTCTTTTTCTACCTGCTCTTTGATCTTGTCGAGCGGGATGTGGCCGGGGCCTTCGATCATGGTCTGGACGTCGTGCTGCCAGGCGATCTTTGTTAGTTCACCCAGCGTTTTTAGTTCCGCGAATTGGGCTTCGTCACTGGCGTCGGCCAGGCAGCCGGGGCGGAGGCCGTCTCCGAGGGAAAAGCTGACGTCGTACTTCTTCATGATTTTGCAGATGTCGTCGAAGCACTCGTAGAGGAAATTCTGCTTGTGGTGATGGGTCATCCATTGAGCGAGAATTGCGCCGCCGCGGCTGACAATGCCGGTGATGCGTTTCGCGACCATGGGCACGTATTGGATGAGCACGCCGGCGTGGATGGTCATGTAGTCGACGCCTTGCTGGGCCTGCTCTTCGATGACTTCGAGCATGATCTGGGCGTTGAGGTCTTCGACGCGCTTAACGCGGGAGATGGCTTCGTAAATGGGCACGGTGCCGATGGGCACGGGCGAGTGCCGCAGGATGGCTTCGCGAATTTCGTGGATGCCGCCGCCGGTGGAGAGGTCCATGACGGTGTCGGCGCCGTAGTGGACGGAGGTGTGGAGCTTTTTGAGTTCCTCGTCGACGTTGGAGGTGACGGCCGAGTTGCCGATGTTGGCGTTGATTTTGCAGCAGGAGGCGACGCCGATCGCCATGGGCTCGAGCTCGGGATGGTTGATGTTGGCGGGGATGATCATGCGCCCGCGGGCGACTTCGTCGCGGACGAGCTCGGGCGTGATTTTTTCGCGCTGCGCGACATAGCGCATTTCTTCGGTGGTGACGCCCTGGCGGGCGTAGTGCATCTGGGAGAAATTGCCGTCTTGATTGGCGGCCTTGCGCTGGGCTAGCCACTCGGCGCGGGGCTTGAGGACTTCGTTTAGAGGATTGCGGAGTCCGTTCTTTGGGGCGTGGGAGTTGCCGTTTGTAGGAGTGCTTTCGCTTGCGGACATTAGTTCGTACCATCCTTCGCTATCGAATAAGAAATTATACGTCTTGATTGGGGTGGAGTTGGGATGATCGCGGCTTTACGGCTTTCACCACTAAGGGCACGAAGGGGCACGAAGGATAAAATCGTGAATCTTGGGCGCGGGGTTCGGAATCGAACGTTGATAGTTGTTATAACGATCAATTGCCGGTGAATGGACTCCGGCTTCTTTGAGGAGGGTTGGATGAAACGGCTGATGAGCACTACGAACGATGTGGCTTTGACGTTCCTGCGGCTGGTTTTGGGCGTGGTGTTCTTTGCCCATGGCGCGCAGAAGTTGCTGGGATGGTTTGGCGGGTATGGGTTCCATGGGACGATGGGGTTCTTCGAGCATTTTGGATTCTCGGCTCCGGTGGCGGTTTTGATTATTTGCACGGAGTTCTTTGGCGGGCTTGGGTTGATTGTTGGACTGCTCACGCGGATTGCGGCGCTCGGGATTGGCGTGGAGATGATTGGCGCGATCTTTCTGGTGCACCTGCCGAACGGGTTCTTTATGAATTGGTACGGGACGCAGAAGGGTGAGGGATTTGAGTATCACCTGCTGGCGATTGCAATCGCGGGAGTGTTGCTGCTGCGCGGGGCGGGGAAGTTTTCGGCGGATGGGGCGGTAGGGAAATAACGTTCTCGGATTGGGTACCGTCCCAGGTTAGCGCGCAAAAAACGCGCGCGAACCTGGGCACCCGGCACCCGAGCCGAGGGCAGCTAATACTGCGTGCTGTAAATCACGCTGTTGAAATTGCCGTTGGTGAAGTTGAAGCCGGCACACCAAATCTGGTGATGTTTGCCGGGTAGAGCGTGGTCGGCGCAGGATCCCATCTCAGAGTTGGTGGTGACATCGACCGTCCAGGTATTGCCGCCGTCGGTCGAGAAATACATTCCGCCGACATCCGTGTAGACGTTCCCGCCGCCGGCCCAGCCGGTCGTGCTGTTCAAGAACAGAATTGATCGGATGGGCCATGGGCCGTCGATGGTGCGGCCTGTCCAGGTTGTGCCGCCGTTGGTGGTCGCGTGCAGCCAGCCTTCGACGTTGGGCGAGATTTCGCCTCCGCCAACCCAGCCATCTTTATCGTTGAGGAAGAATGTGGGGCCGTCGAAGACGGAATCGACCGAGGGGCCGCAGGTCCAGGCGGAGCCGGCGGTGAGGCTCGTGCAGAAATTGATGCCGGAGGCGCGAGCGTGCAAGTTGCTGAGGAGCGAGAACTCGGGGCCAAACCAGCCGCCGTCGGAATTGGCATCGGAGCTGGACCAATCGGAAATGCCTGCGCCGCCATCCGTCGTGTACTCGGCGAGCGTGTCAGGATTGCCGCCGGCCGGGCCCAAGGTCAGCATGAGGCCGTCTTGTTTTTTTACGAAGCGGACTTGCTGCAGCCATTGAGGGCCGGTGCTCATGTCGGCGCTCCAGGTAGCGCCGCCGTCTTCGGTCCAACGGAACACGCCGTACGCGCTCGATCCATCGTAGAAGCCGGAGATGATGACCTTCTTCGTAGTGATCGCGGAAACGCCATAGAAGTAGTCGCTCGCGGCATTGCCCGGCGCTTGTCGGAACCAACTAGAACCGCCATTGGTCGTCTTCCAAACCTGGCCTTGTTCGCCGACCGCGTAGCCGATTTTCGCAGTGGGGAAAGCGACGTCGTGAATGATTACTCCTGGTAGAGTCGCGAGCAATTGCCAGTTGTTACCGGAAACTTTATGGCCGGGCTTGGGCTGGACAGTTGCGTGTGGTGCTGACGAACGCTCGGCGGAAAGCTGGATACGAGGTGAAGAGACGGGCAACGTGCCCGAAAGTGCACGGCAGGCGTCGTGAGGTCCTGCGAGAAGACAAAAGAACTTACCAACAACAAGGGGAGCAAGCGAACAAGGCGGGAGGACATGAGGCACCTTTTTGGCTGGGATTCGTTCTCTAAGGCGAGAACGGCATCAGTGTACGCCCGTCCATTAGTGCCGCATAGTGTGCACGCGTTTTCATAACGAAAACGCCCGCCTTTCGGCGGATGGAGCGCCGAGCCAGTAAGACCACGGGGGCTAAAGCCCCCATTCATTTAGTGGGAGTTTCGCGGCCCTGAAGGGCCGCGCCTCCACCCCTGCGCGAGCCTATCCATGGCGCTGCAGGAGTAAGGCGGGTGGAGGGAGTGAGGCCCAGGTTAGCGCCCAAAGACGGGCGCGAACCAAGGGGCACCGTCCAGATTCCAATGAGAAAAAACTTCCGGCCTCGGGGACTGAGGCCGGGGAGTCGGGTCAAGCCGCGATTGCGGCAGCTTCCTTGAAGAATGCCAACAGATTCCTATTGATCTCGTCCGCATTCGTGGTCGGCGATGCCTTCGTCGAAAGTCGGTTATGTCTTTAATTTCTTAACGTCTTTCCGGTTTTTAGCGTGTACTGAATTCTCTCCTGCGTTTTCTTTTCTCCGCATAGCGATTTGAAGGCTTCGCGTTCGAGGTCTAGGACGTATTGCTCGCTGATTGGCGTGCCTGGGGTGACGTTGCCGCCGCAGAGGACTTCTGCGATTTTGTTGCCGATTTTTTGTTCGTGGTCGGAGATGAAGTTGCCCTGGCGCATTAGATAGACGCCCATTTTCAGGGCGGCGAGGATGTTTTCGCCGGGAGCTGGGATGTTGGTGCGGGGGACCGGCGGCTCGTATCCGGCGCGGAAGAGTTCCAGGGCGCGGCTTTTGGCGTCGGAGAGGACGCGGTCGCGGTTCATGGTGATGCGGTCGGACGGGGAGAGGAAGCCGAGGTTGCGGGCTTCGTTGGCTGAGGTTGCGACTTTGGCAGTGGCGATGGTCTCGAAGGCTTTTTTCATGGCTTCTAGCAGTTCGACCGATTCGCCCCGGACGTTGTTAGGCAGATCCGGACGGATGCTTGTGGCGCTGTCGACGGCTCGGAGCAACATTTCTTTGCAGCCCCCGCCGCCGGGGAGCAGCCCGACGCCGACTTCGACCAGGCCCATGTAGAGTTCGGCGTGGGGTTGGCGGGCTGCGCCGTGGAGGGAGATTTCGCAACCTCCGCCCAGGGCCAGGCCGAAGGGCGCGAGGACTACCGGCTTTGGCGAGAACTTTACCGCTGCCGTCATGCCCTGGAACTGGCGGATGGCCATGTCGACTTCGTCCCACTCTTCTTCTTGCACCGACATGAGGAGGAGCATGAGGTTTGCGCCGACTGAGAAGTTTTGGGCGTCGTTGGTGATGACGAAGGCGTCGAAGTTGTCGCCGGCGCCGCCGGGCTTCAGGGTTTGGAGGATTAGCGAGATGATGTCCGCGCCTAGCGCATTCATCTTGGAGTGGAATTGAATGCAGCCTACGCCGTCGCCGAGGTCGATGAGCGAGGCTCCCGAGTTTTTCTTGACGACGCCATTCGATTTCTTGGCTACTTCTACAGACCAGACGCCTTCAGGGACAGTGGCCAGTGCCCAGTGCCCAGTGGCCAGATCAAAGAACTTGCGGCCGGATGGGGATTTTGGGTCGTCTTGATACCAGGACTCTTGGCCGGCGTTGAGCAGCTTTTCTACATTGGGTGCTACTGGTCGGCCTTCCTTTTTCATTCTTGCTACTGTGGCTTCTACGCCTGCGGCGTCCCATAGTTCGAAGGGGCCTAGCTCCCAGTTGAAGCCCATTTTCATGGCGCGGTCGATTTCGACTACCGAGTCGGAAATTTCTGGGATGCGATTGGCAGCGTAGGTCCAGAGATCGGCCAGGGCGGTCGAGAGGAATGTTGTGGCTTTGTCGGGTTTCTGGGCACCACCATCCAGGCCTAGCAACATGCGTACTCGCGGGCCGGTTTCCTCGATGTTCTTCGCCATGTCTAGCGCGGCGAATTTTGGTTTTTGGCGGGGGTGGTATTCGAGCGTTTTCCAGTCGAGGGCTTGACGTTCTTCTTCTTTGCCTTCGGTGGCTTTTGCCTTCTTATAGAAGCCGCCTTTTGTTTTGTCGCCCAGCCATTTGCGTTCCAGCATCTGGCGATAGAAATCGGGGAGTTTGAGGTCGTTGCGCTCGTCGTGGACGTTCTGCGTCATGTTGGAGACAACATGGCCGAGGATGTCGAGGCCTACGAGGTCGATGGTGCGGAAGGTGGCGGAGCGGGGCCAGCCTACGGCTTGGCCTGTGAGAGCGTCGACTTCTTCGATTGTGAGGTCCATCTCCTGCATGAGGCGCATGACGTTGAGAACGGAAAACGTGCCGATGCGATTGCCGATGAAGTTGGGCGTGTCTTTGGCGTAGACGACGCCTTTGCCTAGTTGCACGTCGCAGAAGTGATCGACCGCCTGGATCAGCGTGGGATCGGCTTCGGGAGTTGGGATCAATTCGACGAGGCGCATATAGCGCGGGGGATTGAAGAAGTGGGTGCCGAACCAGGAGCGGCGGAAGTCGTCGGAAAATCCTTCGGCAATTTTTGCTACCGGTAAGCCGCTGGTGTTGGTGGTGATAATCGTTGAGGGTTTACGAACGGACTCGACACTTTTCAGCAGCGTGCGCTTGATTTCGAGGTTCTCGACGACCGCTTCGATGATCCAGTCGACGTCGGTTAAGCGTTTCAAGTCATCTTCAAAATTGCCGATAGTAATAAGACGCGAGAGTGGGGGCTCGAAGAAGGCGGCGGGCTTTGACTTTTTGAGGGCGTCGAGGCCGGCAGCGGCGATCTTGTTACGGGCGGGCCCATCGGCATCTGGGGGAACGATATCCAAAAGCAGGGAAGGGACGCCGGCATTGGCGAAATGCGCAGCGATGCGGGCACCCATCGTGCCAGCGCCTAAGACGGCGACTTTATGGATCCGTTTCATCACGGCTCCTCCGAAACTTGAATTATCAGATTACGAAAAAAGGGCGAGCAATGGTTCTCCGACAGTTTATCCACGAGCGAGGTGGATTTGTCAGTGATGGCTGATTTTGTCTGAGGAAATCTCATGGTTAGGTTTCTAGCTGCCCGACAGGTAGAATGCTGCTAGATATCCGTGCCTTTGCGAGGCGTATTGCATGAGTTCGCCGTACGGTCTTCAAATTACCGAAAATTGCCTTATTTGCAAGCTGCGCCAGTCGGGTTTCTTCTGCGATCTTCCGAAGGGGCCTCTTGAATCTCTCGAAAAAATCAAATATGCGAGCGCCTTTCCGCAAGGAGCGGTTTTGTTTGTGGAAGGACAGGCGCCGCGCGGTATTTATATTTTGTGTTCGGGACGGGTGAAGCTGACGACTACCTCGCGCGATGGGAAGACGCTGATTTTGCGAATTGCGCAGGCGGGCGAAGTGCTCGGACTTCACGGAACGGTTTCGGGTAAGCCTTATGAGCTCACGGCCGAAACTTTGCAGCCGTGCCAACTCGACTTCATCAAGCGCGACGACTTCTTAAAATTCCTGCAAAATCACGCTGACGCCTGCCTGAATGCGGCGCAGCACCTGAGCGAGAATTGCCAGACTGCCTACGAGATGATTCGCTCATTGGGGCTGTCGCATTCCGTTTCGGAGAAGCTGGCGCGTCTGCTGCTGGAATGGGCGGGCGATGGAGAGGATACGAAAGACGGGATCCGGATCAAGATTGCGCTGACGCATGAAGAGATCGCGCAGCTGATCGGGACATCGCGGGAGACAGTGACGCGCGTGCTGGGAGAGTTCCGGGACAAAGAGCTCGCCCAGCTGCGCGGGTCAACGCTGCTGATTCGCAACAAGGCAGCGCTGGAAAAATTGATCGGCGCGTGAGCCGAGCCACTTTTCCTGAAAAACTATGAGCGGCAGCGAATCTACCTGGCGCCATGTTTTGCCAGATGCTCAAAGAAAGGCGAGTCTTCCTCGCGGTCGTGACTGGTCAGGTCTTTGATGAAGGTATTCACCGCGGACAATTCGATAACCGAGCCAGTCTTGACGGCCTTCTGAAATTCCTTCACCCGATGATTGAGTGCACGATGCCGGTCGCGATGATCTGTTAGCCCGCTGTATCGGGTCTTTTCCATGATCTCCTCTTCCCTGGAAAAATGAAGATGCGTGTAATCGGCGAGTGCGTCGATGGCGGATTGCGTGACTGGCGGCATCTCGCCAGCCTTGACGGCCTCGCGGAAGGCATTCGCGAGGGCGTAGAACTCCTGATGGTGGTCTTGGCACTCTTCGATGTAGGCTTTGGACTGAACCGGAGCTTTTGGCAAAGCGACCTCCCGGGGATTTTGCGTAACCCTGCTGATGGGGAGATCGTCTATCGCGGAAGAAACTTCAGTGAAGCACCTGGGGAACATTACGAAGGGGATCAGCCCGTGTAGTACCGGCCATAGGTGTGGCTGGCAGCAGGCGTCTGCCTGGCGATGAGGTTTTGCCCAACCGGGGCGTGGCGATCCTTTAGAATTTGTGGGCTGTGTCGATCTCATTTCAAATTCATGCAAAGGCAGGGGGCGGGCGGACGGGGCTTCTTGTCACCCCGCATAAGGAAATCGAAACGCCCGTGTTTATGCCGGTTGGGACGGCGGGAACGGTTAAGGGCGTGCCGCAGGATGTGCTGGAGGAATTGGGTGTTGGGATACTGCTGGGGAACACCTATCACCTTTACTTGCGGCCGGGCTTGGAGATTGTGCGTAGGATGGGCGGGCTGCACCGCTTCATGTCATGGGAGCGGGCGATTCTGACTGATTCGGGCGGGTTCCAGGTTTTCAGCTTGAGCGAGTTGAGGAAGGTCAGCGAAGAAGGCGTTACGTTTCGCTCGCACCTGGATGGGTCATCGCACTTCCTAAGCCCGGAACGGTCGATGGAGATCCAGATTGGACTGGGCGCGGACATTATTATGGCGTTCGACGAGTGCACGGAATATCCGGCCGAGCGGGAGCGGGTGCGCGCGTCGATGGAGATGACGTTGCGGTGGGGGGAGCGGAGCAAAAAGTATTTTGAGGAGCATAAGAATGAAGTGCCTTGGAAACAAGTGGCCAGTGGCCGGTGGTCAGTGGCCAGTGAGAGGGCTGAGAATGGTGACCACCGACCACTGAGCACTGACCACTCCGCTACTCAGGCTTTATTTGGAATCGTTCAGGGGGGGATGGGTCGGGAACTGCGGCGGGAGTCGGCTTTGCGGACTGTCGAGATTGGGTTTCCGGGATATGCCATTGGCGGGCTTAGCGTTGGCGAGCCCCGGGAGATGACTCGTGAGATCGTTGAGTCTACGTTGGAATATTTGCCTGTCGACAAACCTCGCTACCTGATGGGCGTGGGAACGCCTGAGGAGATCGCGCTTTATGCTGGGATGGGCATCGATATGATGGATTGCGTCTTACCTACGCGGGCGGCGCGGCATGGGTTGCTGTTTACTTCGGAAGGGAAGGTTTCGATCAAACAGGCCCGGTATGCGGAGGATTCGGGGCCACTTGATCCGACTTGCTCCTGTCCGGTTTGCCGGCGTTATTCACGGGCCTATTTGCGGCACCTTTACGCGGCTGGGGAGTTGCTCGCTCAAGTACTGAACAGCGTACATAATTTGCACTTTTACCTGGAAACTATGCGGCGGGTGCGCTTGCAGATTTCGGGCGGCGGGGCAGGCGGAAAAGCCTAAGTTGCGATCAGTTTCGCGGGCGAGGGCGCCAGCGGTACACGATCGCATTTTCAAGGCGCCAGAGTGCAGTCTAACCTTGACACTGTTGGCAGGCGTCCGGCATTCTATTTAACTTGGGGACAAGGTCTGTCTTCTTGCTGTGCCGGTCCGAGTGAAGTCAAAGCGCAGCTCATAACCGGCATTCCGGATTCCAGCCTGCAATGGCGCGATCTGTTGGCCAGGAGGACCCGTGGCCAGAAGAAAAGATTCCCAATTTTGGTCGTGAGCGGTCTTGATGCTGTGTAAATTCGACAGCATCGGTGTGGCTCCGGACGCGTTTCGGAACAATAATTGACCTAGCGATATTTCTCCCAGGTGATTGATTTGGCTGGAACATTCATTGCAGTTGCTGCGAGCGGCAGGTTGCTGGCGATGCAGTTCTCAGGTGGCGGCGGGCTGCTCGGACTGGCGCCGCTGCTCTTTATTTTTGCTATCTTCTATTTCCTTTTAATCATGCCCCAACAGCGCAAGCAGAAGAAGTGGCAGGCGATGCTGGGCCAGCTTAAGAACGGCGACAAGGTTGTTACCTCGGGCGGGCTGCGAGGGACGATTATCAGCCTTAAAGATGATGCGATTACGCTGCGCGTGCCGCCGGACGGTCTGAAGCTGGAAGTGAGCCGGGGATCGGTGGTGACGGTGACGACGGCGGAGGAAGAGAAGGACAAGAAGGCGAGCTAGAGCCTGCGCGGCGGGAACTTAGTTGAGCGTGGGTCTGACTTGAGGCTGGTGCAAGAAAGCTTTTCACCGCAGAGTACGCGGAGAAAGGCCGCAGAGATCGCAGAGGATTTTGCGGGCCACTGGCTTTCGGGATTCGAGCTGCGCAAGGATTGGACGCCCTCGGTACTTTTGATCCGCGGTGCTACTTTGTTGGCGAAAGACAGTTTTTCTCATGAATAAGAATCTTGCTTGGAAATTGGTGGTTATCGTTGCGATCCTGCTGTTGTTTGTGGGCGGGATTTTGGGCGTTCCCAAGGACTGGTCGGGCGCGGGGGTGATGGCCTCGATCAAGAACCAGATTCACCTGGGGCTCGACCTGCGAGGCGGCACGCACCTGATTCTGCAGGTGCAGGTCAATGACGCGGTCAACGTCGATTCAGACAATGCGGTGGCGCGGCTGAAGGAAGATATGCGTGCGAAGAAGATTGCGTACGCAGACATCACGAAGCCCGATGTGGCGAACCACCCCGATTTGATCGTCGTGAAAGGCGTGCCTCCCGATAAGCGAAGCGATTTCCAAAGCATCGTCAGCGATCGGCTGCCCGAGTACGAGACCACGTCGGGTGCGGAGAATTCGTGGACCGTTTCCATGAGGCCGCAGAACCTGGCGGATCTAAAGAACCGCGCCGTTGCGCAGGCGATCGAGACGATCCGCAATCGTATTGACTTGTTGGGCGTTAGCGAGCCGGTGATTCAGGAGCATGGGCTTGGGCAGTATCAGATTCTCGTGCAGTTGCCAGGTGTTGACGATCCGGCGCGGGTGAAGGACATCATTCAGTCGACGGCGATGCTCGAGCTGAAGCTGTCGCTGGGCGGACCTTATTCAAGCGAGCAGGAGGCGCTGCAGAGCAAGGGCGGAGTGATGCCGCCCGATGCGGTGTTGTTGCCGGGGCGGAATCCGCGGGGCAACAGCGATCAGGGTGAGGTGTGGTACTTCATCTCTCGCGCGGCGGCGGTGACTGGGCGCGATCTGCGCGGCGCTGAGCCGGGACGGAGCGGGGACACCAACCAGCCGCGGGTTAACTTCGTGCTCACGAGCGAGGGCGGGCGAAAGTTTTACAGCTTTACTTCGGCTCACGTTGGCGAGGGCCTGGCTGTGGTGCTCGACAACCGGGTGATGGAAGTTGCCAATATTCGTGAACCGATCAGAGACCAGGGCGAGATTGAGGGAGGCTTCACCGAGGAATCGGCGAAGGACCTCGCTTTGACGCTTCGCTCAGGCGCACTGCCTGCTGGCATCAAGTATTTAGAAGAGCGAACAGTGGGGCCGTCACTTGGCGCGGATTCGATCCGCGATGGCGTACGGGCTGCGATTATCGGCATGATCGCTGTGCTTGCCTTCATGCTGTTCTATTACCACTGGGCTGGCGTGAACGCAGATGTGGCGCTTCTGCTGAACCTGATCATCCTGCTTGGTTTCATGGGCTTCTTCGGCGCGGTTCTGACCTTGCCGGGAATCGCCGGGGTGATCCTTACGGTCGGTATGGGCGTGGACTCGAACGTGCTGATCTTTGAGCGCATTCGCGAGGAACTGCGAAACGGAAAAACGCCTTCTTCCGCGGTGGAACAGGGATTCGGCCATGCCTGGATCACAATCGTCGATACGCACGTAACGACGATTGTTTCGGCGGCCATCCTCTTTATCTTTGGAACCGGCCCGGTTAAGGGGTTTGCTACGACTCTCGTCTTCGGTCTGGCGGCGAACCTGTTTACGGCCGTGTTTGTGTCGCGAGTGATCTTCGATTGGGTGCTGAGCCGGAAGCAGCGGGGCGAGGCGTTGAGTATCTAGTTGCTAGTGACTAGTTGCTAGTTGCTAGATCTAATCCTGGAGTTGGAACTTGGAATTCTTTAAGAACTCGAACATCGACTTTCTCGGGAAGAAGTGGTACTTCCTTGTTTTTTCACTGATTTTCAGCGTAGCCGGCTTGTTCTCCATGCTGTTCTGGCATGGCATTCCGCTGGGCGTCGATTTCCGCGGCGGAACTCTTGTGTATGTCAAGTACTCGCATACGCCGGATGCAGCGAAGATCCATGCTGCGCTCGAACACGCCGGGATCAAGAATGCGCGCGTGCAGACGTACGGCGTTGCGACGAACAATGAAGAACTGATCTCGCTCGATATTCAAGAGACGAGTGAGCAGGCTCTGGACAAGGGCAAGACGCAGATCATCGAGGCCCTGGAAGGCGAGGGCAATAGCGTCCAGAGCGGCAAGCAGGACCTGAACAACGCAAGTTCGCTGGCGCTGGCGAAGTATCTTCTCGACCATGATCCACTGCACGTGGGGCTGGATGCTAACACCCGTTACAGCGCCGTTGCGCAGAGTATTGTCGATTACCGCGATAAGAGCAAAGGCGGCGTGCTTGGCTCGATCGACGAACTCAAGGGCACGGTCGATCCTGCCGTGGTGGCTTCGCTTCAGGATGGTTTTTATCTTTCCGACTTCGGGGTTCGCAATGTGGAGATCGTCGGGCCGCAGGTTGGACAGCAACTCCGGAAGCAAGCGATCCTGGCTACCCTTTATTCGCTGGCGGGCATGCTCATCTACCTGGCGCTGCGGTTTGAGTGGATTTACGGTGTCGCGGCTGTTTTGACCGTGTTCCACGATACGCTGATCACAGTGGGCGCGTTCTCGCTGTTGAATCGCGAAATCTCTTTGACGGTAATCGCGGCCATTTTGACTCTAATCGGATATTCGAATAACGATACGATCGTCGTCTTCGACCGAATTCGGGAAAACATCAAACTGCTCCGCCGTGAGAACCTGGCGGACATCGTCAACAAGAGCATCAATCAAACTTTAAGCCGAACCATCTTGACAGCAGGCTTAACTTTCCTTACCGTGCTTGCTTTGTTCTTGTTTGGTGGCGAAGTGCTTCGCGGCTTCAGCCTGGCGTTGGTGATCGGCATTCTGATCGGAACGTATTCATCGATCGCGATAGCCGCACCGATTCTGGTTGCCTACCAGGAATGGCGGACCGGGCGCGGACAGCGGCCGATTGCGATGCCGGTTCGCACTGGCGTCGGACCGAACCAGGTGAAGGGTTCAGCCCAGCCCAAAGAAAAGGTAAAAGCATAGGCCTCCAGGCAACCTATTTTGGGCAAATGGCGTAAAATCATGATCCTGTCCGGGGAAGCCGGATGTAGAAAGAGTGGGAGCAAGAATAAAGTAGCCGGTGTCTAAGATCTCGTAGGGTCTGGTAGGAGACGCCCATGTTTGAAGACAGCCTGATTGAGTCGGGAAACAAGCTCAAAACGAAGCGTTTAGGGACAACAATTTTATCGTTCGTTTTGCAAGTATTCCTGATCTGCGTTTTGATCCTGATTCCGTTGATTTACACGGATGCGCTGCCAAAGCAGCAGTTAATGACGTTTTTGGTGGCTCCTCCGCCACCACCGCCACCGCCACCACCGCCAGCAGCGGCTCCTGTGAAGGTGGTCAAGATCCAGAGCGAAATGGTTAACGGCCAGTTACGCACGCCGACCAAGATTCCGCAAAAAGTTCAGATGATTAAGGAAGAAGAAGCTCCGCCGGATTTGGGTGGAGTTGGCGTTCCCGGTGGAGTACCGGGCGGCGTTCCGGGCGGCTCAGCGGGTGGCGTGATTGGCGGCATCTTGAGCTCGCAGCCAGTGGCTGTTCCCAAAGTTGCGACTCCGCAGCGCGTGCGCGTATCGCAGGGCGTATCGGCCGGATTGCTGATCAAGAAAGTTCAGCCGAACTATCCGCCGCTGGCGCGCCAGGCCCGCATTCAGGGTCAGGTAGTGCTGCAGGCCGAGATCAGCAAAGAAGGCACGATTCAGAATCTGCAGTTGATCAGTGGGCACGCGATGTTGGCGCCCGCTGCCATCGAGGCCGTGAAGCAGTGGCGCTATAAGCCATATCTGCTCAATGGCGAGCCGGTGGCTGTGGAGACCCAGGTTATCGTTAACTTCAGCTTGTCCGGCGGCTAGAAAGAGCTTGCCGGGCTTTGCCCAGCGGGTCTGCTGTTGAAGGCTGTCGTCGCTGGCGAGCTGAGTTTTGGCGGTTTACGTCCTTCCCCGTGACCGTGCCTAGGCGCAAGAACTAGGCCATTTCGGTGCCTGAAGGGCGTTCTGCCCACGAGATTTCTTTAGGGATGCAACAGTAAGGATCGAACCGGGCTTCTAACCGGGCACGGCGCGGTCTGTGGATAAAAGGTGAATCCGGTTGCTGAGACTGGGTTCATCAATTGGCGCGCGGGTCTTTTTGTTTCGGATCGGGCGGGTCAAAAAAGTTTCTCAGGAGGGAAAGCAACTCATGGTCGTAAATCTGGCAGCAATCGCATTCAGTAACCTACATCTATTTGCCGCGTGGCTCTTGCAAGAGGGCGCGCCTGGCTGGGACCCGATTTCGCTCTGGAAGCAGATGGGCATTCTGGCGAAGATCGTGGTCGTGATTCTCTTCATCATGTCGGGATGGTCGATCGGCGTGATGATCGATCGCTGGATGGCATTCAATGCCGCCCGCAACCAGTCGCGTTCGTTCGCACCGGCGGTCGCCGGCGCGCTGCGCGAAGGCAAAATTGACGAAGCCATCAAAGTTGCCGAGCGCAACAAGAAGAGCCACCTGGCCAAGGTAGTCACCGCCGGCCTGATGGAATTCAAGGCCCACCAGGACAGCCCGGGCGAGATTCCCGGCGAGACGATTGAAGCTTCGAAGCGCGCACTGGAGCGCACGGAAGCCATCGTTCACGCCGAACTGAAGCGCGGACTCGGCGGACTGGCGACGATCGGATCGACGGCCCCCTTCGTGGGACTGTTCGGAACGGTGGTCGGCATTCTGAACGCGTTCAACGGCATCGCGAAAGAAAAGGCGACCGGTCTGGCGGCTGTCGCGGGCGGCATTTCGGAAGCGCTCGTAACCACCGCAGTCGGATTGTTCGTGGCGATTCCGGCCGTCATGATGTTCAACTATCTGACCGGCCGTGTGGAAGCGTTCGACGTGGAGATGGATAACTCGTCGAGCGAACTGATTGACTACTTCCTAAAGCGCCGCAGCCTGCGCCGGTCGTAAAGGCAGGTCTCAGGTCACGGGCGCGAGGTCTCAGGATCTTTGGCGCCGATCTGAGGGCTGACGGTTTTACCCCATGAGTTGCAGGGTGGAGAGCGGGTAAGCCGCTCCCCACCGAAGCAGCGACGGGGCGGCGCGGAAGAAGCGCAGGAGACGGAATTCCATGGCATTAGCAAAACGAAACGAAGGCGCGAAGGTCAACTCCGACATCAACGTCACCCCGATGGTGGACGTGATGCTGGTGTTGCTGATCATCTTCATGGTGGTCACGCCCATGTTGCAGCACGGCGTCACTGTGGACATGGCGAAGGTGAATAATCCGGAACAGATGCCGGATGCGGACAAAGAGGATGCGTTGCTGGTCGCGGTCATGCGCGACGGCTCTGTCTTCTTCGGCACCGATAAGGTTGCCGCCGCCGACTTGACGGAGAAGATCAAAGACCGGCTGGCTAGCCGAACCGATAAGCGCGTGTTTTTGAAAGCCGATGCGCGCGCGAAGTTTGGGGCGGTGGTCGAAGTTGTCGATAACGTCCGCGCCGCGGGCGTCGACCAGCTTGGACTTTTGACGGATCAGAAGAAGGCGGGAGCTTTAGCTCCGCCACCCGCCGCTACTAGCGCTCCCGCCGCACCCACGGGCGGGCAATAGCCGTAGCGTAGACGTAAGGAGATCGATATGGGAATGGCAGTTGGCCCGAGCGGGGGCCAAAACGCGAACATCAACGTAACACCGCTCATCGACGTTCTGCTGGTATTGCTGATCATCTTCATGGTGATCACGCCACTCACTCCGAAGGGCCTGGATGCACTGGTTCCGCAGCCTCCGCCGCCAAATCAGAAACAGCCGCCGCCGTCGGATCGCACGATCGTCGTGCAGTTGATCGATCGCGGCGCGGGCAATCCTCCCGGCGTCAAGATCAATCAGGACGACGCGACCTGGGAAACCTTGCAAGGACGGCTGGAAGATATTTTCAAAACGCGCGCGGAAAAGGTGATGTTTGTGAAGGGCGATGACAACGTGCCCTTCGCCGATGTTGCTAATGTGATTGACATCGCGCACTCGGCCGGCGTCGACAAGGTCGGGTTGATCACCGCCAAGATTGAGGCGGGCAGCTAGAGTTTCAGGAATCGGGTCATCGGGTGATCGGGTCATCGGATGATCTGGAACGCAGTCGGTTGCGATGAGACCGGCGAAAAGCCGGAAGTACGGTTTTCGCCGCCGTTTCTCTTGAGCCGCAAGGCCTTCTTTATCACCCGCACTAATGGAGATTCATAAGGCAATGAAAACTTCTCACAGGTTACTGGTTCTCCTGGGCTGCCTGGCTCTTGTTTTAAGCGCCACCAGTTGCCAGAAGCTGAAAGCGCGCGACCAACTCAACAAGGGCGTGCAGGCTTACAAGAACGCGAAGTATGAACAGGCCATCGATCACTTCCAGCAGGCGGTTGCCGACGATCCCACTCTGATCAACGCGCGCCTGTATCTGGCGACGGCTTTTGCCCAGCAGTACATTCCCGGCGCCGATACTCCGGACAACAACAAGAACGCCGAGCAGGCCATCGACCAGTACAAGATCGTGCTGCAGACCGATCCCAAGAACATCAACAGCATTAAGGGCATCGCATATCTCTACCTGCAGATGAAGAAGTTTGACTTGGCGAAGGAGTATTACAAGAAGGCGTCGGATGCCGATCCGAACGATCCCGAGCCATATTACTCGGTGGCAGTGATCGACTGGACGCAGACATATATTCCTCGGCAGGAAGAGCGGGCCAAACTCGGCATGAAGCCGGATGACTCGCTGCCGCAGAAAGACAAGAAAGTCTGCGCGGCCGTCAAAGAGAAGAACACGGCCGATGTGCAGGAAGGCATCGACAATCTAAACAAGGCGTTGCAGTTGCGTCCTGATTATGATGACGCGATGGCATACATGAACCTGATGTATCGCGAGCGCGCCGACATTCAGTGCGACGACCCGGCAGCGCGTGCCGCCGACCTGAAGATGGCGGACGAATGGGTCGACAAGACCATGGCCACGAAGAAGGCGAAGGCCGAGAAGCAGCCTGGCGCGAGCGGGATTGTGATGGATCAGAATAAGTAGCTAGTTGCCAGTTCTAAGTTGCTAGTAGCCAGTACGCAGCGAAAACGCGTACTGGCTATTTTACTTTTCCGCGTTGTCGGGGTTTTCAGGCTTTCAAGAGTTGGCCTGTGATTACATCACAATTGAATGTGATTTCATGCATGCATTCGGGATGGCTGCGCGGGTAAAATCGTTGGGATTCGGATGTGGCGGCTGAAAGAATGTTTAAGAAGATCCTGATTGCCAATCGCGGAGAGATTGCTGTGCGCGTGATCCGAGCGTGCCGCGAGATGGGAATCTCCACGGTTGCGGTTTACTCCGAGGTGGACCGCGCTTCTCTGCACGTTCGCAAGGCGGACGAGGCATATCCCATTGGTCCCGCTCCCGCCGCGGAATCGTATCTTCGCATAGACAAAATTCTTGACGTGGCGCGGCGGTCGGGCGCAGAGGCGATTCATCCGGGCTACGGATTTCTTTCTGAGAACGCGACCTTCGCTCGGGCATGCGTCGATGCCGGCATCAAGTTCATTGGGCCGACCGCGCAATCGATGGAGATGATGGGATCAAAGACACGCGCGCGCCAGCACATGGAGAAAGCGAACATTCCCTTCGTGCCGGGAACGGCGCGAGGACTGGCATCGCCGGAAGAAGCGGAGCAAGTCGCCGAAAGAGTTGGCTATCCGGTGATGTTGAAGGCGGCGGCAGGCGGTGGCGGAAAGGGCATGCGGTTGGTGCACTCGCGGCAGGAATTGCGCTCGGCTTTGGAGTCGGCGCAGAGCGAGGCCCAGCGCTCCTTCGGAGACAGCGAAGTCTACATCGAAAAAGCCATCGTCAACCCTCGGCATATCGAGATGCAGATCCTGGCCGATGAGCACGGGAATACTGTCTGGCTGGGTGAGCGCGAGTGTTCGATTCAGCGGCGCCATCAGAAAGTGCTTGAGGAAGCGCCCTCGCCGATTGTCGATCCTGAAATGCGGCGGCGCATGGGCGAGGTCGCGGTGCGCGTGGCGCAGGCGGCGAATTATACGAATGCCGGAACCATTGAATTTCTGGTCGATCAAGACAAGAACTTCTATTTCCTCGAGATGAACACGCGGTTGCAGGTTGAACATCCGGTGACGGAACTGACGACCGGGCTCGATCTGGTCCACTTGCAGATACGGATTGCGAGCGGCGAGAAGTTGCCCTTTACGCAGGCCGAACTTGGCATCCGCGGACACGCCATCGAATGCCGCATCTACGCGGAGGACCCAGATAATAATTATTTCCCCAGTCCAGGGAAGATAGAGGTGCTCTTGCAGCCGTCAGGTCCCGGTATCCGGCGCGACAGCGGGATGTATGAGGGCTGGACTGTGCCGATGGATTACGATCCTCTGCTGGCCAAGTTGATTGGCTATGGCACCGACCGCGAACAGGCGATCATGCGGCTGGAGCGGGCGCTCTACGAGTATTTTGTTGCCGGGATTAAAACCAACATTTCGCTTTTCCGGCGAATTTTGCGGGACACGGATTTCCGCGCGGCAAAGCTCGACACGGGATTTCTCGATCGTCTGCTTGCGAAGGGCGATGGCGATGTGCCCACGCGCGCTCCCGAGCCTCGCATTGCTGCGATTGCCGCGGGCATGTTTGCTGTGCTCGATCCTTCGAGCAACAAGAATGGGAGTGTTGCGAAATCGGCTCCTCGCTCATCGAACTGGAAAGAGAAAGGACGCGCGGAAGCGCTGCGCTAAGACTCATGGTCTACGACGTCATCGTGAGCGGCAGGTCGCACCGGTTGGAGCTCGAGAAAACCGGCGATAGCTGGGGGTGCCGCTTGGACGGCAAAGAGGTGCGTGTGGACGCGGTCATTCCGCGACGCGACGTGCTCTCGTTGCTGGTCGATGGGCACGCCTATGAGATTAAGCGGGAGCAGACGGCCACAGATCTTCACCTGTGGGTCGGCAGCACGCGCTTCGAGGTGGAACTGCGTGATCCTCGTTCCTTGCGCTCCCGACGCGGCGGGGCGGCGGATGAAAAAGGCCCGCGAAAGATTGTCGCTCCGATGCCTGGCCGGGTGGTGCGCGTTCTGGTTGCCGAGCAGGTTGAGGTTGAGGCGGGTCAGGGGATTGTGGTTGTCGAGGCGATGAAGATGCAGAACGAGATCAAGTCGCCGAAAAAGGGTGTCGTCAAGAAGATCGCTGCGGCTGCGGGAACCGCCGTCAATGCAGGCGACGTGCTCGCGATTGTTGAATAGGTGTCTGTACACACTAAAGTAATTCACCTCCGTGATCTGAAGGGTTGCTGTTCCCCGCGGTACGATGAAGTACGCTGCGGGGGGCGCTTTCTGAAACTGCAAAAGATCATCAGTTATTCGACTCTAGCCATTTCGGTTGTGACGCTGATACTTGTGTTGCGTCGTCCGGCTCCGGTGGCCGCGCCCGTGGCTCCCGCGGCGGCGGTTGCGAATGCGCAGTCGTTTCAGGAGAAGCTCGACAAGCTGGCACAGCCACGAACGCCCGAGGGACCGCCAGAGGAAGTGCGCATGAACTCCGGCGAAATCAACGCGGCCTTGGCGCAAGCGGCGGGAACGTTGGCGGCAAGCGCGAACACTTCAGCACCGAGCAGCCCAAGCGGGAGCGGCGGGTCCATGAATTTTCCGGGGCCAGTTCCGGACGTTAAGGACTATCAGGTATCGATGGATGGCGATTTGGTGCGGGGCCAATTCCTGACGCAGATAGCAGGCAAGGATGTGTACCTGACGCTTGCCGGGCACCTCGGGTCGAAAGATGGATATGCGACGTTTGATGCTACGGAAGTGAAGATTGGAGACCTCTCGATTCCGGCCTCGCTCGTGAATCAAGCTTTGCAAAAGAAGTTGAACGAACAGCGCGATCAAATCAAGCTGCCGGCGAATGTGAAAGACATTCGCGTGGAAAACGGCGAACTGGTATTCGTGGAGAAGTAGAGAGTCGACAGATTTGGGTGCCTCCAGCGGCCCGGTTGTTCACGCGGAAGAAATTGCCGCAAACACGGGCTCGTATCTCGTATCAAGCAAAAGCTGCCTCGCGACGAGCACTATAGTTTTCCCTTTTGAGATTCTTCTAATGTTCTTCTAATCGCGTTCTAAGTCTCGTCGGCTTGAATAGAGCGCATGGCAAGTTTTCCCGCTTCAAACAATCATGCAGACCATGTCCTGGTGGCGAGCCCGAGCAGTGTCGTTCGGCAGCGGGTTCTCGACGGTCTTACATCGCGCGCGCGCCGCGTGGAAGAAGCCAAAGGCGGAGCTGAAGCGCTGATGCAATTGGAGAAAGGGTTCTGGCAGACGCTGTTTCTCGACCGGCGGCTTCCCGACCTGGATGCGGAGGAACTCAGCCGAACCGTACGGGAGCGCTATCCAGCTGTGGAGGTGGTGCTGGTTGAAAACGAGAAGGACCCATCGGATCGCGCTCCAGCGGCACTGTTGCCAGAGGAGTGCCGCTTCGACGCAGCCGCGCAAGGCGAAGCCTCAACTTTCAGCCCGAATAACGACCGGTCCGGCACGCCCTCACTGGACGGACCAGTTGAGCCATCCATGGCGGATGAGGTTGTCGCGGAAGAAGCCTTGCCCGGAATGATAGGCCGCTCCGCCAGGATGCAGGCCGTCTACCGGAAAGCGCGTCTGGTGGCGCCGCGAGACACAACGGTTCTGATCTCGGGGCCGACTGGTTGCGGCAAGGAATTAGTCGCGCGCGCGATCCATGATCTCAGTCCACGTTCGGAGAGAACGTTTGCCGTCGTGAACTGCGCCGCGATTCCTGAGACTTTGCTCGAAGCCGAGCTTTTTGGCTACTCCCGCGGCGCTTTTACCGGCGCCCTGCAATCGTATGCCGGCAGAATCCATGCCGCCCATCAGGGCACGCTCTTTCTCGATGAGATCGGCGACCTGCCCCTCAGCCTGCAGCCCAAACTGCTGCGCTTTCTTGAGCAAAGAGAAATGCAACGGCTGGGCAGTTCGCAAACTGTGCGCGTCGATGTCCGCGTAATTTCGGCCACTAACGTCGATCTGCCGGCACTTGTGCGGGAGGGGAAGTTCCGGGAAGACCTCTACTACCGGCTTTCGGTGTTTCCAGTGACGATTCCCTCGTTGCGCGAGCGGCCGGGAGACATCTCCGATCTGGCCGAATACTTTCTCGCGAGGTTCTCGCCAGAACCGGCCGCGCTCGCCTTGTCGAATGAAGCGCTGGCGCTACTCCGCGCCGCCCGCTGGCCCGGCAACATTCGTGAGCTACAGAACGTGATGGAGCGGGCCGTGATCCTTGCGGGGGAGCAAACGGTCATCCGTCCCGGCGATCTCATGCTCACCGGAGCATCCGATCTCTGACGATGCAGACGGGGCGCCAGGACGCTCTCTTCCGAGCGAGCGATGAGAGCGTTTTAAGGCAATTTATGCCGGGCTGGCAGGGGCGTTGCAATCGCGAAGAGCATGTCGTCTTCATTGCCCCCACCGCAGGAGCCGGGACGCGAACCCGATCATCCTCTGGCGCGCGCTTTCCGCTCCTTCACCGAAGCCGCTGGCTCGCTCGAACGCACCTATGGCCAGCTCCAGGGACAGGTGGCTCATCTCCGGCAGGAACTTGAGGTTACCAACCGCAACCTGAACTCCAGCCTCGAAGAAAATCGCCGCATGCGCGAGCGTTTGCGCCACATCCTCGAAAGCCTGCCATGCGGAGTGCTGGTCATTGAAGAGGGAGGAGCAATTTCGGCATTAAATCCTGAGGCCGGGCGTCTGGCGGGGGGCAGTTTTGCCAGCATCGATACCTTGCCGCCGGCTCTGGCTTCCGCGATCGGTCGAGCGCGGGCTTCGAGCGAAGAATGCGAGTCGGAATTGGTGCCTACGGGCAAGGAAGAATCGGCGTCGATTTGGGTGGCCGTTCGCCATGCCTGGCTTGAGCGCAAGCCGGGAAGCGCGAGTTCCGTCTTTATTTTGCGCGACGTTACTGCCGCCAAGCATCTCGAAAAAGAATCGGAAAGCCTGCGCCGCAAACGGGCGCTGGTGGAGATGTCGGCGCTTCTGGCGCACGAGATTCGCAACCCGCTCGGCAGCCTGGAACTCTTCGCGGGATTGCTCGCCGAGTCCGGACTGGACGGCGAAAGCCGGCGCTGGATCGAGCACGTGCAGGCAGGATTGCGCGCTCTCTCCTCGACCGTGAACAATGTGCTCGATCTGCATAATGAGCCTCCCGCCGAGCGCGCATGCATCGATGCCGGCGGTCTGATCGAGTGGGCTTACGAGTTTCTTTTGCCGCTCGCCCATCAGGCGGGAGTCGAAATCCAGGTCATCAACGGCCTCGCGGGAGTTCGCATTCAGGCGGACCGCCATCTGCTCGAGCAGGTGCTTCTGAATCTTGCGCTCAACGCGTTTCGCTTCATGCCCGGCGGCGGATGGTTTTCCGTCCGCGGTATCAACTGCGGACCGCAAGGAGTCGAGATAGAGGTGCACGATACGGGGCCGGGGATCGCGGAGCAGGACTTGGCGCGAATTTTCGATGCCGGCTTTACCACCCGCGCCGGCAGTTCGGGGCTTGGACTTGCCGTCTGCCGCCGCATTCTCGCGCAACATGGCGGCGACATTGTGGTCGAGAGCCGTTACGGTCACGGCGCCACTTTTCGGTTGAGACTGCCCGCGGCGGAGGCACAACTGCCGTCACGGGCAGGTTCGAGCGGTTTTTCCCAGGGAGCGAGCGCATGACCCGTCTTCTGATTGCCGATGACGATGCGGGAATGCGGGCGGCCCTCGAAGCCCGTTTCCTGAAACGAGGCTGGCAGGTGGATGTCGCCGTAAACGGCACCGAGGCGCTGGACAAGTTTCGACCGGGATGGCACACGCTGGTGATCACCGACGTTCGCATGCCCGGCTGCGACGGCTTCGAATTGTTGCGCGAGGTGCAGTCCTCGTCGTCGGCTGCGGTGATTCTTCTGACCGCGTACGCATGCGTACCGGACGCAGTCAAGGCGATGCGCGATGGCGCGTGCGACTATCTGGTCAAGCCCGTCTCATTCGAAAAATTGGAGGCCACCGTTGAGCAGCTTTTGCGGCGCGCCGAAGTGAAGGCCCGCGAGTTCGAGCGCGAGAGCGAGTCGCTGATCGGACATTCGCCTGCATGGCAACAGGCTCTGGCGCGCGTCCGGCAGGCGGCCTCGACCGACGCCGACGTATTGATCGAAGCGGAGAGTGGAACGGGGAAGGAATTGGTAGCGCGGCTGATTCACCGGCTGAGCGCGCGCAGCCCCGGGCCATTCGTGGCGGTCAACTGTGCGGCGTTTCCCGAGACGTTACTCGAAAGCGAACTCTTCGGCCATGCCCGCGGCGCCTTCACCGGCGCGGTTGAGGCCCGGCCGGGAAAATTCGAATTGGCCAGCGGCGGCACGCTCCTCCTCGATGAGGTCGGCGAAATGCCCTTGGCCCTGCAGCCGAAACTGCTGCGCGCTCTGCAGGAGCGCGAGTTCGACCGCCTTGGTTCGAACCAGACGGTTCGCGTCGACATAAGAATCATCTCCACCACGAATCGCTCGCTCCAGTCGGCGATCGCGGAAGGCCGTTTTCGCCCGGATCTTTTTTACCGTCTCAACGTCATTCCTCTCGCGCTGCCGCCGTTGCGCGAGCGTTCGGGCGATGTGCGCGAACTGGCATGCCATTTTGCGCGTCTCTACAGCGAACGCGGACGCGACGCCGAATTCTCCGAAGCGCTGCTTGCCAGGCTGGAGTCGCAGGCTTGGCCGGGGAATGTGCGGGAGTTGGCAAACTTCGTCCGCCGCGCGGTCGCTTTATCTCCGGGCGGGAAGGTCGGTGTTGAGGCGCTGGAACACGGCCAAACTCCACCTCCGCCCGCTCCGTCGCCAAGTCTGCGCGCGCCGGAGTGGAAGGCAGGACTCTCGCTCGAAGAGATGGAGCGTCAGCTGTTTTCCATGACGCTCGATGCGACGGGCGGCAATCGCGCGCGCGCGGCGGAACTCTTAGGCGTGAGCCTGCGGACGGTGCGCAACAAGGTGCGCGAGTTCGGCTTGCCCGCGCGCCACCAGTACAGGAAGGACGAGTACAAGAGAGACTACGCCCATGAGTGACAACATGATCGAAACTCCGCTGATGCGGGGCCTGGAGCGCGCGCTCGATCAGGCTGCCTCCCGTCACCAGGTGCTGTCGACGAATATTGCCAACGTGGACACCCCGCGGTATCACACGCGCGACGTGCCGGCCTTCGCGGGCGAGATCGAAAGAGCCATGGCCGCGGACAACCCGGATGTTCCAGCGCTCCCGCCGATGACGCCGGTTGCCCGTGAGGTGCGCGGGCTGGTGCAGAGGCCGGATGGCAACAACGTGAGCGCCGAGCGCGAATCGCTTCTGCTCGCGCAAAACCAGCTGCGCTTTGAGGTCGCGGTTGCCTTCCTTAAAGCCGAGTTCCATCGCCTGTCGGCCGCCATTAACGGAGGCGCTACGTCATGAATCTTTTATCGATGCTCGAACTGAGCGGATCGGCGCTGGGCGCCGAACGCCTGCGCGCAGAAGTTGTGGCGGCGAACATGGCGAATGCGCAGACCACGCGCACTCCTGGCGGCGGCCCTTACCGGCGGCAAATGGTGGTTTTTCAGTCGCAGTCACGTCCGCGGTTTTCGCTGGCCCTCGCCGGATTCACGCACGACAAATCGGCGGCGGTGCGCGTCGCCGCGGTGGTTAACGATGCGCGCCCGCCGGTGATGCGTTTTGAGCCGGGCCATCCCGATGCCGACGCGCAGGGATATGTCGCGTATCCGCAGGTCGATCCAATTGAAGAGATGACCGACCTGTTGAGCGCCGTACGCGCCTACGAAATGAACGCGTCGGCGGTGCAGGCCACGAAGAACATGATTCAACAGTCGCTCGACCTGCTGAAGTAGGGCGGAGAATGGAGGTCGTCAATGAGCAGCCCGATTTCGCCGATTCGCATTGTGCCCGCGGAAATTACGCCCCCTAGCGCCCCGAGCGCGGCGCGCGCCGAGGGCGGCAGCTTTCTGACTACGCTGCAGCAGTCGATGGACGCGATCGATGGCGCGCAGGGCGATGCGCAGAAGCAGGTGGCGGAACTGTTGAGCGGCAAGGGAGCTGATCTGCACACCGCGATGATTGCGGTCGAGAAGGCTGACCTGTCATTTCAGCTCATGATGCAGGTGCGCAACAAAATCGTGCAGGCCTACCAGCAGATTTCGAGCATGCAATTCTGAGTGTTTAGCAGTTCGGCGTTCAGGAGCGAAGGTATTTGGAAGCTTGGCTGAAACAGGTTCAGGATTTTCTGCGCGGGCTCAGCCTGCAGCAGAAAGCGATGCTCGTCGGGGGAGCCATCGTTGTTGGCCTCACGCTTTGGGGATTTGTCTTTCTCTTCGGCCAGGCCAAGAATGTCGTTCTTTACTCGGGCCTGCGTCCCGCCGACGCGCAATCGCTGGGCAGCCGCCTGGCAGCCAAAAACATTCCTTACGAACTCTCGCCCGACGGTGGCAGCGTGCTTGTGCCTTCGGACAAGCTCGATGCCGCGCGGCTCGAAACGGCATCGCAAGGCCTGCCGCGCAACGCGCGCCTGGGTTTTGAACTCTTTGACAGTCCTAACTGGGCGGGCTCCGATTTCAGCGAAAAGGTGAATTACCAGCGCGCGCTCGAGGGAGAACTTGAACGCACGCTGCAGACGCTGAACGAGGTTGAGGCGGTGCGCGTACATCTGGTGATGCCGCGCGAGTCGTTGTTTACCGAACAGGAACGGGAGTCGAAGGCCGCGGTGACCGTCAAAACGCGCGGCGGCGGGCTCTCAAAAGAGGCGCAGCAGGCGATCCCCGCGCTTGTCGCCAGCGCGGTCGAGGGGTTGCGTCCGGAGAACGTCACGGTGGTCGATGCGGAGACGGCGACGCCGTTCCTCGCGCGCCGCGGGCCCGGAGGGCGCGCCTCGTTTGAAGCCGACGAGGAACTGGCTGCTGCCGCGGTGCACGCGATCGAGCCGGTGGTCGGCGCCGAGCATGTGCGCGCCAGCGTTCACGTCGATTACGACCTGAGCACGAGCGAAGATACTTCCGAGACGTTCGACCCGAAATCGACAACCCCGCTCTCGCAACAGCGGGCCGAAGAACTGGCGGGCGGCGTGAATCCGGCGGGTGTTCCGGGAACGGCCTCGAACGTTCCGGGAGCTACGGCTGCGGCTCCGAATGTGGTTGCTGCGCTCGATAACCAGTCCTCGAAGTCTGAGAGTGCGACCTACGCTGTCAGCCGGAGCGTGCGCCGTGTTTCGCAGCCCGCCGGGCGCGTGCGCCGGATCACGGCCTCGGTCCTGATCGACGATGCCACCGAGGCGGGACAAGGAAAAGATGGCAAAACGACACGCCGCAAACGCACTCCCGAAGAGATGACTGGCATCGAGAAGCTGGCCCGCGCGGCCATTGGAGTGGACGAGCAGCGCGGCGATCTGCTGGCCATCGAGAATCTTTCTTTCCAGACGGCGCCGATCGAGACAATTGCCGCACCCGGAAAGCTGGACAGAATTCGAACATTGATCCAGCCGTGGTACGGCGCGCTGCGCTACATCCTGATTACGCTGCTCTTTGTGGTGGTCTATGGCATGGTTTTGCGGCCGGTAAAGAAGCAGGCGCTGGCGGCCTTCCGGCAAATTCCGCAGCAGGTAGCGCAAGGGCTGGCGGCGGCTCCGGCCGGGCCAGCCGGGGTCCTGGCTGGAATTGAACTTCCCGAGGGCACCGATGAGGCCAAGCGGGCGGCGGCGCTGAAAAAGGAACTAGGGGAGAAAATCAAGGCAGAACCGGCCGCCGCCAGCCGGCTGGTACAGACCTGGATTCATGAGCCGCAGAAGGCAAAGTAGAAGATGGATTCAGGCTTAATTGCCTGCAGTAAATGGCCGAAAGAAACATAGGGGTGTGTTCACGAGGGCGCGTTTTAGCCATCCGGATTGAAGGAATGTATTCATGACGAAAGTGATTGGAGAAGGCCAGGGATTGCAAAAAGCCGCGATCTTGATGGTGTTGCTCGGCGAGGAGACTGCCAGCAGCATCTTCCGGCATCTTTCCGAAACCGACGTGCAACACCTGACGCAGTGCATTGCCGACCTCCAGCACATCAAGCCGGAATCCGCCATCTCCGTGCTGGAAGAGTATTACAAGCTGACGCTGACGCAGAGTTACTTGACGGAAGGTGGGCCGGATTATGCCCGCAAACTGCTGGTAAAGGCCTTTGGGGATGCGGGAGCGCAACAACTGCTCGAACAAGTGACCAAGGCGGCCGAGATGAGCGCGGTGCAGCTCGAGAGCCTGCAGAAAGCGGATCCGCAGCAACTTGCGAAATTCCTCGAGGGCGAACATCCGCAGACGATCGCCTTGATCATGGCCCACCTCCATGCCCGCCAGGCTTCCGCGCTGCTCATGAAATTGCCAGAGGAGATCCGCCCAATGGCCGTCACGCGGCTCGCGCAGCTCCGCCAGTTCTCTCCGGATGTCGCGCAAAAAGTGTCGATCGCGCTCAATAAACGGCTGGAATCTTTGGGCGAACAGAGCCGGCGCGCCTACGCAGGATTCAAGGGAGCGGCCGACATGCTCAACCAGCTCGAACCGAATACCGGGAAGGGGATTCTTGAGAGCATCGAGAAAGACGACCCCAAGATGGCGCTGGCCATCCGCAATCTGATGTTCACCTTCGAGGACCTGCTGGGCGTGCCCGAGGCCGGCATTCGCGAACTGCTCGGCCAGCTTGACAAGAAGACGCTGGCTCTGGCGCTGCGCGGCGCCTCCGAAGACCTGAAAAACCTGGTCTTCAAGTCGATGTCGTCGCGCGCGGTCGAAATGTTAAAGGAAGACATGGAAGTGCTTGGGCCGGTGCGCTCGAAGGATGTCACGCAGGCACAGCGAGAAATTGTCGAGTCGGCACGAAAACTGGAAGCCGAGGGCAAGCTAGTCTTAAGCGCGGAAGCGCAGGAGGAGTATGTCGTCTAGCGCGCCCCGTTTGCGGCTCGATCCCGAAGCGGAAGCGAAGAAGCCCGCGCCTTTTTGTTACGCCGAAGCGCAACCCGGAGCGGCGTCCGGATTGACCGCGGAGCAGGTGGCGGAAGAGCGCGGCCGGCATGCGCAGGCTGAAGCCTTCGAACGCGGGCGGGAGGCAGGCCAACAACAGCTCCGCGCATCGGTCGATGCGGCGCTGCAGCGCACGCGCGATCAGATTCTCGACTCGCTCCAACGGTTTGCCAGTGAACGCGCCGCGTACTACCGGCGCATCGAAGGCGAAGTCGTGCAGCTGGCATTGGCCATTGCGCGTAAAATTCTGCACCGTGAAGCGCAGATCGATCCGCGCTTGCTGGCGGGCGTCGTGCGGGTGACGCTGGAAAAACTCGATGCCGCGACCAGGGTAAATCTTCATGTTCCACCGCAGGAAACGGCCGAGTGGCGGCACTTTTTCGCCTGCCAGCCGGAAGGGGCCAACGTTCCCCTGGTTCTCGACGATACCGCACTTGCCCCCGGAGAGTGCCGTATCGAGACGTCTCTCGGAACGACCGATGCCGGGTTCGATGCGCAGCTCAAAGAGATCGAAACCGGACTGATGGATCTGCTTGCTGAACGCCCCTCCGCCGAGAATGCTCCATTGGCATCGGTCTTTCAGCCTGCGGAGACCGCAGCGAAACTGTGATGACCGATCCAATTCTCTCCGCCTATTTTTCGCAGCTCGAAAGCTGTTCGCCTCTGCGATGGCGCGGACGTGTCACGCAGGTCGCCGGGCAGTTGATCGAGTCGGAAGGCCCTTTCTCGACGGTCGGAGAGGCGTGCGAGATCATCGATTCGCGCGGGCGCCGCTGGCCGGGAGAGATTGTCGGGTTTCGCGGGAGCACGGTGCTCTCCATGGCTTTGCGCCGGCCTACCGGGATCCGGTTTGGCGACCAGGTGGTCGTGGTTGGCCGCCGCCCTTCGTTGCACCTGAACGAGCAGCTACTTGGACGCGTCATCGACGGTGCCGGCATGCCCATCGATGGCGCTCCTGCTCCCACTTGCCGCGAACAGGCAATTCTGGACCGCGAGGCGCCACTGGCTCTCGATCGCATTCCCATACGCGAGGCGCTCGGCTGCGGTATACGCGCCATCGACGCCTTCATCACCTGTGGACGCGGCCAGCGCGTGGGAATTTTTGGCGGCAGCGGCGTCGGCAAAAGCACTCTCATCGGCATGATGGCCCGCAACACGAATGCGGACATGACGGTCCTCGGGCTGATCGGAGAGCGCGGCCGCGAAGTGGGAGAGTTGATTGACACCCTCGGAGCCGAGGGCCGCAAACGCTCCGTGGTGATTGTCTCGACCTCCGATCAGGATCCGCTGTTGCGTATCCGGGCAGCTCTCGCGGCAACGACGGTCGCCGAATATTTCTGTCAGCGTGGCAAGCATGTGCTGCTGGTCGTCGATTCGCTGACGCGCCTTGCCATGGCGCAACGCGAAATCGGGCTGGCGGCTGGCGAGCCTCCGACCGCGAAAGGCTACACGCCTTCGGTCTTCAGCATGCTGGCGCGTCTGATTGAGCGTGCCGGATCGTTCGCCTCGGGAACCGTTACGGGCTTTTATACAGTGCTGATGGAGGGAGACGACGAAAACGATCCTCTGGTCGACGCCGCGCGCGCACTACTCGATGGCCATGTGATGCTCGACCGTCGTCTGGCTGCTCAGAATCACTATCCGCCAATTTCAATCCTCGACAGCATCAGCCGCATCATGCCTGCGGTCGTTTCTCCCGAACATCTCGCGAGAACTTCCGCGATCCGCCAACTGCTTGCCACTTACAAAGCTTCCGAGGAACTGATTCGGATTGGCGCTTACCAAAAAAACAGCGATCCCGAACTCGACCGCGCCATCGCTCTCATGCCCCCACTACGCGGATTTCTCATGCAATCGACGGGCGAAGTCGCGGCTATGAAAGACTCAATTGATCGTCTGATGGCTTTGCCGGCGTGAATTCATGGCTTTCCGTTTTGCGCTCGCCCCGCTGCTTCGCCTTCGACAAAGTGTCGAACGCCAACGCATGCTCGCGCTGCAGAACGCGGTAGTGCAGCTTTCGGTCGCGAAGGAGTCCGTTGCGCGCCTGGATCGGTTCCTTGAGGAGTCTGCCGACAGGGATGCTGCCTCGCTCAGTGCTGGGCGGCGCGCCTCCGAACTGCAATTTGCAGTTCTACTTCGCGAGCAACTCCGCCAGCTTCGCGTTCGTTTGCAGGAGGAGGTCGCCCGTCTCGAAGTGGTGCGGCAAGAGTTGGCGGCGGCTTACGAGCAGGCTTTCCGACAACGGGAAGTATTGGAAAATCTGCGTAACCGGATGAGTACAGCTTATGAAGTGGAACAGGGCCGGCGAGAGCAACGTCGACTCGACATCGTGTATCTTCTGCAACGCTGGCATCATCGGAAGGGTTAAATTTGCCTGCGTCAGCGCGGCAAGTCTTGCCTCGTGCACGTTGCGGTTAGGGTACGCCCCTGGTGCGAATGAGCGGCAGAGTGCTCGTATCTTGCTGAAATTCCTGCGAGGGATAAATTCTCCGGCGCTCTGGCAATCCGAGCCGAAGCTGGCATGCGGCCTGCATCGCAATTGACGGTATTCGCATGCTGGTTGATCCGGTTTCCATTTCGAGAGCGGCGCAAACGGCGAATTCGTCGCGGCCGCAGAGTCCGGCGGGCGCAAGTTTCGCGGACGCGCTCACAGCATCGGACGGCGACGCGGCGCCACAAACGTCTGAGCTAGCATCCGCACCCAGCAATTCTGCAGGGCACGAGACTACGCAAGCGAATGCCCTGTCGAGTCGAACATCCGATCTTCGCGCCACGAACAGCGTTGCGAAGGATGATTCCTCCGAATCAAACGAACAGCCCGCAACAGACTCTGCGGTGAAAACGACTGTTTCGGCTCCGGCCGCGAATGTTAAAGCAATAACGAAAGCGAAGTTGAAGGATCGCTCGGCATCCGGCGACGATTCAATACCAATTGGTTCTCCCGCTCAAAAAGACTCTGTACCTGCTCCCGGGGTCGCGAGTCCGAACAGTCCGCCTGCAGCGCGGCCTTCGAATGTCGAGAATTTGGACGATGTTGCGGATTCGCTCTCGTTGGCGAATGCCGGTGCAGTGGTAGTCCCACCGCTGCTTTCGAGCGACGCAACGTTGCCAGAAACCGAGGCTGGCATTATCCCAACGGGAGGACGTAGTTCAACTCCTCCGGCGGGGCAGCAATCTCCATCACAATCAGCCGTTGCAGTACCCGGCTGGCCGCCTCGCACGCCGCGAGTTGGTGATGTGCCGCAGAACTCTCTACCGGGCAAGGTCGCAGCCGGAGACTCGCAAGCTGTGGGGTCACCCCAAACTCCTCATTCCTTGGAGCCCACTCTCATATCCTTTAATCCTACTCAAGCGGCGGACGGCGAATCCGCTGGCACGAATGAATTGGCGGACATCGGTGTAACGGATCGGGAGTCGGCCGCTCAAAATAAGGCGAGCGGGACACAGGCCCAAAGCGCCAGCTCGAATAAGCTTGCTGTCAAGGTGGATCAAACGAGCGCGGATTCCGCTCGGGGTTCTTCGCTAACCTCTTCCTCTCAAGTTTCTGCGCAAGACTCTTCCACCGAAGTTCCACCACAAGTTTCTTTCACGGATCCGGCGTTCACCAGGCCATTACCAGCGAGCGAGATCGAAACGCTCCCCTCGGATCCGCGCATGAGCCCACTTACCGGAGGCGCCTTCACGGGTCCTGTCCGCCCAGACGGGAATGTGCCTAAAGAGACCGCGTCCTCAGAAGTTGTACCGAGTGGTTCTGCTCTAGCTTCAGATATTAATTTCGAGACGAAGGAGGCGAACAGGTTGACCGCACTGGGAGATGCGCCTCGACCCGGCCCGCGAGACAACGCACCTTCGATCCCGGATCTACCGCAGAAAAATCTGCCCAATGATTCACTGTTGTCTGTCCAAAGCAAAATCGACATTCCACTCTCTGGCGATGGGATGCAAGTAGATAAGCCACCCCATGGTGCGACGATGCCGGGCTCGTCAACTTCGACAAACGACACCGAGACCACGCGTCGGCCTGCTTCTGCGCAATTGACGATCACGCAGGATCCGGCGATCTCCGCTCCTCCAACCATCTCCGCTTCCTCAGACCTGATTTCCATTTCCCAGACTGCCGGTGCGGACCGCGCCGCTGGCATAGCGGTGCAAAGCTCAGACGCGAGCGTGGGCTCGACACCTCCTGCCACCGCCGATCCGAAGCCCCCCACAACTCTTGTACCGAAAGACGACAATTCGACTTCCTCCGCGCCCCTCATTGCCGATCGGTCGAAACCGTCATTCACGGCGAGCCCGGGCCAGCTGGTCTCCGGCATGACTCCGGCTACCATTACTGCGCACGACTCAATAAATAACGCCGGGTTGGCAGCTACCTCGCCCGCACCCAACAACACCGATCCGCCACCCGCGATCAAGTCTACTCCGCTCCCATCGGCGCACCAGGCGCTCGATTCAGTGCCGGTGCCAATTTCCATTGCCTCCTCTGCCGCGTCCTCGATTCCTCATCCCCTCGCTGATTCCAACTCGCTACAAATGCGCCTCGACGTGCACACGAATGCTTTCGGAAATGTCGAGATTCATACCGTCATCGAGCAGGCTCAGGTAGGGGTTGCAATCCATAGCGACCGCGATCTATCCCGCTGGTTCAATTCCGAGGTCGGCGGTCTTGAGACCGAACTCAAGAATCAGCATCTCGATCTTGCCGGCGTCAATTTCTCGAGCAACCGCTCGGGCGTGCAAACCGCAACGAGTTTTCAGCAGGGGCAGGCGCGGCAGCAGAACTTGTTCCAGCCGTCGACTCCACAAAGCAAAATTCCGCAGTTGCCTGGGGTGGAGACCGACTCGCGCCCTGAGCCAAATCCGATTGCCGCGCTTCCAGTTGTAATGCCGGAAACGCGCGTGAGTTTTCTCGCATAGGAGGTTTCCGTGTATATTCCACTTCTTCGAACGCTTAATTCCGCCCAGTCCGCTGCAACAGCATCTGGGGCACAGAGTAGTTCCGGAACGTCGAATTCATCCTCGTCGTCGGATCCGACCGGCGGCCTGGACACGATGTTCCTGCAGTTGCTGTCAGCGCAACTCAAGGCGCAGAGCCCGCTCGATCCTCTCGATCCGAATCAGTTTGTCGCGCAGTTGGCGCAGTTCCAGTCGCTCAGCGAGCTAACGCAGATTGACCAGGGAATTCAGACGCTGGTTTCGGATGTCGCGCCATCGTCGAGTTCGAGCGGCTAACTGCCGCAATGTCTCCATCCACGAAACTTCAACGTCCTGACCAGCTAAGGAGCCCGTATGCCGTCATTCTCAGTGCCGCTCTCCGGATTGAATGCCAGTTCGACATGGCTTTCCACGATCGCCAACAATCTGGCCAACCTCAACACGACCGGATACAAAGACCAGTTGATGCAATTCGCCGACCTGTTTTATCAGAGTGTTGGTTCCGACGGAGCCGGCGATCCCATCCAGCAGGGCGCGGGGGTGAAGGTAAGCTCACAGCCTTCCAACTTTACGCAAGGCGATGTAACCAGCAACGGAATCGCGACGAATGTAGCGATCGACGGAAACGGTTTTTTCATTGTGCAGGAGAACGGCGTGCAAAGCTATACGCGCGCGGGCGACTTCGAGGTGGGCACGAACAATTTGCTAGAGACGACCAACGGGCAGGAAGTGATGGGATATTCCGCAGTAAATGGAGTCGTCGATACCAGCGGAGGATTATCGACGCTGGCGTTGGGTGCTGGAATCGTGAGCCCGGCCACGGTAACGCGAAACGTGTCGTTGACCTCGAACCTGGACGCTCAATCGTCCTTTGGCACGTCCTACACAACCCAGGTCACCGTCTACGATTCCCTGGGTGGAAGTCATGTGGTGACTTTCGACTACACCAGCGAAAACAAACCGGCGGTGCAGGCGGTGCCCGCACAGGCGGCGACGGGTGCGCTGACCATGTCGGCGATTCCGCAGAACGGCGACACGGTGGTGGTCGGCACACAGACGTATACGTTTACCACGAGTACGCCGGGAGCGGGGACGAACAACGTTCTGATCGGCTCGACGATCGCCGACACTGTAGCCAACCTGGTCAATGCGATCAATGGGAATACCGCAGACTCGGGCGGAGATGGCGCGGGAGGTTATGGAACGGGAACGGTTGCCAACCCCAATGTAACCGCGGCCGATGCGGGCAACGGACTTATCAACATAACCGCGAGCTCCACGGGTGTGGCGAGTGACTTTACAGCCACGAGCGGATCGACAGGTTTGACCTGGAGTACGGGAGCCGGAGCCAACGGCACCGATGCCGTGGCCGGGCAACCGGCGGTGGTCAATACCTGGGGTTATACGGTGAGCATTCCCGCGGCCGATCTTGGCGGCTCCGCGAGCGCTAATCCCATCACCCTGGCCAGCGGAACATTGATGTTTAACGGCGATGGAACCCTGAAGAGCATAACCCCGACCAACGGGAGCGCGTCGCTAACCAACCCGACGATTGCCGTGCCGCCGAACGGATCGAGTTTCGCCGACGGAGCCAACCAACTTACGTTTACCTGGCACGTGGTGGATGCCAACGGCAACGGCCTGCTGACGCAGGAAGCGGCTGGCAGCAGCACGGCTTCGATTCAACAGGACGGGGCCGCCAGTGGCACGCTAAAAAATTTCAACATTGGCTCGGACGGAACCATCACGGGAGCTTTCAGCAACGGCACGACGGCAATACTTGGCCAGATTGCGCTGGCCAGCTTTGCCGACGAACAGGGATTGTCGCGCACCGGCAACAACGATTTTCAGCCGACGCTCGCTTCCGGCCAGCCGACGATCGGAGCACCGACGACCGGTGGCCTGGGCACGCTTTCGGGCGGGGCGCTCGAACAATCGAACGTCGACATTGCCAGCGAATTCGCGAACCTGATTGTGGCGCAACGAAGCTATGAGGCCAATGCCCGCGTAGTCACGACCTTCGATCAGGTGGCACAGGACACGATCAACCTCAAGCAGTAGATTTTCGGGAGGATCCTGTTGTCGACGCGGAACGAACGATGTGGGCCGCGATGCTCCGAGCGGCCCGCCTGAGAGTTTCTTAATAAGACGTGTCTTAGAAAAGTGGCGTTGATTCCGACTAAGTCCTCGTCATCGAAGGATTCGCGCTTCAACTGTATTGCTTTCACACCGATCTGATCCTGCCCATTTGGATTTCCCGTGCGCCGCGTGCGGCATGCGGTTTGCATCGTGCACGATATGCCGCCCGGTACAGAAGCGAGTTTCGCCGCCGCCGCGACTGCCTCGAAAAGCGCCGCCGAGAAACCGCCGCGCGCGAAGGCGACGGCACAGACCGCCGGATCGACAGATCAGGGGACGTCCGGCGATTCTGGCGGCAAGTCGAGGATCTGGATCTATCTTGTCGTTGCGCTCGTGGCGGCGGCGGGAATTGTTATTTGGTTGGCGTTCGCGGGAGACGCGGCCAAGACGAATGCCGGCGTTCAATCGACGCTCCCCTTGGACACTTTTGTTGTCAATCTGGATGGCGCGGGCCAGCGCGCCTATCTTCGCGTCGGTATCACGCTGGGACTCACGCGTCCACCGGCGCGCAACGGTAAGGAAGAGATGCCGGTCGCTCCGATACGCGACGCCATTCTCTCCGTGCTGGCCAGCGCCCAGGCGGAGAAACTGCTTACGACGGAAGGCAAAGAAGAGCTCAAAGCAAATTTGCTGCATGCCTTGAATGAACGGGTGCCGCAATTGGGTGTTCAAAGCGTTTACTTCACCGAGTTTCTGGTGCAGATGTAATGGCCGCCGCTCCCAAACCTCAGCTCGAATCAACGGCTCCAGACCCGTGGACGCGGGTCGAAGCGTTGCCCTGCATGTTGTCGGTGGAAATTGCCGTGCCCCGTTTTACGGTCGGCGACCTGGTCCGCCTTGCGGCTGGGCGCCTCGTCGATACGCGCTGGACGGTGGGCGCGGATGTGCCCTTGCTCATCAATGGCCAGCTGATCGCCTGGAGCGAATTCGAAATTGTGAATAACCACGTTGCGGTACGACTGACGGAGCTTGCCTGATGCAGATGAGATCGATCGCCGCTGGATGCGACATTTCGGCTGCGCCATCCGCCGGCCGTCCCCGGCTCGCGCTTGGGGCGGGGATCGCCCGCCTGGCGATTTTTGTCCGGGCGTTTCTCTCGCGTGTCCGTTCCCGTCAAAAGCGGCTTGCGCTTTTGGAAAGTGTCGCTCTCGGTGACCGCCGCTTTGTCAGTGTGATCCAGTTCGAAGGGCGGCGTTTCCTCGTTGGGTCCGCGCCGTCGGCGGTCACGTTGCTGGCGCACCTTCCGGACGCCGGGGCGTCTTCAGCGAGCGGGGCCGCCGCACAGGGCGAAGGAGAAAGCCGATGAGCGCGCCGCGCCTCCTTCGAAACTGCGGCGTTGTCTGCACGATATTGCCGGCGATCTCGTCTTCCATATGGGCGCGGACGCAAGCGCCCGCCAGTCCGGGATTTTCGTTAAACAACATTTCCCCGAATTCGGTGCCCTGGAACATCGTCATCTTCCTCACGCTGCTGACGATCATTCCGACCGTCGTGCTTTCGATGACACCGTTCGTGCGCCTGCTCGTGGTCTTTCACTTTCTGCGGCAGGCGTTGGGCACGCAGACCGCTCCTTCCAACCAGACGCTGATTGGGCTCGCCCTGATTCTCACGTTTTTTCTGATGCAGCCCGTAGGTGCGGCCATCTACACCGACGCGTTCGTGCCGCTCGAGGATGGACACATTAATGCGGTGACGGCGCTCTCCCGCGCCTCCGTACCGATGCGCCATTTCATGCTCAAGTACGCGCGCGAAAAGGATCTCGAGCTTTTTGTCGGATTAGCCCGCGCACCCCGGCCGGCGCGGCCCGACGATCTCGATATGCGCATTGTCGCGCCCGCTTATCTGCTCTCGGAGTTGCAGGCGGGATTTCGCATCGGGGCGGCTCTCTTTCTTCCGTTTCTGGTGATCGACATGGTGACCGCGGCCATTACTACTTCGATTGGCATGCTCCAATTGCCGCCGGTTGTCATTTCTACGCCGCTGAAGATTCTTTTGTTCGTCGTAGTCGACGGGTGGAATCTGCTGGTCGGCTCGCTCATGCGGAGCTTTGCTTAACGGTATGGATACTGCACAAACCATCGCGCTTCTGCGCAACACGCTCGAAGTCGCGTTCTTTCTTGCCGCGCCGCTGCTGTTGATCGCGACCGCGGTCAGCCTGCTGGTGAACGTGGCGCAGGTTCTGACCTCGTTGCAGGATCAGACCATTTCTTCGGTGCCGCGCTTGTTTGCGATTGCAGTCGCTTCGCTTCTGCTCCTGCCCTGGATGCTGCGCCGTTTGGTTGCCTTCACGGTCGTGATCTGGGGCGATTTTCACCTGCTGGCTCGGTAGGAGAGATTGCGCGGATGAAGGCGGCAACCAGGTTTGCGTTTCCGAATGGAGGAGGATGACGGGATCGTCGCTTTTCGGATTGCCGATGGACCGGACCATGCTGGCCTGGATGATCGCGCTCACACGCGTAAGTGGCGTGATGCTGGCCGCGCCTTTTTTTGGCAGCGCCGCCATCTCTCCCCGTATGAAGGCCGCGCTTGCTCTGTTGCTGTCAGTGTTTATCGGGCCGTTGGTTGCAGTTCCATCCGGCACCCAGACAGCGGCCGGCATGGCAGCGATTCTCGGCGGCGAATTCGCCATCGGCTTCGTCCTCGGCTTCACGGTGCAGCTCATTTTCGAGGGTGCGCTGTTGGCGGGCCAGGTCTGTGGCGTGCAGATGGGGTATTCACTGGCCAGTGTTCTCAATCCGGACAGCCCAGCCGATTCTCCGGTGCTTTCGACTTTCTATGAGCTCTTTCTCCTTTTCCTGTTCATCCAGATGAGCGTACCGCACTGGCTGCTGCGCGGGTTTGCGCGCAGCTTCGAATATCTTCCCCCGGGTCGCCTGTCGCTGACGCTGCCGGCAGTTTCGGCGCTCTTCGAATTTGCCGCGGGAATGTGGCTGGTTGGCTTGCAAATCGCCGCACCGATCCTGGTGGCGACGCTTTTTGCCGATGTCGCGCTCGGCTTCCTGGGCAAGGCTTCTCCGCAGCTACCGGTGCTGTTCATCGGTATCTCGCTCAAGAACCTGATCGGGCTAGCGCTTTTGGGCGGCGCCATCTCGTTCTGGCCGCGTTTTTTCGATGCGCGCTTCACCCGCGCGCTGGAAGCCTCGGAAAGGATTCTGAAACTCGCGCATTGACGTGAGTCTGGGCGATTCATGGCGGATTCGAACAAAACCGAACAGGCAACACCGCGGCGGCGGCAAAAGGCGCGCGAAAAAGGTCAGGTGTCGCGCAGTCGCGACCTCATTGGCGCAGTTGGCGGTGTCGCGGCCACGCTCGTCCTGCTCGAGCAGATTTCGTCGTTTCCGCCAGCCTGGCGCGGCTTTATGCGCGACTGCCTGAATGGCGCCGCTTCCGGCAGCTTGCGAATGGATTCGGACCCGCCCTTCTTCGGTCATTTCGGACTCATCTCGGCCACGGTGGCCGCTCTCGGCCTCGGTTGGATCGCCGCACTCGCCTCTGCCTTGGCCCAGGGCGGACTGGTTTTCGCTCCCGCCTCACTGCAGCCTACCCTCTCCCGCATCAGCCCGGCTACGCGAATGCAGCAACTGTTCTCGATCACCGCGCTGCGTTCGCTCCTCAAGTCTCTGCTGCCGGCCGGCGCCGTTGTCTACATCGCGGTGGCCTGTTTGCGCCGCGATTGGGTTTCATTAGTGGGACTGCCCTCACGCAATGCGCGGGGAGTTGCCGGATTCCTGGGCAACCGCGTCTTCGAAATGGCCTGGAAGTCTGCGGCCGTGCTGCTCCTTTGGTCGCTTCTCGACTATCTCTTCGAGCGCCGCCATCTCGAAAGCGAGCTGAGAATGAGCCGCCAGGAACTGGTCGATGAGTTCAAGGAGACGGAGGGCAATCCAGTCATCAAGTCGCGCATCCGCCGCCTGCAGCGGCAGATGCGCCGCCGCCGCATGCTCGAAGACACCAAGCGCGCCGCGGTCGTGGTCACGAATCCCACCTCTTACGCCATCGCTCTTGAATATCGGCCCGACATGCCCGCGCCCGTGGTGGTTGCCAAGGGACGCAACCGGCTGGCCGCCGAGATCCGCAACATCGCGCTCTGGAACGGCATTCCCATCGTCGAAAACAAACCATTGGCTCACTTGCTTTACCGCACGGTGGAGATCGGCGGCAGCGTGCCGCCGAAACTTTACGTCGTGGTCGCGGAACTTCTGGCCGCCGTCTTCCGAGCCCAGGCGCGCGCCATGCAAGCTCGTGCCGTCGCTTCTGCGGCAAACCCCGTGGCTCATGAGGTCCGCCGCTGATGGCCCCGGCTGCCACCACCGCTCCTGCCCGCCATCGCTACAGCGATTGGATCGTGCCGATTGCCGCGGTCAGCCTGGTATTTGTCATGCTCGTGCCGCTGCCGGGCTTTGTCCTCGACCTTTTGCTGGCGACGAGTATTGCGGCTTCGGTGCTGGTCCTCTTGAGCGCTCTTCAGATCCTTCGGCCGGCACAGTTCTCCGTTTTTCCCAGCTTGCTTCTTCTCCTGACTCTTTTCCGGCTCTCGCTCAACCTCGCTTCGAGCCGGCGGATTCTGTTGCACGGGAACGAAGGCGCCTCCGCGGCCGGACGTGTTATCGAAGCGTTCGGCCAGTTTGTAGTTGGCGGCAATTATGTCGTCGGCTTCGTTCTCTTCCTCGCGCTGATCGCCATCCAGTACATCGTCGTCAGCCATGGTGCCGTGCGCACCGCGGAAGTGACCGCGCGCTTCACCCTCGACGCACTGCCTGGGAAGCAAATGGCCATCGATGCCGACCTGAATGCGGGCCTCATCGATGAAGCCGAGGCGCGCGCCCGCCGCGAGCAGGTCGCGCGCGAGGCTGAGTTCTACGGCGCAATGGATGGCGCGGCGCGTTTCAACCAGCGCGACGCCATCGCCACGATCCTTATTACCGCCATTAACATTCTTGCCGGCTTTCTGATCGGGGTCTTTCAGCTCAACATTCCTTTTGCCGAAGCGCTGAGAACCTACACCGTGCTTACCGTGGGCGACGGCCTCGTCACCATGATTCCGTCGCTGCTGGTGTCGATGGCCGGCGGCATGGTTGTGACTCGCGCCTCTTCGGGTTCGACGCTCTCGATCGACCTGGGCAGCCAACTCTTCGCCCGCCGCCTTCCCTTGCAGATCGCGGCAGGCATTATGTTCGCGCTCGCGTTGATCCCAGGGCTTCCGAAATTCTCCTTCCTTGCAGTTGGGGGAGTAGCCGCTCTCTTTGCCACGCGCCTGCCGAAAGTGGCGAAGGAAGGTGCCGTTGGCGAGGGTGCTGTTCCCGGTGCCGCCGCCGCAGCCGACAAAGACAAGAAAGCGGCGAAATCGGATTCGCTCGAAGATTTGCTCAAGCTCGACGAGCTTTCGCTCGAAGTCGGATACGCGCTCGTCCCGCTGGTTGATGCCGCTCAGGGAGGGCAGTTGCTCGCACGCGTCAAGTCTCTGCGCAGCAATCTGGCGCTGCAGCTCGGCTTCATTGTGCCGCCCATCCATATCACCGACAACGTTCGCCTCAAGCCGCATGAATACGTCATTTCGCTGCGCGGCGTCGAAGTCGCGCGGTGGGAGATGCTCGAAAATCAGGTGCTTGCCATCAGCTCTGAAGTTTCGGCACCCCCGCTCGCGGGAACGCCGACACGCGAGCCCGCGTTCGGCGTCGCCGCCCTCTGGATTCCGCGCACCCTGGAATCGCAGGCGTTGACCAGCGGGTATGCGGTGGTCGATCAGACGTCCGTGCTCTCTACGCATCTTGCCGAGGTCATTCGACAGTACGCCTACGAGTTACTCACGCGGCACGAAACCAAGCGGCTACTCGACCGGCTCGGCGACAGCCATCCGAAGCTCGTCGAAGAGTTGGTGCCCAAGGTGCTGTCGCTTGGCGAGGTGCAGAAGGTTCTGCAGCAGCTTCTGCGCGAGCAGGTGTCGATTCGCGACCTTGCCACCATTCTCGAATCCCTGCTCGATGCGTCCGCTGCCACGAAACATCCGGTGCTGCTGGTCGAAGCGGCGCGGCAGGCGCTTGGCCGTGCCCTTGTTCGCCCTCTGCTTTCTGACGACGGGGGCCTGCGCGTGCTTACCCTCGATCACTCGATCGAGGAAGAGCTGAATCGCGCTTTCTCTCCGCAGGCGGCGCCACCGACCAGCGCGGGGCTGCAGCCTTCGTTCGTGCGGCGCGTGCTGGAGAGCCTTAAACATCTTGCCGGAGATCAGGTCGCGCAGACTGCGCCGATCCTGCTTTGCCCGACGCCGGCGCGCTTTCATCTGCGGCGTCTGCTCGAACCGTTTCTCCCAAAGGTCGTCGTTCTTTCGCCGCTAGAAATTCCTTCGGTCATTCCAGTGCAGTCATTGGGGATGGTGCGATGAACCGATTCCGTGAACGAGATCGAAACATACGAGGAGACCATGGAAACAGGGGACTGAAGAGACGAGCGAATTCGCAAGTTCAAGGAGGGGGCCATGACTAAACATGCGGCTGAGGCATACCGCGGTCTCGCCAACGAAGCTGAGCGCGAGCGTATCCTCATGGAGCAGTTGCCGCAAGTGCGCTATATTGCGCGGCGGATTCACGAACGCCTCCCGCGGCACGTTCCTTTCGAAGACCTGGTCCATGCCGGTGTGGTCGGCCTCATTGACGCGCTCAGCAAGTTCGACCAATCGAAACACGTCCAGTTCAGCTCCTACGCAAAATTTCGCATTCGCGGAGCGATTCTCGACAGTTTGCGCGAACTCGATTGGAGCCCTCGGGAACTGCGGCGGAAAGGGCGGCAGGTCGAAGAAGCTTACAACCAGATTTCGGTCCAGATGGGGCGGACTCCGACGGAGACCGATCTGGCACGCGCGCTCAACATGCGGCTCGACGAGTTGCAGAGCCTGCTCGCGGAACTCGACGCTCTTGAGATCGGGAGCCTGCGAGTCGAGTCGGCGCACAACGGCAAAGAGGAGGATCTGGCCGACTCTGTCGCCGCCAAGCAGGAAGAGACGCCATTCTTCCAATGTCTGCGCTCGGAAATGAAGCAACTGCTGGCGGGGGCGATTGCCGAGTTGCCGGAAAAAGAACAGCGAGTGCTCTCCCTTTATTACTTCGAAGAGCTGACGATGAGGGAAGTGGGCGCGGTTCTCGGGATCGGCGAGTCGCGCGTTTCGCAGATTCATTCGCTGGCCATGATCCGTCTGCGCGCACGTCTCGGCGCGCTTGGCGCGAGTGGCGCGGAAAGTTCACGCGCCACGGGCGCGGGGGCTGGATAAGCTGGCGGCATTACTCGCGTATCCTCGAAATTCATGTAGCAAGCGAGCAATATGGATAAGGTTCTCAATCAGGGCGAAATCGATGCGATGGTCCGGGCCGCGCGCTCGGGAAAAAGCGATGGGGGCTTTGCCGGTCCCGTCGTCCAGCCGTGGGACATCCGGCAGGCCGGGCAAATTGGGCGCGAGCAATTGCGCGCGATCAACCAGCTCCATGAGCTTTTCGCTCGCAATCTTACGACTTCCCTCGGCGGGTTCCTTCGTGTTGTTTTCGACTGCCGTCTGGTTTCGGCCGAGCACCTCACCTACCGCGAGTTCCTGCAGCGTGTTCCGGAAAAGACTTATCTCGCGTCCTGCGACCTTGCGCCATTTGGTTGCAACTCTATCCTGCAATTCGATCTCGGCATTGCGCTTCCCATCATCGACATCATGTTGGGCGGGGAGGGCAAGGCGGGAGAACTCAACCGTGACCTCACCGAGATCGAAGAGCAGATCATCGAGGGCATCGTCCGCGTCATTTGCCGCGACCTGCAAACCAGCTGGCAGGCCATCAATCTGGAATTCATTTTTGGATCGTCGCAGCAGGTGTCGCAGGCGCAGCGTCTGATGCCTCCCGACGAAAAAAACCTCTGCCTGAGCTTCGAACTCAAGCTCTCCGAGTCGAGCGGCACCTTGAACGTGGCCGTTCCGGCGCAGGTTTCGAACGCGCTGCTGCGGAAGATATCTCTCGACACGAGTTATCAGCGCCCCCGCAGCCGCGCCGAATCTCGCGATCAGTTGAAGAAAAAACTCCTCGATTGCCCATTCACCATCGAGCTGACGATGTCGCATCTGGACGCTTCCTTGGAGAGTCTCTCTGGACTGGCTACCGGCGATATCTTGCCTTTCGATCGCAACGCATCCACCCCTGCCATCATGGAAGTCGGCGAGGTGCCACTCTCTTCGGCGACACCGGTGCGCGTGCTTGCACGCCGGGCGGCTCAGGTCCTAGAACTTGCTTCCGCAGGTGACAAATGATCGAAGAAACACCATTGAAGGCTCAGCCAGCAGCCATCCGCCCCGGTCTCCAGACTTGGCTCGACGCTTGGAAGACCTGCACGCAGAATGTGCTCTCGCAGATTGCCGGGCAACCGCACGTCTTCGAGGTCAGCGCGGAACCGCTCGCCCCGGCGGGTTCCGACCTACGATACACGATTGCCGCCACAGGAGCGCTGGAAGGCGAAATGGCGCTTCGCCTCTCGCTCGCTTCCGCGATCAAGCTTGCCCATAAGTTTCTGGGGGAGGCGATTGCGGCGCCTTCGGGAGCGCCTCCCGGAACCGAGCCCATCACCAACGACGACAGGGAGGCTCTCGAAGAGTTGCTCCGGCAGGTTGCGGGTCTGGTCGCGACCGCCATCGGAGATTTCGCCGGTGGCGAGGTCCATCTGCAACTGGTCAACTCGGAAGCGCCCTGGGCGGCGACCGCAGAGCGCGCGAGCACGCTCCATACGCGCGACGAATCAGGAGCTGAGATTGCGGTTGAGTTACGCATCGGTCAGCCGCTGGGCGCGGCTCTCGCCGCCCGCGGCGCCGCAGCTTCTGCTTCTCAATCCGCTCCGGCAGCCGCATCCGCCCTAGAAGACGCGCCCCTTCCCCCCAATGCGGCGGGCTATCATCGGCTTTTTGATGTTGGACTTAACGTCAAGCTTCGCTTCGGAACGCGTCGTATGGTTTTGCGCGATATTCTCGCGCTGAGCACAGGATTGGTCGTGGAGCTCGACAACGACTTGAACTCTCCCGTCGACCTTCTGCTTGATGGGCGAGTCATTGCCCGTGGAGAGGTGGTCGTGATTGACGGCAAGTATGGACTGCGGGTGAGCGAGGTGGTCGAACCGCCGCCAGCGAGCGGCGCTCAGGCCGGTTGAGCTGGATGATTCGCAAGGAAAACGGTTTTCGGGGCGCATTTACGATGTCTGCCATTTTGCATCCACTTGCCTGGTCGAATGAATGGATCGGCCGCCACCGTCTCTCCTCAAGTGGCGTGGCCTGCGCGTTGCCTGGATGTGCCGGGCCCAAAAACATTTGGCAACGGTTACGCTCGCGCCGTTTGGGCACCTTCATAGACGGCAAATTCTACTGCCAGCCCAAGTGTCTGGAGTGCGCGGTCATCGAGCAGATCTCACGGTTGCGAACGTGGACGCCTCCGGCGCCGCGGCCAAATCGGATACCACTAGCCCTGCTGATGGTCGCGCGGGGCAAGTTGACACACTACGAGGCTCAGGCTGCGCTTGAAGCACAGCGGCGCGCCGGCTATGGAAAGATCGGGGACTGGATCGAGAAACTCGGCTTTGCCAACGAACATGAGGTCACCGCGGCATTGGCTCTCCAGTGGGGATGCCCATTGCTGGCGTCTTTCAATCTGGCTTCGATTCATTCGCACGGTGCGATTCCGCTTCCCATCCTGGAGGCATGCCAGATGCTTCCCGCCAACTTCGCGGCCTCGACGAACACACTTTACATGGCGTGCGGAGAACGCGTGGACCATGCCGCACTCTACGGAATCGAGAAAATGCTTTCCTGCCGCACACTGGCGTGCGTTGCTGACCGAAGAAAGATCGCGCGCCAACTGGAGTCCATGCGCCTGAGCGGCCGTCCTGGGGACGTTGAGTTTGTGACTCGAGACCCCGGCGAGATGGCTCGCATCACTTCGAGCTACGTTAACCGGGTTGCGCCGAGGGAAGTGCGCCTGGGCCGCATCGGATACTTCATATGGCTACGGTTGCACGGCCGCAATGGGGCTACCAATCTGGTATTCAACCTTCAACCGGCCACGCCACCGATACGCATGCCACGTTTCGCAGCGAATTCATTGTCGTTCGCGGCGCTGACCAACGCGCTTCATAACGTGGGAGATGTCTCGGGAATTTCCGCCGAAGAATGACGATCGAACTTGAAGCAACCGCTAATGGCGTTTGGCGCACAAGGTTCGGAGCGCCGGGTGACTATAGCGTTCGCTTGAACAATGGCACCGCTAGTGCCAATGTGCCCAGCGCGAAGCATGAGAGAAAGAGCAGGTCGGGCATGATCGGGCCGAGCCCCGTTTCCTTCAGTAACAGGCACTTGAATCCATCGATCGAGTACGTAAACGGGTCAACCCAGGTGATGGCCCGCAGCCATGTTGGGAACGCTTGCACCGGATAGATCGATCCGCTGGGGAAAAAAAGCAAGGTATTCAGAATTCCAAAAGTCGCGCGCGGCACGAGCGGGTCTTCGACGCGAACCATCATGAGAAACATCATTGTGTTGAAAGCCGTGGCCGTCGCGACCACCATCAGCACAAGCCCGATGACGGTTACCGGATTAAAAATTGTGCTCACGCCGGCGATCATCGATCCAATCACCGTAATAACTATGCCGGTGAGAACACCCTTGATTGCGCCGGCCCCGTTCAGTCCAAAAACCAGTTCCGATTTCGTAATGGGTGTGACTAGGTAGCCTTCGTGAACGCCACGCGCCTTGTCATCGATGTACAGCATGCCGCCGCCGATCATCGCCGAGACAAACATGGCCAGCGAGATCGACCCGGGCAGCAGAAATTTCATGTACTCGATGTAGGGATACAACTCGACGATGTTGAGCGCCGTTTGTTGCAGCAGGCGCGGCTGGATGTCTGGCTGATTGAGCGCGTCGGTGAGCGCGGTCATGCTGTCCTCGAGGCTCGAGCTCATGAAGTTGTCGCTGTTATCGACGATCAGCGCAATTCGCGGATGGTTTTTTTCGTAGACCATCTTTGAATATTGCGCTGGAATAATTACTGCTCCCTGAATCTTGCCGTTGCGCACGTCCTCGCGCGCTTTCACTTCATCGTCATACGGAACGGTCACGAACGTCCGCGCCGTTGCGCGGACCGAATCGAATGCTTCCTTAATCCGGATCGCCTGCGTGCCATGATCCTCGTCGACGATTCCCATCTTCGCGTCGCGGATCTTTCCGCCAAATGCGTTACCCAGCACGATCAGCTGAACGAGAGGAAAGATCATCGACACCATCATCAAGGTTGGAGAGCGAAAGAACTTCCGCATTTCGCGCTCAATGATTGCCAGCGTTCGATTCATATTTATTGCCCCGGCCGCGGAGGCATCACAAACGAATAGGCCTTCACCAGTTCGTCGCGCAATTGCCGCCCTGTGTAGTGCACAAACACGTCGTCGAGAGTCGTATTCTGCACGGTGAGTGTCTTGATGACAACCTTCGATACCACGGCCATTTCGACGAGGTCCGTCGTGGTGCCGGAGCCGTTTGCGGTCAGCACACGAAACATCCCAGCGCTTTCGTTTTGCACTGAAGTGACGGATGGCAGATGGCGAAGCCGCTCTTCCCAGTCAGCCGGAGGATTGTCGAACTGGACTTCGATCACGGTCGATCCCGGCACAGTTGCCTTAAGCGCCTCAGGCGTATCGAGAGCAACGAGCTTCCCGTGGTCAACAATCGCGATGCGGTTGCATAAACGGTCAGCTTCATCCATGTAATGGGTCGTGATCAGGACCGTGAGTTTGCGCTTCGCCTTGATGTTGGTCAGCATCTCCCAGACCGCCACGCGCGAGACAGGGTCGAGACCGGTTGTTGGTTCGTCGAGGAAAAAGATTTTAGGGCTATGCACGAGCCCGCGCGCAATCTCGAGGCGCCGCCGCATGCCGCCGGAGAGCGTCTTTGTCTGCGCGTCCCGCCACTTCGTCAGATCCACCGTCTCCAGGAGTTCGTCGATCGATTCTCTTCGCTGCTTCGGCGGAACGTCGTAGAGTTTCGCGTAGATCGACATGTTCTCTTCGACGGTCAAGTCCATGTCGCTGGTCAGCGCCTGTGGGATGACACCGATGGTTCGGCGCGCCGAGTCGGACTCGCGCGACACATCATGTCCCGCAATCTTCGCCGATCCTGCCGTGATCGGAATAAGCGTGGTCATCATGCGGATCAAAGTGGACTTGCCGGCGCCATTTGGCCCAAGCAACCCAAAGATCTCGCCCTCTTTCACCACGAAAGAAACGTCATCTACCGCCGTAAACTCGCCATATTTCTTGACAATGTGGCTGACCTCGATTGCGTTCGCCGCGTTATCCGCAATCTCGCCACGCATGCTGAATTCCGACGCAGCGACACTGACGCCGTTCGAACTCACCTGGCCGGGCTGTAGCTTTTCGTTCACTTCGCTGCCGACCCCGTGTTCTCCGCGACAGCAGTGCCTCGCAACTGGGCCTGAGAGACGAGGACCTCGGCCGTCATTCCCGGCACGCACGCGCCTTTTGGATTGTCGAGGCGAACTTTCAATACAAGAGTCCGGATGTCACGCTTCCTTCGTCCCACATCGCGTTGTGTGGCAAAGTCGGCTTCAGCTGCCTTGTAAAAAACCTTGCCGGGCATTTCCGTTCCGCCGGGAAGGCGGATTTTCAGCGTATCTCCGTAGCCAATGTGGTCCGCATTCGTCTCTGGAATCGCGGCGCGCACCCACGAGTCGCTGAAGTCGACCACGGTCACGATCGCCTGGCCAGCATTGACGACTTCGCCTTCGCGCGCCGCGCGCACCAGAACCGTTCCGGTCACGGGCGCATAGATTTTCGTGTATCCGAGGCGTACTTCCGCTTCTTTCAGTTGCGCCATGGCGTTTTCCATTTGCGCGCGCGTCGATGCCACCGTGCTGGCCGCGGCTGTTGCCTGGTTGGTGCGAGCGACCGCCGCATCCAAACTTGCCTGCGCCGCGCTCACCTGTTGCTTGAGCGAGTCGACGCTTGCCTGCTGCGCCTTCAAGTTCTGCTCGGCTTGCACCTTTTCTTGTTCGGAAGCCACACCCGCATTGGCCAGCCCAATCGTTCTCCGGCTGTCGCTTTCCGTCCGCGTCAGCATTGCTTCTGCCTGCGCCAGTTGCGCACGGGAGGCCTGCAGTTGCGCCTGTGAATTGGCCACATCGCTGGAAGTCGACCCCTTCGTCGACCGTTGCGTGTATTCGTTCGCGCTTACCTGCGACCGCATACTGGCAATCGTCGCGGTTGCCGCGCGCTCTTCCGCCTCAAGTTCAGAAGGATCGAGGGTCGCGATCAGGTCTCCTTGTTTTACCGGTGTGCCTTCGTCGACGAGAAGCTTCAAGATTCGCCCCTGGATCTGCGGGCTCACCACGATCTGATTGGCATCCACGGTCCCGACCAGCACCAAATCGCTCCCGCGCGGCGTAGAAAAATAGTAGTAAGCCGCAGAAATTCCCAGGATCACTCCGAGCAGAATCAGGAATTTGTTCCGGGCATTCATTCTTCTCTCCTAAACTGATGACGCCTGAGGACCCTGTGAAATTTTATCGGTGAACAATGCAGCGGAAATAAATTCCAGAACAAATCTTCGCCGCTCCTCGATCCTCTCCTTGGAAAGCGGATCGATCTTCAACAGTGTCTTCATCGCAGGCGCCGTGCTGAAATAAAAGACGATGATTCCTACGATTGTGGGCATGAAATCCATTGGGTTTACCGCGCGAAATTGCCCTTTCTCCGCGCCTTCTCGCAGCATCTCCGCAACGCGCTTGTAAATCGGAGCAAAATAGTCCTGCGCGATGCGCATCATCTGTGGACTGCCCTTCGGTCCCATCCGCATCCACTCCGCCTGCACCACTCGCGGGAACCGCGGATTCGCCGCGATGTAATCGAAGTATTGGCTTACATACGCCACCAGCTTGTCTCGTGGTTCGAGCGCGCTTTCGAGGATAGGCACTAACCGCTCGCGGAGGCCGCTGAACACGTGATCGAGCGCGGCCGCGTAGAGCGCATCTTTATCCTTGAAGTAGTAATAGAGGAGTGCCTTGTTCACCCGCGCGACGCGGGCAATGGCATCGGTTCGGGCCCCGGCGATTCCGTGTTCGGCAAACTCGTTCACCGCCGCCTGCAAAATCGCCGCCCGGCTTTTTTCGGGATGTCTTCTTAAGCCATGGGGTACGGTTGCAAGGCGCTGCTTAGGACCGCTCGCGGCCCGTGGCTTTGTCCCTTTTCCAGGGTCCCTCATTGCGCTTCTCATAACTAATTAACCGGTTAGTTAGATTATACACCGGTTAGCGGTGATCGCATGGCACGGCTTTGGGAGGCGTAGGCAAGTTATTGTTTATGCTATGGTTAGGGATGGAGTACGGTTTAGATGCGGATTAAACCGCGCCGGCGTGCCCCCGTGCCTTGGGTACTTGCCGGACACTGGGGACGTAGGCGCACGACTTGAAATCGTAGTGCTTGCCGAGGCAGTCCACGCAAAGGTGCAAACGATGAACCCTGCACTCAACCGCCGATTCCTGGTCGCCGCATTGATTGCAGATCTTCCTTTTCCCTTTGCTCCCAACGCGCGACTGCGAGGGTTCAGCCTCAGCCCAGAATCGCGCCTTCATGTACAGGCCTAAAGCCGAGAGGACCATGCCCGTGGAAAAGAGCATAGCGCCCGCCCCAAGGACTGCCATATCGCGCGGCTTGGCAAGGGCCGCCGGAAAGAAGCACAGTCCCGCGAAGACCAGGAAACATCCGACGGCAATCATCCAGCTTCCAATTTTTAGCGTCATCGCACTCTCTGGTGGCGGAAATCAGCCTTCTCTTACAAATGGAGACCCGGTTGGGCGCGGATACAATTCCGGCACATTCTCAGCTTAGCGACGTGGCAAATCAAACTCCAGATGACCAAAGTTTTCTATGACGGGGGTAACTTGCCGCTCGCACGGCACGCTCCTAGCATTGTTGCATCATGGATATACGTGTGCTGCTCGTGTGCCCCGATCAGGATGTCGCCACGCTGCTGAAAGGCGTGCTGGCTGAGATGGGCATGGAGGCCGAACACACTCCCTCGCTCGCCCACGGCCTCGAACTCCTCGAAGAGCAAAAGTTCGACGCCATCGTCTTCGATTTTCGCAGCGATCCTGCGTCCGAAGAGTTCCTTGCCCTTTTGCGGCAATCCAAGAAGAACAATGCGACCATGCTAATGGCCCTTGTGCCAGAGGAGTTCAATGCGCGCCCGTTGTTCGGACTGGGGGCCAACTTTGTCCTCTACCGCCCGCTTTCGCTGGAGCGCATCCGCATGAGTCTGAGCGCGGCTCGCAGTTTGATGCGCCGCGAACGCCGAAGCGAGCAACGTGCTCACGTCCACTCCAAGGCGAATGTCTCTTATCCCGGAGCGGATGACCTTGACGCCACCTTGGTCAATATCAGCGACGGAGGGACTCTGATCACCACCAGCCAGCGGGAACTCGGCAAGGGTAAGGTTTATTTCGAGTTCGCTCTGCCTGGACAAAAACAGATTGTAAGGTTGTCAGGGCAGGTCGCCTGGCAGGATTTTTCCGGCCGCGCCGGCGTGCGTTTCCTCGATGTGCCCCAAGCCTCGCGCCGCACGATCCAAGCCTGGCTGCAGAAGAATGGCGTGCGTCCGGGCGAGAAGCCGGCGCCTCCGCCCGAGCCTGTCATCGAGCGCTTCGCGCTTGAGCCCAAGCTGCCTGCAGGACTGAGTCAGTCGGATATTCTGAGCGCAAGCAATCGCCGCAAAGACGAGCGTGTGCCTTGCAAGTTAGGCGCGACAATCAGTCCAGCTGGAACAAACACTCCGAACCACTGCTCGCTCTCCGATCTCAGCGAAGGCGGTTGTTACATAGAAATGCCGAGCCCGCTGCCGGGCAAGGCGGATGTCGAAATTATGGTGCGCACTTCCGATATGAAGTTCAAGGTGAGCGGAGAGGTGCTGACCAGTCATCCCGGTTTCGGTATGGGCGTCCGTTTTGTGTTTCACGATTCGCGCGAGCGTGAGGAAATTTTGCGGCTGTTGGCTGTGTTGTCGGCCGCGCGCATGCGCGATGAGCAGCCCTGCTAGGTACTTCTATTTCTGTCGTCTCGATTTTGGATTAGGCTGGTTGTGGTACAGTCGTGCGGAAATAATCAAGCGAAAACTTTAGCCCGGTCTCCAAATCGACCTTCGGTTCCCATCCCAACACGTGTTTTGCCTTCGAAATATCAGGTCTCCGTTGTTTGGGGTCGTCCTGCGGCAGCGGGTCGAATTTGATCTTGCTCTTCGACCCCGTAACTGCGATCACCTTCCGGGCGCATTCCAAAATCGTGAATTCGGTGGGATTGCCAATGTTGACCGGCAAATGCTCGTCCGACTGCGACAGCCGGAAAATTCCTTCCACCTCGTCGCTCACATAGCAAAAGCTTCGCGTCTGGCTGCCATCGCCGTATACGGTCAGATCCTCACCCCGCAGCGCCTGCCACATAAAGTTTGGAATCACGCGGCCGTCCTGGACCTGCATGCGTGGCCCGTATGTATTGAAGATGCGCAGAATGCGGGTATCGACATTGTGATAGCGCCGGTAGGCTGCTGTTACTGCTTCCGAGAATCGCTTGGCTTCATCGTAAACCGACCGCGGGCCGATTGGATTGACGTGTCCCCAATAAGTCTCCGGCTGCGGATGAACCAGCGGATCGCCATAGCACTCGGAAGTCGAGGCCATCATGAATTTCGCGCCCGAGCGGCGAGCGGTCTCTAAAGCTTCGAAGGTTCCATATGAGCCCACGCGCAGCGTCGCAATCCCGTGCTTGGCATAGTCGACGGGGCTCGCTGGACTGGCGAAGTGAAAGACGTAATCGACCGTGCCGTAGTCGCTGGCTTCGCAGACATCTTTTTCCACGAACTCGAAACGCGGCTCGTTCTTCAGATGTGCAACATTGGCGAGCTGGCCGGTAATGAGGTTGTCGGCTGCGATGACGCGATAACCTTCGGCAAGCAGCCGGTCGCAGAGATGAGAACCCAGGAACCCGGCGCCGCCGGTTACAACCGCCCGTGATTCTTTTTTCCCGCTGGTTGAGTTCAGGCGCGCTCCTTTTTCTGTGCACGAGACGCCGGCTCTTCACAGATCGCCGCCGGCCGTCCGATGCTGTAATACGAAAAGCCGTGCGCAACCATCATGGCCGGGTCGTAAAGATTTCGTCCGTCGAGCACGATGGGATAGCGTACCACGCCGCGCAGCCGGTCGAGGTCCAATGCCGCAAACTCTTCCCACTCGGTCAGGATCAGCACTGCGTCGGCGCCTTTGGCCGCGGCATAAGCATCGGGCGCAAACTCCACGCCAGCCGGGAGCACCTCTTTCGCCCGCTCGGTTGCGGCGGGATCGTAAGCGCAAACGCGGCAACCTTCACGCAGCAACTCTTCGACAAGAAGAAGCGCAGGCGACTCGCGAATGTCGTCAGTCCCACCCTTGAACGCGAGTCCAAGCACGCCCAAACGCTTTCCGCGCAGAGTCCAGAGCACGCTGCGCACCTTCTTCAGAAAACGATGCCGCTGTTCTTCATTGATGCGGATGACTTCTTCGAGCAAACGGAAATCGTACCCACCTTCTTTCGCGACTGCTCGAAATGCCAGTAGGTCCTTGGGAAAGCACGACCCACCATACCCGATTCCGGGGTTCAAGAACCGCGGCCCGATGCGCGAATCGGTACCCACCCCCTCGCAAACCTGCTGCACGTTCGCGCCGACCGCCTCGCAGATGGATGCGACCGCATTAATAAAAGAGATCTTCATCGCAAGAAAAGCGTTCGAAGCGTGCTTGATGATCTCCGCACTCTGCGCGCTGGTGATGATCAGCCGCGGCGGTGTCTGCGCCCGGTCGGGGCGCGGAATCGCGTCGCCCCGTCCGTAGTACCAGCCGCTGGTCAGCGGATCATAAACCTGGCGCATGACTACGGCGGCACGCTCGTTCTCCGTGCCCACAACAATGCGGTCAGGATAAAGAAAATCAACGACCGCTGTGCCCTCGCGCAAAAATTCGGGATTGGAAGCGATGTCGAACAGCTCTGGGTGAGCCCCGTTGCGCAGGATGACAGTGCGCACCCACTCATTCGTATAGACCGGAACCGTGCTCTTCTCCACGATCACCTTGTAGCTCTCGACAGCCCCAGAGATTTCCCGAGCCACCGACTCGACATAAGACATGTCAGCATCGCCGCTCTCAGTTGGAGGCGTGCCTACGGCAATAAAGATCGCGTCGCTCGCGCGCGTTGCGGCCTGCAGATCGCCCGTGAACTTGATGCGATGGCCGCGATGTTTCGCCAGCAGTTCGGGTAGAAATTTTTCGTGTATCGGGACCTCTCCGTTGCGCAGGGCTTCCACTTTCTTTTCGTCGTTGTCGACCAGCACGACTTCGTGGCCCAGGTCGGCAAAACACGCCCCCGTCACCAGCCCCACGTATCCCGAACCAACAACAGCAATGCGCATGCGAGCCTCCCCTTAGCGGAAATTGCACATCCGGCTCGTCGGTGTGCAGAATTAAATGTAGCAGTGTTTTAGCCGTTTTCCCGCGATGTTGCGAGATTAGGAACGTGTGCGGAACAGGAATGGGAAACACAACCTCACAAACGCAGGTGACCGTCGTCACCGATTGCTGGGTGCCCCGGACTGAAGATTGGCTCAGGAGGGATTTATGCCCGTCCTGTTAATTGCGCTTTTGGCGCTCGCCGCGTTTGGCTTGATTGGAATTTTCCTCGGAGCGGCCGTTTTGCTGGAACAGCACAAGTTCCACAAAGAGCATCATGGCAAGGCCGCGTAACGAACTCACCCGGCTCGCGAACTGATCTAGCTGGCTCTGAAAGGTATCCCTACCCTGCGGACCGCAATATTGACGTAAGCCTACTCTCTATCCTTACTTAAGGGTCTTCCGCATAAAATTCCAAGCGCTATTCACGATGTCGGTCAGGTTGCGCTTTGCAGTCCAGCCCAGGACCTGTTGAGCTTTTGCAGGATCGGCCACCAGAGCCGGCGGGTCGCCCGGACGCCGCGGGCCGATCTTTCGTCGAACGGACTTCCCGGTCGCAGACTCGGCGGCCTGAATCACTTCCAGCACCGAATTCCCCTGCCCCGTACCCAAATTCACTGCCAGTGAATCGCCGCCTTGCTCAAGATGCTGCAAGGCCCGCACGTGAGCGTCAGCCAGATCGTTCACGTGAATGTAATCACGCAGGCAAGTTCCATCGGGTGTGGGATAGTCCGAGCCGAAGACCTGCAACTCGAAGTCGTTGGGCAACGTCGCTTGCAGCGCCAGTGGGATCAGGTGCGTTTCAGGATCATGCAGTTCGCCGATCTCGCCGCTTTCATCCGCTCCAGCGGCGTTGAAGTATCGCAGCCGCGCTACGCGCAATCCATAGGCAGTGCTGTAAGCCGCAAGCGCATTTTCGAAAGCCAGCTTCGTTGCCCCGTAAGGATTGATCGGCTCGCGCGGATTGGCCTCGGTGATGGGAACTTTGACCGGAATCCCGTAAACGGCGCAGGTAGAGCTGAAAACAAAGTGACGGACGCCGGCGTCAACAGCGGCGTTGAGCAGGGTGAGCGCGCTGACCACGTTATTGAGGAAATACTTGCGGGGGTCGTTGACTGACTCTCCGACGTAGCAATGCGCGGCGAAGTGCATGATGGCGTCGACACGCTTGAGGACCTGATGAAGTTTCGACTGGTCGGCGATATCGCCTTCGACGAGTTCGAATCCATCGGCAAGCTGGCGGAATCCGGTGGAGAGATTGTCGTAGATGATGACCTGATAGCGGGCACGGCGCAATGCGCGAGCAGCATGACTGCCGATGTAACCAGCGCCTCCGACGACTAGAACGGCCAAGGGGACCTCGCAAAGTTGGAATGACTCGTTAGTTTACGGGGTGGGGGGCAGGGGATGCCAGGGGAAGGCCGGGATCTCAGATGCAGGTGCAGACCGCGATCGATCACAGTGTGCGAATTTAGCCACCTGCTGCGGGGTGGGCTTCCATAATTCGTTGGGCTTCCTTCGCGCTGACCACGGGAGAGTTCCTCAGAAATTTCGAGAACCTCAAGAGAACCAGGTGACTCGCATAGGCATATCCGATTAGGACGAAGAAATCTGAACCTGCAATCGCTTCCTTTCCTCACTGCACCGCATTTCCGTAGGTTGGCACGCCCTGCTGAATCAGGTAGAGCAGCATCTGCCCGCGCGATGCCCACTCACTTTGCGGATATTGCGAGATCAACTCCTGTGCGAGCCCCATCGCCTGCTCTTTCGCCTTATCCGATTTCTTCGTCTGATCTTCGGTCTTGTAGATCTCGATCAGAGCCGCTCGCCTCCAGGCTGCGTCATACAATGCCTCAGGGGCGGAAGGCGACTGGGGATGCTCCTTTGCGTACTTCTCGTAGATATCCGCTTCTTTATCCGGACACTTCGACGCCCCTTGCCAATCGCCGCAGAGTTTGTTGTCGATCAGATGAAAACTGGCCAGTTCCGCCCACTTTGAACCCGGAAATTTCTTCATGACCAGGCGCATCTGCTCGTCATCGATGCCTTGGCGATAGTAGGACTCTTTCTCATGCGCCGAGGGCCGCGACATTAAATCCGCTTTGTCGATCTGCCACTTGATATCGGCCGCGCGATACAGCGCCTCGCCCGCCAAGGGCGAATTCGGGAAAATGTCATACACGCGCCGGTACAGACGCAAAGCATCCTGCGCCGCCCCGCGCCGCCCATGCCGCTGGCTCGCCACGTCCTCCGCCTCGACTGCCGCACCATAGACGATTCGGTCGCCATTTGGCGTCGAGGCCCACACCACGCCTGTATTTATAATCCATCCGGTGACGGTCTTGCGGTTTTCCTCTTCGTCATCGTCCACAAATGCCGCGTCTGGATTGTTGACGAAGCCGAGAAGCGCTTCGACCTGCAGGAAGTTACGGCTCTTGTCGAGCATGATGACTTCGCGCCCGCGTTCAGCCTGAGCGAGCTTATGCGAGCTCGAATCGGGAGAGATATAAATGATGGCTTCGCGCACGATCGTACCGCGGTCCGCAGCCAGCGCCGGCTTCGAAAGCGGCAATGAAGCAAGCAAGACGAAGGCAGCGAAAGACAAGACGCGAAAGAACGTAAGCGCGAATGGACGAGGCAAAGCCGTGGAAGTCTCCGTCGCCAAAGAGGTTACCATGCAGAGGTTAGATGCAGGCAAACACCCGCCAAGAAAGCCGTCTGGCGCTAATAAAACCGGCCTTTTAATTATCGGGAACTCAAATCAGCCGCGCTTACGAGGGGCCTTCGACATTCGGGTTCTGGCTGGCTTCCCATTCTTCTCCACTCGTAACTTCCAAGCCGCGCGCAACGCCCCAGTCAGCACTTCCTCACTGGCCTTAGCCAGCCGGATATGAGTCATTCCCATACGACCCCAGCCGCCATGGATCGGAAGGAAAATCCCGGGCATCTCCGCGACAAATTCTGCCTGCTGCTCCGGCGTGAGCTTCAGATTCCCGTAACCCTGGCTTGCCGAAGCGAGCGTGGCAAAGATCCGCCCGTCCACGCGGAAGTCAGGGTTCCCCATATGCGAGCCTTCCTCCGCTCCCTCAAAACTAAGCGCAATCCTCCGAAAATCATTTGTTGTCAAACATCACCTCCGCGCAAGCGCTCATTGCATTCTCCATATCGACTGTGATGACCTTCTTGTGCCCTCCGCGTCTATCGATCGATGACGACCCAATTCCGGCTGGCTCTCTGCATCATTCTCCAGTTCTACATTGTGCAATCCGCTCCAGCACAGGACTCACGCGTCGAAGGCCACACCTTCATCTCCCCGGATAATCCCAAGCTGCAAATTACAATCGACGAAAAGTTCAATTACCTTGGCAGCCTGCCTTTCGCGATCGGAAACGCTGCGGCGGGCTATCGGTTCATTTTCGTCGATGCCGGTGCAGATAAGCGCGTGCAGCGTATGTTTGTCATCCAGCAGGAAGGATTTCTGCCTTCCTCGAATGACACGTATAAGTATCCTATCGTCGATCCGGTCAGGCTGGGAACGTCCGAGTATCGGCATTCGGTCAGTATCGTTGACGATGACGAAGAGGTCCGCCAGTCGCCCGGTGCCGAGGCAGGCCTTACCCGGCGCTTCCTCGAATCGCGAGGTTACAAATTGAATGCGGCGCTCGTGATGTCGCGCTTCGCACGCCCCTCCGATCCGGCACGCAAACACGAGATCATTCTGTTCTGCTTCGAGGATCTTGCCCGCTACGGCCATGCGATCGCCGATTTTCTCGAGAATTCGCAGAGTGCCGAGAAACAGCGAGTCAAGAAGGTAGTGGATGAAAACTGCGGAAAGACGTTTCGTATTACCGACTAGAACCTGAGTGGCTTGAACCGTTCGAGTCAGACCACTCAGGCTACTAGTCGCAAATTTTCAACGGACCCTCACTGCTTCGTCAATGGCTGGACGATGATGTACTGCGCGTCGCCAAGCGAATAGGGTGAACCTGCGGCCTGTGTGTGCGCCGTTGGAGTGATTGTGAAGACGAACAACTTACCGGCACTGTGGCTAATGGCGTACAGATGATTATTGTTATCCCAGAACATCTGCACGATCGGATCGGAAGTGAGCAGTTTCGTGTAGTGAGAAACCGAACTTCCACCGTTGAAGTGGAACACCTGGAGGCCTTCCTGACCGGCGATTGCCACGAGTTCTCCCGAAGGCGACATCTTCATGTCGTATGCACTCTGAACGGAACTCGTCGGCATTGTCTTGTAAGTATCGCTGGTCGTAAGATTACCGCTTCCATCGACCGTGTACGAGGCAACCTTGAAGGCTCCGCTCGCGCATCCGGGAGGGTTCGCTGGTTGCTCGAGAACGGCAAGATGGTTGGAAGGATCGGTGGCCAGAAAATCGGCGACGTAAGCTCTTATTCCCGGAGATGGCGTGGGTTGGTTGTAGGTCTCATTGAGATTGTTAAAGAGTCCGTTGCTCTCCTGCTGGAACCCGTAGATCGCATAGTACATGCAGGCTGAGTTCGCGGCGGAGTAACCGTACTCGTTGTTTGCCGTGATCGCGGGCGGGTTGTAGACACCGGGAAAAGCGCCGTCTACCGCATCGCCCAAGTAAGTGAGCGAGCCATTCGATGTGTTGACCTTGAAGGAGGCGATCAGATCGTTCGCGCAGGCAGGGGTGCCATCGAACTCCTGCACGTACAGATCGGCGCCCGTATGGTCGAAGCGAACGCTACCAGCGGCGCCACATTCGGTGCCGCCCGGATTGTTGTATTTTGCGTAGTCCGTCGAAGTTGAATAGGTCAGCGCTCCGTTAGTCCCAATTTTAAAAGCATTGATGTCTGGGGTATTCGGATCGTTCGCTATGCCCATCAGGTATTTTCCGTTGACTGCCATGTAACCGATATTGAACGCAAAGGGAGAGCCGGAAATGGCCGTCAATGTGCCGTTGGTATTGGCCGAATAAGCATAGACCTTGTTGGGATTGCCACCTCCGGGACCGGCCGCGATGTACACATAAGCGATGGCTCCAGATTGAGCAATTTGCGAACCTAAATTGGATTGCGAATTGACTTGGGCGAATGCAGTCGCTGTGCTCAGCGCCGCGCCCAAGCACACGATAAGTCTGAAGTTGCACATCGGAAAGACACTCCTTTACAAAACCGGAAGTGGAGAATGTCGGTTTTGCTGGGCAATTGGAGACTATCGCCAATCATGGAGTTGCTTTTGGGAGATACTGTAGAAGTGCCACTGCCGCCCTTTGGGCCGGAACGAAGGATTCACGACAAAGTAGGCTGTAGTAATTGGCAGATCAAACCTGCAGGTCGCTATTCTGTTCCCGGAGAAGCCATAACGTGTTTCTCAGGTTGCACCCGGCGTAACTTCGATCAGAGTCACCTCTCTGGTATCTTCAAAAAAAAAACGGTACTGATCATGTTCCAACAGAAAGCAATTCTTTGTTCACTCTTGATCTGCTGCTCGGCGTTCTCCGCGTCCGCGCAACACACAATAACGCTCGATGGCACCGTTTACGACAAAACCGGCGCCGTTGTTCGCGGCGCACAGGTCATGGTGCAAGGGTTGTCAGGCGAAACTACCAATACCGACGAGCGCGGTCACTTCGTTTTTTCTGAAGTTTCTGCCTCCGGTGAACTGAAAGTCGAAGCGGCCGGCTTCCTCCCGATGGGCAAAAAATGGAGTTCGACCGCATCGATTCATCTCGACATCATTCTCCAACCTTCTTCGACAAAGGAGGAGGTAATCGTCTCCGCCGCGCGTTCCGAACTTCGGCTCTCCGAAACGCCCGTGAGCACAGTGCTGCTCTCGAGTGAAGACCTTGCCGCTTCTCCTTCAGCGCGTACCGACGATGTTCTCCGCGAGGTTCCTGGGTTCTCGCTTTTCCGGCGTTCCAGCAGTCGCACCGCCAATCCTTCCACGCAAGGTGTCTCGTTGCGGGGACTTGGCGGCAGCGCCACCAGCCGCGCGCTGGTGCTCGCCGATGGCGTCTCGCTTATCGATCCGTTTGGCGGCTGGGTGTATTGGGATCGCGTTCCGCGTACCGCTATTTCAACGGTTGAGGTTGTGCGCGGCGGCGCATCGAATCTCTACGGCAGCGATGCCATGGCCGGAGTCATTCAACTTCTCATGCGCCAGCCTGAAGCGCCGGCGTTCGCGCTCGAGACTTCCTATGCGAATGAGGATACGCCGGAGTTGTCTTTATGGGCCGGCAGCCGCGCCGGCAAGTGGGACTACTCGGGCAGCACGGAGATGTTTCGTACTCACGGCTTCCGGCTCGTGCCGTTCGCCGACCGCGGGCCGATTGACCAGAAAGCGAACGTCGAAGACGCAACCGTCTACGGCCGGATCGGACGCGAGCTGCCGGGCAATGGCCGCATCTTCGTTCGCGGAAATTACTTCACCGAATTTCGCCACAACGGAACGACCATTCAGACCAACGACACCACGCTTGGCGAAGGCGCGCTGGGAGTCGATCAGCCGGTCGGAAAGAGCGATTCGCTGTCGTTTCGTTTTTACGGGAACGCCGAAACCTATCATCAAAGCTATTCTTCGATTAAGAGCGTGAATGGTGGGCAGCGCAACCTCGAGACGCTCACTGATGTACAACATGTGCCCGAGCAGATCGTGGGCGGAGGTGCGCAGTGGACGCATCTTCTTGGCAAGAGCCAGACGCTCATCGCAGGCATGGACTCGAACGAAGTGATCGGAGCGAGCGTCGACGACTTCTTTAACAACTCGACGAACGACGCGCAGATCGGCTCCGGGCGCCAGCGCGCGCTTGGCTGGTTCGGCGAAGATATTTTTCAGAGGCCGAAATGGACGATGATCGCTTCCGCTCGAGTCGATGACTGGAGCAATTTCCAAGGACAGACCTTTGTCGTCCCGGTCTCGGGGCCGCCGACTCTCACGCAATACGACGATCGCAGAACGCTCGCGCTCAATCCGCGGCTCTCGGTTTTGCGAGCGCTCAACGAGCACGTATCCGTCACCGGCAGCGTTTACCGCGCCTTCCGCGCACCAACGCTCAACGAACTTTATCGTCCCTTCCGCGTGGGTGCGATTCAGACGCTTAACAACCCTCTGCTCACGGCAGAGCGTTTGACGGGCGCTGAAGCTGGAGTAAATCTCTCGGGCTGGAATCGCAAGCTCAACATTCGCGGAACATTCTTCTGGAGCGACATCGTCGATCCCATCGAGAACGTCACTATTGGAATGAACCTTCAGGAGAAAGAAAATCTCGGGCGCACGCGGTCGAGGGGCGCTGAGATTGAGGGCGTGCTGCGGGTGACAAATTATTTTCAATTCACCGCGGGCTACGTTTACACGCAAGCCATCGTGTTGAATTACCCCAACCCTGGCGGCAACAATCTGAACGGGTTCAGGGTGCCGCAGGTGCCGCGCAACGGGTTCACATGGGAGGCGTGCTACTGGAATCCGTCGCGCGTGTTTGCCAGCGTGCAGGGAAGATTCGTCGGACGCCAATTTGACGACGACTTAAACACGCTGCCGCTCGACCGCTTTTACACGATGAACTTTGAAGTAGGGCACGCGCTGAGCCATAACGTGGAAGTTTTCGTAGCGGCGGAGAATTTCACTAACCAGCGCTACCAGGTAGCGCGAACGCCGGTAGTCAATGTGGGCCCGCCGATTCTTGCCCGCGCAGGTCTTCGTTTAAGTTTCCCGCCAGAGAAAAAGTAGCGCCGGTGTTTCGCTGGCGGTTACGGACGGCGGCCCACCGTGCATTCGGCCAAGCGTGGAGTTTTATATTGGCAACCAAACGGTTGCACAACACGTTTGCTCGAAGCTCGGCGCCACCCGCATAGCGAGCGCACTGTTGACAACCATGCAACCGGTGCTGTAAACAAGGCCCGAATGGCTACTTCCCCGCAATTCATGGTGATCCGCGACCTGCGCACAATTGACGAGCTCAATGAGCTGAAGGCCGTGGAAAAAGAAGTCTGGGGCATGGGAGAAGAAGACGCCATGCCGCTCACGATCGCGGTCGCACTCAAGGCTGCCGGAAATATTTTCGTGGGCGCCTTTGAGCAGAAGCCCAATGGTGCCAAGTCTGGGCGTCACGAGAAATCTGAGAGAGAAAAGATGGTGGGCTTCGCCTTCGGCTTTCTGGGCCGGGAGCACGGAGAGACGACAATCCATTCGCATATGCTCGCAGTGCTCGACGCCTATCGCCATCTCGATCTCGGAGCAAAGCTCAAGTACGCGCAGCGTGAGCGCGCGCTAGCCATGGGCATTCACGAGATGACGTGGACCTTCGACCCGTTACAGAGCCGCAACGCCCATTTCAATTTTGCCAAGCTCGGTGTGGTATCTGACACTTATAAGATCGACTTCTACGGACCCGAAACTTCGAGCATGCTCCACCGAAACGGAACCGATCGTCTCTGGGTACGCTGGCTGCTGAGTTCAAGGCGAGTGCGCGACCGCATTGCCGGCAAGAACGGTCGACTTGAGACGCTTGATGCGTTAAAACTCCTCGCTCCGCTAGTACGCTTCGACGGCAAGGGGCAGCCGGTGCGAGCCAACCTCGGCGAGGCTCTCGCTCGCGAGCGGGTGAGCATCGAGATCCCCGGCGAGATCCTGGCGGTTGAGGCGGCGGACATGTGCTTGGCGCGCGAGTGGCGCGATGCCACGCGGTGGGCCTTTCGCGAGAGCCTCAAGGCCGGGTTTCATGTCTCCGAATTTTGCCGTTCGATGCGCGGGCAGCAGGGGCCGGGAGCGTATCTACTGCAAAAGGGGAACCTGGCGGAGATGGCGGACATGTAACCATGGCCGCGGAGTAGTGTTCACGCGGGACACGACCAGCGGCGACTACCATCGCACGGTACGCCTTGCCCCTCAATGCGCGTTCCCTCGGTAGTTCTCCGGGTTACTTCCTGGAACGAGAAAGCGTTCCAAACAGAGTGCCACGAAGCCGGCTGAGGAACCGGTGAGGCTGGGATGGTGCCGCGAGGGAGGGTACAGTTTCTGTTTGCAATGATCGAGATGGCGCCGTAGTTGCAGTTGCCGAGGTTGCCGCGGCGACGGGTTGGCCACAACTCGGGCAAGAGGTTGCATCCTCTATCTGGTCCACGCCACAATTTCTGCAGAGCATGCAATCACCTCCGCCCAAAGCGCGCGCATGCGTAGTACGAACGAGTACATCCTAGTTTCAAAACCGGGTTGAGAAATTCTCAACCCGGTTTGCCATTCCCTAGAATTTGAGAGTGGACGTTGTTCCCGGAGTTACGTGGAAGCTGCACGAGGGCCCGCCATAGTTCCAATAGGATGCCCCCCACTTCGGAGGTTTGAGCGCTTCAAACTTGGGGTATCCATGGTCGAGAACGGTCTTGGAGAATACCGCGTCGCCGCTCTTGGGGAAGTTGGAGCACTCGTTGATGTTGTAGGCCTCGAGGACGCCGGCGAGAGCCCAGGTCCACTGGAGGCCGGTACTCGAGGCGTCGAGCCAGGAATAAGCGCCAGTGGTGTTGTCGGTGGCCTGAATCTTGAAATCGAGAGTGCCGCCGGAGTCGCCGGTCATCTTGGTATAGCCCGTCAGCGAGTCGCCAGGATTCACGCCTTCCAGCGGACTGAAGTAGGCACTCGAGCCAACGAGCCAACTGGCGACGACCCAGTAGTTACCGCCGCCCGCATAGCCGACGCCGTACTGAAGCACGGGTTGCAAGATCCAGGCAAAAGTGGAATCCTCCATGCCATTGAAGAGATAGATCAAGCCGCCGTTGATTTTGGGGTTCTTTGGCACCTTCCAATTGCCCTGGATGAGGTCAATATTGTCGCTTCCGCCAAGTGAGATGAGCCAGTTCGACGCTTCGACCCAGCCATTGCCGCTGGGCGGTTCGTTTTGCAAGCTGTCGCCCATACCGCTGGGGCGGGTAACGACGGGAGACTCGGGGCACGGGTCGTAATGGGCGACGACTTCGCCATTGAAGGAGACGTCGCCGCTCATGCCGTCGGCACCGATGGTGACCTTGGCGCCACTCGGAACGGCGTGGACGCAATCGGGACGGATGAGCTCGCCGGGGATCTGAACCCACCCGGGATGCTGGGCGAGAGCTTCGCTATAGGTGGTGCGCTGCCCGGAGCCCGCCTTCTGGGCGACAGCGAACTGAGAGAGAGTGAGTGTGGCTGCAACCGTCAGAACCATTGCAGTAAATCGAATGTGCTTCATGCCATCCTCCTGAAATTGCGGTGGTGAGACTGGGCCGCGAGCGAGAAAGTAGGTCGAGCTGCTGCGATAAGCAACTGAGTTGTGCCTGAAGCCAAGATGAGGATGGATCTCGCTTATTTCCTGAGACTTGCGGGGATATATGAGGAGCATTCCGAGGGCGGGCAAGCTATAATCCTCATCTTCCCTGATCCCTGACACGAGGATTGTTGCCATGGAATCGCCTCCGGGTCCACGCAAGGTGTTGCGCTTCGGCGCCTTCGAACTGGACCGCGATGCGCAACAGCTGCGCAAGGGTGGAGTGCTGCTGCGCCTCCAGCCCCAACCTTTCAAGATGCTGGCGGTGCTGGCCGCGCGAGCGGGGCAGGTCGTGACGCGCGAGGAGGTGAGATATGAGCTTTGGGGGAATGAGACTTTTGTCGATTTCGAGCAAGGCCTGAATTACTGCATGCGGCAAATCCGGACGGCGCTGGGGGACGAGGCGCAAACGCCACGTTACGTCGAGACGGTCCCGCGGCGCGGTTATCGGTTTATCGCTCCGGTGGATGGACTGGAGGAGGAAAGACGGGAGGAGCCGAAGGCCAAGGCAGAGTCTGCCGGGAGAAAAAGCCAGCGTTTGTGGATCATGCTGGGAGCGGGAGCTTTGCTGCTGGTGTTCGTGGGAGCCACCGGTTACGTGATGCGTGAACGCGCCCGTCGCCGACTGACCGCGAGCGACACGATTGTAGTGGCGGATTTCGCCAACAGCACGGGCGATTCGGTTTTCGACGACACGCTGAAGACGGCACTAAATGTAGCGCTGGGCCAATCGCCATTCCTGAATGTGCTCTCTCCGAATAAGGTAGAGGCGGCGTTGCGGCGGATGACGCGCGCGGAGGGCACGAAGCTGACGCCGGATGTCGCACGCGAAGTTTGCCAGCGGGCAGGGAGCAAGGCATACATCGCGGGGTCGATTGCGCGACTGGGCAATCAATACGTGGTAACAGTGGAGGCCGTGAATTGCGAGACGGGAGACACGCTGGCGGAAGAGCAGGGTGCCGCGAGCAGCAAGGAAAAGGTGCTGGATGCCCTGGGCGCGGCGACCTCGAAGCTGAGGAGAAAACTCGGCGAGTCGCTGGCGACCGTGCAGAAGTATGACGTGGCGTTGCGCGAGGCGACCACACCATCGCTCGAAGCGCTGAAGGCGGACTCGCTGGGCGAGAAATTCCTGTACCGGGGAGATTCGGCGTCGGCCCCGCCCTATTTTGAACGGGCGCTGGAACTGGATCCGAATTTTGCCATGGCGGACATGCAATTAGGAATTGCGTATCTAACCATGAATGAACCGGGGAGGGCGCGAGGATATTTCGCCAAGGCATTCGCATTGCGGGAGCAGACGAGCGGACGGGAACGGCTGCAGATCGAGGCGGCGTATTACGGGGATGTAACCGGGGAACTGGATAAAGCGATCCAAGCGTTGCAAGAGGTGGTGGAGGTCTACAAGCATAGTTCGTCGTACAACGGACTGGCCTTTCTGTATGCGAGGACCGGACAATACGAAAAGTCGGCGGAGGCGGCCCGAATGCTTTTGGCGCTGGATGCGGACCGAAACTTCGGTTACTTGAACCTGGTGTCGGATGAGATGGCATTGGGGAATTTCAGCGAAGCGCGAAAGACAATGGCGCAGGCGCAAGGGCACGGGCTTGACAGCGCCGGGCTGCATACGTGGCTGTACATGTTTTTCTTCCTGCAACGCGATGCGGTGGGAATGGCCGAGCAGGACAAATGGTTCGCTGGCCGGCGCAACGACGAAAACTACGGTTTGGAGCTGCGGGCAAATAGCGAAGCATACGCGGGCCATGCGAGCAAGGCGCGGGAGCTGACGAGATCGGCGGCTGACTCGGCGGTGCGGGCGAAGAACAAAGAGAGTGCTGCCCAGTATGAAGCGAACGAGGCATTGCAGGATGCGGCGTTTGGCAACGCGGCGATGGCGGAGCGGGCTGCGGCCGAGGCATTGCGGCTGGCTCCGGGGGCCCCGGATATCGCGGTACAGGCGGCCCTGGCATTTGCCATGGTGGGGAAAAGCGGAGAAGCTGAAACACTGGTCCGGGATCTGAATAAAAATTTTCCTCTAGATACGCAGATGCAATTGCTGGGAGTACCGGCTATTGAAGCGGAATTGCAACTCGCGCGGAGGCAACCGGAGGCGGCGGTGAATACACTGCGGGGCGGGTTGACAATTGAGTTCGCCAATACGTCGTTCAGTACCATGAACATTTCGTGCCTCTATCCGACGTACATCCGGGGAGAGGCGTACCTTGCTGCCGGACAGGGACGAGCGGCGGCACGCGAATTTCAGAAAATAATCGAGCACAATGGAATTGTAGGGAACTGTTGGACGGGAGCATTGGCTCGGCTGGAAGCGGCGCGCGCGCATGCTCTCGTGGCAAAGAAGGCGCAGGGAGCGGACGCCGAGGAGGCGCGTGGTCGAGAGCGGGCCGCTTACGAAGATTTCCTCAAACTCTGGAAAGACGCCGATCCGCAAATAGCGGTGCTTAAGGAAGCCACGGCGGAGTATGGGAAACTGGGGGATTCGCGGCATTGAGAAAGTCCAGATCCATCAGAGCCTGTGTCTTTTCGGGCGAGTTCCGCTGACTCCGCCGCAAAGCTCTCAAACGCAGAGTTCGCAGAGAGAGAATTCAGATGCGGCCATCGATGTAGGGCTATGGTTTCTACTAGGACAATGTGGCGCTGCGCGCGGAGAGAATTGCGGCCAGCAGAAATACCAGGGCTGGGGCCGCGATCAGGAAGAAGAATGGGCCGTGCGGGAGATGGCCGGAGCGCAGGAATGTCCAGAAGTAGAAAGACGCGAGGCAGAACAGGGCGATGAGGCCTCCGAGGACTTCGCGAAGCCACGATACTAGCAATCCAATGGCCACGCCGACTGGCCAGAGCGCAAGGGCGATCCATTCCTGATACGTGGGAACCGCGCCCAGGGGCCTGAGGCTCTCGCCGATGGCGAACATGAAAATGATGAGGATGTTGAGGACGCTCCAGGCACGCGCAACCCAGCGAGTGACGAAGGCGGCGGAGGCGGGGGTCATGAATTGCGTCTCTAAGAAGTAATGACCTAGTTATACGCCGGTTTGCAGCGGGTGCGAAGCGAAGAAATGCCGGCGGCATTATTGGTGCGATGGATCTAGGTGGATCCCTAACGCGAAAGGCAAGGTTGGATGGAATCGGGAATGTGCGGAAGATAGGAATGTAACATAGGCACACAACATTCAGTCAGTTCGCGTTCGCGGAGAGGGAGAAAACACGGCTCAGGTGCAGCCCGCGAAAGCTATGATGGGCGCACCTGAGCGGTTATCGGAGTGTCCCTCTCACTCCGGATCGGTTGGGTCGTTGAAGAGGACGGTCAGCTTGATGCTGCCGTGGCCGTATTGCGGGAAGCCCTGGGTTTGAGGATTGCCCGGATCGAGGTTTGAGGCTGTGTCATCGGGCGGGAAGAGGACGAGCGAGTTGAGGAAGACTTCGATGGAGGATTGATCGGCGCTTTTCAGGGCAGCATAGGCGTCACGCGAGGCTTGCGATTCGCCGCCATGGCGGCGGATGACGTCGTCGAGGGTGATGCTGCGGCCGTCATGGCCGTAGGGACCGGTGGTGCCAACTCCCCATAACGGCCGGGTCATGAACTGCGTTTGCATGGTGCCGTCCCAGTTGCGCTCGTAGAAGGCGGGGCCGACATCGTGGCGCTTGAAGTCGGTGAAGATGTCCTTTACGAGGAAGGAATTTCCGAGGGGTAATTTGAGGTCGGGATAGCCGGAGCCGTCATTGATGTCCTGAATCAGCGGCGTCGCGGTGGCGAAGAGAGTGTTGAAGATACCGCGCATGGAGTCGAAGACGGTCTCGACGTCGGCGACGCGACGATCATGATCGATTGTCATGTCGGCGATGTGGCAGGAGTTGCAGCCGATCTGGTTGAAGATCTTGCGGCCGCGTTCGGTTGTTGCCGTTGTTTGGGAGTGACCGGCCTTGAAGTAGTTGAGAAGGTAGAACTCAAGGTGGTCGACGGTGGCGGGGTCGACCTCATTGCCGTTTTCGGCGTCGGGAGGGGGAGGAGGCTCGATTTTATCTTTCGTGCCGTCTAGCACCATGCCGGAGGGCGTTACGACGCGTGTGCCCTGGCTGGCGGCGAGGAGATCGGGGTCCGCGGAGGCCTCGAGGCCGAGCTCTTTGTGGAGCGCGCCCACCACAAACTCGCGAATGGAGATGGTGCTGCCTTCAGCGAAGAAGGGCCGCACGCGAAGGTCGGGATTCACGCCTGCGACGTGAGAGGTGTCGACTGTGCCGTCGGATTTTCCGGTGATGCTGCCGTAGTTGACCCCCTTACTCAGTAGCGGCTGGGTGATTGGGCGCTTCAGCTTTCGCGCCTGGGCGACGGCACTGTCCCGAGTGTTGCGAAGGTCGGTAGTGATCTCATCGGCGAGCATTTCGCGCAAGCCCAGGCCGAAGAGATGTGGAGCGTCGCGGCTGTCGGGGCGAGTGTTGACGTCGCCACCGGCTCCGGCTGAGCCACGTGGACGGCCATGGCAGGAGGCACAACTATCGGAGAGGCCGGCGCCGATGGCGTTGTCGGTGTTGATATCGCCGACGCCATCGCCCTCGTTGGGGCCTTGCCCTTGGAGGCGGGTAAACTTGCGCTGGAAGAGCTGGCGTCCGCGGCGAACGGAGCGGAAGGGATCGCGATTGATGATGAAGATCGACGACTGCGGAGTCATCAGATCGCCGCGGCCGGCACCGATTTCGTCCGAAAGAGATTTATTGATGCCAGCTTTGGCGGTATTTGGGGCCTGAGTATTGTCGATCAACTGAGCCCGCATGAACGCGGCGGAAAGCAGAATGGCGACAGCCAAAAACCTGTGTGCTTGTCCAAGAACTCTCATTACTGACTCCTCCTGGGCAGGGGTTTCCCCGCGCTTGTGTAATCCGAGCCCTTCATGACTGATGGGCAAATCGAGTGCTGTAGAGGGAGAAGAGTCGCTCCGCAGAGCGGAACGCATAACGTAGACGCATAGTGGCGAAAAAGGGCCGACAAGCCAATAGAGAAGGCCTGTGGGATGTCTTAATTTTTTCTGTCGCGGTAACTCTATGAAAGTAATGTCGATGTTCTAAGTCAGAAGAGACGGGTTAAAATAAAACACTCCTTCCCCGAGGAGCTGTTTCCCACCGCAGACATGAGAGTCTCAGAAACTATAAGGCTGGACGAAGAGCTTGAGCTCGATTTGCGAGCCTATGAGCTGCGGCGGACTGGCCAGCCCGTCAAGTTGGAACGCATTCCGATGGAAGTGCTGCTGCTGCTGGTAGAGCACCGGGGACGGTTGGTGACGCGCGACGAGATCGCAGAGAAGATTTGGGGCAAGGACGCCTTCCTCGATACCGACAACAGCATCAACGGGGCAATTCGCAAGATTCGGTGCGTCTTGAAGGACGATCCGGAGGAGCCGCGGTTCATTCAGACGCTGACCGGGAGAGGATACCGATTTATTGCTCCGGTGGCCGAGACGGCGACGGAAGCACAAGCAGATGCCAGTACAGCGGAACCTCCCGCTGCCACTATGGCGCAAGAATCCGGGCCTGCCAACTATTGGCGGCGATATTGGCTGCTCTACGTTTGTGGGGCTGTTCTTCTCATGGTCGGGCTAGCTGCATGGTCTCGTTTCTCTCGTCCTGCAATTCAGGCAACTGCACCAGGCGGACGATTGATGCTGGCGGTTCTTCCTTTCGAAGACCTGACAGGAGAGACGGGGCAGGACTATTTCAGCGAAGGCCTGACCGAAGAGATGATCACGCAGTTAGGCGGCCTTGATCCTGAGCATATGGGGGTCATCGCGCGAACCTCGGTCATGCGCTACAAGAGCGATCCGAAGCCGTTGGATCAGATCGGGCGGGAACTTGGCGTGCAGTACGTGCTGGAAGGCAGCGTGCGGCGGGACGCCAAGCGCGTGCGCATTACCGCACAACTGGTCCAAGTCAAGGATCAGAGTCCTGTGTGGACGCAGGCTTATGACCGCGATGTTGAGGACGTGCTGGTGATTGAGGGCGAGATCGCGCGGGAGATTGCCCTTGAAACCAGGAAGGTGTTGGGCAACGGGCAAACTGCACAGGCGGGCCTGTCGTCGACCATGTCGCGCGAACGTTATGAAGCCCACGATCTCTATTTGAAAGGGCTGTATTTTTTCAACCGAAGAACGATCGAAGGATTCCAGCAGGCAATTCAGCTTTTTCAGCAGGCGACGGAGAAGGATCCAAAATTTGCGCTTCCCTATGCGGGAGTGGCGGATTCATACGCGCTGCTCGCGGGCTATGGCGGGTTCGCGCCGGGTGAATATGCCACCCGGGCGCGGGCTGCGGCCTTGCGAGCGGTAGAACTGGACGGCACCTCCGCGGAGGCGCACACCGCGCTGGCGCTGATCGTGCAAAATTACGACTACGATTGGCAGACTTCAGAAAAAGAATTCAAACGGGCCATCGCGCTGAACCCGAACTACGCAACGGCTCATCACTGGTATGCCGAGCACATGATGTGGCAGGGGCGCTTCGATGAAGCGCTCGCCGAAAATGACCGCGCGCGCCAGCTCGATCCGCTTTCGCTGATCATCGCAGTGGATAAGGGCGAGATCTTGATGTGCGCTCGACAATACGATCGGGCGATCGAACAGTTGAGTGCGGTGAGCGAGATGGACCCGACCTTTCTCCGCCACCGCATTATCGAAAGCGCGTACATCAAGAAGAAGATGTTTCAGAAGGTGCTTGCCGACGTCGACACTTGGCCTGTCGATGAGAAATCGGCTTGGAATCTGGCAGGACTGGCATTTCTCAATGGGACTGCGGGACGTGCCAAAGAAGCCGGGTTGGCGTTGCGCAAATTACAGGAACTGGGCCGTCGCGAGGCGCTCGATCCGATGGTCTTCGTGACGGCCTACATCGGAGCGAAGGACAATGACTCTGCAATCGCCTCGCTGGAAGCGGCCTATCGGCAGCACTCGAACAATTTGACTTCGCTTAAAGTGAATCCGGACTACGATGCGTTGCGCGGCGATCAGCGCTTCATGGAGTTGGAGCGGCGGGTGGGGTTGCTGTAGATACGGCGACTGGGCAAGCGATCTATGCGAACTTTGAATCCTATTAGCTGGTAGCGGCGATGGGGATTGGCTCATTGAGTTCCTTGAGCGCCTTTTGTCCTTGAAACCATCGGAAGACAAAGAAGCCGTGAACCCCGAATGCCCAAATAGAAAACACAGCTAAGAGGGCGAGCATGTCCAAGGCGTAAATAGCGATGCCCAAAATAAAAGCCCAGCGATAGCCTTTGCGTGCAGCAAAGCCGAGTCCGCACAACACCAAAATCCACATCACCACCGTTCCCTCAGCCACCGTCTGGAAGTTCCCCGCGAAGTGCTTCCTGTAAAGGGCTAGCAGATCGAAGACGCCGATGTTGATGAGAAAGTGGATCGTTATGGGAAGAATGCCACTGCTGGTTGCGGCGAGTCCGGCAGCCCAGAAGAAGTAATTCGCGTCGTTATGGCTATCTTCGCGCAGTTCGTCGCGACGGACCTCTTTGGCGTGCTTATATTCCTCATCTGTGCGACCGGCGCCGACATTGAGTACGTCCATGTTTCACCGTGAAAGCGGTTGAGTGTAACACGGAAAAGTTGGCAAGTCATTGAGTAACAACCTGCCGCTAACAGCGGACGGAATCAAGCACCGTGCGCTTATCTTGAGACGAGGGCTACGTGTTGGCTGCCTTTTACGGCCTTCATGTATTGAGCGCGCTCGAAGGCGGATGGATCGGGGCAGCGCTTCTGGCTCATGCTGCCTTTCATCTCGCTCACGGAGGTGTATTCATGCGACTCCATCCACTGCCGGACGCCTTGCTCGATGGCGCGCAGATGATTGATGCCATTCCGAAGCAGGGTAGAGCAAAGTTCGATAGCGTCGGCTCCGACCATCAAGAGCTTGATTACGTCGTCGGCGCTGTGGACGCCGCTGGTGGCGGCCATGCTGGCCTTGATTCGTCCGGAGAGGATGCCGATCCAGGTCAACGGCAGACGCATGGCTTGCGGCGTGCTGAGTAAGACATGCGGGGAGAGTTCGAGATTTTCGAGATCGATGTCGGGTTGATAAAAACGATTGAAGAGCGTCAGGCCATCGGCACCGGCCTCATCGATGCGCTGCGCCATGTTAGCGAAGTTGCTGAAGAACGGGCTTAGCTTGATGGCGACCGGGATATGGACGGCGGTTTTGACGGCTTTGACAATGTCGATGTAGTGCTGCTCGACTTCGGCGGAGGTCATCTTTGGGTCGGTGACGATCCAATAGATGTTGCATTCGAGCGCGTCAGCGCCGGCTTCTTCAATCTGCGTGGCGTATTGGATCCATCCGCCGACGGAAGAGCCGTTGAGGCTGGCGATGACGGGTATTTCAACTGCGGATTTAGCTTTGCGGATGTGCTCAAGATAGTCATCTGGGCCGACGTGGAATTCCTGCGGCTCGGGGAAGTAGGAGAGGCTTTCTGCGTAACTTTCGGTGCCCTCGCTGAGGTAGAAGTCGAGCTCGAGGCTCTCTTGTTTGAGTTGCTCTTCGAAGAGCGAATAGAGGACGACGGCGCTTGCGCCGGCGTCTTCGAGTTGGCGGATGGAAGAGATGTCGTGTGACAGAGGAGAGGCCGATGCCACGAGGGGAGTGCGGAGATTTAGATTTAGGTAGCGTGTGGTCAGGTCTGGCATTTCGTTCTCCTCTTATCCTTACGCCTGCTGTGTGACGCGGTCTGAGGAGACGGGGCAAGCCCCGTCTCTACCACAGGTTTGTAATGGCGAGGGCGTGACGCCCTCGCAAATCGCCGGCGAGAGGCCGGCGCTACTGTGTTACTTCACCACTAACTCCGCCTTCGCGGTCATCTTCCTCTGCGCCAGATATTCGTAGAACTTATATCTGACTTCTGCATCGTGTTGCGCTTCGGCCCAGAGGCGCTTTGCGTCTTCGGGCTTACTTTTGGTCAACATCTTGAAGCGCGTCTCCATCTGCATGAAGTCTTGCACTTTGCGCGTAGGCGTGCGCGAGTCGAGCGTTAACGGATTCTCGCCCGCTGCTGCGCGGTCCGGGTTGTAGCGATAGAGCAGCCACTGGCCGGTGTCGACCGCGGCCTTCTGGTCCTGCATGCCCGTCGTCATGTCGATGCCGTGGGCGATGCAGTGGGCGTAGGCGATGATGATGCTTGGACCGTCGTACGCTTCGGCTTCGAGGAATGCTTTGAGCGTGTGCTCGTCTTTCGCGCCCATGGCCACGCTGGCCACGTAGACATTGCCATAGCTCATGGCCATCATGCCGAGGTCCTTCTTGCCTCCGGGCTTGCCGCCAGCAGCGAATTTGGCGACTGCGGCGCGAGGCGTTGATTTCGAAGACTGGCCGCCGGTGTTGGAGTAAACCTCGGTGTCGAGGACGAGTAGGTTGACGTTCTTGCCGCTGGCGATGACGTGGTCGAGGCCGCCGTAGCCGATGTCATAGGCCCAGCCGTCTCCGCCGACAATCCAGACGCTCTTCTTTACCAGCATGTCGGCGACTTGCAGGAGTTGCTTCGCTTCTGGTGTGTCGAGCTTTTTCAGACGATCTTTCAGTTCGGCTACGCGGATGCGCTGGTCGTAGATGTCGGATTCATCTTTTTGCCGCGCGTTGAGGATGCCGTCGATGAGTTCGGCGCCGACCTGTCCATTGCAACGCTTGACGAGTTCGCGTGCGAATTCGGTTTGCTTGTCGATGGAGAGGCGGAAGCCGAGGCCAAATTCGGCGTTGTCTTCAAAGAGCGAGTTTGACCAGACTGGGCCGCGGCCGTCAGAGTTCTTGGTCCATGGAGTTGTGGGCAGATTGCCGCCGTAGATGGAAGAGCAGCCAGTGGCGTTGGCAATGAGGGCGCGGTCCCCGAAGAGCTGCGACATGAGTTTGAGGTAGGGGGTTTCGCCGCAGCCGGAGCAGGCTCCGCTGAATTCGAAGAGCGGTTCCTGGATCTGTTGCGAGCGGATTGCGCCGACTTTGATTTTGCGGCGGTCGAGTTCGGGGAGCTTTAGGAAGAACTCCCAGTTTTCGCGCTCGGGAACGCGCAGCGGCGGTTGCGGTTCCATGTTGATGGCGCGGAGGCGGGTTTCCTGCTTGTTTTTCACCGGGCAAATATCGACGCAGATAGCGCAGCCGGTGCAGTCTTCGGGCGCGACCTGAATCGTGTACTTAAGACCGGCAAGTTCTTTGTCTTTCGCGTCAACAGATTTAAAAGTTGCGGGGGCTCCGGCGAGTTGCGCGGGGTCGTAGGCCTTGATGCGGATGACCGAATGTGGGCAAACCATGGCGCACTTGCCGCACTGGATGCAGATTGTGGTGTCCCATACGGGGATTTCAAGAGCGAGGTTGCGTTTTTCCCACTTGGCGGTACCGGTGGGGAAGGTGCCGTCAATGGGGAAGGCGCTGACGGGGAGTTCGTCGCCGCGGTTCTCATAGATGGTGCCGAGAACGTTGCGATCGAAGTCCGGAGCGAGGATGGGGAAGGGATCGGCGATTTCGAGTCTGCTGCTGACCGTTGTCGGGACTTTGATCTCATTCAGGTGAGCGAGGGTTTCGTCGACGGCCTTCATGTTCTTCGCGACGATCTCTTCGCCTTTGCGGCCGTAGGTGTAGCGAATAGATTTGCGGATGGCTTCGATCGCTTCCTCGCGGGGAAGGATTTTGGAGATAGCGAAAAAGCAGACCTGCAAGATGGTGTTCATGCGGCTGCCCATGCCAGTGTCCCGCGCGACGCTGTAGGCGTCGATGACGAAGAAGCGGGCCTTCTTGGCAATGAGTTGCTCCTGCACTTTGCGCGGGAGCTTGTCCCATGTTTCGTCGGCTGGGTAAGGACTGTTGAGTAAGAATGTGCCGCCTTCGACTAGCGCGCTGAGCATGTCGTAGCGCTCGAGGAAGATCCATTGATGGCAGGCTACGAAGTTGGCTTTCGAAACCAGATATGTCGAGTGGATCGGATTGGGACCAAAGCGGAGGTGCGAAGTCGTGACGGCGCCAGATTTTTTCGAATCGTAGACGAAGTAGCCCTGCGCGTAGTTGGGCGTGTCCTCGCCGATGATTTTGACGGAATTTTTGTTTGCTCCCACGGTTCCATCTGCGCCTAGACCATAGAACTGCGCACGGACTACTGAGTCGGGTTCGGTGGAGAATTGCGGGTCGTAAGCGAGGCTGGTGTGGCCGAGGTCGTCGTTGATACCCACTGTGAAGTGAGTTTTCGGCCAGCTGTTTTTGAGATTGTCGTAAACCGCTTTCACCATGGCCGGGGTGAATTCTTTGGAGCTTAGGCCATAACGTCCGCCGATGACTTCGATCGACTGGCGCTTCGACTCGTGCAGCGCATTGACCACGTCAAGATAGAGAGGCTCGCCGGCAGCTCCCGCTTCTTTGCAGCGGTCGAGGACGGCGAGCTTCTTCACTGTAGTGGGCAGAACTGCAGCGAAATGCTTGACTGAGAACGGGCGATAGAGGCGGACTTTGAGGAGGCCGACTTTCTCGCCACCGGCATTGAGAGCGTTGACGGTTTCTTCGGCGGCTTCGGCGCCCGAGCCCATCATGACGATGACGCGCTCAGCGTCGGGTGCGCCGACATAGTCGAAGAGATGGTATTGGCGACCAACTAGCGCGGCGAACTTATCCATTGTGGCCTGAATTTTCTCAGGGGCGGCGTCGTAAATGGGATTGATTGTCTCGCGCATCTGGAAGAAAACGTCGGGATTCTGGGCGGTGCCGCGAAGAACCGGATGATCGGGAGAGAGCGCGCGCTGGCGATGCTCGAAGACGCGGTCCATATTAATCATGGCGCGGAGATCGTCGTCGGTAAGAAGTTCGATTTTGTTGACTTCGTGGGAGGTGCGGAAGCCGTCGAAGAAGTGCAGGAAGGGAATTCGGGTCTCAAGCGTCGCAGCGTGGGCGATACAGGCGAGATCCTGGGCCTCCTGAACAGAATTCGAAGACAGCATCGTGTAGCCGGTGGTGCGGCAGAACATAACGTCGCTGTGGTCGCCGAAGATCGAAAGGGCGTGTGTGGCGACCGTGCGGGCGCTGACGTGGAAGGCGGTAGGCGTCAGTTCGCCGGCGATCTTATTCATGTTGGGGATCATTAAAAGCAGGCCCTGCGAGGCGGTGAACGTCGTTGCGAGGGCGCCGGTCTGGAGAGCGCCGTGGATGGCCCCGGCGGCTCCGCCTTCACTTTGCATTTCTGTGACCTGCGGAACGGTACCCCAGATATTCAGCTTGCCTTCGCTGGCCCACTGATCGGCCCACTCGCCCATGTTGGAGGAAGGCGTGATCGGATAGATGGCGATGACTTCATTAACACGATAAGCGACGTTGGCAACGGCCTCGTTGCCATCCATGGTCTTGAACTTGCGCTTCATGAATCCTCTTTTCTTAAAAGCGGCTGCGAACGGGCAGCACGGTTAAGAGAGACCCCACTAACTCCTCGGCAGCGGCACTATCGGCTTTATCGCCGTCGAGCAGGCGTGGGTGGGAAAGCCCCGCCGCCTCACCTCCAATATGAAGGATAAAAAGAGACAAAGTGGCGACGTGGATCACAGGAATTTGTGACGGGAGTCACAGGGTGAGATGCGCAATAAAGCAGGTGTTTTGGTTGTGGGTCACACGCAGGTAAGACAAATGTGACCAAAACGACGTGACGCCGGTCACAGCCAACGGTAGTAAGTGGGCACAAAATCTGCGGCCAACTCCCGCTCTTTGAATCGGAGCGAGGTTTTGTGGACGCGGGAGGACGAACGGCGAGCACGGCGCCAAGGAGGAAATGGATGCGAGCAAGGAGCCCGATTCTCAGCAGTCTGATTATCGTCAGTCTTCTGATCTCGACAGCGGTGTTTGCAGAAAATGGAGCTGAGTCGGCATCAGCAGGACAAACCAACGCGGCGGTGGCGGCGGATCCGCTATTGCAAATACTGGTGAGCAAAGGCGTGCTGAGTAGCGATGAGGCGAAGTCGCTGACGGGCACTCCGGAGCAACAAAGAACGAAGTTGCTTGAGCTGTTGAAGGAAAAAGGAATTTTGAGCGCGTCGGATTATGCGGAACTGGCGCCAGCTTCGGCGCAGGTAGCGTCGAACCTGGTGGCCTCGGCATCGCCGATGCTGCCAGTCTTGCAAACGCAGAAGGAGCCGGGACCGGTAGAGATGCCAAAGCCTGCGACGCCGACGGTGGCTGCGGCGATTGCGCCTCTGCGCGTACTGCCAGTCGATCCGCCGAAGAAGGACGGTTTGAAAGCGGCCTTCATGCTGGGGCCGGTAAAGATGACGCCGTATGGCTTCCTCAAGGCCACGGGCGTTTATGACACGAGCAACCCGAACGGCGACGATATGCCGTTTCCGGGATTGTTTCTCGGCACACCTCAGGTTTTCAGCACGGGCCCCACAAAGGACCCGGAATTCCATCTGAAGGCGCGCTCGGCTCGTATGGGAGCGAACTTCGAGTGGTCGGATATCTCGCCGAAAATGACTCTCACGGGGCGCATCGAAGGCGACTATGAAGGGAACTTCAGTGAAGTCGACAACCGCGACGTCTCGTCGATACGGAGCAGCATGTTCAGCTTCCGTCAGGCATGGATGCGGCTCGACTACGCGGCAAGTGAGAACACGGATATTTACTTCGAGGGCGGGCAGGACTGGACGTTGTTCGGGTCCAGTGCGCTGCCCAATCTCATGGAAACGACAGCACTGGGCTACTGGTACGGAGACGTTTATGAACGATCTCCGCAATTCCAGTTTGGTATGGTGCGGAAACTGGGCGGAGACCGAAACTTCAAGTTTTCACCTACGTTTGCGATCATGATGCCCAGTACTGGCCAGATCGAAAAGCTGGGTTCCCTGGGCTTGGCGGGACAGATTGCGCAAGCGGAGCGCGAGGGTGCCGATTCCGGCCGTCCCGAACTGGAAGGCAGAGCGGCCTTGCAGTTTCAACTGGACAAAGCGCCGGCAGTAGCTCCCGCACAGATCATTTTTGCCGGGGTTCACGGACGGCGAACATCCATCGTTCCCAACTCGTCATACTGCACCGACGCCGAAGCGTGCGGCGGGGGTCTCACTCCAGCCAACTATGTAACTGCCTTCCCCAACGGCTTTACCGCTTCGAGCACGATCTGGGGAGGACAGTTCGCGGTGCAACTGCCAACCCGATGGTTCACACTGGTGGCGAGCACCTATAAAGGCGGAGACCTCCGCTTCTTCTTCGGAGGCCAGGTTAACAGCTTCGCAACGGATACCGGCGGTCTTACCAACGTCGTTGGCGGAGCGAACGCGGCCGGCACGGGCTACAACTCCGGCTTTGCTACTCTCGATGGCGGCCCGCTGGCGGCCGCAGGTGGCGCCGTTCTTGGGACGAACGCGGCTGGGAACGTCGTGGTGGCTCCGCAAAGGCCGATTCGCGCCTACGGCGGATTTGTCAACCTTGGACTGCCGCTGTCCCGCTGGTTCAATGCAGACCCCAAGGGCCACAATGCCGGGTGGCAGCTTTACCTGCATATGGGTAAGGACCAGGTCGTGAACCGGGACATCAACAACCCCGGCTTCACTGGCAATGCCAATACCTTGTCTCCATTGCCGCTGTTGATGGGCAAGTTGGCGGCGGCCACTCTGTATTACAAAGTCAATCCCTATGTCACATTCGGGGTTGAGCAATCGATCTATGCCACACGTTTGGCGGACCATCTTAACTTGTACACAATTGCCGGGCAAGCTTCGAACGAGTGGCAGGATCACCGGACGGAATTCGGGCCGATCTTTACGTTCTAGGTTTGAAACTGTCCGGCCTGGCGTCGAGGAACGGCGCCGGGTATCGATCACTCGGGCGCGGCTCCTTGCCGCCATAAGGGCAGGAGTCGCGTCTCCCAAGCCCTACTGCGCAAAGATTATGTTGCGCGCTGCGGATTTCGAGATCAAAATGCATCGGTCCGCGAACACGGGGGTGCCTGGGCTCCACGACTGAGTGAAAACCGGCTAGCAGGGTTGCGAGGAGTTGTTCTCATGAAAGCACATAGAATGGCCGCGCTTTCAGCGTGTCTCTTGTTGTGGACAGTGCTGCTGGCCCATTCGGTTTCGAAGAACAACACGATTCGTATCCGGGTGCTGGCATCGGAAACTCATTCGGTGTCTTCGCGGAACGATGTTCCCCAAAACTGCGACTCGGTCAACTTCGACGCCTATTGCCATTCCGGGCGAACGACGGAGATGACCAATACGCTGCTCGTGCAGGAAAGCGACGGAACGCCATTTCGAGTGATATGCACAGTCGAAACGAAATGGTCGCGATGCGTACCCCTGCCTAAAGACGAAACCTTCAACGCTCGCAAGGAAAAGCGCGGGCTAGTGGTGTTTTACCCGGACGATACGGGAAAGCTGCGTAGCCAGTTGTACACATTCGTGGATGCGCCGCGGGAAGCGGGTGGCAATGCAAGGAAAGAGCAGTCGCTGCCCGCCGAGAAGCAGGAACCGGCGGTAGAAGCGACAGGACGCAACCAGCCGACGACGGTGCGATGCAAATTCGATTCGACGCCGGCGGGAGCCGACGTGACGGTCGACGGGCGCTACGTGGGCAGCACGCCTTCGGTGGTGGGCTTGGACACGGGCAGCCACGTCGTCGTGATCAAGATGACAGGATTCGCGGACTGGAAACGTCAGTTAGACGTTTCCGCGGATTCCGAATTGACAGTGAATGCGCTTTTGCAGAAAGGGAAGTAACTGGTCAGAGGCAAGAGATCGTTTTTCGGCAAAGGAGAATAACCGTGGCAAGTACAGATGCTTCGACGAATCATTTGAATCGGTGGTGGCATGTGGTTGGCGGCGTAGTCATGAATCTGGCTTTGGGATCGCTCTATGGCTGGAGCGTGTTTGTGGCACCGCTGGAGAAAGAATTTCACTGGAAACGGACTGACACCTCGAATGTATTCATCATCGCGGTGGTAGTCTTCGCGCTCTCGTTTATCGTAGCAGGCAGGCTCCAGGACAAGCTGGGACCGTTCAAGATTTCGATCATTGGCGCTATTCTCGTAAGTCTTGGATTTTTCCTCTGCTCGTATGCCGATAGCCTGACGAAATTTTTCGTATTTTTCGGCGTGCTGGGCGGACTGGGCAACGGCTTCGGGTACGCGACTCCGATCCCCGTCATGTCCAAATGGTTTCCGGACAAGCGGGGTTTGGCAGTCGGGCTGGCGGTCGGCGGGTACGGCGCGGGCTCAGCGGTTTTCGGACCGCTAGCCGCAAGCTACCTGATTCCGACCTTCGGCTGGCGGACGACCTTCCAGGTTCTGGGCGGAATCTTCTTTGTGATGACTGTATTTGGCGCGTTCCTGCTGAAGAATCCACCCGCGGGTTACAAACCCGAGGGCTGGACGGCCGCTCCGGCTTCGAAAGCCGCGGCTACCACCTATGAGTTCACCCCCAGCGAGGTGCTGCGGACACCGACCTTCTATCTGATGTGGGTGGGCTATGCGCTCGGATGTGCCGCTGGCCTGATGGTCATCAGCCAATTGGTGCCCTTCGCCAAAAGCGTCGGTATTCCAAGCGTCACCCTGGCTTCGTTTGGCTTGATTGTCGGAGCGGTGGGCAATGCCTCCGGCCGTATTCTCTCCGGGTGGATGTCAGACCATCTGGGACGCATTAATGTTTTGCGTCTGATGATTGGTATTTCCATGGTAGCTATGCCCGTTCTCTATTTTGTGGGCGGCAATGTACTGGGTCTGTTTGTGATGTTATTTATCGTGTACTGGTGCTACGGGACGCAGTTGTCGGTGAACGGCGCGGCCGCCGCCGATTTCTGGGGCACCAAGAATGCCGGCATCAACTATGGCATGTTGTTCACTGCCTGGGGGGTGGCCGGCCTGCTCGGCGGACGCATCGGCGGCATGCTCTACGACAAGTATCACAATTACCAGATGGCGTTTTACACGGCGGCGGGTCTGGCAGCAGTTGCCCTGCTCTGTGAACTGGCGGCGAAGCGTCCGGCAGTGCCTGAGGCCTCGCTCGTTGGACGGAAGGCGCCCTCGGCTGCGTAAAGCATTCGATTTTCCGGAAGCGGTTGCAGTCCGGCGGCAGATGGTGCAATAGGACGGCCTGAAAATTAACTACGGGCGCTCTCGTCTGCGAGCGCCCGTGCAAGACCACGACCGACTTTTGCCGATGGCATGACGCCGTGCCAGAGGAGCAGTTTATAGTGCGGCACAAATTCACAAATACAAGGGGCAACCGATATGGCTGAGATTCGGCAGAAGGTAGTTGAAACCAGCGAAGCGCAAATCGCAGTGCATTGGCGGGAAGAAGAATATTACTATCCGTCATCGAAATTCATCGGGCAGGCGAATTTGTCGGACCCGGATGTTCTGAACCGCTTCAGCGAGGACAAATTCCCGGAATGCTTCCGCGAGTATGCGGACATGCTCGATTGGGATCAGTATTGGCACACAACGCTGGACGCGAAGGAGCCGCCGTTCTGGAAATGGTTTGTGGGCGGGAAGCTAAATGCCTCCTACAACTGCGTCGACCGGCATCTGGCGAAGTACAAGAATAAGGCGGCGCTGATTTTTGTGCCGGAGCCGGAAGGCGATCAGATCGTCGCCGTCACCTATCGCGAACTGTATGTGCGCGTGAATGAGATGGCGGCGCTGCTCCGCGATTTCTGCGGGTTGAAGCAGGGCGACCGCGTGACCATCCATATGCCGATGGTGCCGGAGCTGCCGATCACGATGCTGGCTTGCGCGCGCCTTGGAGTAATTCACTCGGTCGTTTTTGGCGGATTCAGCGGTGAGGCGTGCGGCACACGCGCAGCGGATTGCAAGAGCCCAGTGCTGATCACGATGGATGGATATTATCGCGGCGGCAAGATGCTGGACCACAAGGCGTCCTCCGAGATCGCGATTGAAACCGCGAAAAAAGAAGGCCACACCATCGAGAAAGTCCTCGTGTGGCGCCGCCAAGCAGGGAAGAGCGCGACAAATTCGCCGTTTGTTCAGCACCGCGATTTCTGGGTGGATGAGATCCTGCCAAATTATTCGGGCGAGGTTGTGCCGCCGGTTTCGGTGGATGCCGAGCATCCGCTGTTTTTGATGTACACCAGCGGCAGCACTGGCAAACCGAAAGGATGTCAGCATCGCACGGGCGGGTATCTCGCCTACGCGACGGGCACAACAAAATATATTCAGGACCTCCATCCGGAAGACGTGTATTGGTGCATGGCGGATATTGGGTGGATCACGGGCCACTCCTATATCGTTTATGGCCCGCTGGCGCTGGCGGCGACGAGCGTGCTGTATGAGGGCGTGCCGAATTATCCCGATCCGGGGCGTCCATGGCGCATTGCCGAGCGGCTGGATGTGAATATCTTCCATACTTCGCCAACGGCGATTCGCATGTTGCGCAAGACCGGTCCGGACGAGCCAGCCAAATACAACTATCACTTCAAGCACATGACGTCAGTGGGTGAACCGATCGAGCCCGAGGTTTGGCGCTGGTATTACGAGACGGTTGGAAAGCGCGAGGCCGTCATCGTGGATACGTGGTGGCAGACGGAGACCGGCGGATTTTTGTGCAGCACGAAGCCGGCGCTCGATCCGATGAAGCCGGGCAGCGCGGGGCCGGGAATGCCTGGGATCTACCCGGAGATACTCGATGAAATGGGCGAAGTAATGCCCCCGGGTGCGGGGAAGGCAGGCAACATTATTATTCGCAATCCGTGGCCCGGGATTATGCAGACGATCTGGGGCGACAAGGATCGGTTTGTGAACCAGTACTACCGCAAATATTGCAAAGACCTGAACAGCAAGCGCTGGCAGGACTGGCCCTATTTCGCGGCGGATGGATCGGTGCAGGCGGTAGATGGGTATTTCCGAATCCTCGGGCGCGTCGATGATGTGATCAACGTGGCCGGACACCGGCTGGGCACAAAAGAGATCGAGTCGGCGTGCCTGACGGTGACGGAGGTCGCGGAGGCGGCGGTTGTGCCTGTGGCGGATGAGGTGAAGGGCCGCGTGCCGGAGGTTTATATCTCGCTGCAGCCGGGAGTGCAAGCTGGACCGGAGATCGTGGATAAGGTCAACAAGGCGATCGAGACAATCATCGGAAAGATTGCACGGCCAAAGCACGTGCATATCGTTCCGGACATGCCGAAGACGCGGTCGGGGAAGTTGATGCGGCGCATTCTGGCCTCGATTTCAAACCGCATGGCGACGGGGGACATCACGACTCTGGCGAATCCAGATGTCGTCGAGAAAGTTCGAGAACTGGTTCAGGGCAAGGAACCGGTGGCGGTGCATGCGGATGGGCCGGAGGATTTAAAGCAGTTCGGGAAGGAAGAATAAGTACATCCAGTCTGGTGGTCAGCCCATCGGGTGATCTGAGACACCACTTGTGTGGCGCGGGCACCCTTGCCCGCGCTTTATTTTGCTCGATCCACCGCGGGCAAGAATGCCCGCGCCACACCATCAGCGGAAATTCTCGGCCAGCATCAGGTTATCGCGGCCTTCGTCCAGTTGTACGTAGAGAAGATAACGCCCGTCTGCCGAGATAGAAAGCCCGGGAGCGCCTTCGTAGGGCCCTTTTTCCATGTCGCCCATGCTGATTACTTTCCGCGTTTTGTAGTCGAAGAACTTGAAGCCGGGGCGTGGTTTCTCTTGGGTGCCCGCATTGCCGATGAAATATAGGCCGTCCGAGCCGGCCGCGAAGTATCCCCAGTAGCCCGCCGGAGGCTCGTCGAGAACTTTGGTTTCTGTTCCGCCGTTGACCGGAACCGTCCAGAGTCCCGGGTCATTGAATTTTGTGTAGAAGACGTTTTCGCCGTCCGGAGATTCGAGCGCGGCAAACCCGCCCTTAGACGTTATCTGGAGAGCTTGCCCGCCATCGCTATGCCGCTTCCAGACCTGCCATGAGCCGGTACGGTTGGAAGCGAAATAAATCCATTGGCCATCGTGCGACCAACTGGCGACCCCTTCGTCCGCGGAATCGTTCTGGAAACGACGAACCGGGCCCCCGTCGGCGCTGATGACGTGAACGTTCGGATGCGGGCCAGGACGAGTATCGAAGGAAATCTGGCGGCCGTCCGGCGACCACCGCGGCGTCCCGGTGAGTGGACCGTTGAAGTTGGTGAGCTGAACGAGATTGGAGCCGTCGGCATCGGCGCGCCAGATCTCGAAGTATCCCGAGCGCGTCGATTGAAACACAATGCGCTTGCCATCGGGCGAGTACTGCGGGCCCTCTTCCTGCATGCTCGAGTAAATCAGACGCTGCGGTTTTTCAAGGCGATGATTGGCGCCGATCGGCGCGCGCCAGATATTTTCGTTCCACATGCCGCTGGCATAAGCGAGCCGATTGCCCTTGAGGCTGATGCTGGGCATATAGGCATGATCCGAGCCGACAGCAAGCCGCTCGGGAGTGCCGCCCTCGGCGTTCACTCGCCATAATCCCCAACTAGCTCCGCCGCGATTTGAGGAAAAGACAATCTCACGGCTGTCAGCCGACCAGGCTAATCCGGATAGCAATCGATTGTCGAAGGTGAGGCGGCGCGGAGTTCCTCCGGAGGCGGGAATTACATAAATGTCTTCGACATCTTT
>Ga0335069_10000200_pt1 | contig 104384 bp, 100 predicted proteins | sample Lox_Sample_11_FD_206714 | JGI IMG/M metagenome (GOLD analysis project Ga0335069, IMG submission 206714) | Soil microbial communities from Loxahatchee National Wildlife Refuge, Florida, United States - Lox_Sample_1.1 | ecosystem: Environmental > Terrestrial > Soil > Wetlands | place: USA...
AGACCGTGAGGACTGGTGGAGTCTGTTCTAGAGCTGATGCCGATATGAGTAGCGACAAAACGAGTGAGAAACTCGTTCGCCGTAAGCCCAAGGTTTCCTGGGGAAGGTTAATCCGCCCAGGGTTAGTCGGATCCTAAGCCGAGGCCGAAAGGCGTAGGTGATGGACGACAGGTTAATATTCCTGTACCACCCCATTGGCGTTGAAGCGAGGGGGGACGGAGAAGGGTAGCGCAGCCGCCGGCCGGAAGTGGCGGTTCAAGCCTGTAGGAGGCTCCCGTAGGATAAAAACGCGGGGGCGTTAACTCCGAGAGGTGATGACGTGGCCGTATGGCCTGAAGTGCGTGATCCCATGCTTCCAAGAAAATCCCCGCGTGGAGCCAGTGAGGTGTCCGTACCGCAAACCGACTCAGGTGGGCGAGGAGAAAATCCTAAGGCGCTTGAGAGAACTCTGGTTAAGGAACTCTGCATATTGCCTCCGTAACTTCGGAAGAAGGAGGGCCCGGATTGGTGTAGGGATTTACTCCCGAAGCTAAATCGGGTCGCAGATAATAGGCGGTAGCGACTGTTTACCAAAAACACAGGACTCTGCAAACACGGTAAGTGGATGTATAGGGTCTGACGCCTGCCCGGTGCCGGAAGGTTAAGGAGATTCGTCAGGCGCAAGCCAAAGCGATGAACCGAAGCCCCGGTAAACGGCGGCCGTAACTATAACGGTCCTAAGGTAGCGAAATTCCTTGTCGGGTAAGTTCCGACCTGCACGAATGGCGTAACGACTTCCGCGCTGTCTCAACCAGGGACTCAGCGAAATTGAAATAGCTGTGCCGATGCAGTTTACCCGCGGCAAGACGGAAAGACCCCATGAACCTTTACTACAACTTGCCACTGACACTAGGAATTGCTTGTGTAGGATAGGTGGGAGCCTATGAACCCCGGGCGCTAGCTTGGGGGGAGGCAACGGTGAAATACCACCCTGGCGATTTCTGGTGTCTAACCTAGACCCCTCATCGGGGTTGGGGACAATGGCTGGTGGGTAGTTTGACTGGGGCGGTCGCCTCCCAAAAGGTAACGGAGGCGCGCTATGGTTCCCTCAGCCTGATTGGAAACCAGGCGTCGAGTGCAATGGCATAAGGGAGCTTGACTGCGAGACCGACGGGTCGAGCAGGTGCGAAAGCAGGTCATAGTGATCCGGTGGCTCTGTATGGAATGGCCATCGCTCAACGGATAAAAGGTACTCTGGGGATAACAGGCTTATCGCGTCCAAGAGTTCACATCGACGACGCGGTTTGGCACCTCGATGTCGGCTCATCGCATCCTGGGGCTGGAGCAGGTCCCAAGGGTTTGGCTGTTCGCCAATTAAAGCGGTACGCGAGCTGGGTTCAAAACGTCGTGAGACAGTTTGGTCCCTATCTGCCGTGGGCGTAGGAGGAGTGAGAGGGCCTGACCCTAGTACGAGAGGACCGGGTTGGACACACCGCTGGTGTACCAGTTGTCTCGCCAGAGGCACCGCTGGGTAGCTATGTGTGGAATGGATAACCGCTGAAAGCATCTAAGCGGGAAACCAGCCTCAAGATAACTCCTCCCGGGCGCAAGCCCCTGAAGCCCCCTCGAAGACCACGAGGTTGATAGGCCGGATGTGTACGCGCTGCGAGGCGCTCAGCAGACCGGTACTAATCGGGCGTGAGGCTTGGTCTCCCTCTTCTCAGGCCGTAGGCGGCCCGAGTCGAGGCCGAGGTCGAGGCTCCATCGGAGCCTGGACCCCGTCGCTGGACGCTGCATTTCACCCTTCGTACGGTTGTCAGGCGGCTCGGCCGCCTGCTCTTTTCCAATTTGCGGTGGCTATATCGGCGGGGTCACACCCGTTCCCATCCCGAACACGGAAGTTAAGCCCGCCAGAGCCGATGGTACTGCACGGGTAGCCGTGTGGGAGAGTAGGTCGCTGCCGCATCCTTTTCCCGAGGGCCCGCCGGAAATCCCGGCGGGCCCTCTTCTTTTGGCGAGAGTGCGCGGGCACCCGGCGGCCCGCGCGCGATGCGGGTAGACTTCGGGGCGCACGCGGAGAGGAGAGGGTCATGGCCGAGCCAGTCGTGGGCGTCATCGGCGGCACCGGTCTCGAGGAGGCGCTCGGGTCTCTCGGCCAGGGCGAGGCGATCGAGGTGGACACCCCCTTCGGGAGGCCCGCCTCGGCCGTCGTGCGCACTCGCGTGGCCGGCGTCGAGGTCGCGCTCCTCAAGCGCCACGGCGACGGGCACCTCCTCAACCCCTCGCAGGTGCCCTACCGGGCGAACGTCTTCGCGCTCAAGTCGATCGGGGTCACCCACATCCTCGCCACCGGCGCGGTGGGGAGCCTCCGCGAGGAGCTCGCGCCACGCCACCTCGTCATCCCGGACCAGGTGATCGACAAGACCTTCCGCCGCCCGAGTACCTTCTTCGACGACCTCGCCGTCCACGTCGAGCTCGCCTCGCCCTTCTGCCCGTCGCTTCGGCGGCTCCTGGCCGTCTCCTCCGCCGGGTTTCCCACGCGCGTCCACCACGGCGCGACGTACGTGTGCATGGAAGGGCCGCAGTTCTCCACCCGGGCGGAGAGCGAGCTGCACCGCGCCTGGGGAGCCTCGCTCATCGGCATGACCGTCATGCCGGAGGCGAAGCTCGCCCGCGAGGCGGAGATCTGCTACGCCCTCGTCGCGCTCCCCACCGACTACGACTGCTGGCGCCCCCACCCGCAGAACGTCGACCAGATCCAGCTCATCGAGGAGATCGTCGGGAACCTGAGGGCCGCGACGCAGAACGCCCTCGAGCTCATCCGCAGGACGATCCCCGCCGTGGCGGGCCAGGCGCCGAAGTCCTGCGCCTGCCAGTCCGCGCTGAAGCTCGGGATCTGGTCGGACAAGGCGAGGATCCCGCCGGACGTGGCCCGCCGCCTGGCCCCGCTCATCGCCAGGCACCTCGACGCGCCGGGCTGAGCGGAGGCGACCGCCCGCGGGGCTGGGCAGCGGGCGCTCGCACCCGCTATAACCCGGAGAGCGAGCGGCCGGTGATCCCACTCAAGGACAACGTCGTCCTCCGGCGGCCGGCCGTCGCGACCCTCGCGCTCGTCGGCCTGAACGCCCTCGCGTTCGTCTGGCAGGTGAGCAGCGGCGCCCCCGGGGAGCCGGTCGCGCTCCGCATCCAGTGGTCGGCACTCGTGGGAGGGGCGATCCCATACGAGATCGCGACCTGGCGGGACATCGGCCCCCGGGACCTCGTGCCGCCGCCGTTCACGATCCTCACGAGCATGTTCCTCCACGGCGGCGTCCTGCACCTCGCCGGCAACATGCTCTTTCTCTGGGTGTTCGGGCCGGCGGTCGAGGACGCGATCGGGCGCGCCCGCTTCGTCGGCTTCTACCTGGCGAGCGGCGTCGCGGCTGCGATCGCGCAGACGCTCCTCTCCTTCGCGGCGGGTGACCCGTTCATCCCCATGGTGGGCGCGAGCGGCGCCATCGCCGGCGTGCTCGCCGCCTACGTGGTGCTCTTCCCGTGGGCGCGCGTCCTCACGGTCGTGCCCATCTTCGTGTTCATCCGCTTCATGCACCTCCCCGCCGGCTTCTTCATCGGGCTCTGGTTCGTCTTGCAGGTCGTGAACGCCGTGCTGGGCGGGGGCGGATCGGGCGTGGCCTTCTTCGCGCACGTCGGAGGCTTCGTGTTCGGGTGGCTCGTGACGAAGGTCCTCGCGAGCCGTCGGTAGCAGGCGCGGTCCTGGCCCGGCCGCGAGAGTCACCCGGAATCGAGTTCACGGTCTGTTCGCCCTCTGGGCGGGGGCCGCGGCGGCTCTTGACGCGTCGTCGCCCCGCGCGGGGCATTGCGACCGTCCACCGGAGATCACACTGTCTTCGGCGAGCGCAGGACCCGTCGTCGGGAGGCCCGACATGCGCGCTGCGAGAACGTCTTCGGTAGCGATGCTCCTTCCGGTCGCCATGGCCTTCTCGGCGGGGTGTGCCGGAAGCGTCAAGAACATGCACGAGATGCCGGCCGACACCGCCGATCCCACGCCGGCCCCGGGCAAGGCCCTGCTCGTATTCCTCCGGCCCTCCGGGATGGGTTTCGCCGTCCAGTCGAGCGTCTTCGAGGTGAAGGATCAGAGGCCCGAGCTCCTCGGCATCGTGGCCGCCAAGAAGAAGGTGGCCTGGCAAGCCGATCCGGGCCAGCACCTCCTTCTCGTCGTGGGCGAGAGCGGGGACTTCATGATCGCGAACCTGGTGGCGGGACGCACCTACTACGCGCTCGTCACACCGCGAATGGGGGCGTGGAAAGCGCGCTTCTCCCTGAAGCCCGTTCACAAGGCAGACCTCGGCACGCAAGAGTTTCGCGATTGGTGGACCAGCTGCACCTGGGTCGAGATGGATCAGTCTTCGCAGGAATGGGCGAAAGGCAACCTGCAGAGCATCCAGGGGACGCATTCAGAGTACTACCCGAAGTGGATGGAGAAGGCCCCGGCGGAGCGTCCGGAACTCCTTCCGGACGACGGGGTCCCAGTCAGGTAGTCCCGAGCCCCGCGGAGTGCCCGAAGCCCTTCTCCTTTCAGGGGCGCGGCGCCTCGAGAGCGAGGCGCACGAGCTGGCGGACGTTCTCCGGGCAGTCGATCCCGTCCGCGTCGCGCACCCAGGTGGCCTCGGTCCACTCCTCGCAGGGCGCGAGCGCGCGGCTCCCGACGTCGGCGACGAAGGCGAAGTTCATGTGGAGGCCCTTCGACCCGGCCGGGTGCTCCTCGTAGCCGATGAGTCCGCGGGGCGTCCCGTCGACGCCGAGACCCGCCGGGAACCTTCCCTCGAGCCCCGTCTCCTCGCGAAGCTCGCGGACGGCCGCCTCGAGCGGCGTCTCGCCGGCCTCGATCTCCCCGCCGACGGGGAGCCAGAGGCCCAGCCGGCGGTGGCGGACGAGGAGCACGGCACCGGCGTTCCGGCAGAAAACGGCGACCGAGAAGGCGCGGCGTCCGGTCACGGTGTCAGGCCGCGAAGAGGTCGCGGAGCCCGGCGACCACCAGGTAGCCGGTGAGGACGATCATGATCGCCGTCGTCGCCCAAGCGACGCCGTTGAACCAGGGCCCGTTCCGGTGCGCCCCCATGAGCTTCGGGTCGTTCACGAGGAGGAGCATGAAGATGAGGATGAAGGGGAGGAGCACCCCGTTCACGATCTGCGAGACGAGCATGATCTTGAGCAGGGGAAGGTGCGGCGTGAGGACGACCGCCGCCCCGAGCGCGACGATGCCGGTGTACAGCCAGTAGAACTGCTTCGCCTCGCCCCACTTCTTGTCGATGCCCGACTCCCAACCGAAGGCCTCGCACACGTAATAGGCGGTGGCGAGCGGCAGGATGGTGGCGGCGAAGAACGAAGCGTTGAAGAGGCCGAAGGCAAAGAGCCAGGACGCGTACCTGCCGGCGAGCGGGCCGAGGGCCAGCGCAGCCTGGTCCGCCGTCTCCACCTTGATGCCGGCCTTGAAGATGGTGGCCGCGCAGGCCACGATGATGAAGAAGGCGACGACGTCCGTGATGATGCAGCCCGCCACCACGTCCAGGCGCGAGTGGGCGTACTGCTCCGGCTTGATGCCCTTCTCGACCACGGCGGACTGCAGGTAGAACTGCATCCAGGGCGCGATGGTGGTCCCCACGACGCCGATGAGCATGGCCACGTAGCCGCCGCTCGTCTCGAAGCTGGGCGTGAGGGTGGCCTTCACGACCGTGGACCATTCGGGCTTCGCGAAGAAGGTGCTGATGGGATAGGCGATGTAGAAGAGGCAGGCGACGAGGAACACCTTCTCCACCTGCCGGTAGGTCCCCTTCAGGACGAGGATCCACACCGCGGCCGCCGTGAGCGGCACCGAGACCCACGCCGGCACGCCGAAGATGGAGAGGCTCGCCGCGGCCCCGGAGAACTCCGCGATCGTGTTGCCGATGTCGGCGACGAGGAGGGCCACCATGACCCAGAACGTGACCTTGACGCCGAAGTTCTCGCGGATGAGGTCGGCGAGTCCCTTGCCGGTCATGACGCCCATCCGGGCGCTCATCTCCTGGACGACGACGAGCGCGACGGTGATGGGGATGAGGGTCCACAGGAGCTTGTTGCCGTACTGGGCGCCCGCGAGCGAGTAGGTGGTGATGCCGCCCGCGTCGTTGTCGACGTTGGCGGTGATGATGCCGGGTCCCACGACCGCCAGGAAGACGAGGAGGTTGCCCCACAGAGAGCGGCGGGGCGCGGCGGTGCCCTTGTCAGCGAGCATCCACCACCTCGGCCAGGATGTCGTCCACAGTCACGATCCCCTGCAGGACCCCGCGACTGTCGACGACCGGCACGGAGATGAGGTTGTACTTCGTGGCGGCGATCGCCACGTCCCGGAGCCGGTCCGTGACCGCGACCGTGACCGGCGCGTCCCGCGCGATCCGCGAGATGGGCGTCCCGGGGTCGGCCAGCACCACGTCCTTCAGCGTCGCGAAGCCTCGAAGCCCGCCGGCGTTGTCGACGACGAACACCTCGTAGACGAGCGGAACCTCCTCGGCCCGTCGCCGGACCTCGGCCAGCGCGTCCGCGGCCGTCTGCTCCGGGTAGAGCTGGATCCGGTCGGGCGTCATGAGGCCGCCGGCCGAGTCGGGAGGGTAGGCGAGCAGGGCCTGGACCTCGCGCGCCTCCGGCGGCTCCATGGCCTCGAGCAGCTCTTCCCGCGTCTCGCCGGGGATCTCCGACAGCACGTCGGCGGACTCGTCGGGGGCCATCTCCTCGAGGATGTCCGCCGCCTTGTCCGGTTCCACCTGCTGCAGGAGCTCCGCGGCCACCTCCGGGGAGGCCTCCTCCAGGGCGTCGGCCGCCGTCTCGACGTCGAGCCGCTCGAGGAGCACCTGGCGGTGGTCGCGGTCGAGCTCCTCCATGATCTCCGCGAGGTCGGCGGGGTGCAGCGTGGCGAGGGCCTTCTTGGTGGCCTCGATCCGCACCCGGCCCGGGGCGCTCTCGATCGGCTGGACGAGCTTCCAGGGCAGAAGGCTCTCGTCCTTCAGGTATCGGGAGCCGGGGCGCACCGTCGAGACCAATCGGTCGACCAACCGCTGCCAGCCCATCCGGCGCACGAGGCCCCGGAATCCGATGTCCACGTGCGCCACACGGAGGCTCGCCTTGCTCTCGAGGAAGTGCAGGTCGTTCACGCGGACGAGCTTCGCGCCCTCGATGTCCACGATCTGGCGGTCGAGGACCTCGTCGCCGAGGCGCACCCGGTCCGCCACCGGTCCCGCGGGTGCCGGGACGGGCTCGGCGCCCGGGTGGAGGCGCACCCCCCCGTTCACCTGCGCCACTGCGTTCCAGGGAAGCTGGAGGCGCCGCTTCCCGGAGCGGACGATCACGCTCTCCACGGGCGGGAACGGCTCGCCGCTCACGGCGATCAAGTCCGCGACGCGCCCGAGCGGGCTCCCGTCGGCCCGGAAGACGCGCTTCCCGAGCAGGTCCGAGAAGAACAAGAACCGGAAGCTGTCGGAGTGCGGCATGGAATCTCCCTCCGCCGTGGGCTCCGGCGGTTTACGCCGCTGGCTGGACCCTGTCAACGCGCCGTCGACCCATGGCCGCCCCGGCGACGGCCGACGTCGCGAGACGGCCAACGGCGAGGACGCCCGGTCCCTCGGCGAGGATGCGAACCCGCTCCTCATCCTCCAGGTGCCGCTGAAGGTTCGCGACTGGGTTCGGCGGGAGTCGTCGCCGTGGAACGACGTGGCGCCCGCGCCGTCGGCCACCGGGGCGCCCCTCGCGAAGCGGGGCCGCGCCGAGAACGAGCAGGCCGTGCTCGGCCAAGGGGCGCCGGAGGGACCGCACGCAGAGCTCGGGCTCGTCGCCGAGCGCGACCCCCGCTTCCCCTAGCGCGTGACCGCCCAGCTCTACCAGGCGACGGAATCCGGGGCGGTGGGCCCGGACGAAATGCGCGCGCTCGCGCCGATGGTCGAGCGCGTGTACTCGAAGGGCGACTGGGCGGGGTCCCTCGTCGCGCCCTGGCCCGCGGACGCGGGCCGGCCCACCGGCACGGCTCGTCGCCGCCGGGGGGTGGCCATGGAGGGACTTCCCCGGACTCGCGGAGCGGTGGCGCGGGCCGGGGATCCGCGAGCCCATCGGCATCCGCCGACCGGTCCGCCACTATCCGACCGGCGTTGCCTCGGGCTTCACGAGGATGAGGGTGTCGTTCACGCCGTTCGTGGTCCAGGTGGCGCGCCAGGCGGCGATCTCCCGCTCGGCGCGCTCGAACCCGGGAGAGGCGGGAGGGCCGTCCAGCGGCAGCGAGTGCGGGGTTCGGCTCGCGCTGCGCAGGTACCAGTTGGCGTTGTCGAAGACGATCCACCCCCCGGCGCGCAGCTTCCGCATCGAGCGCAGGAGCGTTTCGCTTCGGAAGAGACCGTCCACGACGACGTAGTCGAAGCGCCGGTCCGCGAACTCGTCGACGACGCGGACGTAGTCATCCTCCGGCTGGAGCCGGTAGTCCACGTTTGTGATTCCCGCCGCGGCGAGCGAGGCGCGCACCCGCTCGTACCAGAGCGGGTTGTGCTCGACGCTGACGAGTGAGGCGCTCCGGGAGGCCAGCCACTGCGAGCTCCTCCCCGAGCCCCACTCGAGCCCCCGGAAGGTCGGCCGGAGCCACCGCTCGAGCTTCTCGATCGCGTCCCGAGTGAACCAAGGGAGGTCCGGGTGGAGCGTCTCGAAGGCGACCAGGGCGGCCTTGGAGCGCAGGTAGCGCGGCGAGAAGAGCTTGGCGATACGCGCCAGCGTATGGTCGCGGAGGAGGTTCCTGTAGGGGTCCGCGTGAACGGCGTCGAGGAGGCGACGAAGCATGGGCTCGTCTCCGGGGGCCGGCCCCCTCCGCCTCGCATCGCGGCGGGCGATCGCGACCTGGGCCGAGGATAGCCGCTATGGGTGCAATGGGGAGGTCCCCCGGGCAAGGGAGGGTGCCTTCGCCATGGCGGGACGCCCGGGTCCGCCGAACGTCGCTCGGTCCGCCGCCCGAAAGGGGGATGCCTTCAGCTGGGAGGCGGGGGAGCCGCGTCCGGGCCAAACCGTCCGCGTTCCGGGCGGGTACAGCCCGTCCGGCCACCCCCGGCGGCGACCTTGACGCTCCGCGGCAAGAGCCTAGCTTTCAACCAAAGAGCACCCGGACCCGGAGGGTGTCATGCCCAGCAAGCAGGTCCTTTTCCGCTCGGCAGCTCGCGAGAAGATCCTTCACGGGGCAGCGCTGCTCGCCGATGCAGTTCGGGTGACGCTTGGCCCGAAGTCAAAGTGCGTGCTCATCGAGAGAAAGTGGGGGGCGCCGCTCGTGTGCAACGACGGCGTCACCGTCGCGAAGGAGATCGAGCTCAAGGACGCCGAGGAGAATCTCGGGGCGCGCATGATCCGGCAGGCCGCGGAGAAGACCGGCGACCTGGTCGGCGACGGGACGTCGACCGCCACTATCCTCGCCCACGCCCTGTTCGCGGAGGGGATGCGGAACGTGGTGGCGGGCTCTAGCGCCATCGACCTGAAGCGCGGCCTCGACAGCGGCCTGAAGGTGGCCGTGGAGGCCATCCGCAAGCTGTCGCGCCCCGTGCAGAGCCGAAGGGAGAAGGCCCAGATCGCAACCGTGGCCGCGCACAACGACCCCGCCATCGGCGACCTCGTCGCGGAGGCGGTCGCGCGAGTGGGCAACGACGGCGTAGTCACGCTGGAGGAGGCAAAGGGAACCGAGACGGTCCTGGACGTGGTCGAGGGGATGCAGTTCGACCGCGGCTACCTCTCGCCGTACTTCGTCACCGACCCGGCGCGGATGGAGTGCGTGCTCGAGGGCCCCGTGCTCCTCCTCCACGAGCCGCGCATCTCGGTGATGAAGGATCTCGTGCCCCTGCTCGAGCAGGTGGTGCAGGGGGGGAGGCCGCTCGTCGTCGTGGCGGAAGACGTGGAGGGAGAGGCGCTCGCGACCTTGGTCGTGAATCGCCTCCGCGGGGCGCTGCGGTGCGTGGCCGTCAAGGCACCGGGATTCGGCGACCGCCGCAAGGCCATGCTCGAGGACATCGCCGTCCTCACCGGCGGGCGGGTCGTCGCGCAGGAACTCGGCACGAAGCTCGAGCACGTGACCCTGGCCGACCTCGGGCGGGCCGAGCGGATCGTCGTCACCCAGGACGAGACCACCATCGTGGGCGGCGCGGGCGACAAGAAGCTCATCGCGGCGCGCGTCGAGCAGCTCCGGGACCAGGCGAAGGAGACCAAGAGCGACTACGACCGGGAGAAGCTCGAGGAGCGGATCGCGAAGCTGGCCGGCGGCGTCGCCGTGATCCGCGTCGGGGCACCGTCCGAGGCGGAGATGAAGAGCCGGAAGGAGGCCTTCGACGACGCGATCCACTCGACGAAGGCCGCCGTGGCCGAGGGGATCGTCCCCGGGTGCGGCCTCGCGCTGCTGCGGGCGATCGATGCGGTCGCCGAGGCGGAGGCGAAGGCCGAGGGCGACGAGCGGATCGGCCTGCGACTCCTCCGGCACGCGCTGGAGGCGCCCACGCGACAGATCGCCGAGAACTCCGGGGCCGACGGGGGGGTGGTGATCGAGCGAATGCGCGCCGGCAGTGGAGCCTACGGCTTCGACGCCGGGCGCTCCGAGTACGTCGACCTGATGGAGGCGGGCATCATCGACCCGACGAAGGTCGTCCGGATCGCCCTCGAGAACGCGGTGTCGGTCGCGGGGGTGCTGCTCCTCACGGAGGCGACCGTGACGGAGGTTCCGGAGCCCAAGGCGGAGCCGACCCCGGCGATGGAGTGACCGGAGCCCTGCGGACGGTCAGGGACGCGCCGGCGAGGCCATCGCGGCCCGCGGCGCGGCGATCGCCGCCAGCAGATCCGGGCGGTTCCCGTCGCGCACGAGCGTCGGGTACCGCAGCCCCGGAGCGAGCTCCACGGCGAGCACGCGGAAGAAGTCCGCGTCGCTCACTATGAGCTCCACCTTGCCGCCCCTGCGGAGGGCATCGAGCACGCGCTCCCGGGTCACCGCGCGCCCGTTCACCGCGACGAGGCGGGAGCCTGGCGCGAGGCCGGCCCGGTCGGCCGGGGAGCCCGGGAGCACGTCGACGACCGAGAAGGGGCGGTCTCCCCCGCCGAGCGTCACGCCCAGGGACGGGTCGAGGAGCTCCGCACCGAAGGTCGCCTCGTACGCCTTCACGAGGGCCGGCTTGTCCTCGGTCGTGCCGAGGCGCCACCCGGCGGCCTCGATGCCCGCCAACGGGGGCTCCGGGCGGAGCGCGGTCACCCGGGAGGCGAAGAACGCCGCCCAGTCCACCGAGGGCGCGACCCGTGCGAGCGCCGCCAAGACATCCGCGAGCTCGTACGGCCGCACCTCTGGCGGACCGTCGGCTCCTCCGAAGAAGGCGCGGCAGAAGTCGTCGAGCGAGCGCTGCCGGCGGGTCTCCGTCCGGATCAGGGCGTCCGCCTCGAGCCAGACAAGTGCTCCCTCGGGGTAGTAGTCGCCCCCGCGCCGTCTCCGCGCGCCGTCCGGGCGAGACCGGAACAGGAGCGGGGACGCGGTGGCCGTGTCCTCGAGCGGCCGCCACAGCCGGCCGGGCGTGGAGACGCGGAAGGCATCCAGGGCGAGCGTCTCGCGGAACCCCGCCGAGTCGGTGAGTCCGCTGCGGACGGTGAGCACGGACCCGAGGTAGGTCGTGAGGCCCTCGTAGATCCACAGGAGCCGGTCGTCCATGGGCTGCTGGTAATCCGGGGTCGCGAGCCCAGCGGGGCGTCGGTACTTGCCGTTCCAGGAGTGGACCACCTCGTGCGGCAGCAGCCCCGCGTAGCTCACGCGCAGGTCGGGGTCCGTGAGCGCCCGCTCGTGACCGCGGTTGTCCGAGGACTCGTGGTGCTCGAGCCCGAAGTGGGAGACGTTGTCGGAGAGCGCGAGCAGGAAGCGGTAGCTCCCGTAATGCCGGGCGCCGAAGAGCGCGTAGGCCTCTCGGACGAGGCGTTCGAGGCCGGCGCGGAAGTCCGCCGGCACGGAGAGAGACGCCTCCGAGTCGCCCGCCACGACGAGCCAGTGCGGGACGCCCCCGACCTCGCCAAGCGGGATCTCGGCCAGGTACGCCCCCGCGAGTACCGGAGAGTCGACGAGCGTCTCGAGGGAGACCGGCCGGTAGGCGATTGCGCCGTCGCTGGCGCTCGCGATCGCGAGAGCGGTCGCGGCCTTCCACCCGGCGGGAAGGAGGAGGCGTGCGGCGACGAGCTGGTTCCGGGGCTGCGCGCCCTGGGGGTAGACGAGCACCTGGTTCCAAGAGAGCACGGCCAGGCGCGGGCTCTCGGAGGTGCCCTCGGTGTACCCGGGGGCGCCACCCGGGGGGCCGACATGGTCGAGGGCGACCTCGATCCGGTCGGCGCCGTCCGGGACCACGACGCGCAGCGCAAACATGTCGAGCGGATCCCGGCTCCAGGAAAGGAGGTGCCCGCCCGCCGTGATCTTGAGACCGGCGATGTCCGAGACGGGGCCGTTCGGCCCGTGCTCGCCCGGGATCCACTTCGGGTAGACGAGGGTGAGCGGGCCGGGGCGTACCGGCACGGTCACGCGGGAGTGGAGGACGTGCCGCGGCGCGTCGCGGAGATCCACGTCGACCTCCATCGGCTGCGGGGCGGTCGCGAGGGCGGCGGCGACGAGCGAAGCGAGTGTGGGCACGAGGCCTCCGGGAGACGATGGTTCCGACCCGGGCGAGGGGCGAGCTCCTTCTAACGGCCATCCGCGCCCGGGACACGCGGAATCCTTAGTTCACTCGACCGGGAAGTTCATCTTCTCGAGGAGCGGCGCCCAGCGCGGGTCCCCGTGGAGCTTCCGCAGCGTGGGGTCCACCTTCAGGAAGCCGAGGCCCGGGTCGCGCTGTGCGTGTGCCCGCTCGAGCCAGCGGAACGCCCCGTCCAGGTCGCCGCGCCAGCCGAGCACCTGGGCCACCTGGTAGGCGGCGACGTTGCCGTAACGGGCCTCGAGGTCCCCGAGGGCCGCGTTCGCCTCCGCGTCGCGCCCGAGGGCGTGGGCGGAGAGCGCCGTTCCGGTGAGCCGGGCCCATCCCTCCTTGGTCCGGCTCGCGAGCGGGAGGGCCTCTTCCGGATGTCCGGCCAGCAGCCGGTTCTGGACCATGAGGACCGACGAGATGGGGCTGTCCTCCGACAGGGCGAGTGCCCGGCCCAGGGCCCGTCGTCCGCCGTCGAGGTCACCGGCGCAGTTCAGGCTGTACCCGAGCGCCTGCCATGCGATCGGGGAGAGAGGGTCGAGCTCCGTCGCCCGTCGCGCATGGGCGGCGGCGTCGGCGAACAGGCCCAGGTTCGCGAGAAGAAACGCGAGCTGGGCCATGGCTCCGGGGTCCGCCGGGCCGAGCGCGAGAGCCTTCTCGAAGTCGGCCCGCGCCCCCGCCCAGTCCCAGTCGTACTCCTGCCGGACGAGCCCGCGAGCCCGGTAGCTGTCGGCCAGGTCCGGGGCGAGGGCGAGCGCCCGGCCGGACGCGGCGACAGCGCGGCGGGCGAATTCGGGCACCGCGTCGTCGGAAAGGCCCCAGAAGGTGACGGCCGCCTCGGCCAGGCCAGCCCAGGCAGACGCGTACGACGGGTCCACTCCGATCGCCTTCTCGAACTCGGCGACCGCGAGCCGGGTTCCGGTCGACGTCCCGGTTCGAAACGCCTGCCGACCCTTCAGGAAGTGGTCGTAGGCCTCCGGGGAGACGGCGGGGTTGCTGCGCACCTTCGCGGCCGCCGGGAGGATGCGCCCCTTGAGCGCAGACACCACCGCCTGGGCGATCTCGTCCTGCACGGCGAAGATGGCGCTCGCGTCGCGGTCGAAGGTCTGCGACCACAGGTGGTAGCCGTCCGCGGCCTTGACCATCTGGGCGGTCACGCGGATGCGCCCGCCCTCCTTGCGGACGCTCCCCTCGAGCACCGCGCCCGCGCCGAGCGCCTTGCCGATGCTCCGGATGTCCTCCTGCTTTCCCTTGAAGGAAAAGGACGAGGTCCGGCCCACCACCTTCAGCCCCTCGACCTGGGCAAGCGCGTTCAGGATCTCCTCGGCCACTCCGTCCGCGAAGTACTCCTGGTCGTGCTTCACGCTCATGTCGACGAAGGGGAGGACCGCGATCGACGGGGCGGTCGACTCGGCCACGCGATCGGCAGCGGGCGCCTCCGCGCCGGCGCGCCTCGCGTGCCAGAGGAAGTAGTAGGCGAGCCCCGGCGTGGCGGCGAGCGCGCCGAGGAGGAAGAGCACGAGCGCCAGCCGCGCCCCCCGGAGGTGCCTCCCGGGCGAGCTCGCCTCCGGGGGCGGGTTCGGCGGCGTCCGCTCGATCCCGCCCTTCCCGATGTCGAAGATCCAGGCGAGGACGACCGTCGCGGGGAACCCGAGCCCGAGGAGTGCCACGACTAGCTTGAGCGTCCACTCCGGGAGGTCGAGCGCGTGCATGAGGGGTTCGACCACCTGGAGAACCGCGAAGGAGAAGATTCCCCATCCCACGAGCGCCCGGAACACCCGGCGCCGCTTGAGCTCCTCGAGGAGGGGACCGAGTTGGGACACGCCGTCTAGCTCTCGGGCAGGTTCAGCCGTCGCAGGAGCGCCGGATAACGGGGATCGGGGCGCAGGCCGCGCATGACGGGGTCGCGCTTCAGATGCGTGAGGCCCGGGTCGTGGGCGTCGAGCGCGTGCCCCAGCCACTCGAAGGCCTTTTCGGTCTCGCCTCGCCACGCGTAAACCTGCGCCACCTGGTAACTTCCCCGGAGGACGGTCGGCAGGGCCAGAATGGAGTCGAGGGCGCGTTGTGACTCGGCGGCGCGGCCGAGCGAGTGATCGACCATGGCGTCGCCCATGGTGCGGAAGAGGGCGTTCGTCGACCGGTGGAATGCGGCCCGTGCATCCTCCGGCCGGTTCTGGAGGAGGAGGGCGAACCCCAGGGTCCGGGCGGCGCGGGCGTGTTCGGGTGCGAGATCGAGCGCGTGCGACGCCGCCTCCTGCGCGAGGGGCAGCTGGCCCATCCCGAGGTACGCGATCGCGAGCGAGGTCTGGACCTCCGCCGAGAGGGGGTCGAGCTGGCCTGCCTGCTTGAGCAACGGGATGGCCTCCTGCATGCGGCCGAGGGTGGAGAGCAAGTAGGCATAGAGCTCGAGGAGCGACGGCGTCCCCGGCTTCAGGGCGCGGGCACGCTCCAAGTCGGCCCGCGCGCCCTCCCAGTCCATGAGGAAGTTCTGCCGGAGAAGGGCCCGCGCCTCGTATCCGTCGGAGAGGTCCGGCGCGAGCGCGATGGCCTTCTCCGCGGCGGCCTGCGCCTGCGGCCAGTCCACCTTGGGGTCGAATCCGCCGCCACCCTGGTCGGCCGCCCAGAACAGCGCCGAGGCGAGGGCGGCCCACGCCTGGGCGTAGCCGGGGTCGACCCCGACCGCCTTTCGTAGAGCGGCGACGGCGCGCCCGTATCCGTCGCCCGACCCCTTCGCGATCGACGTGAGCCCGAGGAGATACAGGTCGTGGGCTTCTCCGTTCGCCTGCTGCACATCCCGGTGGGCGGTGGGAAGGAGCTTCAGCTTCAATGCCGCGACCACCGCGTTCGCGATCTTCTCCTGGACCGCGAAGGTGTCGCCGAGGTCGCCGTCGAACTCCTGCGACCAGAGGTGGGTCCCGGCCGCGGCCTCGATGAGCTGCGCCGTGATCCGCACCCGGCTTCCGGCCTTTCTGACGCTGCCTTCGAGAAGGTGGCCCACGTTGAGCTGCCGGGCGATGGTCCGCAGGTCCTCGTTCTTCCCCTTCATCGCGAAGGAGGACGTGCGGCCGGTGACGCGCAGGCCCTCCACCTGGGCGAGGGCGTTCAGGATCTCCTCGGCGACCCCGTCCGAGAAGTACTCCTGCTCCTTGTCGGAGCTCAGGTTCACGAACGGGAGGACGGCGATGGACGGGCTCGCACGCGCGCCGGCGGACTCCGCGGCGCGCCGCCACGCTCCCGGCCAGACGAAGTAGTAGAGCAGGCCGGGCGCGGCGGCGGCCACGCCGACCGCGGCGAGGAGCACCGGGAGGCGGAGCCGGCCGAGCCCGGGGGAGGGCGCCCCCGCCCCCTCGGTCGGAGCGGTCCGCTCGATCCCGGTGGCCTTGATGTCGAACAGCCAGGAGAGGGCGGCGGTGACCGGAAAGCCGAGGCCCAGCACCACCACGACGAAGCTCAGCGTCCACTCGGGCAGGTGCAGCCCGTGCATCACCGGCTCGTAGACCTGGAGGACGGCGAACGAGAGCACGCCCCAGGCGAGCAGCGCGCGGAAGACGCGCCTGCGCTTCAGCTCCGTCAGGAACTCTTGGAAACCCCTCAAGCGCCTCCTACCCGAATCGCGCCTCATACATATCGGGCAGGGGGGTTGCCCCGCCACCCACCCTGCGGCGGCCGGGGGCGCCTCCAGGGCGGGTTCACCGCGGCGGCGCTCCGGCGCGAACCCCGTTTCCCCTTCGTGGCCGGCATCCGCCAGCGGACGTTACTGGCGGGCCGAGCGGATGTACACTCGGCGGCCGCTCCGTCGGGGCGCGAGAGAGGCGACATGGCGATCCAGCAGCTCACTCCGGAACAGGTCCGAGACTGGACTCTCGAGCGGAAGGACCGCTGGTGGCGGGAGAACGTGTACCGGGGCGACATGCCGCAGCTCACGCTCCGCTCCGCCCTCACCGGGATGCTGCTCGGCGGGGTCCTCAGCCTGACGAACCTGTACGTCGGCATCCGGACCGGTTGGACGCTGGGTGTCGGGATCACCTCCGTCATCCTCGCATACTCGATCTTCAAGCTCTTCGACCGGATCGGTCTCGGGTCGGAGATGACGATCCTCGAGAACAACGCCATGCAGTCCATCGCCACGGCGGCCGGGTACATGACCGCCCCGCTCGTCGCGTCCATCCCCGCCTACATGCTCGTGACGGGGCGGCCGCTTCCGGCCTGGCACGTCGCGCCCTGGATCGTCTGCGTCGCGGTTCTCGGGGTCCTCTTCGCCTTCCCTCTGAAGAAGCGCTTCATCAACGACGAGCAGATGCCCTTCCCGGAAGGCTACGCGGCCGGCGTGGTCATGGAGAACCTGCACACCGGCTCCGGAGTGGAGGGGCTCTTCAAGGCCAAGGTGCTCGGCGCGGGTGCGGGACTGTCCGCCCTCATCCAGGTCCTGCGGTCCGAGAAGGTGATGCACGCCCTGCGGGCACCCTTTCTCGCACTGCCCGAGTACCTCGACGCCGTGGTCTACAGGTTCTTCACCCCCGCCATCGCCGGCGTCCCGCTCAGGGACCTAGACGTCCGCCTCGACTCCTCCATCGTCATGATGGGGACGGGGGGCCTCATGGGCGTGAAGGGAGGAGCGTCCCTCCTCGTCGGCGGCATCGTGAACTACCTGGTCCTCGCGCCCTGGCTCGTGAAGGCGGGCATCATCCACGGGACCGGCTTCCGGCACATCACCACCTGGTCGCTGTGGTGGGGCGTCGCGATGATGACCACCGCCTCGCTCTTCTCGTTCTTCTCGAAGCCGGCGGTCCTCCTGGAGGCGTTCCGCAGCCTGGGGGGAGGGCGCGGGAAGAAGGACGTGCTCGAGGACATCGAGCTCCCGCTGCGCGTGTCCGCCTGGGGAATCCCGGTCGTCGGAACCTTCGTCGTCCTCATGGCGGGGTGGTTCTTCGGCATCCGCTGGTGGATGGCCGCGCTCGCGATCCCGCTCGTGTTCGTCTTCTCGATCATCGCCGTCACCTCGACCGGGCTCACGGCGATCACCCCCGGCAGCGCCATGGGCAAGCTCACGCAGCTCGTCTTCGGCGCCATCGCCCCGGGAAACATGACGACGAACCTCATGACGGCGGGCATCACCTCCGACGTCACGCTGAACGCGAGCAACCTGCTCATGGACATCAAGCCGGGGTACATGCTCGGTGCGAAGCCGCGCCAGCAGGCGCTCGGCCACGTGCTCGGCGTCTTCGCCGGCGTCTCCGTGGCCGTGCCCGTCTACTACCTCCTCTTCGGAGGAAACGTCACCGTCTTCACGTCGGACGCGATGCCCATGCCGAACGCGCAGGTCTTCCGGGCGGTGGCGGAACTGCTCGCGAGGGGCCTCTCCTCGCTCCACCCGACGGCGCGGTGGGCGGTCCTCGTCGGCGCGGTCCTCGGCATCGCGATCGAATGGGCGAACCTGCGGGCCAGGCGGGGCTTCCCGCTCTCGGGCGTGACACTGGGCCTCGCCGCGGTCGTGCCCTTCCCCGACGTCTTCGCGATGGCGATCGGATCGTTCCTGTTCTGGGCGCTCGAGAAGCGCCTCCACGACCCCAGCCGGTGGGCGCACCGGGTGTTCGTGGAGAACCGGGAGACGCTCTGTGCGGGGGTCATCGCCGGCGGCTCCATCATCGGGATCACCCTCATCCTGGTGGAGACCCTGGCCCTCCGATAGGGCGCCGGGGCGCGCCCGGACTCGGCAATGCGCGCGCCGCCCCTGCGGATGGCTCTTGCCGGGCCCGCCCCCGTCCCGCCGGGCCACGCCCCTCCTGGGCACGCCTCCGGCGCTGGGAGAGGCCCGCGCGGGCATTGCCACCCGACGTGAGCGTGCCCAACCTGGCGGCAGGGGCGGTCCCGGCGCGGACGGAGAAGTTGGGGGTCCGGTCGCAGCCGGGTGCCGGAAGGCGGGCTCCTGGAAGGAAAGGGGAGATACGATGGCACGGCACGCAATGGTCCTGCTCGTCACGCTGGGTGCCGCGTGCGCGTCGACGACCGAAAGCCGCCAGGACGTCGTGAAGCAGGAGGCGAGCCGCCTGAAGGCGCCGGAGGCGCCGCTCGTCGAGTACGGGTCGTTCGAACTGGCCCCCATCGCCATGAGCACGGAGGTCGGCTTGAATGCCGGCAAGGCCAAGGTGGCGATGGATCTGGGGAACAAGCTGGACGCGGCCCTCCAGCCTCTTCTCAAGGAGTGGAACGCGGCCGCTCCGGCCGACAAGCGCTCGAAGGCGCTCGTGATCCAGCCGACCGTGACCCAACTGAAGGTCGTCGGGGGAGGGGGGTTCCGCAGCGCGTGGGCAGGCGATTCCTACGTCGAGCTCGAGCTGGCGATCGTGGAGAAGGGGTCGGGAAGGGTTCTCGCCGACCTGCGCGTGAAGAAGAGCGCGGGCGGGATGGAGGGGGCCTGGACGTCCGGCTCCTCGGATCAGGCGCTCCTGGACTACGCCGTCGAGATCGCCCGGCAGTACCTCGTGAACAACCACCCGCAGTAGGGGTGCGCGGGAGTGCGCCGATGCGGCGTTCTCGGACCCGTGAAGTCCAGATACCCCGCATACGCCGTCCGTGATAGTCACGATCGGTGTCATTCCGGTACACCAGAAAGGCGCAGACATGAACCGCTTCCGCGTGACCTTCGTCGCCCTCGTCCTCGCCGTCGGCGCCGCCGCGCGAGCGCAGACCCCACCTCCGCCGGCCCCCGATCTCGCGCCGCGCCACAAAGGATTCTTCCTCCGCATGGACGGCGGCTTCGGGTACCTGGGCAGCTCGGCGTCCCAGGGGGGGCTCTCGGTCTCCGTGAACGGCTTCTCGAGCCAGTTCGGGGTCGCCGTGGGCGCGGCCATCGTCGAGAACCTCATCCTGGCCGGCGACTTCTGGGGCGCGATCGCCTGGGCGCCGAGCGTCACCGTCAGCGGGGGGACGGCGAACGGGGGATCGGTGAGCTCCAACCTCATCGGCATCGGGCCGCACGTGACCTACTACTTCATGCCCGCGAACGTCTATGTCTCGGTGACGCCGTCGGTGACCTGGGTGAGCCTCTCCTACGCGGATCAGACCGCGAGCACCAAGGCGGGCTTCGGCATGAAGTTCGCGCTCGGCAAGGAATGGTGGGTGGGCTCGCACTGGGGGCTTGGAATCGCCGGCCAATTCATGTTCTCGTTGAACGAGGACCAGGGGACGAACCCGCCCACCTGGACCAGCTTCGCCGGTGGGGTCTCGTTCTCGGCCACCCTCAACTAGGGCCGGCGGGCAGGCGAAGCGCGCGGGAGCGATCCCCGCTCCCGCGCCAACGTTTCAGGAGGCGTTCATGGCCCGGATGAGGCTCTTCGCGACCGTTGTCCTCGTCTCCGTCGCTGCGACCGCGCAGGCGCGCAGCCCCGTACCCATCGTCAATTACAACTGGCCCATCGTCGCGCCCAGCGGTCGGGTGGTGACCGACGGCGACGTGAGGAACGCCATCATCCGGGCGGCGGCCTCGCTCGGGTGGACGCTCGTCCCCGACGGGGACAAGAAGTTCGTCGCGACGCTCGTCGTCCGGAACAAGCACACGGTCGTCGCCGACGTGACCTACTCCGCGGAGAAGTACTCGGTCGTCTACAAGAGCAGCATCAACATGAAGTACGGCGTCGACGACGGCGTCCCGGTGATCCATCCCTTCTACAACGACTGGGCGCGGACGTTCGCGGAAGGCATCCGCAACGAGATCGTGCGCGCGGAGCCGATCCGGGCACCGGCCACGACCGGCGGCTAGAAGGTGCCGAACAAGAGCGACGTGTTGATGCCCGCAAAGGCGAAGTTGTTGTTCATGATCACCTTGGGGTGCGCGTCCCTGGGGGCGCCCATGACGTAGTCGAGCCGGGCGCAGTCCGGGGCCACCTCCCGGAGGTTCCGGCTCGGCGCCAGGAAGTGGTCCCGCAGCATGGTGAGGCAGAACACGGATTCGATGACGCCGCAGCCGCCGAGCGTGTGACCGGTGAACCCCTTGGTGGACGACACCGGGACGTCGCGGCCGAGGACCCGGAGCATCGCGCGGCTCTCCGTGGCGTCGCCCACGTCCGTGCCGGTGGCGTGGGCGTTCACGTAGTCGACCCTGTCGGGGCCGAGCCGGGCGTCGGCGAGCGCGAGCTCGATGACGCGCGCCATCCCGTCCTCGCTCGGAGCCGTCATGTGGTAGCCGTCGCAGTTCGTGCCGAACCCGAGCACCTCCCCGTAGATGCGCGCGTTGCGCGCTCTCGCCATCTCGAGGCTCTCGAGGATGAGCGTGCCCGCCCCCTCGCCAACGACGAGGCCATCTCGCGCCGCGTCGAAGGGACGGGGCGTCTCCGCGGGGCGGTCGTTGTAGTCGGCCGAGGTGGCGAACAGGATGTCGAAGATCGCCGCGGCGGCGACCCCGAGCTCCTCCGCGCCGCCCGCGATCATGGCGTCCACCGCGCCGTTGCGGATCGCCTCGTACGCATAGCCGATCGCCTGGCTGGACGAGACGCAGGCGGAGCAGGTGGGGATGATGCGCCCGCGAACGGCGAAGTACTGGGCGATGTTCGCCGCGCACGTGTGGCTCATGAAGCGCAGGTAGGTGGCGGACTGGATGCCCTGGAGGGACCGGCTCCCCTGCAGGGCGCCCACGAACTCCTGGATCGCGGCAGGGGACCCGCTCGTCGATCCGTAGGCGACGCCGACGCGCCCGGAGGAGACCACTTCGCTCTCGACCCCGGCGTCGTCGAGGGCCTTCTGGGTCGCCCAGGTCGCGAGGAGCGCCACCCGGCCCATCGTTCGTGTTCGCTTGCGAGGGAGCGAGGAGAGGTCGACGTCGACCGGGGCGCCCAGCCGGGTCCGAAGGCCCTTCACGTCGGCCCACTCCGGGAAGGAGCGGACCCCGGTCCGGTCTTCCCGCAGCGCCCGGGAAACCGCGTCGAGGTCGTTGCCGATGGGGCTCGCGATGCCGACACCGGTGATGACGACTCTGCGGTCCATGGAACCCCCGGGCGGCTACGCGAGCCCGCCGTTGATGCCGATGGCCTGTCCGGTGATGTAGCCCGCCTCGTCGCTCGCGAGGAACGCCACCAGGGCCGCGACCTCCTCCGGTCGTCCGAGGCGGCGCATCGGGATGCTCTTCAGGATCTCGTCGACCGGGGCCTCGGCGATCATGTCGGTCTGGATCAGGCCGGGGGCCACGGCGTTCACGGTGATGCCCCGGTGTGCGACCTCCCGCGCGAGCGCCCGAGTGGCGCCGATCAAGCCCGCCTTCGCCGCCGAGTAGTTCACCTGGCCCCGGTTCCCCGTCACCCCGGAGACGGATGCGATGTTCACGATGCGGCCCCAGCGGCGCCGGACCATCGGCATCACGAGCGGCCGGGTGACGTTGTAGAAACCGTCGAGCGTCGTGCGGGTCACCGCTTCCCAGGCCGGCCGTTCCAGGGCGGGGAAGGCCGCATCCGCCGAGACTCCGGCGTTGTTCACCAGGAGTCCGATGGGCTGTGCGTCCTCGCGCAGCCACGGCTCGAGTGCCGCGGCGACGGCCGATGCGTCGGCCACGTCGAACGGCAGGAGATCGGCTGTCCCGCCGGTCGAGCGGATCGCCTCCTGCACGGCGCGCGCGGCGCCCTCGCTGGACCGGAAGTTCAAGAGGACGGGGTGGCCGGAGCGGGCGAGGGAAGCCGCGATGGCGGCTCCGATCCCGCGACTGGCGCCGGTGACGAGCGCCCAGGGCTTCATGGGGTCTCCTTTGGGCCGGACGCGAGGAAGACGTTCAGCGTGCCGGACGCCACGGGCTCGCCCTGGCGCGTCGCCGAGCACTCGAAGCTGCCGATCGATTCGTCTCCGAAGACCCGGACCGCCTCGACGAGGATCTCGTCGCCGACGGCGAATGCGTCGGCGAACAGACGGAACTCGCGGGAGCCGAGCAGGAAGCCGACGCGCGGCGGGCGGCCGGATGCGCGGGCGAGGAGCCCCGCCAGGGCCGCGATGGCCTGGGCCATGTACTCGAGGACGACCACCGCCGGCACGCGCCCGTCCTCGAGGAATGCGGAGTCGCGGCGCACGACGACCCTGCAGCGGATGCGCTGCTCGTCCGCCTCGAGCACCTCGTCGAGGAGGACGGCGCGGCCGGAGTGCGGCACGAGCTCCGCAGGAGGCGGGTGAGAGGTCATCGTGCAGGCTCGAGGCTGACGGACCAACCGTCGGCCTCTCCGGTCCCAAGGGAGATCGTACCTCGGACCGTACGGGCGACGGCCCAGGCGAGGCGGAAGGCGGGCGCGCACGGGTGGGGTGCGAGCTCGGAGGGGAGGTCGGGCAGCTGCCCGGGTCCGCGCCTCGGGACCCCGATCCGGCAGCGCGCACCCCTGCCGGGGGCGACCCGCAGGTGAAAGGCGACCGCTCCGGGCGGATAGGCGTCCGTGTCTCCCAGGGGGCGGGGCACCGGCTCGTCCCCGAGCGCCACGATCACGTCGCCTCCGCGATGGTGGAGCAGGCAGGCGGCCTCGATGAGCGCCATCGCGGTGGTCTCGGGTCCGGCCGCAATGGAAGGCGAGAACGCGTGGCAGCCGGTCGCGATGGACAGGTACCCCGCGGGCGCGTTGTGGACGCTGTTGTGGAAGGTGATGGGGGAGGGGAGGCCCTCCCCCTCGCCGAAGGCTCCCATCATCTCGACCGCCGCGCTGGTCTCGCCGTACGCCGAGCCGTAGACGATGGGCGTGTGGCGGAGGTCCGCGCCTCCTTCGGAAGCGGCTTGGCCGACCGCTTCGGCGACGATGCGGCTGAGCAGGCCCGCGCGGCGCCGGAGGGCCGGCGGCAACAACGCCGACGCGGGCACGGCGTCGGTCGGGGCGGGCGGAGCCCCGGCGGCGGTGAGGCGCGGCCCCTGCGGCGTCCAGAGGCCGACGCCCATGATCGAGAGCTCCGTCAAGGGCGTACCCCGAAGAGGAGGCTGACGTTGGCGCCGCCGAAGGCGAAGGAGTTCGAGAGAGCGCGGCGCACGGGCCGGCGGAGCGGCTCCCTCGCGATGGCGATGCGGATCTCGGGGTCGACGGGCGACGCCCCGAGGCTCTCGGGAATGAACCCGCGCTCGATTGCCGCGATCGAGAACACCGCCTCGGTGGCCCCGGCCGCTCCGAGGAGGTGGCCCGTGTAGGCCTTGGTAGAGGCGACGGGAACGCGGTCGCCGAGCACGTCGCCAATGGCTGCGGCCTCGATCCGGTCGTTCGCCTGCGTACCCGTTCCGTGCGCGTTCACGCAGTCGACGTCGCAGGAGGCGATGCCGGCGTCCTCCAGCGCGTCCCGCATCGCCGCCTTCGCGCCGAGCCCCTCGGGATGCGGATGGCTCATGTGGTGCGCGTCCGAGCTCTCCCCGGCGCCGAGGAGCCAGGCCGGCCCCTCCCCGGTCCGTTCGAGGAGGAGGAATGCGGCGCCCTCGCCGAGGGAGAGGCCGTCCCGCCCGGCGGCGAAAGGCCGGCACGCCGAGCGGGAGATCGCCTCCAGGCTCCGGAAGCCGCGCAGCGTCGTGAGGCACAGGGTGTCGGCGCCACCGCAAAGGACGGCGTCGGCGAGCCCGGCGAGGAGAAGCCTTCGGCCCGCAGCGAGGGCCTCGGCGCTCGAGCTGCAAGCCGTGGCGACGACGTACCCCGGGCCGCCCGCACCCGATCGCCCGCGAACGGCACGGAGCAGTCCGTTGAAGGAGTGGCGCAAGACAAGGCTGAAGCTCTCCGGCAGCCGCCCCTCGACCCGCCAGCGGGCGTAGGCCTCCTCCGACTCCCGGATGCCGCCCGTGCTCGTGCCGAGGACGACCGCGACCCGGCCCGCGCCGTAGCGGGCGACAGCGCCTTCGATGGCCGGGACGAGTTCCTCGAGGACCGAAAGGGCCAGGCGCACGAGGCGCGTGTCGTAGGCCCGCAGCGAGGCGGGAGGCGGCGGGAGTTCGCCGGGAAACTCTCCGGCGACCATCTCGATGTCGGGGTCGGCACGGGACGTCCGCAGGCCAGAGCGACCGGACTCGAGTGCCCGGATCACCTCTCCCGTCGTCGCCCCCATCGCGTTGCCGACGCTGTACGCCGTAACGGGGAACGGCGGCGCGGGCGCCCGAGCCATCACCGGCCTGATACACGCACTTCTCGTGGCAGTCAACCCGTGGGGACCCGCGATCGGCCTGGATTTTAAAGGGAAAATGGGACATTGTTTAGATGTGTAAAGTGTCGATGACGCGCGGGGGTGCGCCGTTTGGACATGGATGACGCGTGCCGGTGGCGACGTCGCGAGGGTCGCCGGGACTGCTGCGCGAGCAGTTCGACCGCGCGAGGTGGCCTGCTTCGACCCAGGCGGGACGGGCGCAGTCACTCTTGGGTGCGGTGGCTCCCCGACAGGCGGGGCGCTGTGCAGTTTGCCGGGAGGGGAGGATTCCTGCGCGTACGGGGGCCCAGCGTGATCGACGGCATCCCCCTCTCACGGGCCGAGGCGGTCGACGACCGGTTCCGGGCGCCGGCGCTCGGTCCGACGCGCGCACACCTGCCCGCGCCCAGGGCCTCCGCCGCGCTCCCTCCCCTTCGCCTCGCGGGGGTCCCGTGATGCGCCACGCGGTCCGACAGGTGATTCGGGTGGCCACGACGGGCGGTGCCTTCGCAAGCTTCTTCCTCGGCGGCGCGCTGCTCGGCTGGATCGTGTTGCCGGTGGTGGCGCTCACCGCCCGCTCGAGCGCAGAGGGCGCTCGCCGGTGCCGACGCATCGTCCGGGCGTCGTGGGTCCTCTTCCACGACCTTCTCCGGGTTTTCAGGGTCATCGACTACGACCCGCGAAAGGTCCGCGTCGAGCTCCCGTCAGGCCCGTGCGTCGTGGTCGCGAACCACCCCACGCTGCTCGACGCGACAGCCATCTCCGCGGCCCTCCCCGACCTCGCCATCGTGGCGAAGACCTCGATGTACCGGCGGCCCATCCTGGGCCCCCTCTTGCGCCTCTGCGGGTTCGTCGAGGCATCGGACGGGTCGCCCTTCGCCGGCGCGCAGACGGTTACCCGATGCCTCTCCCTGCTCGGGGCCGGCGTGTCCGTCCTCGTCTTTCCCGAGGGCACGCGCTCGCCGGCGCGGGGGCTCGGCCCGTTCCAGGCCGGGGCGTTCCAGATCGCGAAGCGCGCTGGCGTCCCGGTCCTGCCGCTCGTCGTGCGTTGCGAGCCTCCCACGCTGCTCCGCGGCGATGCCTGGTACGCGGTGCCACCGTCCACCCCCCGGCTGACGGTGGAGGCGCTCGCCGCGCCCTGCTCGCCCGAGGACGACCCGGTGGAACTCGCGAGCCGCCTCCGGGAGGCGTACGCGCAGCGCGTGGTGGCGCCCCCGGCGCCCACGAAAGGAACCTGCAAGGTATCGGCGAACCCCTTCCCCACGGCGAGCTGAGGAGCGGATGGAAGAACTGGAACGCGAGATCAAGAAGCTCATCGTCGACAGCCTCAAGCTCGAGGGCGTCGCGCCCGAGGGCATCGAACCGGACGCGCCGCTGTTCGGCCAGGGCCTCGGGCTCGACTCCATCGATGCCCTGGAACTAGCCATGGCCCTCCGGAAGCGCTTTGGAGTGAAGTTCGAGGCCACGAACGCTGCGAACCGCGAGATCTTCGCGAGCGTCCGCAGCCTCGCGGCGTTCGTCTCCTCCCAGCTCGAGGCAGCGAGGACGACATGACTCGCGAGCAGGTTTACCGGGAGGTCACCGGGAAGATGGCGGAGCTCTTCGATCTCGACGCGTCCGCGATCAGGGAGGAAACGAGGTTCGAGGACCTGAACCTCACGAGCCTCGACGCCATCGACCTGGTCGTCGAGTTGCAGCGAATGACCGGGCGGCGCGTGGCGGAGGCCGGGCTGCGCAAGGTCCGCACCGTCGGGGACATGGTCGACCTCGTCGAGGCGCACCTCGCCGAGGCGCCGGCCGGTGGACCGCCAAGCTCGTGAGAGTCCTCCTGGTCTCCACCAACCGGGTCCGCCACCCGTACCCGGTGTACCCGCTCGGGCTCGACCACGTCGCGTCCGCGCTCCTTGCGCATCACGAGGCCCGGGTCCTCGACCTCTGCCCGCACGCGCCTGGCTTCGCGCCGCTGGCGGCGGCGATCGCCGAGTTTCGCCCGGATGCCGTGGGAGTGTCGATCCGGAACGTCGACAACACGGACTTCACCGCGGCCCGAGACTTCTCGGGGGCGGCGCGGGAAGCGGTCGCTGCGATCCGCGCCGAGACCGCCGCGCCCGTCGTCCTTGGCGGGGCGGGCTACAGCCTCTTCCCGCGAGAATTCCTGCGACGGACCGGCGCGGATTGGGGATTCGTGGGAGAGGGGGAGGCGAGCCTTCCCCTCTTCGACGCGTTGGCGGAAGGCCGCAGCCCGCGGGGCCTTCCCGGCGTCGCGGGGCCCGACGGAGAGCCGCCCGAACCGGCTCGGGCCGGCGGCCGCGTCCCCCAGCCGGAGCCCGGCCTCAACCCGGCCATGGCCTTCTACCTCGCACGGGGTGGGATGCTCGGGCTCCAGACACAGCGAGGGTGCCCCTTCCGCTGCACCTACTGCACCTACCCCTTGATCGAGGGAAGCCGCGCCCGGTCGCTCGATGCGGAGGCGGCCGCGGCGCGCGCGCGCTCGCTCGAGAGCCTGGGTGCGAGGCATCTCGTCATCACCGACTCTGTGTTCAACGCGCATCCAGAGCACAGCCTGGAGGTGGCGCAGGCCTTCCGCCGCGCCCGCGTCGGGGTCCCGTGGAGCGCCTACTTTGCGCCCGGGTCCCCGCCGCCGCAGCTCTTCGAGCGGCTGGCGGCCAGCGGGCTCTCCCACGTCGAGTTCGGGACGGAATCCCTTTCGGACGCGATGCTGCCCCGCATCGGCAAGTCGTTCCGGAAAAGCGACGTCGTCGCGGCGCACCGAGCGGCACGTGCGGCTGGCCTCCACGTCGCCCACTTCCTCCTGTTCGGCGGCCCCGGCGAGACGGCGGAGACGGTCCAGGCCTCGCTCGATGCGGCGGACGAGCTCGAAGGCGCGGTCTTCTTCGTCTTCTCCGGGATGCGCATCTATCCGGGGACGGGGCTCTGGCGGCGGGCCGCAGAGGAGGGTCAGGTCCGCCCCGGAGACGATCTTCTCGAACCCCTCTGGTATCGCCCGGCGGCGATCCCTCTCGAGGACATCGCCGCGCGCGTTCTGGAGCACGCGGCCCGCAGCTCCGCCTTTGTGGTCGGCGATGGCGCGAAGCGCGTCGAAGAGCAGGTGGCGCAGCTCCACGGGCGCGGGCACACCGGTCCCCTCTGGGAGTGGCTGGCGGTGGCCTGATGCAGCCCCTCCGGCAGCCCGGAGAACGGCGCGCTCCCGGCGCCCTGGGGCTTGCGGCCCGGACGGCGCCCGCGCTCGGGATGCTTTCGTGGCCCTTCGTGGTCGTCGTCGTGACGCGGCTCGGCGGCGCTCGCGTCGCCGCCCTGACCATGGTTGCGCTCCTCCTGCCCGGCATGGTGCGCGCCCTCCGGGGGGAGCGAGGCACCGGACGCGGCTCGCTGACCGTCGCGCTCGGCGCCACGGCGCTGGCCGTGCCGGCCGTGGTGCTCGACGACGACCGCTTCCTCCTCGCCTGGCCGGTCCTCGTGAGCGCGGCGCTGCTCGCGACCTTCCTCCTCTCGCTCCGAGGCGGCCGCTCGATCGTCGAGCGGTTCGCGCGAGCCCGGAATCCTCGGTTATCGCCGGAAGAGGTCGCCTACTGCCGGAGCGTCACCTGGGTGTGGTGCGCGTTCTTCGTGGGGAACGGCACTCTGGCCGCCATGCTCGCCCTCTCGGGCTGGCGGACGTTGTGGGCCGTCTACACCGGCGTCGTCGCCTATGCGCTCATGGGAGTCCTGTTCGGCGCCGAGCTGCTCGTTCGGCGTGCCCGCTTCCCGCGCACCCGTGGGGCCCCCCGGTGATCCGGGCCGTCGTGCCACACGCGTCGGAGGACCTCGTCGCCTTCGGGGAGGGCGGGCGCCGGACCGCCGCGGACCTGCTCGGCGACGCGGCGCAGGTCGCAAGCGCCCTGCGCGCCTTTCCACCGGGCGACGTGGCGCTGGCGGCGGCCGACCGGTACCTGTTCGCGGTTGCACTGCTTGGCGCCTGGAGCGGTGGTCGGGGGGTGGACCTCCCGCCGAACGGCCAGGAGGAGGCGGTCCGGGCCGTTGCGCGCGCCTGCGCGTCCGGCGTCCTGCTCCACGACCGGGCGGGGGCAGGCGACGGAGTCGACGTCCGGGCGCTTCTCGAGGGGCGGGCCGCCCCGGCTCGCCTCCCCGACGTTCCCCCCGGGCAGCACCTCGTCACGCTGTGGACCTCCGGCTCCGCCGGCCCCCCGAGGCCGATCGGGAAGACCGCCGCACAGATCCTCGGCGAGGCGAGGACGGTGGCGTCCGTGTTCGGGCTCGGCCGCGACACGCGAATCGTTTCCACCGCGCCGGCGCACCACATCTACGGCCTCCTGTTCGGCGTCCTCGCGCCACTTTCCGGCGGTGGCGCCTTCGGCCGCGAGACCCCTCTGCTGGCAGAGGCGGTCGCGGCCTCGCTCGCCCGCTCCCGGGCGACCCACCTCGCGTCGACCCCCGCGCACCTGGGGGCGCTCGTGGGGCTCGACGGCCTCGAGCGGCTCCGCTGCGGCTTCTCGTCCGGGGCAGCGCTGCCTGCGGCGACGAGCGAGCAACTGCGCCACCGGTTCGGCCTCGTGGTGCACGAGATCTACGGCTCGACGGAAACTGGCGGGGTGGCCCACCGCGACCGGCCCGGTGCCCCCTGGCGGCCGTTCCCGGACGTGACGGTCTCGGTGAGCGCCGAGGGGCTGCTCGGGGTCGATTCACCCCTCCTGCCGCCCGGGGCGCCGCGCCCGTTCGCCACGGGCGACCGCGCAAGGCTCCGCGACGACGGGGGCTTCGAGCTGCTCGGACGCGCGGACGACGTCGTCAAGGTGGCCGGCAAGCGCGTCGCTTTGTCCGAGGTCGAAGCCCGGCTCCGCGCAGTCCCTGGCGTGCGCGACGCTGCGGTGGTGGCCCTCCCTGCCTCGGGCATCCGGGAGCTTGAGCTCAGGGCTGCCGTGATCGCGCCCGGCCTCGACGAGCGGGTGATCCGCGGAGCGCTCCTCGACTGGCTCGACCCGGTGACCGTCCCCCGGCGGATCCTGCTCGTCGAAACCCTGCCGAGAGATGCCACCGGAAAGCTCCCGCGCGAGAGGCTGAGCGCCCTGTGGGAAGGCGACGTGCTCGAGATGGAGCGCATCGCGGAAGAGGGATCCGGATGGTTCGAGGGGCACTTCGACGGCTTTCCGGTCCTTCCGGGCATCGTGCAGATCCTGGAATTCGTCCTCCGGCCGGCGCGCGAGCGCTGGCCCGGGCTGGGCGCGCCGGTGCGGCTCCGGCGCTTGAAGTTCAAGCGCTTGATCCGGCCCGGGGACGTCCTCACGGTGCGGATCGCGCGCAAGGGCGGGGGGGCGATCCTGGACTTCGAGATCCGGTGCGGGGCGGAACCGTGCGCCACCGGCCTCGTGGACCTCGCATGACGTTCCGCGCATGCGCCGTCGTCCCGACGTACGACAATCCGCGGACCGTCGGGGCCGTCGTGGAGGAGCTCGCGCGCCACGTCCCGGCGGTCATCGTCGTCGACGACGGGAGCGGGGCGGAGGGCCGGGCCGCCGTGGACGATCTGGTGTCGCGAGGCCTGGCCGTGCTCCGCCGGCACGAAAGGAACCGGGGCAAGGGGGCGGCCGTGAAGACGGCGCTCGTTGCCGCCCGGGAGCTCGGGTTCACCCACGCCTTGCAGGTCGACGCCGACGGGCAGCACGACCTGAAGGACGTCCCGCGCTTCCTGGAGGCGGCAAAGGCGGCGCCCGGATCGGTGGTCCTCGGGGAGCCGGTGTTCGACGCCTCGGTCCCTCCCGCCCGGCTGCGCGGACGGAAGGTGAGCGTGTTCTGGACGACGCTCGAGACGGGCTCCCGGATCATCCGCGACCCGCTCTGCGGGTTTCGGGTCTACCCCGTCGAGGCCGCGCTCCGCGCGGGCGCCCGCGGCAACCGCATGGAGTTCGACCCGGAGATCGCCGTCCGCCTGGCCTGGGCCGGGACCCCGGTCCTGAACCTGCCGACCCGGGTGCGCTACCTCGCCCCCGAGGAAGGCGGCGTCTCCCACTTCCGCATGTTCCGCGACAACGCGTGGATCAGCTGGGGCCATACTCGCCTCTGCACGCTTGCGGTCCTCCGGGCGCTCCTCGGGCGGGGGAGGCGACGGACGTGAGCCAGGGCTGGCAGGACGTCGCCGAGAAGGGCGCCTCGGCGGGCATCGCGTTGCTCGTCGCGGTGGCGACGGGAATCGGCCGGCGCATGGCCCGCGCCCTGCTCGTGCCGATCGCCTGGTGGTTCGTGCTGCTCCACGCGGATGTCCGGCGGGCATCCCGAGATTACCTGCGCCGGGTCCTCCCCGGGCAGGTCGGCGTCCGGGAGGTGTACCGCCACGTCCGGACGTTCGCGGAGGTGGCACTCGATCGGATCTACCTGGTCCGCGGCGAGATCCGCCGGTTCCGCATGTCCTCGACCGGGGAGGAACTGGTGGAGGCGCTCTCGCGCGGGGGCCGGGGCGGGATCCTCCTGCTCGCGCACCTCGGTAGCTATGACGGGCTGCGGGCGTGGTCCTCCACACGCGGGATCCGCGTGTCGGCGATCGGCGACTTCCGGAACGCACGGATGTTCACCGCCGCCCTTCGCCGAATGAACCCGGAGGTCGACGTCGACCTGATCCAGGTGGAGGACGACGCGAGGTTCATCCTCTCGGTAGCGGAGCGCGTCGGCCAGGGCGGGCTCGTGGCGGTCATGGGAGATCGCGTCGCGCCCGGGGAACGGCGCGTGGAGTGCGACTTCCTGGGGGGACGCGCGGCCTTTCCGGCGGGCCCGTACCTCATCGCCGCGACGCTTGGCTGCCCCATCTACCTCGTCTACGGCCTGTACCGAGAGCCGAACCGCTACGAGCTCCACTGCGAGCCCTTCGCCGAGCGCGTCGAGCTGCCCCGCGGCGAGAGGGAGGAGGGGCTCGCCCGCCTCGCGCAGAGGTACGCGACGCGGCTCGAGCAGCTCTGCCGCCAGGCCCCCTACAATTGGTTCAACTTCTACGATTTCTGGAGCGTTCCCAGATGATGCCTGCCCCGAGAGCCGTCCGACCGGTGGGGCGAGACCCACTCTCGATCGAGGATGTCGTTCGCCTGGCCCGGGGCGAGGCGGTGCCCGCGCTCGACCCGGACCCCGCCTTTCGGGCGCGCCTGCATCGCTCCTGCGAGCACCTCCGCAAGGCGGTTGCGCGGGGTGACCGGGTCTACGGGGTCACGACGGGGTTCGGCGACTCCTGCGAGACCGAGGTGCCGGGGACCGAGGCCGTCGAGATGGCGATGAACCTCGTCCGGTTCCACGGCTGCGGGACGGGCGATTTCTTGGCGGAGGACGAATCCGCTGCGGTCATCGCCGTCCGGCTGGCCACCCTCGCGGGCGGCTACTCCGGGGTGCGCGTGGCCCTGCTCGAGCGGCTCTGCAGCATGCTCGAGCACCGAATCCTCCCCCTCGTCCCCGCGGAGGGGTCGGTCGGCGCGAGCGGGGACCTGACGCCGCTCTCGTACCTCGCGGCCGCCATGGCCGGCGAGCGGATGGTCCGGTTCGAGGGGCGGGACGTGACGGCCGCGGAGGCGCTCCGGGCCGCGGGGCTCCAGCCGCTGAGGCTCGAGCCCAAGGAGAGCCTGGCGCTCATGAACGGCACGAGCGTCATGACGGCGATGGCCTGCCTCGCCTTCGCCCGCGCCCGCCGCCTGGCGCGCACGGCGGCCGCCGTGACGGCGATGGCGAGCGAGGCGCTCCGGGGCGAGCCGGGGCACTTCGATTCGCGGCTGTTCACCGCGAAGCCGCACCCCGGCCAGGCGCTGTGCGCGAGGTGGATCCGCGAGCATCTCGCCTCGGGGCCGGTGCCGCGGGGGAGGGCTGCCCGGGTGCAGGACCGCTACTCGATCCGGTGCGCCCCGCACGTGATCGGGGTCCTCCTGGACGCGCTGCCCTTCGTCCGCCGCACCCTGGAGGTCGAAGTGAACGGGGCGAGCGACAACCCGCTCGTCGACCCCGAGACGGGTGACTTCCTGCACGGCGGGAACTTCTACGGCGGACACGTCGCGTTCGCGATGGATGCCCTGAAGACGGCCGTGGCGAGCGTCGCGGACCTCCTCGATCGGCAGGTGGCGCTCCTGTGCAATCCCGCAACGAGCAACGGGCTCCCCGCGAACCTCGTGCTCGGAGAGGGGCGCGACCGCGTGGCGCACCACGCCTTCAAGGCGATGCAGATCTCCGCCTCCGCGCTGACCGCCGAGGCGCTCAAGCTCACGATGCCCGCGACCTCGTTCAGCCGGTCGACCGAGTGCCACAACCAGGACAAGGTGTCGATGGGCACCATCGCGGCACGCGACTCGGCGAGAATCCTGACCCTGTCCGAGAGGGTCGTCGCCATCGCGCTCCTCGCCTCGTGCCAGGCGGCCGACGCCCGGGGGCCGGCGACGTGCAGTCCGCGCACTCGGGAAGTGCTCGCGGCGGTAAGGCAGGCGATCCCGCCGGTGACGGCGGACCGGGAGATGGACAGGGACGTCGAGGACGTCGTCCGGCGGCTCGCGAGCGGCGAGATTCCCGTGGGCGATTCGGGTGAGCCATGATCCGCGAGCGGAAGCCGCCAGCCGGGGCCACCCAGGTGGAGATCCGGGTGCCGTTCCACCACGTCGACATCCTGCGCGTGGTCTGGCACGGACGGTACCTGGAGTACCTCGAGGCCGCGCAGGGGGCGTTCCTGCGGGAGCGGGGCCTGGACCTCGCCGACATGGAAGCGCTCGGGTACGCCTTCGTGGTGGCGGAGACGCACGTGCGCCACCTTCTGCCCCTGCGCTACGGGGACGCCGTCCGTGTCAGCTGCTGGCTCGAGAACGACGAGAGCCGGATCGACATGGCCTACGAGCTCGCCGAGGTAGCCACCGGGAGGCGGTGCGCCGTGGCCCGGGTCCATCTCGTGACGGTCACGGCCCAGGGGGACCTGTGCATGGCGACCCCGGAGCCCATCCTCGAGAGGCTGCGACGGACGCCGCGGAGGAGCCACCCGTGAGCGCCTGGCTCGTCCTCGGCGCGCTGGCTCTCCACGCGGGGGGCGGCATCACCCCCGAGATGATCCGCGCGCGGCACGCCGGGGCGCGGTCGCTCGCCGCGGACATCGTCCAGACGAAGGAGGGGCGCTACTGGGCGCGGCCGCTCGTGAGCCACATCCGCCTGCGGTGGACGCCTGCGCGCGTCGAATGGGAGATTCTCGACCCGGTCCATTCGACGGTCGTCATCGAAGGCGAACGGCTGCGGGTCCTGACCGACAAGGGCTCTCGCGACATGGGCGCGGTGGCCGGCGATCCCCGGTTCACGGCGCTCCTGCGCTTCCTCCGAGCGCTCGCCTCGTTCGACCTGGCCGCCCTGGAGCGCGATTTTTCGCTTTCCTGGGGCGCGAGGGACATCGTCGCGACGCCCAGGGAAGGGGCCGGGCTGGGCGTCCTCAAGCTCGTTCGCCTGGAGTTCGACGACGCTGGGGAGATCCGCCGCATCGACGTCGAGACGGCTGCGGAGACGACGCGGATCGAGTTTCGCAACGTCGAGCGCGTCCGGTGAGGAGGAGCCTCCTGATCGCGGCCGCCATCGCGGCGCTCACGGTCGCCGCCGAGCGGTCGTTCCGGATGGAGGAGGATCCCATCCGTTCGCTCGTAGCGGCCGACCCCGTGGCGGCCGAGCTCTTCGACCGCTACCAGGAGCGCAGCCCGTTCCGGGGGCGGATCTTCCTGGAGGCGAACGGGCTCTCCCCGTCCGAGGAGGAGGCACTCGCCGCCACGCTCCAAGGCGCCGGATACCGGGAGGTCCCGTTTGTGTCTGCTCCGGACCCGGCGCGGGTGCTGGACCTGGCCGCGCAGCTCCCCGCCGAGGAGGTCGCGCGGCTTGCCGAGGATGCCGCGCTCCAGCAGAGGGTGGCCGACGCGCTCGCCGTCGCGGCCCTCCCCGGAGGCGGGGAGTACCTGCGCCAACTGGAGGTCGACCCGCTGGGCGTCGGCCCGGCGCTCGTCACGCGCCTCGCGCGCCGGGCCTCCGGCTCCGCAGGGGCGGGCGCCGCCCCCCGCGTCTACCAGAGCCCGCATCCGCTCGTATACGGAAGGGTGGAGAAGGTCGAGGCGGAGCTCCGGGCGCTCGGCCCCCGGGTGCACTGGATCGGCGCCGACTTCTTCGCCCTCGAGAACTACCAGGCGGTCCACCACGACATCCTCGTCTGCACCGCGCTCACCCTGGCCCTGAACCTGGTCCTGTTCTTCCTCTTCACGCGGCGATTCGTGCTGCTGTGGCTGCTCGTGGTCGGTTCGGTCGTCTCCTACTTGGCGGGGTTGCTCGCGATCCGCGCCTTCTACCCCGAGGTCTTCACGATCGTGCTCGTCTACACGTCCACGTTCGTGAGCTTCAACACCGAATCGCTCGTCTACTTGTCCGGCATCGAGGCGACCCGGCGATCTCGCGCGCTGCTCGGCGTCCGCTCCGCGATCGGGACGACGCTCTTGGGCCTCGCGATGCTGCTTTTCGGCCGGCTCGTCCTGGTGCGGCAGATGGCCATCGCCTCGATCGCGGGACTCCTCGCGTTCCTCGCCTTCCTGCTCCCGTACCGGTCGACGGTCGACGCCATCCGCTTCCGCACGTTCCGCCTGCGAGGGTGGGTCGCGCCCCCGTGGCTCTTGGCGTCCATCTGCGGTGTGTCGGTGGCGGGGCTCCTCGCCCTGGGCCCGCCCGAGATCCGGACGCGGATCGACGCGTTCCGCTTCCAGACGGATGGACTCGCACGGGAGGCCGAGTACTTCCAGGGGAAGCTCGAGGCCGCCTCCCTGGGCAACGTCGCAGCGGTTCCGGCTCCGGCGGAGCCGTCGAGCGCGCTGCGCCCCCTTGCCTCCGCCGGGCTCGTCGACTGGGATGCGCATCCCCTCGCCCGGTACCGCGACGAGGCGGCGCAGGCAGCCACGCTCGGCATGCTGCGCGACACATGGCCGGACGTGCGTCGCCGGGTCGCCGAGCTTGCCGCTGTCGGGGGCGCCCGCCTCGACGTGTCCGCGTCCCCTCCGGGCCGCAGGCTGGGGGAGTGGGACTACCTGCGCGCCCTCGGAGACATCGGGCCGGTGCTCTGGATGGATGAAGTCCGCGGTGCCCGCTACGTGCACGCCGGCCTGCTGCGTGGACCTCGCGGACCCGAAGAGCGAGGCATCGTCCAGCTCGGGCCCCGCCCCTATTACGACGCCCTCCTGACAGGCCTGTCGCGCCAGCTCGGGGCGCTCTTCCTCCTCGGGTGCGCCGCGATGGCGGTCTACCTCGCGTGGATCCAGCGAAGCGTCGCGAGGACGCTTTACGTGTTCACGCCGCTGCTGGTCGTCGCGCTTGGCTTCTCGGCCTGGTTCAGGTGGGCGGGGAGCCCGATGACCATCGTGCACTTCATGGGATTCTCGCTCGTGATCGCGGTCGCCACGGACTACACGTCGGTCGCCATCTCGGGTGACCACGGCAATGTCGAGCTCTCCAAGGTGCTCCTCGCAGGACTCTCCGCGATCGCGACCTTTGCGGTCCTCGCCCTGGCGCGACACCCCATACTGCGGTCGCTCGGCGCGACGGTCGTGGCCGGGGCACTCCCGACGCTCGTGTTCGCGCTCCTCGTGCGCCTTCGGGGCGAGGAAGAGGGTCCGTGAACGCCCGGGGTCTCGCGGGGTTCGCGGTGCTCGCAGCCTGCGCGACGGTGCCGAGGGGACCGCCCGCCTACCTCTTTCCTCCGGAGTTCGCGGCGAGCCAGGTCGTCGAGGTCCACGGAGACCGCGGCGAGCAGACGCTGCTCGCGAGCCTGTGGCGGTCGCCGGGTCGGTTCGAGCTCACGTTCCTCGACCCGGCGCTGCTCGTGCCGGTCGTGTCGGCTCGCCTGGAGGGGGAGCGGTACGCGGAGGAGAGGTTCGTCGCCTTCCCGCTCCCTTCGGCCCAGGTCGAGGCGCTCGTTCGAGACGTCGCGGATCTGTACGGCTCCCGGTCGATCCAGGCCGAAGGCGCTGCTTGGAAGGTGCGCGTCGGCCACTGGGACGTCGCTCTCACCCCGGCCCCGGCGGATACCGAATGTCCGTTCCCCGGGCGGATCACGCTCCGCGTGGCCGGCCGGTCGCTTCCGCGGATCGAGGTCCGGACGCTCGACGTCCGCTGCGGCCCGCGGTGAGGTCGTCTGCCTGCGGCTCCGGGGCGGCTCCAGGTCATGCTCCCGGTGCTCGTGCATCCGCGCCGCCAGTCGGCCGGAGGGTGACCGAAGAGGCGCCTGAATGCGCGCACGAACGCAGCCTCGGACACATAGCCCGTCCGCTCGGCGATGGCCTTCAGCGATTCGCGGGTCGAGGCGGCCGGGGGAGCCTGGTCGCACGAGAGAAGCCTTGTCCATGGCCGAAGAAGCGCGCACTCTCACGGGGGCGGCCGCACTTAGCGTCTGCGTAGCGTTCGGACGGTGCGACGGGGACGCCCGTGGTCAAGGCTCCGTTCGCAGGCGCCTCGCGAGGAGTCCGGTCGCCGTCTCGAGGTCGAGGTCGGCGAGGAGGAGGCCCGGCACGCCATAGGGCTGCCAGGCGAGCAGCGTCCCGTCGGGCCTCGCCACGGCAGACGTCGTCTGCGCGCCTGGCTCGGCGCAGTTCACCGAGGCGAAGTACACCGTGTTCTCGGCGGCCCGGCAGAGGACGGCCTTTTCGTGAAACGAGCTTCGTGGGTCCAGGAACTGCGCGGGCCCGAACGTCCCGGGCTCCGCCCAGTGGTAGTGGGGATGGAACACGAGGTGGGCGCCGCGGCGCGCCGCCCAGCGCACGGTCTCCGGATAGCGCCAGCCTTCGTGGCAGATGGCGATGCCGAACGCGAGCGGGCCGACTTGGAAGAGTCGTCGCTCGCTTCCCGGACGGAACTCCACGTCCTCGGACGGGTCGAGTTGCACCTTGTCTTGCCAGCCGAGCGGCGTTCCCGTGCCGTCGAGAACCAGGGCAGCGATGCGGAGGTCGCCGCCGACGCGACGCTCGGTCCCGAGCACGACGGCGACGCCGGCCCTCGCGGCGGCAGCCGCCGCCCTGGCCCACGCCCGGTCCATGAAGCCGGCGTCGTGGGGCGGCACCGGCTTTCCCGGTGCTCGGTACCCCGGCACGTAGCACTCCGGGAAGCACACGATCGCCGCTCGTTCCAGACCGGCGCGGGCAACGGCGTCCTCCACGCGGGCGACGGCGTCGTCCGGGGAGGACGGTAGGGGAGGCTCGCGAGCGCGATGCGGATGTGTGCCATGGGAACTCCTTAGCGGGCACTGCGGCCGCGGTCAGCGGCCTCTCGTGGCCGGGCCGCGGCTGCGTGGCCCCGGGAGGGTGGGTGCCGTGTCTCGCACGGTCTTCCCGGTTACATCGAAGCGCGCGGTCGGCAGAAGCCAGCGAACCTTCCGGAGGAGCACCACGTGCCGGACATCGTTCACCGGGTTGGAATGAGGGCGACTCCGGACCGTGTCTACGAGGCGATCGCCACTGTGGACGGGCTGTCGCACTGGTGGATCGTGGGCTCGACGGGAGACGCTTCGGTCGGAGGGACGATCCACTTCAGGCCGGAGGGCGGGGGCTTCGACATGCAGGTGGTGGAGTCGAAGCCCGGGCAGCTCGTCCGGTGGAAGTGCATCGGGGGCCCCGACGAGTGGGTGGGAACGGAGATCGCGTTCCGCCTCGACCCCAGAGGCGAGACGACGTTCGTGCTCTTCCAGCATTCCCGGTGGCGCGAACCGGTGGAGTTCATGCACCATTGCTCCACGAAGTGGGCCGTCTTCCTGCTGAGCCTGATGAACTGGATCGAGCGGGGAGAGGGGCGTCCGCACCCGTATGACATGAAGATCCACCCCGGCGACTGAGGCGGAACCTGTCGGCATTGAGCGCGGGCGAGGGGCACCCCTCGTCCGCGCCCCGCCGTCCGCGTTGCGGCCGCGGCTACGGTGCGCTACGCACACCGCATGACCGCACCGCGCATCGTGCCCTGCCTCTGGCTCGACGACCAGGCGGAGGCGGCCGCGCGACACTGGATTCGAGCGCTCGGCGGCCGGCTGGTGGCTGCCTCCCGATATCCGGAATCCTTCGACAACCCCGCCCGCCGCCCTCGCGGCAGCGTGCTCGCGGTGGAACTGGAGGCGGGTGGCGTGCGCTTCACGGCCCTCAACGGCGGGCCGCGCTTCCGGCCCAACCCGAGCGTCTCGTTCTTCGTCATGCTCCCCTCGGCCGACGAGGTCGACCGGGTGCACGAGGTCCTCGCGGAGGGTGGCGAGACCCTCATGCCGCTGCGCGCCTGGCCGTGGAGCGAACGGTATGGCTGGGTGCAGGACCGCTACGGCGTCTCCTGGCAGTTGATGCTGGCGCGGGACCCCGGCCCGAGGGTGGTTCCGTGCCTGCTCTTCGCGGGGGCGCAGGCTGGGCGCGCCGAGGTCGCCATGGCCTTCTGGACAGCCGCTCTCCCGGGTGGTCGGGTCGTGTCGGTGAGCCGCTACCAGGCGGGGGAGGGGCCGGTAGGCCAGGTGAAGCACGGGCGCTTCCAGCTCCTCGGCCAGGATCTCGCCGCCACGGACAGTCACCTGGGCCACGGGTTCGCGTTCGACGAGGGGGTGTCGCTCCAGGTGCGATGCCGTGACCAGGCCGAGGTCGACCGGTGCTGGGCGATCCTCGCGGACGGGGGCTCGCACGGTCGCTGCGGGTGGCTCCGGGACAGGTTCGGCGTTTCTTGGCAGGTGGTTCCGGACGCCATCACGCACTGGCTCTCGGAGGGCGTTCCCGCCGCGCGAGAACGGGCCTGCCGGGCGATTTGGTCCATGGAGAAGCTAGACGCCGCGGCGATCGACGGGGCGTGGGAAGGCGAGGGAGGCCACGCCGAGTGAGCCGCTCGGGGCTACCGATCTGGAGGATGAAATGGATGGACCGGATGCAGAGATTCCCCCCGCGGGCGCACACCCGCATCGGGAGCTCGTCACCGCCCGCCTGCTCCCGTTCGCACGGGAGCGGGTGTTCGCGGCCTTCATCGACCCCGACCGGCTCTCCCGGTGGTGGGGCCCGGCGGGCTTGGCGGACGACGATGTGCCCGGGGCGATCGATCTGGAGGAAGCGGCTCTCGTTCGGATACCGGACGCCGTCAGGTCCGGTCATCACGAAGCGTCAGCTGCCACCGGGCCGGGGCTCGAATGCCTGGGGAGAGGCCCCGGGGGGAGACGGCCCAGAGCGCAGGGCGTCAGGCGGGAGAGGGCAGGACCGAGGCCGGGCTTCTGGGAGCGTCTGGCCTTAGGATGACGGCCCCGACGAGGAGGCCCAATGTCGCCGATTCTTCTGCTGTGCCTGTTGGCCCGAGCGGCCCCGCCGGCCTCGGGCGCGCCGCAGGCCCTCGGGGCGCTCGACGCGCTCTACCCGGAGCTCGAGGCTCTCTACCTCGACCTTCACCGCCATCCCGAGCTCTCGCGGAAGGAAGAGCGAACGGCGGCGCGGCTCGCCGACCGGCTCGAGCGCGCCGGTTACGAGGTGACGAGGGGCGTGGGCGGAACCGGCGTCGTCGGGGTGCTGCGAAACGGGAACGGACCTACGGTGCTGCTCCGGACGGAGCTCGACGCGCTGCCCCTCGAGGAGCGGACGGGGCTTTCCTACGCGAGCACCGTTCCGGCCGTCATGCACGCCTGCGGCCACGACGTGCACATGGCCTCCTGGGCTGGCGCCGCGGAGCTCCTGTCGCGTTCGCGGACACAGTGGCGCGGGACCATCGTGATGGTGGGACAGCCGGCGGAGGAGATCGGGCAGGGGGCGCGCGCGATGATCGACGACGGGCTCCTGAGGCGATTCCCGAGGCCCGACTACGCCATCGCGCTGCACGGTGACTCCGAGATGCCCGCGGGCATGATGAGCTATTACGCGGGGTACGCGATGGCCAACGTCGACAGCGTGGATGTGACGATCTTCGGCAAGGGGGGTCACGGTGCCCACCCCGAGAAGACCATCGACCCGATCGTCATCGCCGCCCGAACCATCCTCGCTCTCCAGACGATCGTCGCGCGCGAGAACGATCCCCGCGATCCGGCCGTCGTGACGGTCGGCTCCATCCACGGTGGGAGCAAGCACAACATCATCCCGGACGAGGTGAAGCTGCAGCTCACCGTGCGCAGCTTCAAACCCGAGGTCCGGGCCGCCCTCCTGACGGCGATCGCGCGGATCGTCAAGGCAGAAGCAGCGGCAGCCAACGCGCCCCGCGAGCCCGCTGTCACGGTGAGCGAGGGACAGGTGGCCACCTACAACGATCCGGGTCTCACCCGGCGCCTCGCGTCGGCGCTCGCGGCCCATTTCGGACGCGAGAACGTGATCGAAGGCCACCCGGACACCGTGGCCGAGGATTTCGGCGAGTTCGGTCGCGCAGCGGGAGCGCCTTCCGTGCTGCTGCGCATCGGCACGGTCGAACCTGCGCGATTCCAGGCGGCGCGCCAATCGGGCGCGCCGCTGCCGCCGCTCCACTCCTCGGCGTTCGTTCCGGACCGCGAGCGTACCATCCGGACCGGCGCCGGGGTGCTCACGGTGGCGGCCCTGGAGGTGTTGGCGAAGCCCTGACGTTCCGGCCAGGCAGGCGCGCCTGGGCCGGCGGCAGCGAGGCCACGCCCGCGGAAGCCGAGGAGATTCGAGCTCCCCTGTGCGGCTCCCCCAGCACCCCGCCGAGCGGGAGGCCGAGTGCATTCCCCGGGGGACGACGGGCGACCTCGTCACCCGCAGCGCCATGTGCAGGGCGGCCTCGGTCGACACCGCTCGAGGGCCGCGACCTTCGACAGGTCAACCAGGGCGCCACGTCACGCCTGCTCTCGACCGCGTTCGGGGCCGCAAGCCACGCATCGCGACCATCAAGGCCTGCTACTCCTGGCTCCAGAGGACCAGGTACCTCATCGAGGCGGTCGAGAACCCGACCCTCTCGCTGACGGTGCCCCGGCCCCGAGCGGTGGAAGAGGAACAAGGTCATCCCCGACGCGCACCAGGCCGCCGTCCTGCTGGCCATCGAGAGCCACTGGGCCGATGTTGGTGGTCCTGAACGTGGCAGGATGGCACACGACCGAACCTCTGCGGTACGCGAGGGCGGGCCATATCTAAGGCTTTCGCCCTCGACCGTTATGGTCAGCGTGAACGCCTCCACCCTAGCGGGCGGGGCCAAGTCGACCTCAACGTTGCGCATGGGACCCACCTGGGCCGGCCCCTGGCACCCTCCTCTCGGCTATCCACCGTAGGGAATCGTGCCCGGAGGAGCCGTGGAGCGTCCGGTATGCGCCGCCTTCGTCGGGATGACTCTGGACGGTTTCATCGCCCGGCCCGACGGTCGGCTCGACTTCCTCGACCCGTTCGCAGCCGAGCCCCACGGCTACGAGGGCTTCTTCGCGGGAGTGGACACGGTCCTCGTCGGACGCGCAACCTGGGAATTCGTGGCAGGGTTGGCGGACTGGCCCTACCCGGGCAAGCGCGTCGCAGTGCTCACCCACCGCCCGCTCCCGGCCCGGCGCGGCGAGATTGTTCTCGCCGGACCGCCTGCGGAGGCCTTGGACCGCCTGGGCCGGGAAGGTGCGCACCGGGTGTACGCCGATGGCGGCTCGGTGGTCTCGCAGTTCCTGGCCGCGGGGCTCCTCGACGAGTTGACGGTCTCGGTGGTCCCAGTGGTGCTAGGGCAGGGGATTCGCCTGTTCCAGCCTCCCCTGTCGGAGCAGAGGCTGCGCTTCGGGGGAAGCGAGGTCTACCGAAGCGGTCTGGTGCAGCTCCGGTACCGGCCCCGCGAGACGCCGAAAGTTCAGGCCCCGGATTCTCACGGGCACTAGGGGCGCAAAGCCGGCGTGCCGTCTGGCGTCAGCGGTCGCGCGCGCCCTTCGCTTCGTCTGGATCGAGGCGGGCGACGATCTCGAGGAGGCGCTGCACCGACTTCGTGAAAGCCTACTTCGTTGGTACGCTCTCGTGAGCGACTTCCGAGCAGAGCGCGTTCTCCTCCTTTGCTGCACCGATCTGCAGCTCAAACTACCCATATGAACGTGAGGAGAGCGTAAACGAGCGGGGTCGCGTTTCCGCGACCCCGCATGAATGGCTCCGTCGAACGGACAAGGATCGAACCCCTAAGTCCCTGATGTTGCAGGTCGTGGCTGACTGGTCCAGGGCCAGCCTCGGCCTGGAGCGTAGCCGTCGCCGTGAACGGGCGGCGGTGACGCCGCCGAACGTGGTCGCCCGGGCGCGGGAGCTGGAACGCGCGCTGGCGCAGCTCGGGACCGCGGCCGAGGTGGCCAGGGTCCACGGGATGACGCCGGCCGGCGTGTCCCAGTACCTCACGGTCGCCCGGCGCCTCCCCGCGGATTTCCTGGCCGGCATGGAGATCGAGACCTCGCCGGCCCGCCTGCGGAAGGTCAGCCTTCGCACGCTGGTCGAGATCGCACGCGAGGAGCGGGAGGGAAAGCGGAGCGAGCGACTCGCTGCGCTGCTCGGCGATGCGCCACTCCAGCCGAACGCCCGACGATGACGCCACGCAACACATCACCAGCAGTTCACCAGGAAGGAGGAACCGATGCGATTCCGTCTGCAAGTTACATTCGTCGATCTGAATGACAGCCGTCCGGACGTAGCGGAAAAGTTCTTCGAGGCGGCATCAGAGGAAGATGGGCGACAGGTCGCCTACAAGCTCATGGAGGATTCCCGCGCTCTGGCAGAAGTCGCTGTGCCGTTCTGGCGCATCCAAGATCAATGGAAGGATCTCGACGGCGTAGGGCTGCTCAAGGTCGCGGAGTACGCCCTCGGGTACGTCGAGCTCTGGTGCGACGAGCGCCTCCTCGAAAGGGAAGAGGTCGAGTTCGACCCGTGCGACGTCGACTGGGACCACGGCCAGTTCGGGTCGCCCTATATCCCGGTGACCGCGCCCCCACCACCCGTCGCCGCCCCGCAAAACATTGCGGCGCCGTCTACGCCGCCGCGCGTTTCCGTATACTACCCGCCGGCACCCCCGAGTCCGCCACTCCCGCCCGGCTTCCCGCTGCCCGGTGGGGGCAAGGCGACGTAGCAGCCGAAAAGCACTACCCGCATCTCCCCCTGGACCGCGGCCGTGTCGACGGGGCTCGTTCAGGTGGCGAGCACGACCGTGGCGCGGCTAGGAGCCCTTCCGTTCCCCTCGCCGCCAACGCCGACGAGCCCCGTCCGAGGGGTCCGCTGAGCGATGGTTGCACGGCGCAGGGTCATGGATTATATGATGTCCATCATGCGATACCCCGAGAGCCACAAGAAGGCCGTTCGCGAACGAATCGTCGGCGCGGCTGCACGCGAGCTCCGCGCCCACGGACTCGACGGGGTCAGCATCCCCGCGCTCATGAAACAGGTCGGCCTGACGCACGGCGGTTTCTACGCGCACTTCGACGATCGTGACGAGTTGGTGGCTGAGGCGGTGCGCGCCGCGGCCCAGAGCACCGCCGAGAGCGTGTTCGCCGACGACCTCGAGCCCGCCCAGGCGTTCGGTCGGTACCTGTCGGGCACCCATCGCGACCACCCCGAGCTCGGCTGCGTGGTCGCGGCCCTCGGTACGGAAGGGGCACGCAAGGATGGAGAGGTGGGCGACGCCTTCGCCGACGTGGCGCTCGGGCTCCTCAGGCTCAACGAGAGGAAGCTCCACCCCGACCGGCCCGCGCGGCAGGTGAGCGATCAGGCGCTGCAGCAGACCTCGGCGCTCGTTGGTGCGCTCGTGCTGTCGCGCCTGGTGAAGGACCCGAAGCTGTCCGACCGCATCCTCGTCGCCGCGAGGGCCGCCCTCACCTGATCGTCCTACCCGCGAATGTCCGTCAGGAGTGACCCATGGCCGATGATATGATGAGCGTAAGCCCATCCGAGCACCCGGCGATCGCGCGCGTTCGTCAGCGGCTGTCACAGGATTCTCCGGGCCCCCTCACGGCGGAGACGCTGCGCCAGCTGGCGCTCGAGGCCGGCGCAGACGATGCGGGGGCGGTGTCGCTCGACTTGCCCGAGCTCGCCGGCGAGCGGCCGCACGTGCTCGGCGCGTTGCCCTCCGCGCGCACGCTCGTCTCGCTTGTCATACGCACCAGCCCAGACAACATCCGGAGCCCGACGCGCAGTGTCGCCAACGGCGAGTTCCACCTGCGCGGTGACGAGGTCGACGAGGTGGCGTCGCGGCTGGCCGAGGCCCTGCGCGCGCGCGGCCATCGCGCCGTCAACCCTCCGATGGCGTTCCCGATGGAGATGGACAGCTTCCCCGGGCGCACCTGGGTCGTGTCGCACAAGACCGTCGCGGTAGCGGCGCAGCTCGGGAAGATCGGCCTCCACCGGAGCGTCATCCATCCCCGGTTCGGCTCCTTCATCCTCCTGGGCACGGTGTTCACCGACGCGGAGGTCACCACCGCGCCGCGTCCCCTCGCCTTCAACCCTTGCGTCGAGTGCAAGCTGTGCGTGGCGGCCTGCCCCGTGGGAGCGATCGAACCCGACGGCACCTTCCGCTTCTCCGCCTGCCTCGATCACAACTACCGGGAGTTCATGACCGGCTTCTCCGACTTCGTGGAGGAGGTCGCTGAGAGCAAGAACCGCCAGGACTTCCGCGACCGGGTGCCGCTCGGCGAGACGGTCTCGATGTGGCAGAGCCTCGCCTTCCGTCCCAACTACAAGGCGGCCTACTGCATCGCGGTGTGCCCCGCCGGCGACGACGTGCTGGATGGATTCGTCGATCGACGTCCGCAGCACCTGAAGGAGGTCGTGCGGCCGCTCACCGAGCGCGTGGAGGACGTCTACGTGGTGCCAGGCTCGGACGCGGAGGCGCACGTGCAGAAGCGGTTTCCGCACAAGCGGGTGAGGCAGGTGCGCTCGAGCCTGCGTCCCACCAGCGCCGCCGGATTCTTCGCCGGGCTGCCGCTCATCTTCCAGCGCGGGCCCGCGCGCGGCTGGTCGGCGCGGTTCCACTTCGACCTCACCGGACCCGACACCAAGCAGGCGACCGTGCGGATCGCGGACGGTACCCTAGAGGTCGCCCCCGGTCTCGTCGGCGAGCCGGACGTCTCGGTTCGGTGCGACGCCGGCATCTGGCTGCAGATCGTCAGCCGCCGCAGGAACCCGGTCGTCGCGGTGCTGACCCGCAGGCTGAAGGTGAAGGGCGACCGGAAGCTGCTCGACCGGTTCGCCGCCTGCTTTCCCCGCTGAACCGAAAGAGGACTCCAATGACGACGAGCACGATGTCTCCCCGCGAGCTGCGCCGGCTGCGCGAGCGGTACGGTCCCTGGGCGGTGGTGACCGGCGCCTCGGACGGCATCGGTCGCGAAATCGCGCTTCACCTCGCCGCGGCCGGCGTGCACCTGGTCCTGGTCGCGCGCAGGGCCGAGCTGCTCCACGCGCTCGCCGCCAGGCTCCGCGCTGCACACGGGATCGAGGTCGAGCCGGTGGCCGCGGACCTGTCCCTCGCCTCCGGGGTGGTGGAGGTGCTGGACCGCTGTGAACACCGGCAGGTAGGCCTCCTCGTCGCGGCGGCTGGGTTCGGGACCAGCGGTCGCTTCGTCGAGGCCGAGCTCGTCGAGGAGCTGGCGATGATCGACGTGAACTGCCGGGCCGTGGCGGCGCTCTCTCACGCCTTCGCCAGGCGCTTCGTCGCCCAGCGCCGCGGCGGCATCGTGCTGATGAGCTCGCTGCTCGCGTTTCAGGGCGTCGCGCTCTCGGCCAATTACGCGGCCACCAAGGCGTGGGTGCAGACCTTCGCCGAGGGGCTGAGGCTCGAGCTCTCGCCCTGCGGCGTCGACGTGGTCGCGACCGCACCCGGGCCGGTCCGCAGCGGCTTCGCCGATCGCGCGGAAATGACGATGTCCTTCGCCGAGACGCCCGCTGTCGTCGCCCGCGGCACCCTCGCTGCGCTCGGCCGCAGCGGCGTCGTCCGCCCTGGCTGGCTGTCGAAGCTGCTCGAATGGTCGCTCGCGCTGCTGCCCCGCTGGGGCCGGGTGCGGGTGATGGCGAAGGTGATGGCCTCGATGGCGCGCAAGACAGGTTCAACCTTGGAACCTGATTCGACGATCCCGGCCGGTCGGGCCACGAGCGCGTCGGCGACGTCGCCGCGCCGAGCGAACGGGTGACCTCCGTGCCTGCGCCTCGACCGCCTGTCCGCAGCTCGACGCTCCTCCTCACGCTCGCCGCCTGCGCCACGCCCGGCGAGCACGGGACGATGACCAACGCCTACCCGGCGCCCGAGGACACCGGGCGGCGCGCGCCGCCGACGTACTTCCTCCGCAGGGCGTGGGTGCAGCTGACGCGGGACCTCGCCACGACCCAGCTCCCGGAAACGCTCCCGCTCGACCTCCCTGCGCTCGAGGCGCGCCGCTTCGCCGTCGCCTGGCTCGGCCACGCGACCATCCTGGTGCGAGCGGGCACGCGGTGGATCCTCACGGATCCGGCGCTCTTCACCTACGTCGGCCCGGTGCCGGGGTTCGGTCCCAGGCGGCTGACGGAGCTACCGCTGCCGGTCGAAGCGACCCTCGGGTCGGCCCTGCGGCGAGAAGATCTACTTGTTGGAGGGACTCCTCCTTTGTGGCACCTGCGGCGCGGCGATGACGCGCAGCCACGGCACGAGCTGGAACGGGACGAAGCATCACTACTACCGCTGTGGCAACAAGCACCGGACCGCACAGACCAAGTGCCAGGTTCGAGACGTCCCCGTGAATGCCGTGGAGACGTTTGTGATCGATCGGTTGAAGAGCTACGCGCTCTCGCCGTCCGCCATCGACCGCGCCGTCGCCGCAGCGAACGCCGGCCGGGACAGGAGTCTTGCGGAGGTCGAAGCGCTCCTTGCGAGCAAGCGGGGCGCGTACGCCGGCGCCACGAAGGCCGTGAATGGGCTGGTAGATGCCGTGGAGCAGGACGCGGTGGAGTCAGGTGGCCGGAACGGGCCGGCGCTGCGGGCGAGGCTTCGTGAGCGGGAGCTGGCCGCCAAGGCGCTGAAGATCGAAATCGAGGACCTTGAGGTCCAGTCTGCCGAACTCGCGCGGGAGGTCCTCGACGGCAGCACGGTTGAGGAAGCCTACAGGGATCTTCCCCGGATGATCGACGTCGCCGTGGCGAACAGTGACCAGCTCGCGCTGCGGTATCTCGTCCCGGTCGTCATCGACACGGTGGAGTGGCACGAGGAGGCGGCGCGAGGAGTGCGGGGCCGCGCCGTCATCAGGCTGTACCCGGCGCCGGCGATCCACGCGAGCGGGGAGGGGCCAGAAAAGGACCAGCCCGGCGAACCCTTAAACGGGGGTTCGCCGGGCTGTCATGTTTGGCTCCCCAGCGTGGACTCGAACCACGGACCCGGTGATTAACAGTCACCTGCTCTGCCAACTGAGCTACTGGGGAATGGCAGGGCGGGCAATCTAGACGCCGCTGGGACCGATGTCAACGACCTGGCTGGCCTCGGCGGCAGCGCCCGGATCGCGGTGGGGCGTGTGGTTTGCGGTGCCTGAAGAGGGCGTGCCATGCTTTTCCGGTGCAACTCGCGGGGTTCTTGCACCGCCCGGGCGTCCACTGCGGATCGACGGCTCTCGTCGACGCCCTTCGTGTCCGGGGCCTCGAGCTGACGGAGCCGATGGCCTTCGGGCTGGGCGCCGGACTCGGCTTCTACTACCTCGCGTCCCCGGCAATCTCCCCCACGCGCCTCATCCTGGGGCGCCAGTGGCCGCTCGAGGAGACGGCCTGCGAGGTGCTCGGGGCGCCATTGCGGGTCCTGACGGACGACGACCCCGTGCGCGCGTGGGAGGGCGTCCGGCGCGCGCTGGAGCGAGGACTCGCGCCGATCCTTTCCACCGATCTCCGCTTCCTGCCGTACTGGCGCACGACGAGCCCCTTCAACGGCCACCGGGTCGTGCTCGCCGGTTACTCGGACGAGGAGGGGCTCGCCCGGGTTGCCGACACGCACTGGGAGCCCTTGCAGGTGGTCCCGCTCGCCGATCTCGAGCGCGCCCGGTCCTCGCCGGGCCAGCCGCTCGGGTACACCGGACGCCTCTGGATGGAGGTTGACGCCCCCCGGCGGGCGCCGGACTGGCGCGACGCCGTGGCCGACGCCCTGAGGCGCCAGGCGCGCCACATGCTCTTCTCCAGCGACGGCCTGAGCGGCATCTCGGCCCTGGAGCGGTTCGCCGAGGAGCTTCCGCTATGGCCCGGGCAGGCGCGAGACGAGGAGGACCGGGCCTGGTGTTTCCGGTTCGCCTACCAGTGCATCGAGCGTCGAGGCACCGGCGGCGGCAACTTCCGGCTCCTGTACGCGCGCTTCCTCGACGAGGCGGCCGCGGTCCACCCGGCGGTGGGGAGGCTCGGTCTCCCCGATCGGATGCGCGAAATCGCCGCGTGCTGGACTCGGCTCGCGTTCTCGTTCAAGGATCTCTCCGAAGGAGGAGGCAGACCTGTCCCGGGGCCCGTCGTGGAACTGGCGAGGGACCTGGCTCGGGACGAACGGCGATTCCTGGAGGACGTTGCCGCCCGCGTCGCGTGAGGACGATGGAGACACCCCAGACACCGGCACGCGCCCGTTTCGCGACCCTGCTCGAGAGGCCCGAGATCCCCCTCGACGAGGCGGCCCTCGCGATCGCCGCGGAGGAGTATCCGGACCTGGACGCCGCCGCGTACCTCGCGAGGCTCGACCGGCTCGCGAAGGCCGTCGGGGCGAAGGTCGGCGACCTGCGCCCGCCGCTGCGTGTCATGCAGGCCATCCGGGAGGTGCTGCGCGACGAGGAGAGGTTTCACGGCAACGAGAAGGACTACTATGACCCGCGGAACTCCTTCCTGAACGAGGTCCTGGAGAGGCGGCTCGGGATCCCGATCACGCTGTCGCTCCTCACCATCGAGGTCGCCCGGCGGCTGGGGCTTCGGCTCGAGGGCGTCGCCTTCCCGGGCCACTTCCTCGTCAAGTGCCCCGCCCAGCCGGGTCTGCCGGGCGAGGTCTTCGTGGACGCGTTCAACGGCTGGGAGCTGCTCGGTGCCGAGGAGTGCACGGCCCGCTTCCGCGCCGTGCTCCACGGCCGCCCCTTCGATCCAACCTTTCTGGAGGCCGTCGACGGGCGGCACATCCTCTCGCGACTCTTGCACAACCTGAAGCGCATCTACGTGGAGAAGGGGGATGACGTCCGCGCCCTGTGGGTGGTCGACCGGCTGCTCCTGCTCCAGCCGGAGAACCTCGAGGAGCGCCGGGACCGGGGTCTCGTTGCCGCGCGCCTTGGCGGAACCGCCGCCGCGGTCCGCGATCTCGAGGCGTACGTGCGGGGTCACCCGCGTGCCTCGGACGTGGACGACGTGAAGGCGCTGCTGCGCGAACTCGGCGGGAAGGCCTCCCTGCTCAACTGAGGCCGCGGGCAGGGTCCGCGCCCCGGTCCCAGTCCCGCAGGCGCAGCCGCTCCACCGGTACCCCGCCGGCGAGGTGGCGCTCCACGATCTCCGGTACGTCCGCCTCGGCCACGCCGCCGTACCAGATCCCCTCCGGGTAGACGACGACCGTGGCGCCGTGCTCGCAGGCGCCCAGGCAGCCCGCGGAGTTCACTCGCACCCGGTCCTGCAGCCCCCGCCTCTTGACCTCGGCCTTCAGGGCGTCGCGCAGCTCGCCGCCGCGGCGGTCGGCACAGCAGCCCCGGGGATGGCCCGCAGGGCGCCGATTCTCGCAGACGAATACGTGGTGGAGAAACCGCATGCGGCCCTTCTATCCCGTGGCGTCGACCACCGCCACCTCCCCCCAGGAGGTGACCGGGAAGCCAGCGTCGAGCAGCACGCCGTCCGCCCGGCCGAGGAGGGCGCGCACGTCCGCCGGGGTCCCGACGCCGTCGGCCCAAAGGCACACGGCCACCTGCGGAGGAAGCTCTGCGGCCAGTGCGAGTGCCCTCGCGACCGGGAACCCAGGTCCACCGGCGAGGACGAAGCGCGGGTCGGCCTCGCGCACGAGGGTCCAATCCTCGCTCGACCGGACGATGAACACGGGGGTCATCATCGTCGCGCGCGCCACCCTCGCGAGCCGCCGGACGTCGTCGGCCGGGACGAGGCCCGACGGGACGGCGACGGCATCTGCCCCCGCGAGCCGGCTCTCCAGGACCTGGCCCTCCGACACCACCGGGTCGATGCGCAGCAGTGGCGTCGACGGGAGCGCGTCGCTCGCCGCGCGCGCGGCGGCGAGGGAGCTGCCCGCGGCGGGGTCCGCCGAGAAGGCGAGGGCGGCCACGTCTGCGGACAGCGCGCGGGCAGCCAACTCGCGAGCCGAGCCATCGTCGGCCGGGCGGACGACCGGAATCGACACGAGGTCTCGGCGGCCGCAGCGCAGCCCAGAACCGAGGTCGCGCACGGACGGCGTGACGCTCCGGGCGTCGACGACCGGCGTAGCCCGCGCCTCGGCGTACCGGCGGGCCACCCACCCCTCGAGATCGGTCATGCGCTGGTTACGTAGCGACCGGGGAAGGGGAGCGCAACGGCCGCCCCGGGCACGGCCGCCTTGGTGGCAGACCCGGGGGCTACCATGCCCGGGTGCCTCGCCTGCGCGCCGTCGTCACCGACCTCGACAACACGCTCTACCCCTGGGTCGACTACATCGTGCCGAGCCTGGAAGCGATGGTGGACTCGCTCGTGGCGACGACCGGGCTGCCGCGGGTGCGCATCGTGCAATCGCTCAAGGCCGTGTACACGCGTTACGGATCGAACGAGTACCCCTTCGCCATCCAGGAGTCCGACATCTTCGGGCCGTACGAAGCCGACTTCGATTCGTTCAACCGACTCGTCGTCGACCCGGCCCGACGTGCCTTCAAGCAGGCGCGGGAGCGATGGCTTCGTCCCTACCCGGGGGTTCCGGAGACGCTCGACTGGATCCGGTCGCGAGGGCTCAAGCTCGTGGCCCTCTCGGACGCTCCGCGGAACGCCGCCGAGCTCCGGACGAAGTGGCTGAGGCTGGACGGCCACTTCGACGCGCTCTACACGCTGCCGGGCTACGCGCTGCCGCAAAACGTGGACGCCGAGATCCGGCGGCGCGAGGCCGCCGGACACTACCGGTCCCGGACCCGCGTGCGGGAGCTCCCGCGCGAGGCGGAGAAGCCGAGCCCGACGGGGCTCGAGCAGGTCCTCGACGACCTGGGGCTTGCGGGGGACGAGGTGATCTACGTCGGGGACAGCGTCAAGAAGGACATGCCGGTCGCGAAGGCCTGCGGGGCCCTCGGTGTTTGGGCCGAGTACGGCACCTACATCTCGGCCGAGTACCGCGAACGGCTCGCCATCATCTCGGCCCAGGCCGTCACGCGGCGCCACGTGGCCGAGGAGGGGCACGAGCGCTGGCCGTTTGCCATCTCCTCGTTCACGCAGGTGCGGGACGTGATCGAGGGCGTGCGCTGGCTCCGGCCCGGGCGCCAGCCGGCGCGGCGGAGGGGGCGGTGACCTCCCCCGCCAAGTACGCCGACCTGGCCGGGCGTCGCGCCCTCGTCACCGGCGCCTCGAGCGGCATCGGGCGCGGAATCGCCGAGGCCTTTTTGGACCAGGGCATGAAGGTGGCCGTCCAATTCCTTTCGCACGAGGACGCGGCCCGGGAACTCGCGGCCCGGTACCCGGGGCGCGCCTTCCCGGTCCGCGCGGATCTCTCGAGCGATCCGGGCTGCGCGACGCTCGTGCGCGAGTCGGTGCGGCTGCTCGGGGGCCTCGATCAGCTTGTTCACTCGGCGGGGATCTGGAACCACGGGCCGGCCGGCGAGCTGCGCGCCGTGCAGGTCGAGGAGATCTTCCGCGTGAACGTCTTCAGCGCCTGCTACCTGGTGCGGGAGGGGCTGCCGTTCCTGCGCGCAGGGGGGCGCGGGAACGTGGTCTTCATCGGATCGACGGCCGGACAGCGCGGCGAGGCGTTCCACTCCCACTATGCGGCCACGAAGGGGGCCATCCAGTCGCTCGCCATGAGCCTGGCGGTCGAGCTCGCCCCCGCGGTCCGGGTGAACCTGGTGAGCCCGGGATGGATTCGGACTCCCATGGCGGAGGCCGAGCTCGAAACCCTCGGCCCACTCATCGCCGGTGCGCTGCCAAACCGGCGGGTGGGGGAGGTCGACGACTGTGCGAACGCCGTTCTCTTCCTCGCGAGCGAGGCCTCCTCGCACTTGCTCGGCCAGGACCTCTGCGTGTCCGGGGGAGCCCTCCTCGTCGTGCCGCGAGGCCAGATCGTGGCCCGGCAGACCTGAAGCTCGGATAGCATGGCGCCCGTGGGTAGCGACTCCCGCATCGTACGCGCCGGTCCCTATCCGGGGTGCGAAGGCTCGAGCCTCGGCTGGCTCCTCGAGGATGGGCACGAGCCGCGAGTCGTGCGCATCGACTGGCTCCCGGAGCTCTCGTCCGAGGATCTGACCCGCCTGGGCCGCGACGTCGCCCGGGCCGGCGATCTGCTGCACCATCCGAACATCCAGGCACCCATCGCGCTCGCGTGCATCGACGGGGTCTACGGGCTCGTCGTGGAATGGGTCGACGGGGAGTCGCTGAAGGAGCTCCTCGACGTCGGCGGCCGGCTCCCCCCGGCCATCGCGGCTCGCCTCGTCCGCGACGCCTGCGAGGCTCTTCACTTCGCGCACGAGGAGGACCCGGAGGAGGGGCCGTTCGTCCACGGATGGCTGTTGCCGGACAACCTGCTCGTCTCCCGTTCGGGCGTCACCCTCGTCGCCGGGTTCGGGGGCAGTGCCTCTCGCGCCGTGAGGGACCTCCTGCCGTGGCAGAGCCCGGAGCAGGTCCTTGGCGGGAGCGGAGCGGCGTCGCGGCGGAGCGACGTCTACGGACTGGGCCTCATCCTCCACGCCTGCCTGTCCGGCGAGAACCCCTTCGGGCGCGAGCCCGACCCGGAGGTGGCGATCCTGTCCTTGCCCCCCCCCTCCCTCGAGCCGCTCGGCGTACCACCGGCGCTCGCGGCCGTGGCGCGCCGTGCCCTCTCCGTAAAGGCCGTCGACCGGTTCAAGAGCGCCGAGGAGATGGGCCGAGCGCTCGACGACGCCGCGACGGAAGTCGCTCCGCCGGCGGGTGTCGCCGCGTGGACCGAGTCGCTGTTCCCGGCCGGCATGGGCCTGCGCGCCGCGAGGCAGCGGGCCGTCGACGCGGCGCTCGAGTCCGCGAGGGAGCGCGCTCGAGCTCCGCGGCCGGACGCCGCCGAGGAGGTGGGCGACGAACAGATCATGGAGGAGCCGGGGGCGGATCGCCGCGCCACCCCGGACGCCCCCGAGGATCTGCGCACGGACGAGTTCCAGTTCGTGGCCCCGCCGTTCCCGCCACCGCTCTCGAGCGTCGTCGGCGCGGCCGACATCGTCGGGGAGGCGCCGCCGGCTCCGCCCCCCGTGCGGCAGGGTCGAGCGGATCGGGCCGTGCCACCCCCATCCGGGCCACAGGGCGGCCCAGCGGGCGACGCGCCGGCCGGGGCCGAAGCGCCCCCGGCGCCTCGGCGGGCCGCCACGTTCCGGGCAGCGGCCGCACTCGCCGCGGTGGGCGGTCTCGGGCTCGGGTGGTGGCTCTCCTCGCGCCAGGGAGGGGGCGAGGCCACGCACCCACCGGCCGCCGCGCCGCCCGCCCCGGCGACGCTCGCGGGCGAGGTCCAAGCGCCCGCGCCCGCGCTCCCGGTCGCGGCCCAGGCCCGGACCGCGGAACCTCCCCGTCCGCGGCCGACCGCGGGCTCGCCCGCTGCACGCCCGACGCTCGAGGTCACCGCCAGCGAGCCGGGAGACGTGCTCCTCGACGGGAAGCGCGCGGGTCAGACTCCCCTGACGCGCAGCGTCCGGTCCGGGCGCCACGAGGTGCGCTTGGTGAACCGCAACCTCGGCCTGGACGTCGTCCGGACGGTCGACGTGGAGTCGCCGCGCACTGCCCTTTCCATCGAGGTGGGAAAGGGGCGACTCACCGTCACGGCTCCGGAGGGGGCACAGATCTCGCTCGATGGGCGTCCGGTCGGGGCCGGCCGCGTGCGCGACCTCGAGATCTACGAGGGGCACCACCAGCTGGTCGTGACGCTCGGGCCAGCGCGCCACGAGCACCGGTTCCACGTGGCGGCGAAGGAGAGCTACGAGTACGAGGTCACGGCCGGTCCGCCCTGACGGAGACCGCCGGTCTGGCTCACCAGTAGCCCCACCGCCTCCGCAGCAACCACTCCGCGCCCAGGGTCGTGGCCAGCAGGGCCAGGTACCACCACCGGTTCCAGATGGGGACGTCCCGGCGTCTCCCGACCTCGACCACTTCGGGGTCGGCAAGCCGGAGTGCAGGCAGGCCGCGCTGGGGGAGGGAGGCAAAGGTCCCGCCCGTGGCTTCCGCGATGGCGCGCAGAAGCCCCGGGCGCGGCGTCGCGTCGGCGTCCTCCGGGCCGCTCGAGCGCACGGATACCGCCGCGGCGGCGCGCTCCGGCGCGGCGCCGGGCCTTTCCGCCTGGGCGGAGACCTTGTAGGCGCCCGGCGGCGGTGCAGGAATCTCGAGCCGCGCGACTCCGTCGGCGCCGGCGACCCCTTCCGTGCGCTGCACGACCTTCCCCTCGTCCGAGACGAGCTCGGCGGAGACCCTCGCGCCCGGTGCCGGGCCGTAGTCGGGGCCGCGGACCGCGACGGAGAGTCCGACGGGCTCGCCCGGGTCGACCGTCGGACGGTCCGGCTGAATCTGCAGCGGCGTGAGTTCGGGATCCCGAACGAGCCACCGGAGCGCGTTGTTCCAGAACCTCTGGTACGCGCGGTTTCCTTGCCCCTCCTCCGCGGCGACGAAGCCCCAGTACCACGCGGAGTCGGTGGCGACGGCGAGGGTCCGGCCGGTGCCCACCTCCCGGACCGCCACGACCGGCGCCGGCGCCCCGTTGGCCAGGACCGACGGAGCCTCGAGGAGGACGCGCGCCCCGGCTGCCGCCGGCAGGGGCAGCGTCCGGTTGAGGCCGGGCAGCGCCGGCAGCGCACCCCAGGCCGCCTCGTTCTGGCCCTCGCCGGCGACGAGGCTCGTCACGGGATGCCTTCGCCCCTCCGCCGTCAGGCGGGGGCGGAAGAGCTCCGCGGTCGAGCCGAGGCCCTCGGCCGGGTCCACGGGGAGAACCTCGGCGAGCGGAGTCGCGGCGTAGTGACCCTCCCCGAAGCTCTGGTCGCCGCCGACCATGGCGAAGGCGCCTCCGCCCTTCACGTATTCGCGCAGGTTGGGAAGGTAGCGCTCGATGTCCAGCGCCCGGTAGGGTTGGTACGCGAAGTTCACGAAGAGGACCGCGTCGAAGGTGTGGAGCTGCTCCCCGAGGATCTCGGCGACCGGGAAGGGGATGAGCGAGAGCTCGTCCTGCGGCCCGGGGTTGTCGCCGGCGGTCCGGAGGATGAAGAAGCTCACGAGATCGACGTTCGGGTCTTGCTTGAGCAGCCCCCGCAGAAAGCGCACGTCCCAGCTCGGGCGTCCGGCCACGAGCAACACCCGCACGCGGTCCCGGATCACCCGCAGGACGAAGGAGCGGGAGTTGTTCTCCGCCACCGCCTCGCCGGGGAGGACGGGCGTCGCGACCGTGAGGACGAAGGTGCCGGTGGTGTCGGGCACGAAGGAGAGGGGGACGGTGTAGCGCTCCTTGCCGGCCTCGAGGCGCACGGTGGTCTGTGCCACGATCGAGCCCTCGCGCCGGAGCACCACCTGTACGCTCTCGTCGCCGAAGCCGCGGGCGCGCAGCGTGGCCTCCACGGTCAGCGTGCTGCGCACGAAGGCGAAGTCGTCCACGGCCACCCGCTCCACGGCGAGGTCCCGGGGCGCCTCGCTCCCCGCGGCCACGACGTTCACGGGGACGCCCAGCGCACGCAGCTCGGCCCGGGCCTGGGCGGAGAGGCCGTCCGCGAGCCCCGCATTGTCTGCCCCGTCCGACACGAGCAGGACGCCGGCAAGCCGGCGGCCCGACGCGGATGGGCCGCCGGCGACCGCACGGATGGCGCCCAGGATGTCCGTGCGACCCCCGGACGCCTCGCCTCCGCGGGCGAGGGCGGAGAGGTCGGCGGGCCAGGCGTCCTTGTCGAACCCGTACGCCTCCACCGACACCTCGCTGCCGAGACGGTCGAGGTCCGGCCGACCGTCGGAGAGGAGGCGCCCCGCCGCCTGCGCCCGGGACTCGCCACCCGGCTCGAGCGGGAAGTTCATGGAGCGCGAGCGGTCGACGAGCAGCGCGAGGCGGTTCTTCACGCGCGCGGTCTGGAGGAGCTGCAGGGCCGGCTCGGCGACGAGGAACAGGGCGCACAGCGCCGACAGCGTTCGCAGTGCGAGGAGCGCAGCCCGCCTGCCCGCGCGGGCCTCCCCGCGTAGCCCCTTCCAGGAGGCGAGGACGGAGGCCAAGGCCAAGGCCGCGAGCGCCGCGAGGACCCACCTCGGCCAGGGCGAGAGCAGCGCGACGCGCCAGTCGTTGTACGGGGCACCCAAGGCTATGGCGTGGATCGCGAGGCGCGACGGCGGCGGGAAGGATGCGGCACTCTAGCTCCGGCGCTTCAGGATGAAGGGGAGGTGAACGGCGTCGTCCTTGTAGTCGGTGCACAGAGCGTACATGGCGAGGTTGACCCCGATGCGGAACGCCGTCTCCCGTTGCGCTTCGCCGCCGGGAGAGCAGTCGTACTCCCACTCGCCGAGGGGCCCGCGTGCCCAAGCCCCGCCGAGGTCGTTCTGCGAGTAGACGACCGCCAACCGGCCCGAGAGCGCCTGCCCCTCGAGCCACGGCTTCGTGAGCACGCGCCCGCCTTGGTGGTCGAGGAGGTAGAAGCTCTTGTAGAGGACGTGCTCCCTCGGGATCCGGCCGAGCGGGCTCGCGGGCAGGAGCCTCTGCAACTCGCGGCGCACCGAGGCGTCGAATCCCGTGCCATCCGACCCGTCGGCGGCATCCACGAGAAGGAACCCCCCGTACTGGAGGTGGCGCCGGAGCGCGGCGAGCTCTGGCTCGGCGAAGGGGGGCAGGGCGCCGTCGCCCGCGAGGTAGAGGAACGGCAGCCTGTGGATCCCGGGGCGGCCGAGCCGAACCGGGACGGAGTCGCCCGCCGCCTCGATGCTCGTCCGCTGCGTGATCTCCCAGCACAGCCTCCGGAGGGCCGAGGGCCGGGGATTCCAGCGCCCCCCGTGCTCGAGCTGACCCACGGCGATCCGCGACGCGTCGCCCATGGCGCGGACGGTGCGGGGCAGGAGGAGCGAGCCGGCCCCGAGGGCAGCCATCTCTAGGAAGGTGCGCCGGCGCATGGATCGACGGGGAAACGACCGCCGGCGCGCGGGAATTCCGCGATCCGGCATCGCGAGACTACCACCTCCTCTGCTAGATTGCGCCCCGTGGCGAAGAGGGACAGGAAGGCTGGTGCGGATCTCCGCCTGCAGGGGCTGTTCGAGGCCGGGGACTGGCGGCAGGCGCGGGCCGAGGCGCGGCGCCTGAGAGCCTCCTCGCCAGAGGCGGAGCCGGCTGTCCGCGAGGTGGTCGAGCGCATGCGCCCCGACCCGAGTGCCGTGTGGGCCGGCGCGGTCGGCGTGCTCCTGCTCGCCGCCGTGGCCTCCCTGGGCCTCCTGCACCGATGAGCGCTTCCACGGAGTTCCCGGCCGCGGCGCGGGACCTGCTGAGCGTCACCGGGGCGCTCGCCGAGGAGGTCGCGAAGGCGCCGTGGCCGGTCGCCGCCCTTCTCCTCGCGCTCGGGCTCGTCGAGCTCGCCGCTGGAGCGCGGCTGCGGAGACCCGTCGCGGCGGTGGGCGGGGCGCTGCTCGGAGCGCTCGCCGCAAGCGCTTTCCGGGATGCGCTCGAAGGGCTCACCGGCCTCTCCGCCGCGACGCTGCGAGGCGTCGCGGCCGCCGTCTCGGGCGGGCTGTGCGCCGCGTATCCGCCCCTGTTCCCGGCGGCCGCGGGCGCGCTGCCCTTCGCCCTCGCGGCCGGCGCGATCGCCCCGGAGGCACAGCGCTCGCTCGCGCTCGGCCTGGGGGGGGCCGCCGGGGCCGCCATCGGGGTCGTGGCGGCCCGCCCCGTCGCGGCCCTGGTGGCCGCGTGGATCGGCGCTTCCGCCACCGCGCTCGGCCTGGCCGGGCTCCTTCGGGGCGCAGGGGCGCCCCGGATGGCCGCGCACCCCGCGGCGGTCGTCGCCGCGGCCGCGGTGCTCACGGTCGCCGGCTTCGCGTACCAGCTTCCCTCGGCCTGGCGGAGCTCGATCCCTCGCGACAAGCGCGGGGAAGGGCCGTCGAAGGATGGCGGCGGCACCCCGGCGAGCTAGAGCGGCTCGACCGTCAGGTTGTCGAAGAAGAGGTCCGAGTCCCACGAGGAGAACCCCAGGCGGTCGTGCCCGGGGCCCTCGAGGGGGCTCGGGTCGTCGAACGCCAGGAAGGGCGCCCCGTCGACGTACCAGCGCAGCTCGCGCCCGCGGCGCTCGATCCGCATGTGGTAGGTGCGGCCGGGCTCGACGGCCCGGTCGCCCCGCTCGGCCCGGTCGGGGGCGTGCTCGTCGAGCCGCGCGATGGCCGAGACCTGATTTCCCCAGCCGCCGAAGACGAGCACGTAGCCCGAGGCGTGGTCCCGTCCGTTGCCGAAGATCTCGAACTTGATGTCGCCGACGCGAGGGCCCGCGCGAGACTCGCTGCGCGCGTCGAACTCGACCGCCGCGTCGCGCGGGAGCCGCATGCGCAGCCACAGCGGGTTGTTCCGGACGCCTGGCGACCAGAGCTCCCCGTCGCGAATCTGCCAGTGGCCACCGGCGGACCACCAGTCGGCGCCGATGCGCGAGCGCTGGAAGTCGTCCGCGTAGCGCGGTCCCGGCACGGTGGGGGCCGGAGGCCGGCGCAGCCAGGGTTGGAGGAGGGCGAGATTGGCTACGAGGATCGCGACGGCCACGCCAGCGAACCCGGCCGCCGAGAGGGGGCGCGCGGGTCGGGCCGCCCCGCCGCGCTCTTCCGCCCTCGGTTCCACCGGCTCCATCGCCAGGTCACTCGCCAGGGCCAAGCAGTTCGAAGTCCGGGATGTGCTCCTTCAGGTAGTCGCGCAGGCGGGCCGTGAGCTTCGCCTCGATCTGGCGCGCGCGCTCCCGGGTGAGCCCGAACTGGGCGCCGAGTTCGTGGAGGGTGAGGGGCGCGACTCCCTCGGGCGGCATCAGGCGCTTCTCGAAGATGGCCTTCTCCCGTTCGTCGGTCAGCGTCGCAGCGAACGCGTTCAATCGGTCGCGGAAGACCTGCCTGAGCTGGGCGTCTCCGAGGGTCTCGTCGGCGGGTGCCGAGGAGTCCTCGAGCGTGGCGAGGCGCGTCGTCGCGGACTCGCCGTCGTCTCCCCGCAGGGGCGCGTCGAGCGACAGGTCGTCGCCCGCCATGCGGGCCGTCATCTCCCTCACGTCCTCCTCGTCGACGCGGAGGTTGCGCGCGAGAAGCCGCGGCGTGGGGTCGATGCCGCGGGCGGCGAGCCGCTGTCGCTCCTTCGCCAGGTTGAAGAAGAGCTTGCGCTGGGCCTGGGTCGTGCCGAGCTTCACCTGGCGCCAGTTCTCCATGATGAAGCGGATGATGTAGGCGCGGATCCACCACGCCGCGTAGGTGGAGAGCTTCACGCCCTTGAAGGGATCGAACTTCTTCACCGCCTGCATGAGGCCGACGTTGCCTTCCTGGATGAGGTCGAGCAACTGGAAGACCGAGCGGTGGTACTCGCGCGCGATCTTCACGACGAGCCGCAGGTTGGCCGTGACGAGCTTCCACGCCGCCTCGCGGTCCCCGGTCTCGGCGTAGCGCACGGCGAGCGCGTGTTCCTCCTCGCGGGAGAGCACGGGGTATCGCGCCACCTCCGCCATGTAGGCGCGCAGCGCGTCGTAGCGAGCGAGCCCGCCGCTCTCCGCCTGCCGCGGTTCCGGGAGGCGCGCGAGGGCCATCTCCTCGTCCCCGCCCTTGGGCGAGAGCGCGGCCTCGTCCGCCCCTTCGAGGCGCTCCTCGGCGTCCGAGTCGCCCGGCTTGGTCTCTGCGCTCACGCCAGAAGGGCTCCGAAAGGCACGGGAATTTCCGGGGTTGCGGCTCGTTGTGATATACAGCAATCGCCTTCGTTGCAAGGCGCGACTGGCGCATGGCGGGTTCGCGTGACGGCGCGATCCCCGCTCCACGGGAGCAGGGACCACGCGGTACAGGCGAGCCGCCATGCGCCCCTCAAAGAAGAGGTGACATGGTGAGCGAAGTGGCTGCGGACGCAGGGCCCGAACAGGCCCGCTCCGACTACGTATCCGAAACTTCCTTCGACGAAATGGGGCTTTCCGAGCCGGTGCGCCGCGCCATCGCGGAGCGTGGCTATGTGCGGCCCACTCCGGTGCAGAGCGCGACGCTGCGCCCGATCCTCGACGGGCGCGACGTGATCGTCCGCTCGAAGACGGGCACGGGCAAGACGGCGGCGTTCGCCATCCCCACCCTCGAGCGGATCCCCGACGGGCGGGGCAGGCCCTCGGCGCTCGTCATGACGCCCACCCGCGAGCTCGCGTTGCAGGTGGCGGACGAGTTCGAGGCGCTCGGCAAGCACCGCAAGCTCCGGGTGGCGGCGATCTACGGCGGCGCGTCGATGACGGACCAGCTCGAGGCGCTCCGGCGGGGCGCCGAGATCATCGTCGGCACGCCTGGACGGATCTACGACCACATCCGCCGCCGGACCCTCGACCTCTCGGGGTGCATGGTGAGCATCCTCGACGAAGCCGACGAGATGCTCAACATGGGCTTCTTCGAGGAGGTGACGCGGATCCTCGACCACCTTCCCGACGGCTGCCAGCAGCTGTTGTTCTCGGCGACGGTCCCGGCCGACATCGAGCAGATCATCCGCGAGTACCTCTCCGAGCCGGAGACGATCCTGCTCTCCGGGGACGAGTACCGCGTCGACAACATCCGCAACGTTCTCTACCACACCAACGAGGGCTACCCGAAGCCGCGCAACCTCCTCTACATGATCGAGATGGAGCAGCCGGACTCCGCGATCGTGTTCTGCAACACGCGCTCCGACACCTCGCTCGTCACCGCGGTGCTGAACCGCAACGGCTACGACGCCGAGCTCCTGAACGGCGACCTCCCGCAGCAGGAGCGGGAGCGGGTCATGGCCAAGGTGAAGCGCGGGGAGGTTCGGTTCATGGTGGCGACGGACATCGCCGCCCGGGGCATCGACATCTCCGACCTCTCGCACGTGGTGAACTACTCGCTCCCCGAGGACCCGGCGGTCTACCTGCACCGGGTGGGGCGCACCGGCCGCATCGGCAAGAAGGGCACGGCGCTCTCGCTCGCCACCGGCGCCGAGGGGATCACGCTCGGCATCCTCCAGCGGAAGTTCGGCATCGTCTTCGAGGAGAAGCAGATGCCGACCCCAGAGGAGGCCCGCCGGCAGTGGACCGAGCGGCACATGCACGAGCTCAAGGATGGCATGAGCGCCTCGATCTTCGAGGGGTTCATCCCGCTCGCCCAGGAGCTCCGGCAGCGGCCGGACGGCGACCACCTCGTGGCCTTCGCGCTCAAGTACTTCTTCTCTCACCACCGGATCGAGAAGGCCCAGGACATCGCCAAGGCGGTGCACAAGAAGGAGGAGCACGAGCGTCGCGAGCACCGTGCGGAGGCGAAGGGCCGGCGCGACGAGCGCGGCGGCCGCCGCGAGCGCCGCGACCGAGGCGAGGAGGCGCGCCCGGAGAAGCGGCGCGACGCCGGCGCCGGGCCGTCCGCCGCGACCGAGGCTGCCGGCGGCGGGGCAGCGACCCGGGAGCCCGCTCCTCGCACCGGGCGCTCGCGCGTCTTCCTGGGCGCAGGCGAGGCCGACGGGGCGGACGAGGCGAAGCTGCGCGCCGCCGTGAACGGGCTCGCGCCCGGGCTGGAAATCCAGGCCGTGGAGGTGCGCCGGAATCACTCCTTCCTGGAGGTGAGGCCCGAGGACCTGGAGCGGGTCGTCCTCGCGCTGAACGGGAAGGAACTCCTCGGGAAGGCGGTCGCCGCCGAGAAGGCCCGGCGCAGGCGTCGCTAGGTCGCCGGGCCGGGCCAGGGCGGCTGCCCGGCCCAGGCGACGGGGGTGGCGTCGAGCCGCTCGCGCACCGGCGCGATGCGGGCCTCGAAGTCGCGGCGCCAGGCCTCGCGCACCGCCTCCCCGCGCGGCAGCTGGATCTGCAGAGGGTTCACGAAGACCCCGCCGCGACGGACCGCGTAGTGCAGGTGGGGTCCGGTGGCGAGGCCGCTGTGCCCGACCCGGCCGAGGACCTGCTTCTGGGCCACGTGCGAGCCCTGGGCCACCGACACCGCAGACAGGTGGCAGTAGACGGTCTCGAAGCCGCCGCGGTGCTTCACCGCCACCGAGAGGCCACACTCCCCGCTCGAGCCGGATCGGGTGACGACGCCGTCCCCCACCGCCCACACCGGGGTGCCCTCCGGCGCAGCGTAGTCCACTCCCTGGTGAGCGCGGACGTACGCGAGCACGGGATGGCGGCGGCTGCCGAAGCGCGAGGTCACGTGGACGTAGGGGAGCGGCGCCCGAAGGAAGCCGCGGCGAGCGCTCTCCCCGTCGTCGTCGTAGTAGCCGGTGTCGCCGCTCGGGTCGGTGTAGCGGAAGAGTCGCTTCCGTCCCGCGGCGGCGCCGTCGTACTCGGCCGCCAGCACGTCGCCGTAGCGGAGGAACCGCCCATCCGCGAGCACGCGCTCCACCACGAGCTTCAGGACGTCGCCTCCGCGGACGTCCTGGTAGAAGTCGACGTCCCATGCGAGGACGTCGGCGGCCACCGCGGCGAGGGCCGCGTCCTCGCCGGCCTCGCGGATCGCGTCGTAGACGGAGGAGCGCACCGTGATCGAGACCCGGACCACCTCGCGGGTCACCTCGACGGCGCGCTTCTCGGCGCACAAGCCCGCGCCGCAGGGCCTGACGAGGACCTCCTCGGCCGGTCCTCGCCTCCAGGAGAGGGAGCGCAGCCCGCCGCCGTCCGCCAGGCGCTCGACGCGCACCTGGTCGCCGGGGCGCACGCGCCGGAAGGGCAAGAGCTCGCGGAGGGCGTCGAGCGCGGCCTGCAGTTCGGCACCGCGAAAGCCCACCGCGGAGAGCGCCTGCGTGGGAGTCTGGTCGCGGCCGACCCGCGCCGAGACGACGCGAAGGCGCTCGGGCTCCGAGGCGGGACGGGGCGCCGCCGCGAGATCCTCGGCGCGGCCGGTCCCGGAGGCGGCGAGGATCAGCGCCGCGAGCGCGGCGCGAGGCGCGCGGCACGCCCCTTTCGGGCGGGCGGGAGGGGCGTCCGGGCGAGCAGGGGCCATGCGGAGCCCGGCAATGTACCGGCGCGGCTCGGGAAAGGGAAGGACCGCGGCGGGTCGAGCGCGGTGGACTGCGGGACCGCCGCAAGCGATCCTCCACGCCGTGAAGGTCGGACGGGCGAGGATGGAGGTCTTGGCGGCGGCGCTCCTCTTCTCGACGGGAGGGGCCGCCATCAAGGCGACGACGCTCTCGGGCTACGAGGTGGCGGGCCTCCGATCGGGGGTCGCGGCAGCGGTCCTGCTCGCGCTGCTGCCGGCCGCCCGCCGTGGTTTCACGCGGAGGGCGGCGCTCGTGGGTGTCGCCTTCGCGTGCTCCCTCGTCCTGTTCGTCTCCGCGAACAAGCTCACCACCGCGGCGGCGGCGATCTTCCTCCAGTCCACGGCGCCACTCTACGTGCTCGTCCTCGGGCCGTGGCTGCTGCGCGAGCGTGCGAGCCGGAGCGACCTCGTCCTCATGCTCCCGGTCGCCGCGGGCCTCCTGCTCGTGTTCCTCGGGGCCGGAGCGCCCGGACGCACCGCGCCCGACCCGGTTCGGGGGAACCTGCTCGCGCTCTTGTCCGGCGTCACCTGGGCGTGCGCCATCATGGGCCTGCGCTGGATGGGAGAGGACCAGAAGACGTCCCCGCTCGCGTCCGTGGTCGCGGGAAACCTCATCGCCTTCGCCGCGTGCCTACCCATGATGCGCCCCGTGAGCGCGGTGCCGCTCGGCGACTGGATCGCCATCGGCTACCTGGGCGTCTTCCAGGTCGCACTGTCCTACGTGTTCCTCGCCGCGGGCGTCCGGCGCCTGCCGGCGCTCGAGACCTCGCTGCTCTTGCTCGCCGAGCCCGCCCTGAACCCGCTCTGGGCCTGGATCGCGCACGGCGAGCGACCGTCCCTCCTCGCGCTGGCGGGCGGTGCGCTGATCCTCGGCTCCACGGCCGCCAAGGCCTTCGTGGACGCTCGGGTGCCGGCCCCTCCGCGGCTCGAGCCACCCTAGCGGTCGAGGCGCCGGTCGGAGTGCTCCTTGCCGTCGAAGTGCATGAGGGTGGGTCGCCCCTCGACCTTCGTCGCGAGGTTCACCGGGCGGCGCCACAGGGCCTGGAGGTTCTTCAAGGTGTCGCGCGCGTAGTCCGCCTTGAGGTCGATGCCGTCGTGCCGGTGGACGAGAAGGAGTTCCGTCCGGTTCTCGTAGTTCCCGTCCTCGACCTCGATGAGCGGCTGGCCGAAGTTCGTGAGCTGGTGCAGGAGCTTTTCCTTCACCTTGCGGAACTCCCGCGTGGCGATCTCCCAGCGCTGGTGCTTGTCGTTGAAGCCGAATCCGAAGAGGCGCTGCTGCGCGCAGAACTCGGGCGATAGGAACTCGTCGATGAACGTGACGTCGTTGTAGTGGCGCCGCACCTCGAAGACCTTCTGCCGCCCCTGGCCGAGCTTCTTGTCCCAGTGGCGGCGCTCTTCGAGCGAATCGCATTCGTCGTATTCCTTCCCGAAGCGGCCCCGGTCCCAGCGCTCCTCGATGTCGCGCCAGAGTTCCACCCCGAGCTTGTAAGGGTTCAGCTGGCCGGGCTGCGTGGCAAGCGTCCCCGAGTGGTGGTCGGCGTAGTCGACGATCTCCTCGGGGCGCAGCGCCTTCTCGGTCATGATGCGCGAGTGCCAGTAGGTCGCCCAACCCTCGTTCATGATCTTCGTCTGGCCCTGCGGGGCGAAGTAGTAGGCCTCGTCGCGAACGATGGAGAGGACGTCGTGCTCCCAGGGCTTGAGCGGCGCGTGCTCGAGCAGGAAGAGGATCAGGTCCCGCTCGGGCTTCTCCGGCACCTTCCGCTCCCGCGCGGCTTCGTCGTCGAGGCGCCGCTGCTCGGCGGCGAGGATCTCGGGGGGGTTGATGTACCCGGACATGTACTCCCGGTCGGTCCGGAAGCCGGTGGCGACCCGGCGCTCGTCCTCGACGGCGGCCGGCGCGGGACGGCGGCGAACGAAGGGCGACTGGTAGTCGATGAGATTCTCGAGCGACAGGCAGCGGTCCACGAACTCCTCCACCGCCTCGACGCCGAACCGGTCCTGGTAGCGGCGGACCCGGGTGGCGTGGTTCGCCATCTGGTCCATCATCTTCCGGTTGGTGTGCCGGAACATGAAGTTGTTCTTGAAGAAGTCCACGTGGCCGAAGACGTGGGCCATGACGAGCTTCTGGTCCACGTCCATGTTGGACTCGAGGAGGTACGCGTAGGACGGGTCGTTGTTCACGACCATCTCGTAGATCTTGGAGAGCCCGTACTCGTAGCCCTTGGCGAGGCGCTCGTACTCCATGCCGAAGCGCCAGTGCGGGTAGCGGTTGGGAAAGCCCCCGTAGGCCGCGACCATGTTCATCTCGTCGAAGCCCAGCACCTCGAAGACGACGTCCCAGAAGTCGAGGCCGTAGGCCCTCGCGTGCGCCTCGATCTGACGCCGCATGTCGTGGAGGTGCGCGGGGAGCGTCCGGTTCGCCATCGCTAGCGTCCCTTGCCGAGGAACGTCTTGATCGAAGCGTAGATGGCGTCCCGGTCGGCGATCTCGGACAGGGCGACGTTCTCCTCGCTGCCCAGCTGCTCGCGAAGGTCCTTGACGAACTGACCGGATCCGTAGGGGCTGTCGACCTGGCCGTAGCAGAAGAGATTCGCGACCGGGAGGACGCCCTCCCGGAGGATCTCCACGCACAGGCGCGTGTCGTCGGTGCTCCAGTTGTCGCCGTCGGAGAAGTGGAACGGGTAGATGTTCCAGCTGCCGTCGGCGTAGTCGGCCTCGATGATCTCCCGGCAGAGCTTGTAGGCGGACGAGATCATCGTCCCGCCCGACTCGCGGGTGTGGAAGAAGGTCTCCCGGTCCACCTCGCGCGCCACGGCGTCGTGGACGAGGTAGCGCACCTCGAGGCCCGGATAGTGGCGGCGCAGCCATGCGTCGATCCAGAACGACTCCGTGCGCACCACGTCCTTCTGTTCGTCGCCCATCGAGCCCGACACGTCCATCATGTAGAGGATCACCGCGTTCGTCTCCGGGACCGCGACCGGCTTCCACGTCCGGTAGCGGCGGTCCTCGCGGATGGGCACCACGATGGGTCGGAACCAGTTGTACGTCCCGGTGGCGATCTGGCGGCGGAGCGCCTGCTTGTAGGTCCGCTTGAAGTGGCGGAGCGACTCGGGGCCGGACGGCGAGATCCCCGTGTACTTCACCCGGGTGGCGACGATCCGGTCCTTGCCGCGCGGCTCGATGCGCGGAAGCTCGAGCTCCTCGCCGAGGATGTCGGCGAGCTCGTCGAGGGTCACGTCCACCTCGAGCACGTGCTGACCCTCGCCCTGGCCCGCCTGGCCCGCGCCGGACTGCCCGTCCGGGGAGCCCGAGAGGGGATCGCCCGGCTCGCCGTCCCCCTGGCCGACGCCTCCTTGCTGCCGCTCGCCGAAGCGGAAATGAGGGATGTCGATGGCCGGGATGGGGATGGTGACGAGGTCCTTGCCCTTCTTGCCGAGCATCTCGCCGTGCTGAATGTACTTCTTGAGTCCCTGGCGGATGCGGCCGCGGACGATGGCGCGGAACCGCGCCTGGTCCTGCTTGATCTTGAGCGACAAGAGGGGCCCCTCGCTCACTCCTTGGCGTCGCCGCGCGCGAAGATCGACGCCACGAAGTTCAGGACGTCGGTGGAGCAGATCTCGCAGTAGCCGTGGCTCTTGATGAGCCTCTCCTTGACCACGTCGATCTTCTCCTGCGTCTCGCGATCCACGACGCTCGCGACCAGGTTCTTCAGCTTGATCGAGTCCTTCTGGTCCTCGAAGAGCTTGAGCTCGAGGGCCTTGTGGAGCCTCTCGTTCGTCCGGTAGTTGAAGGTCTTCCCGTCGACGGCGAGGGCCCCGATGTAGTTCATGATCTCGCGGCGGAAGTCGTCCTTGCGCGTCTCCGGGATGTCGATCTTCTCCTCGATCGACCGCATGAGGCGCTCGTCGGGCTCCTCGTACTGGCCCGTGTACTTGTTGCGGACCTTCTCCTTCTGGGTGTAGGCCTTGATGTTGTCGATGTAGTTCGCGCACAGCTTCGTGATGGCGTCCTCGTCGGCGCTGATGGCACGCTGGACCTCGTTCTTCACGACGTCCTCGTACTCGCGCTTCACGTCGGCGAGGAGATCCCGGAACCTCTTTCGCTGGTCCTCGGAGCTGATGAGCGAGTGCTGGCGAAGACCGGCCTCGAGCTCGTTCAGCACCATGAAGGGGTTCACGCAGCCCTCGCCCTTGTCGGAGACGAGCGCGTTCGAGATCTTGTCCTGGACGTAGCGGGGGCTGATCCCCTCCATGCCCTCCCGGGCGGCCTCCTTGCGGAGTTCCTTGATGTTGTCCTCCGTGAAGCCGGGCAGCGTCTTGCCGTTGTAGAGCTTCAGCTTCTGCATGAGCTGGAGGTTGTGCTTCTTCGGCTCCTCGAGCCGGGTCAGCACCGCCCACATGGCGGCCATCTCGAGCGTGTGCGGGGCGATGTGCTTGCCGCGGATCTTGTGGGCGTTGTAGTCGCGCTCGTAGATCTTCACCTCCTCGGCGAGCCGGGTGATGTAAGGGATGTCGATCTTGACGGTGCGGTCCCGGAGCGCCTCCATGAACTCGTTGCTCTGGAGCTTGCGGTACTCCGGCTCGTTCGTGTGGCCGACGATTACCTCGTCGATGTCGGTCTGCGGGAACTTCTTCGGCTTGATCTTGTGCTCCTGGGTGGCGCCGAGCAGGTCGTAGAGGAAGGCCACGTCCAGCTTCAGGATCTCGACGAACTCGATGACTCCGCGGTTCGCGATGTTGAACTCGCCGTCGAAATTGAAGGCGCGCGGGTCCGAGTCCGACCCGTACTCGGCGATCTTGCGGTAGTTGATGTCGCCGGTGAGCTCCGTCGAGTCCTGGTTCTTCTCGTCCTTCGGCTGGAACGTCCCGATCCCCACGCGATCCTTCTCGGAGAGGACGAGCCGGCGCACCCTCACGCGGCTCACGACCGTTTCCCAGTCGCCCTTGAACTCGGTCATGAGCTCCCGGTAGACGAAGCGGCATGCCGGGCAGAGGTCTCCCGTGTCCGGAACGGTGAAGCCGGTCTCGGGGGGCGCGAGCTCCGCGTACACCTTGGCGCGCCACTCATGGGGGACGAGGTGAAGCGGGTCCTCGTGCATCGGGCATGGCATGAGCTCCCGGCGCCGCTGCCCGTCGAGCGACACGTGCTCGACGTCCCAGGCGAAGGTGTAGAGCGCTCCGTCCGGCGTCTTCGAGTAGGCCTCGAGCCCTTTCTTGAGGAGGCGGGCGATCGTGGACTTGGACGAACCCACCGGGCCGTGGAGCAAGATCACCCTCTTCTCCGTCCCGTAGCGCTGGGCGGCGCTCTTGAAGACGTTCACGAGCTTCATGAGTGCGACGTCGAGCCCGTAGATCGCGTCCTTCCCGCCGAACTCCGGGTCGGTGAAGAAGTTGTAGCGGATGAGCCGCTTCTTGTTGTCCATGTACTCCGTCTTGCCGTGGGACAGGATCATGTCGTAGACGCGCTGGAAGGCGGTCCGCGTGACCTTGGGGTTCTGCCGGACGATCTGGAGGTAGTCCTCGAAGGATCCCTCCCAGTGCTGGTCGGCATACCCCTTGCGGTCCTGCATCGATGCGATGCGCCCCACCCAGCTTGTCTGCGTCATGCCCGCACCTCCGGCGCCCGGATGGGCGCCCCGTTTGATGCATAACCCCGAACGGGGTCAGCTGCCACGCGAGGGGCCCGGCGGGCACGCTCCCATCGGGGGAGGTGGGGGCGCGGGCCGGCTTCAGCCGTGGGGAGGGCGGGACGGCGCCGCGGCGGGTCGTGCGGCGCGGCGGGCGCGGAAGTACTCCACCTGCCACTTCTGCACCGCCGCGGCGTGGCAGTGCAGGTCCGGGCAGAAGACGTGGCTGCCGTCGTTGCGGGACACGAAGTACAGGTCCCGGCAGTCCTCGGGGGCGAGTGCCGCCGCGAGCGCGAGCTCGCCCGGGTTCGCGATCGGCCCGGGCGGGAGCCCGGGGTTCAGGTAGGTGTTGTACGGGTGCGGCGAGAGAAGGTCCTTCTTGGAGATGTTCGTCGACCAGCGGCCGCCCTGGCGGAGCATGGTGGCGTACATGACCGTCGGGTCGGTCTGCAGCTTCATGCCGAGCCGGAGCCGGTTGTGAAACACGCACGAGATTCGCGCCCGCTCGTCCGCGCGCCCCGTCTCCTTCTCGATGATGGACGCGAGGGTCACGGCCTGGCCCGGATCGAGGGAGATGCCGGGCCTCCGCTGGGCCTCGGCCTTCTTCCAGGCCTCCTGGAAGCGGTCCACCATCGCCCCGACGATGGCGCGCCCCTTCGCGCTCCGCGGGAACGCGTAGGTGTCGGGGAACAGGTAGCCTTCGAGTGTAGGGAGCGGGACGCCGAGCTCCTTCGCGAACTGCGGATCGCGGCAGAGCTCGAGGATCTCGTTCGCGGAGGACAGCCCCGCCTTCTCCACGATCTGGGCGATCTCGTCGGCCCGCAGCCCCTCGGGGATCGTGAAGCGGTAGGTCTTCACGTCGCCCCGGTAGACGCGCTCGAGCACGTCGTCGGGGACGAGCGGGCCCGTGAACGCGTACTCGCCCGCCCGCATGGGGCGCGGATCGCGTTTCCACCAGCGCAGGTAGCGCCAGGCCACCTCCTCGTCGGGGAGCACGCCTGCCCGGGCGAGGAGGCGCACGACGCCGCGTGGGCTCGTCCCCGGGGGTACCTCGACGACCTTCTCGGCGCCGCTGCCGAAGGGCGTGTTCCGGAACTGGCGCAGGTCCCTCCAGGTCTTGAAGACGAATGCGCCGCCGGCGAGCACCGCCAGGAACACCGCGAGTCCGAGCAGCTTCACGACGCGCACGCGGACCTCCCGTCCATCCACCCCTGGAGGATGACGGCCGCCGCCTCGGCGTCGACGCGCTCCTTCGTCTCGCGCGCCGACAGGCCGCGGTCCCGCAGCCTCGCCTCCGCCTCGAACGTCGAGAGCCGCTCGTCGAACAGATCCACGGGAATGCGGAGGGACTCGCCGAGCCGGGCCGCGAAGGAGCGCGCCAGCCGCGCGGAGGCGCCCTCGGTCCCGTCCATGTTGAGCGGCAGCCCGACCACGATTTGCTCCACGTCGTACTCCTTCGCCACCTCGCAAAGCGAGGCGAGGTCGGCCACCTCGCCCTTGCGCTCGAGCACGCGCAGGCCGCTCGCGGTCGACAGCACGTCGTCGCCCAGGGCGAGGCCGATCCGCGCCCGCCCGAGGTCGATGCCGAGGTAGCGCACGCCGGCAATGTAGGCGGCGTCGAACCTTCCGGTCAAACGTCCGGCGGATGGACCTGGGTCTGCGGCGCGGCCGCCGCCCCGCGCACTCTCGCGAGGGCAGGAGCCGCCCCGCCGCTGGCACGGAGGGCGCTTCCAGTCGGCGGTGGATGACGCGAGGCGAGTCGGTGCACTCCATCCCTTGCCGAGAGCGGCGGCGCGCCGGCGCGCGCCGGGCGCTCGTCGCGCGCCTCGCCGCGGATTCCCGGGATGCGGCTGCATGGTCGGCGCTCTCCCGGCTGGAGCTCAGGGGAGGCGAGCTCGCCACGGCGCGCCTGTGCGCGGAGGCGGCCGTGAGCCTCGCCCCGAGCGACGAACGCATGCGGCTCGTCCGCGCGCGGGTCCTCCTTCGCGAGGCGGGTGGCTTCGACCGGGGCCGCCACGACCTCGCCGAGATCGCCTCGCTGCCGGGCTCACCGTTGCGGCGACGCGCCGCCGCCCTGCTGCGCGCGCTCGAGCGCTAGGGCGGCAGCGCTTGCAGGGGCGAGCGCGCGCGGCCTATGCTGCGCGGGGTCCATGCTTCGGCTGGTGCTCGTGTGCGCGGGGGGCGCCCTGGGAAGCGGCGCGCGCTACCTGGTCGGCGGCTGGGTCGCCGCCGTGGCAGGGGCGGGCTTCCCGTACGGCACGCTCCTCATCAACGCCGTCGGGTCCTTCCTCATCAGCGTCGTCATGTACCTGGGTCTGGCCGCGGGGGTGATCGGGCCCGACCTCCGGGTGTTCCTGGCCTCCGGGATCATGGGGGGCTTCACCACCTACTCGTCGTTCAACTACGAGACGCTGGCGCTCGTGGAGCGGGGTGCCTGGGGGCTCGCCGGGGCGTACGTGGCGGCGACGCTCGCCGGATGCCTCGCGACGGGCGTGCTCGGGCTGGCCGTCGCCCGGGGGCTCGCCGGCGCCTGGTGAGCGGGAAAGGCTTCGCATGCGCGTCCTCGAGGGGGAACAGGTGCTCGCGCGAATCTTTCTCGGCGAGTCGGACCGATGGCGGGGGAGTCCGCTCGCCGAGGCGCTGCTCGAGCGCCTCCGGTCGGAGGGGTTCGCGGGGGCGACCGTGTTCCGGGGCGTCGCCGGCTTCGGCGCGCGCAGCGTCCTCCACACGGCGAGCATCCTGCGGCTCTCGGAGGATCTGCCCGTGCTCGTGGAGGTCGTCGACTCCGCGGAGCACATGATCCGGCTCGAGGCCATCGTCGACGAGATGGTGAAGGAAGGGCTCGTCACCTTCGAGAAGGTGCGCGTCCTCCGGTACGCCCCCAAGCCGCCCGCGCCAGCGCGCGACCGGTGAAACGGCTGCTTGACGGATTCCGCCGGTTTCGGGGATAGTTCGCCGCCGAGGTCCGGGCGGGTAGCGCCCGAACCCCGGGCCGCGAGGCCCGAAACGAAAACTGAAGATAAAGGACAGAAGAGAGCGATGGCAACTGGCACCGTGAAGTGGTTCAACGACGCGAAGGGCTTTGGGTTCATCTCGCAGGAGGGGGGCGAGGACGTCTTCGTCCACCACACCGCGATCAACATGGATGGCTTCCGCACGCTCAAGGAAGGGGAGCGCGTGGAGTTCGACGTGATCCAGGGCCCGAAGGGGCTCCAGGCCGCGAACGTGCGGCGGGGCTAGCTCCCCTCGGTCGACGGTAGCCACCGAGCGGCCTCGGTCCCCGGGGCCGCTTTCGCATCAGATGAGACTCTGGCGGGAGAGCGATTGAGCGAGAAGGAAGCAGGAATCGAGGTACAGGGCACCGTCGAGGAGGCGCTCGCCGGTGGCATGTACCGCGTCAAGGTCGACAACGGCCCCACGGTGCTCGCGTACGCCTCCGGCAAGATGAAGAAGTTCCACATCCGCATCATCCCCGGCGACCGCGTCAAGCTCGAGCTCAGCCCGTACGACCTGACGCGGGGCCGGATCACCTACCGGGACAAGTAGGCAAAGGCGCCTGCCTCGGGGCGCTGTCAGGGGACCGGGGCGGCCGCCGGGCCGGCCGGCTCCGGGGTCTCTCCATCGGCGTCGGAGGGCTCCCCCTCGTCCGGCATGCCGGCGGGCCACAGGCCCGGCCGCGTCCGGAGGGGCTCGTCGAGCGCCCGCGCGAGCTGCTCGTCGGTGAGCTGGCCCTGGATCCACATCTTGCCCAGGACGTCGGAGATGCGGTCCTGCCACCAGGGCGAGACCCCGCCCCGCCGGAGGCGGGCGGCGAAGCGCCTCGGCGACGGGATGACGCTCGCCAGGAACGCGGACTCCTTCGGCGAGAGCGCCCTCGCGTCCTTGTCGAACCAGAAGCGCGCCGCCTCCCCGGCGCCGTAGACCCCGGGCCCCCACTCGGCGATGTTCAGGTAGATCTCGAGCAGGCGCGCCTTCGGCACCGAGGCCTCGAGTGCCACCGTGGCGAGCGCCTCCCGCACCTTTCGCGAGAGCGTGCGGTCGGACGACAGGAAGAGGTTCTTCGCGAGCTGCTGCGTGATGGTGGAGGCACCGCGGAGCCGTCCTCCCTGGGCCTCGAGGAGCGCCCGGGCGATCTCCTGGAAGTCGAAGCCGCGGTGCGTGAAGAAGCCGGCGTCCTCGCTGGCGGTGACGGCGCGGACGAGGGCTGGCGGGAGTTCCGCGAGCGGCACGAAGCCCGGGTTCGCGGGGCCCACGACGATCTCCCGCGGCGGCTCGCCGGGCGCAGGGTCAGGGGGGCGCCATGTGAAGGGGGCGGCAAGCCAGCTCGGCGCGGATGCCCGGGTGGCGCGCCGGAGGTCGTCGAGGTCGAGCTCGACCGCGACTGCCGCGTCGGAGGGACGGGGGAGTGGCACGGAGAGGTCGAGGCGGGCCGCCAGCACGCCGGCGGGGCGCGGAACGGCATCCGGAGGCTGGAGGTCCTCGGGCAGCGCGGCGACGAGCTCGTCGAACGCCAACCCCTCGCAGCGGGCCCGGACCGACACGCGAGGCTCGCCCGACCAGGAGAGCGCGAGGTCGGCGGAGAGGCCGGCGCGGGCCCGTTTCCCGAGCGTGGCGCGCACCTCCGAGAGGGCCGCCTCCCTCGCGGTGGCGTCGTAGCGGAGATCGCCCTCGGCATGGGCGAAGAACGGCCCCCAGGGGCGCGGCCCGAGGCGCGCCGCGGCGAGCTCGAGCCCGTTCACCTGGAGGAGGAAGCGCCCGGTCGCAAGGCGGAAGTCGTCGCCGGCGCGAGCCCGGGCGCGCAGCCGGATCCGGCCGGCGCGGAACGCGAGCGGGACTCGCTCTGCGAGCGCCTGCGGCAGGTCGCCGGGCAGGGCAAGGTCGGCCTCGGCCCTCGCGTCCTGTCGGTCGCGCTCGCGCGCCACCGACAGGGCGAGCCGCCCCCCGGCCGGCAGGCGCGCGGTGGCCGAGAGGTCGCTTCCCCACTCACCGCTCCGGACGAGCACGTCGACGTCGAGCGGGCCGACCTCGACCGGCGGGCCGCTCCCCCGCGCGACGAGCACCGTGAGACCGCGGGCGTGCATCGAGGGGAGCGGCCCACCGGCGCGGCCGGCACCGCCTCCCTTGCGCGCCCGGCGCGCGCGCTCGAGGGCGCGCCGGAGCTCCGCTCCGCCCGGCCCCGGCCAGAACCTTGCCCCGTGGAGCGTCACCGACCCCGGCTCGATCCGTCCGGAGAGCAGTGCGGCGAGGCGGGGCGCGACGACGACGCGCTCTGCCGAGAGGAGCGGGGGATCGGTCCCATGCGAGGATGCGATCTCGACCGGGCCGAACTCGGCGCGGAAGAGCCAGTCGACGCGCGCAGACGACACCGTCGCCTCGCCGAGACGCTCCCGCAGGGCTCCCTCGGCGCGCTCCCGCAGGCGCGCGCGGTTCTCCGGTGCGTCGGCGATCGAGTGCGCGATCGCGACGGCGAGCCCGAGGAGGGGAATCGCGGCGGCGAGGAGGGCGGCGCCTCGCCCGGGGAGGGCGGGTCGCGTCTCTCTGCCCGGAGGAGCGGTTCGGCGCGGCATGGCGGGGGCTGGCGCGCCGGTGACTTAGCCCCTCCCCCGGCAGGGGTCAATCGGCCGTTTGGCGGCGCCGAAACCCGCGCGGAGCCGGAGGATCTTGGGAAGGCCCCCCAGGACCCCCTCTGTTAACATGGTTTGAACACCGATGAGCTACCTCGGCCCCAGCCTGCGACGACGCCGACCGCGGACGTGGACCGGGTGGCGCGCCGTGGTGGCGACGGCGGCGTCCGTGGCCCTCAACCTGCTCGTCCTCCGGCTCGTGCAGGTCGACTGGGTCGGGGTCAGCGCCTCGAAGGGGGACGTCCGTCCGGTGGGGCTTGCACCGATCTCGGCCGACCGCTGGGCGGCGAACCGGAAGGTCACGGACGGCTCGCGCCCGGTACCGCCTCCGGTTGCGGTCCCCGTCCCGGCGCCGAAGCCGCCCGAGCCGACGAAGGCGCCGGGACAGGTCGTGGACGTGGCACCGTCGGCGAACGACAAGCCGCCCAAGGATTCGCGGTTCGTCGCCGAGAGCAACAACACCGTGGAGAAGGAGACCATCTCCCGCTTCCGGCGCCCCGGCTTCGACCGGGCCGCCCCTCAGCCGACCCAGAGCCAGGCGCCGCGCACCGCGCAGGCGCCCAAGGGCGAGGAGGTCGCCCCGCTTGCGGGGATCCCCGGTCTGCCCGGGGGCGACGTCCGCCGACCCGGGGCGCCCGGCGCCCCTGCGCAGAAGGCCGCCCCCCCGCAGAAGGTTGCGATGTCCACCGACCCGGAGGGCCTGAAGAAGCCCCCCGAGCCGACGGCGGGCGCGAAGACCGCCGCCGCCGACGCCGGGGGCGCGCGCGGCGAGGGCGGGCAGGGGGCATCGCAAGCCGGGACCGGGGGCCGGCCGATCCTGCTGCCGACCGCCGCCTTCTACGACCAGTTCAAGGGGGGACCCGCGCCGGATCACGTCGAGGGTGTCGACGTCGGGGACGCGACCTTCCTCAACACCCGGGAGTGGAAGTTCGCCGGCTTCTTCAACCGGGTGAAGCAGGCGATCTCGGAGCACTGGGACCCGACCGGCGCGATGCGCTCCCGGGACCCGACCGGGGAGAAGTTCTTCTACAAGGACCGCTCGACGCTCCTCAGCGTGACCCTGAACGACCAGGGGGCGGTCACGTCCATCCGGGTCGCGCGCTCGAGTGGCCTCGACTTCCTCGACCAGACGGCGGTGGACGCCTTCGAGAAGGCGCAGCCCTTCCCGAACCCCCCCCGCGGCCTCGTGGACAGCCACGGCGAGATCAGCTTCCAGTTCGGCTTCTTCGTGGAGACGGGCGGGGGCGCGTTCCGCTTCTTCCGCGGCGCGTCCCATTGACGCACAGCCGCCGCGCTACTCGACCTTCAGGCCCGGGGTCCAGCGAAGCAGGGGCTTGCGCGCCGCGCGGGTTTCATCGAGGCGCGCGCGGAGCGGGCGGACCGGCGACGCCTGCAGCGACGGGGCATCGATCTTCGCCCGGGCGGCGATCTCGCGCATCGCCTCGACGAAACGGTCGAGCGTCTCCATCGATTCGGTCTCCGTCGGCTCGATCATGAGAGCGCCGTGCACGACGAGGGGGAAGTAGACGGTGGGCGGATGGGAGCCGTGGTCGATGAGCGATTTCGCGACGTCCATGGTGGTGACGCCGGACTCCTTCTGCGCCTTGTCGTCGAAGACCACCTCGTGGAGCGTATCGGTCTCGTAGGGCAGGTTGAAGTGCCCGCGGAGGCCGGCCCGGACGTAGTTGGCGTTCAGGACGGCGAGCTCGGCCACGCGCCGCAGGCCGTCGGGTCCGAGCTCGCGGATGAGCGCCCAGGCGCGGACGAACATGCCCGTGTTGCCCCAGAACTCGCGAAGCTTGCCGATCGACCGGGGGCGCTCGGCAGGGTCGGTCAGGAGGCGGTACCCGTCCGGCTCCTTCAGCACGAGGGGCAGCGGCAGGAACGGGACGAGGGCGTCGCGTACGCCCACCGGGCCCGATCCCGGTCCGCCACCTCCGTGCGGCGTGGCGAACGTCTTGTGCAGGTTGTACTGCATGACGTCGAAGCCCATGTCGCCGGGCCGGGCGATGCCGAGCAGCGCGTTGAAGTTGGCGCCATCCCCGTATACGAGGCCTCCCCGGGAGTGCACGACGTCCGCGATCTCGCGGATGTGGCTCTCGAAGATCCCGAGCGTGTTGGGGTTCGTGATCATGATGGCGGCGACGTCCTCGTCCATCGCGCGCGCCACCGTGTCGGGGTGCAGACGCCCGTCCTTCCCGCTCTCGAGCTGCACGGTCGCGTAGCCGTTCAGCGAGGCGGACGCCGGGTTCGTCCCGTGCGCCGTGTCCGGGATGAGGACCTTTCGCCGGGGGTTGCCGCGGGCGACGTGGTACGCCCGAATCATCATGAGCCCGGCGAGTTCGCCGTGCGCGCCGGCAGCCGGCGAGAGCGTCGTGGCGGCGAAGCCGCCGATCTCCGAGAGCGCCCGCTCGAGACGCCACATGAGCTCGAGCGCGCCCTGCGCCATGGACGCGGGCAGGAGCGGGTGGGCGTTGGCGAAGCCCGGGAGCCGGGCCAGCGCCTCGCTCGACTTGGGGTTGTACTTCATCGTGCACGAGCCGAGCGGGTAGAAGCCGGTGTCGATGCCCCAGTTCCACTGGGAGAGGCGCGTGAAATGGCGAACGACGGACAGCTCGTCCATCTCGGGGAGCCCGTCCACCTCGCCCCGGATGAGCTCCTTCGGGAGCTCGTCGGCGGGGTCCATCCCCGCGGGGACCTCGGGGAGCGAGACGCCGCTGCGCCCGGGAGAGCCCTGCTCGAACACGAGCGGCTCCTCCATGACGAGGCCACCGGTCGCGCCGAGCGCGCCGGCGGAGGGGTGCTCGGAAGGCTGCCCCGCCCCCTTCTCCATGCTGGGCTTCCAGCCGGTCGGATTCGCCATGGCTATCCCCGCACGCTCTCGGCGAAGAGCTCGATGAGCTCGGGTGTGTGGACCTCGGTGGCGACGGAGAGGAGCGCGCCCTTCATCTTCGGGTCGCCCGGGAAGATGCGCCCCAGCGCGACGCCCGCTCCGATCCCGCGCTTCGCGAGCCGCTCGATCACCGCCTCGGCGTCGCCGACCTCGAAGACCGCCTCGTTGAAGGTGGGGCCGGAGAAGCGCGGCCCGAAGCCGGCCTTCCGCATGGCCTGGCGGAGCGCCTTGCCCCGGGCGAAGTTCAGCCGGGCGAGGCGGGAAAGGCCGCTCTTTCCCAAAAGCGAGAGGTGGATGGTCGCGGCGAGCGCCGTCAGGCCCGAGTTCGTGCAGATGTTGGAGGTGGCCTTGTCGCGCCGGATGTGCTGCTCCCGGGTCGACAGCGTGAGCACGAACCCGCGGCGCCCGAGCTTGTCGACCGTTGCGCCGGCGATGCGGCCCGGCATCTGCCGGATGTTGGCCTCCCGGGTCGCGAAGAACCCGGGAGCGGGGCCGCCGAAGTTGAGAGGGTTGCCGAAGCTCTGCAGCGTGCCCGTCGCGATGTCGGCGCCGAGCGCGCCGGGGGCCGCGAGGAGCCCGAAGGAGACGGCCTCCGCGGTCACCGACACGGTGAGGGCGCCCGCTTCCCGCGCCAGCGAGGAGACCTGGGGGAGGGCTTCCACGACGCCGAAGAAGTTCGGATACCCGACGACCACCGCCGCCGTCCTGGAGTCGACGGCCTTGCGAAGCTCGGCGAGGTCGGTCCGGCCGTCCTCGCCGTAGGGCACGACGACGACCTCGTCGCCCGTCGACGCGAGGTAGGAGGAGATCACCTTGCGGTACTCGGGGTGGACCGCGGCAGAGAGCACCACCCGCTTGCGGTCGGTGAGGCGGGTCGCCATGAGCACCGCCTCCGCCGTGGAGGTGGCGCCGTCGTACATGGACGCGTTCGCGACGTCGAGCCCGGTGAGGAGGCAGACGAACGTCTGCCACTCGAAGAGCGCCTGCAGCGTCCCCTGGGAGACCTCGGGCTGGTAAGGGGTGTAGGCGGTGAAGAACTCGCCGCGCAGCAGGAGCTGGTCGACGGCCGGCGGCACGTGGTGCGGGTATGCGCCTGCGCCGATGAACGGCGGGTGCTCGGTCCGATTTCGGGCGGCGAGCGCGCGGAACTCGGCGAGCAGCGATACCTCGTCGGCCGCCTGGGGGACCTCGAGCGGCCGGCGCAGCCGGATCGCCTCGGGAATGGAGCGGAACAGATCGTCGACGGACTTCGCGCCGCAGGCCTCGAGCATGCGCCGCACGTCATCCGGGGTGTGGGGGTGGTAGCGCAATCGGCTACTCCTGCTCTTCCTCGACGAACTTCTGGTAGGCGGCGGCGTCGAGCAGGTCGTCGAGGTCGCCAGCGCCCGCCACCTCGACCACGATCATCCAGCCTTCCTCGTAGGGGTCCTCGTTGATGGTCTCGGGGGCGTCCCCGAGGGGGTCGTTCACCTCGACGACCTTGCCGGACACCGGGGCGAAGAGGTCCGAGACCGCCTTCGTCGACTCGACGACGCCGAAGGCCTCCCCCTTCTTCACCGCGTCGCCCACGTCCGGCAGCTCCACGTAGACGACGTCGCCGAGCTGGTCCTGGGCGAAGTCCGTGATGCCGACGGTGACGCGGTTGCCCTTCACGCGTGCCCACTCGTGATCGCGGGTGTACTTCAGATCCTCGGGGAAGTTCATGACGGTTTCCTCGCGTAGAAGGGGGTCTTCACCACCCGGGCCGCGGCCGGACGCCCGCGGATGTCGATCGCGAAAGTCGAGCCCTCGGCGGCCAGCGCCGGGGGAACGTAGGCGAGACCGATGGAGGTCTTGAGGGAAGGGGACCGCGTGCCGCTCGTCACGGTCCCCACCTTCTGCCCGTCGCGGGTGACGTCGTAGCCGTGGCGTGCGATGCCAGCGTCCGTGAGGACGAACCCCACGAGCTTCCGCGGGAGCCCCCCGGCCTTCTGGCGCAGGATGGCCTCCCGCCCGACGAACTCGGGCTTGTCGGTCTTCACGACCCAGGCGAGCCCCGCCTCGAGGGGCGTCGTGGAGTCGTCCATGTCGCTCCCGTAGAGGCGGTAGGCCATCTCCAGCCGGAGCGTATCCCGGGCCCCGAGGCCGGCCGGCACGAGCCCGTCGCCCCTTCCGGCCTCGAAGAGCGCTCGCCAGAGGTCCGGGGCCCGGTCGGGGCGGCAGAACAGCTCGAAGCCATCCTCTCCGGTGTAGCCGGTGCGCGCCACGGTGCAGTGCACCCCCGCGACGTCGGCGTCCGCGAACCGGAAGGCGGGGACGGCACCCAGTTCCGCGCGGGTGAGGCGTCCCACGATCGCAGCCGCCCGTGGTCCTTGGATCGCAAGCTGCGCCCAATCGTCCGACTCGTTGCGCACGTCGGCGCCACCCGCGTGGTCGCGCAACCACTCGAAGTCCTTCTGGCGGTTCGCGGCGTTCACGCACACGAGCAGCTCCTCGCGGCTCCGGCGGTACACGACGACGTCGTCCACGATTCCGCCGTTGTCCCGGCACAGGCATCCGTACTGGGCCTGGCCGTCGGCGATGCGGACGAGGTCGTTCGTGAACGCGCGGTTGAGCGATTCGAGCGCCTTCGGGCCCCGGAAGACGACCTCGCCCATGTGGGAGACGTCGAAGAGGCCGGCACGCGTACGCACGGCCTCGTGCTCCTCGAGGAGCCCGCCGTACTGAACGGGCATGTCCCATCCGGCGAATTCGACCATGCGTGCGCCGGATGCCACGTGGAGGTCGTAGAGCGGGGTGCGCAGAGGCATCGGGATCACCGGGGAGGGGACGCGCGGGATTGTAACGGGCGGGGTGGGAGGGTCAAGGCGGCCCGGCAGGGCGCGCCGCCTCCTGGCGGGGGCAGGTCACGGGCTGGCAAGGTCCCCGCCCGCGGGCGTCGCAGCAGTGGACGGGCTCACCCCTGTCGTTCACGAAGCGATAAGACCAGCGGCCCTCCCCGACCTCCAGGACGCCGAAGCCCCAGGCCGTGGAGGCGAAGACGAGCCGGGACCCGGGCACGGAGAGGGCCTCGAACCGCTCCTGCGGTCGCCCCCGGGAGGTGTTGCCACTCACGAGGACGTCGTACCCCGCGGGCGCGCGGAGGTGCTCGAGCTGGTGCTCGTGGCCCGCGAGCCATGCCGCGATCTTCCAGCCAGCGGCCTCCTCGATCCGGCGGACGCGCGCGAGGTAGTCGGGGGTGGCGTCGGCCCGGTGCTCGCCAGCGGAGGCGGACGGATGGTGGGCGACGATGAAGCAGAGGCGGTCCTCGCACCCCGCCGCGGCGGCGCGGACGAAGGCCACCTCGTCCTCGAACGAGAAGCCCCCGTAGTCTCGCCGCAACAGGTTCGAGTCGATGGCGATGAGGCGGGCCGGGCCCTCGTCGCGGACCCAGTGACGCCCCGGCATCGACCACTCGGGCGACCGGTGGGCCACCTCCAGGCAGGCCTTCGCGCGTGCGACGACCTCCGCGTCGCCGGAGCTGCAGACGTCCGTGGACCGCACGTCGTGGTTGCCGAGCACGAGCCACACCGGCACCGGCTTGCCGTCGCGCCGGACCTTCTCCATCGGCCCCTCGAACCGGCGCCGAAAGCCGTCGTCCGGCGGAGGCTCGTAGCCCCTCGCGACCGTGTTGCCGTCCGGCTCGAAGGTGCACGCGGCGCCGGACGCTCCGAGGTCGGGCCCGCATTCGTAGAGGTTGTCTCCGACCGAGAGGGCGAGGTCGAAGGGCTCGGCGGCGCTCGCGGCGGCCATGGCCTTCGCCACCGACCCCTGCTGCCAGGTGTCGTCGCCGAAGTCGCCGAAGTGGAGGAGCCGGCGGGCGACGGGGTAGGGCGCGGGCGCGGGCCCGGGCGGCACGGGGTGGACCGCGAACGAGGGGCTCGCGCACCGGGCGCAGCCGGCGGCGAGCATCGCCGCCGCGGCGAGTGCGCTTCTCACCGGCGCCCTCGCCGCGCGAGCTCGAGCGTGTTGACGAGGAGCATCGCGATCGTCATGGGCCCCACGCCGCCGGGGACCGGGGTGATGGCCGCCGCTCGCTTCGCCGCCTCCGCGTACTCCACGTCGCCGCACAGCTTTCCGTCCGGGCGCCGGTTCATCCCGACGTCGATGACGGTGGCCCCCTCCTTCACCCAGGTCCCGCGCACGATCTCGGCCTTGCCGATGGCCGCGACCAGGATGTCCGCGCGACCCACCTCCGCCGCGAGGTCCACCGTTCGGGAGTGGGCCACGGTGACGGTGGCGTGGCGCTCGAGCAGCATCGCCGCCATCGGCTTCCCGACGATGTGAGAGCGCCCGATCACGAGCGCCCTCTTTCCCTTCGGGTCCACCTGGGCCTCGTCGAGCAGCCGCATGACGCCCGCGGGCGTGCACGGTCGAGGGGCGGGGCGGCCGAGCCAGAGGGCGCCGACGTTGACCGGGTGGAAGCCGTCCGCGTCCTTCCCCGGGTCGATGGCGTCGAGCACGAGCCCCTCGTCGAGGTGCTTGGGCAGCGGCAGCTGGACGAGGATCCCGTGGGTCTCGGTCGAGGCGTTCAGCCTGCCGATGAGCTCCATGAGCTCGGCCTGGGTGGACGTCGCGGGGAGGTGGTGCTCGACCGAGCGCATCCCCACCTCTTCGCAGGCCTTCCGCTTGCCGCGCACGTAGATGGCCGACGCCGGGTCGTCGCCGACGCGGACCACCGTGAGCCCGGGGACCTGTCCCTCGCGGGCGAGGCCCTTCACCTGCTCGGCGACCTCGGCGCGGACCCGCGCGGCGATGAGCTTTCCGTCGATGATCATGGGGCCGCGAGTATAGCGCCGCACCGCGACCGCGGGCGCGCTATCATCCGAGGCGAGGAGGCGCTCCATGGACGTCGCGATCTGCCCGAAGTGCAGCACGCCCCTCGACGCCGCAGGGACGTGCGTGACTTGCGCCGCCGAGGCGGAGGGCCTGAAGCTCGTCGGTCGCTCCGGCTACGTCTCGGTCAAGGAGATGATGGAACTCCTCGACGGGGCCGGGCTGTCCCCGGCGATGGACCAGGTGCCACCGCGGCGCCCCGAGGAGAAGGCCCACCCGCTCTGGAACCTGTACGTCCCGGAGGACGAGGTCCGCCGGGCCGCCGAGGTGCTCGAGAAGGACTGGGCGCACCTCCTCGGCGATCCCGTGGCGGTCGCCGCGGCCGCGAGGGGGCTGAAGGGCGTGGACCTCGACGCCGGCGGGGACGTGGAGTGTCCGGCCTGCGGCCACCGATTCGCGCTGTCCGCCGACGCTGCCGATTGCCCGGACTGCGGGCTCTCGCTCGGGGCCCCGTCGGATTCGTCGCCCGACGAGGCCGAGACCTAGGCCGGGGCGCCGCACGCGCATGCCGGAAGAGCTGTCCGACCTCCATGTCCACGTGGGCGGCGCCGTCGCCCCCCACGTCCTCTGGTCCATCGCCCACGACCAGGGCTTCAAGCTCCCGGTCGCGAACTACTGGGAGTTCCGGGAGCTCGTCTCGGCCCGCCCCGGCAAGGTCCACTCGCTCGAGGAATACCTGGCGGTCCTCCACCAGTGGACGGAGAAGATCCAGTCCTCCCCGCAGGCGATGGAGCGCAGCGTCTACGAGATCGTCGGCAAGGAGTACAGGTCGTCGCGGGTGAGCCTGATCGAGCTTCGCTTCAACCCGATGAAGCGCAACCAGGGCGGCGAGCGGGATCTCGACCACATCATCCACGCCTCGCTGCGCGGCATGGACCGGGCGGTCCTCGAGTACGGCGTCCGCTGCGGCCTCATCTTCTGTCTGGCCCGCGAGTTCGACGCCCGGCTCAACGAGATCCTCGTCGAGAAGGCCATCAAGTACCGCCGCCGCGGCGTGGTGGGCATCGACCTCGCCGGGACGGAACGCCACGCGCTGGAGCTCGATCCCGGCGAGGTGCCGCGCTACCGAGAGCTCTTCGCCCACGCTCGCGGAGCCGGACTCCGGGCGACGGTGCACACCGGGGAGACCGCGGGCACCGGGGCCGAGGGGGTGCGCGCGGTCGTGGAGGAGCTCCGGCCGCACCGCATCGGGCACGGGATCCGTGCGGCCCAGGACGAGCGCGTCATGGACCTGCTGCGCGAGCGGGGCGTCACCCTCGAGGTCTGCCCCACGTCGAACCTGGCCACGCGTGCCGTCTCCTCGATGGCGGAACTGCGCGAGATCCTCCAGAAGCTGTGGAGGCGCGGTGTGCGCTTCACGATCAACACGGATGGCCCATACCTTCTCGACACCAGCATGGCCCGCGAGGTGGAACTCTTGCGGCGCGAGGGGATCCTCGCCGACGAGCAGATCGAGCAATGCTTCCGCTGGGCGCGCGAGTCGACCTTCGTCGAGGGCGCCCCCGAGCCCGGCGCGCCTCCGCAGTGAATAAGCGAGCGAGCCGTCCCGTCTCCTTGGCGAACGAGGCTCGCGGCACCCCGCCGCGGCCACTCGAAAAGGAGAGTCCAGATGAAGCTCGCAATCCGCATCGCCACCGGTCTCGCCGTCGCGGGGCTCAGCCTTCCGGCGCTCGCCGCCTCGCCGGCCGTCCAGCCCAAGGCGACTCCCGCCACCACGGCGACGGCGCACGCGAAGCCCGTGCATCACCGCGGCCACTCCCAGAGCGTCGCGCAGAGCGACGGCAAGAAGGTGGAGGAGAAGAAGCCCGCGGCGAAGCCGGCCGAGAAGGGCGCGCAGAAGCCCGCGGCGAAGGCCCCGGCCCCGACGGAGAAGGCCCCCGCCGCCCCCGCGGCGCCGGCCAAGTGACCGCCAGCGGACGTCGTGCGCGGCGAGAGCCCGGCTGCCCTCGCCGCGTCTTCGTCGCCGGCGGGTGGACGCCGGGGATCAGGCGCGAACGAGGAGTGCCGTCACCGCGCCGGGGGCGTGGCGCTCGCCCGCGAGGAGCGGGCCGAGTTCGGCCGCCCGGTTCCGCGCCAAGGTCGCGAGGAGGAGCCCGGCGCGCCCCTCCTTCGCGAGCCTGGGGTCGTCGGGTGCGGACACGGCTCGAGCGGCGGCGAGGAGTTCCCCCTCGGCGATCGGCTCGGGCGCAAATCGCCGTCCCAGCCGCTCGTTGGCGAGAGAGGTCAGGTAGGCCGCGGCGAGCGTGGCCCCGGGCCAGCGCGGGGAGGGCGCGAGCGACAGGCGCCCGGCGAGGCCGGCGAGCCCGTCGCCATCCTCGAGGGCGGCGGCAGCGGCCCGCGCCTCGGCGCCCGATCGGAACGGCCGCGCCCCCTGCGTCGACGCAGAGGGGGCACCCCATTCGGCGAGGGGGAGGGCGATGCCCGGGTGGTAGCGCGGTCGCCGGAGGCGCAGGGCCGCGAGCGCTTCTCCGAGCGGGGGGTCGAGGGCGAGCCCGAGCCCTTCGAGCCGGCGTGCGAGGCGCTCCGCCTGCCAGTGCAACTCGAGGAGCCGGCCGAAGCCTGCCTGGAAGACCCGCTTCAGGGGCGTCGCCGCGAGCACGGCGCTCGCGGCCGCCGCGTCGGGCGGTGCCGTCGCCTCGAGCCCCATCTCCAGGAGGGAGCGCGCCGCGGCGAGCGCGCCCCTCACCTCCTCGGGGTCCGCGGGATCGACGCGCTCGGCCACGAGGACCGCGTTCGCCGCTTGCACGACCTCCGCTTCGAAGCGCGCCCGGGCGGCCCCGTCGAGGAGTTGCGCGGCCCGGTCGAGGAGCGACGCACCGTCGCGGGCCGCGAGCCAGATCCCCGGGGGTCGATCCGGCAGCCCCGCCGGGCGATCGGTGCTCTTCCCCGCGGGCCGTGCGTACCAGGAGAGCGCCTCGTCGAGCGGGGGGAATCCCAGGTCGGCGAGGCGTCCCGTCCTCCATCGAAGAGCCGCCTCGGAGAGGTCGCTCTCGAGGTCGTGGCGGACCGCGGTCAGCAGCCGGGCGGCGCGGTACGGATCCTCGGCGTACATGTCGTCGACGAGGCGCCGCGCGAGCAGCCCGTCTGCCCCTTCGGGCAGGAACTCGACGAGGAAGCGCCCCTCCGGCGTCCGGGCGAACCGGTCGCCCTCGGGCTCGGCGTCGGGCTCCTCCTCGAGGTCGTGGACGCGCACCGCCGCCCGGAGCAGGAGCCCGAGCACTTCGGGATCGAGCTCCCGGAGCTTCGCGCGGTAGCCGGCCTCTTCGTCCTCCCCGGACAGCGACGGCGGCCTCGCGGCCCGCAGCCACGGGAAGGCCCGGGCCGGAACGAGCTCGTCGCCGAGCCAGCCGGCGAGGTCGAGGAAGGTGCGAAACTGCTCGGGGGTCGCGAGGCGGACGACCTCGTGAGCGTCCTCGAGCCCCACGTCGACGATGGCGTGGAAGAGCTCGTCGGCCGGTAGCTCGGGGATGAGCCCCGGCCGATCGAGCAGGAGGTCGAGCCGGGCGCGGCCGTGGCTCTCCGCGAGCGCATGGCGCACCGCCGGCGTGAGCGCCGTCGACGGCGTCTCGCGCTCCGGCTCTCTCTCGGTCACGGGCGATCCTCGGGCGGGGACCCGCCGCGAGGGCGCGGGCCGCTAGGCCTGCGCCTGCGCCCGCTTGCCGTGAGGCGCGGCCTTCAGGACGCGGCCCGCCTTGAGACAGCGGGTGCAGACGCGGATGTGGCGGACCGTGCCTTCGACGTCCGCGCGGACCGATCGCAGGTTCGGGAGCGAACGGGTCTTCGTCTTGTTGTTGGCGTGGGAGACGTTGTTGCCGACGAGCGGCCCCTTCCCACAGATTTCGCAGCGACGTGCCATGAGTGGATTCCCTAAAAAAGAACCGGGTTTATCGCGCGGAAGCGGCCCGGCGTCAAGCTACTTTGGCTTGGGCTTCTTGCCAAGGTAGGTCTCGACCCGGTTGGCGGCCTGGAGCGCGGCGTGGAACTCGCCCTCGAAACCCAGGCCGGGGAGCACCTCGCGCCCCGCGAAGAACAGGTTCGGGAGGGCCGAACGGGTGGGCAACCCCGTCACGCCAAGGACTTGCCCGCGCCGGATCTCGTAGAGCGGGTGCGGCAGGAGCCTCGTGCCCCGGCGCTCCGCGGAGGACGCCAGGAGCGGCACCGACTCGTGCAGCACCTGGCGATCGAAGAAGGGGAGGAACTCGGCGACGGCCGAGCGGATCCGAGATACCTGCTCCGCGATGCGATCGGAGTCCCGCTCCTGGGTGCGCACCGGGACGAAAGCGGCGGCGGCGAGCACGCACTGGTCCGCGGCGGGCTCGCCCGCGCTCTTCTTGCCGGAGCGGAGCGCCGGCAGAACCTGGAGGAGCACCGGGTCGCCGAATTGCGTGCCGCACGCGAGCGCGGCGGGACCGAGGGGCGCGGGCAGGGCCCCCGTCCGGACCACCCAGTTCACGGCGAGCAGCCGCTTCACGGGTCGCACCAGGTCGAGCTGCGCGGCGAGCTTCTCGCCCCCTCCGGGGACGATGCGGCGGAGCGCCTGTGCGTCCGTGGCACAGATGAAAGCGCGGGCGGCGTAGACGTCGTCCGAGTCGGCGAGGCGCACCGCCGCGACCCGGCCGCGCTCCACGTCGAGGCTCTCGGCGGCGACGGGGGAGTCCTCCGTCCCGAGCAGGTCGCCGCGCGACTCGGCGATGCGCCGGCGGAGGATCTCGCGGAGGCCGACGTCGCCCCAGGGCGTCCGGTGGGTCCCGCGCAGGACCGCTCCCAGGACGCGCGCGAGCCCGAGGCGCGGCGGGGAGCCGTGCACGTGGGCGAGGAACGGGTAGGCGCCGCGGAGCGCGGCGCCGAGGGGGTGCTCGCCGAGGTCGGACAGAGGGACGGGCCCGCCGTCCGCGCCGTCCGGGGAGTGGCGGCGCGCGCGCGACAGCCGGATCCTCTCCGCCAGGCCCCGGGGAGGCAGGGGCGGCAGGGCCGCCAGGAACGGGCGCTCGGCGTCGAAGAGACGCATGGCCTCCGCGAGCGACTTCGAGACCCGATCCGCATCGACGCCGAACTCTCGCTTGAGCTCGGCGAGGCGCGGCTCGTCGGCCCGCCAGAGGTCGAGGCGGTGGCGGGGGAGCAGCACCTGCAGGTCGGGCGCGCAGGGCTCGAGGACCCGGCCGACGTCGCTCAGGAGGGACAACTCCTCGAGCACCGCCTCCGCGGCGGGCAGAAGCCGCGGGGAGGGGAGCAGCGCCGGGGCGTAGGGGAGGCGGTAGCCGCCGTCGTCGTAGGCCCATCCGAGGCCGTCGTGGTCCACGTGCAGCACGCGGAAGCCGCGGCGGGCGAGCAGCGCGCCCGCCGCGATGCCGCCGAGCTGGGAGCCGACGACGCACACGTCGTAGCTGCGCAGCGTCGAGGGCGGCCGGAGCGTCTGTGCCACGTCAGCGGTCCCGAGCCGGATTGCAAACGTCGGAGAGCGTCGGCGCGGCGGCGTCGCGTACGGTCACCCGGCGCCCCTCGACCGCGAGGCGCCCCTCCGCGAACCACTGGACCGCCTCGGGGTAGATGCGGTGCTCCTCGGCGAGGATGCGGGCGGACAAAGACCCCTCGGTGTCGCCCGGCAGCACCGGGACCACGGCCTGCACGATGATCGGCCCGGTGTCCGTGCCCGCGTCCACGAAGTGCACGGTGCAGCCCGAGAAGCGGGCGCCGTGCACGAGCGCCTGGCGCTGGGCGTGCAGGCCAGGGAAGCTGGGGAGGAGCGCCGGATGGATGTTCATGACGGCGGGGCAGCCGTTCCGCGCCGGCGTGGGCCCGAAGGCGGCGAGGAAGGTCGGGGTCACGATCCGCATGTAGCCGGCAAGGCACACGAGGTCGACCCGGTGGCGCCGGAGCACCGACACGAGCAGGTCGTCGTAGGCGGCCCGGTCCGCGACCCCCCGCGAGGGGACCACCTCCGCGGGAACGCCGGCGGCTCGCCCGCGCTCGAGCGCGCGGGCGTCCGGGACGTTCGAGGCCACGACCGCGACCTGGCCGTCGATCCCTCCGGCCGCGCAGGCGTCGAGGATCGCCTGGAGGTTCGAGCCCGAGCCCGAGGCGAGCACTCCGATCCGGATCACGGCACGACCTCGCAGGTCGCCTCGCCCGAGCCGGGTCGGACCTCGCCCACGACCCAGCTCTCGAGGCCGCGAGCTCGCAGCAGCTCCCGCGCGGCGTCCGCCGCGGCGGGCGGGACGACGAGGACGAGGCCGAGCCCCATGTTGAAGGTCCGGTACATCTCCGCCCTCGGGACCGCCCCCTCCCGCTCGAGCAGGGCGAAGATCCGGGGGACGGGCCAGCTGCCCTCCTTCACCGCGGCGCGCGTCTCGTCGGGCAGGTTGCGGGGAACGTTGCCCGGGAGGCCGCCCCCCGTGATGTGGGCGATGGCCTTCACGGGAACGCGCTCGACGAGCGCGAGAAGGTCCTTCGCGTAGATCCGCGTGGGGGCGAGCAGTGCGTCCGCGATCGACGCGCCGCCGAGCTCGGCGGGCCGGTCGGAGAGGGCGAAGCGCGGCAACAGGATCTTGCGCGCGAGCGAGTAGCCGTTCGAATGCAGCCCGCTCGAGGCAACTCCGACGAGGAGGTCCCCCGGGACGACCGACCGGCCGTCGACGATGCGGGAGCGCTCCACCGCGCCGACCGCGAAGCCGGCGAGGTCGTACTCCCCCTCGGCGTAGAACCCCGGCAGCTCGGCGGTCTCGCCCCCGATGAGCGCGCACCCGGCCTGCCGGCACCCCTCCGCGATCCCCTTGACGACCTCGGCGGCGAGCTCGGCCTTGAGCTTTCCCGTCGCGAAGTAGTCGAGGAAGAAGAGCGGCTCGGCGCCCACGACCGCGATGTCGTTCACGCACATCGCCACGAGGTCGATGCCGACGCTGTCGTGGCGGCCCGTGAGGAACGCCACCTTGAGCTTCGTGCCCACCCCGTCGGTCCCCGACACGAGGACCGGTTCCCGGTACCGCCCCGGCGGAAGCGCGAAGAGCCCCCCGAACCCCCCGATCCCGGCCAGGACCTCCGGGCGCATCGTCGGACGGGCGTGCGGCTTTATGAGCTCGACGAGCCGATCGCCCTCGTCGATATCGACGCCGGCGTCGCGGTAGGTCGTGGCCAGGCCCCCCCTTACCGCGTGCGACCGGGCGCCGCAAGGCGCCGCGCCATGGCGCACCCCGCGTTGACATCGCGGAGGGGCGTCGGCTAAGGACCCCTGGTGGGCACGGACGACCTGTTCCGCCGCTTTGGGAGGGAGTTCCCGCGCGGGACGGTCCTGTTTCGCGAGGGGGAGCCGGGCGGCGAGATGTACGTGGTCCACCAGGGCAAGGTGGCCATCTCCAAGCGCGCCGGGGGAGCGGAGAAGGTGCTCACGACGCTCGGCCAGGGGCAGTTCCTCGGCGAGATGTCGATCCTGAACCACGCGCCGCGCTCGGCGACCGCGACCTGCGTCGAGGACTCCAAGCTCCTGGTCGTCGATGCGCGGACCTTCGAGGCGATGATCCGCGGCAACACCGAGGTGGCGCTGCGGATGATCCGGACCCTCGCGGCCCGCCTCGCCGAAGCCGATCGGCAGATCGAGAACCTGCTGTTGCGCGACGCCCGTTCGCGCATCGTCCACTTCCTCGCAGCCACGGCGGAGCGGGACGCGGAGGGGGGCGGTGCGCGCCTCGAGCTTTCCGAGGGGGATCTCGCAGTCCGCCTGGGCATCGAGGCCGCGACCGTGCGGGGGGTGCTGGAGTCGCTCGAGAAGGCCCGCCTGGTCGAGCTGCGCGACGGCGCGCTCGTCGTGCCCGAGCCCGGGAGGCTCCGCCACTTCCTCGACTTTCTCGAGCTGCAGTCCGGCGCAGAGGGGGAGACGTGAGGATCACGGTCCTCGGGGCCTCGGGCGGGGAGCTCCGGGGGCGCAGCACGACCTGCTTCCTCGTGGACGGAGGGCTGGCCGTCGACGCGGGCTCGCTCACGTCCAGCCTCTCCCTGCGGGAGCTCGGGCGGATCGACCACGTGCTCCTCACGCACGCCCACCTCGATCACGCGAAGGACGTGGCCCTCCTCGCCGACCTCATGGCCGGCCGGAGGCGTCGCCCGTTCCTCGTCCACGCCTCCCCCGAGGCCGTCCGAACCCTGCGCCGCCACCTCTTCAACGGGAAGCTCTGGCCCGACTTCACCCGCATCCCGAGCCCGTCCCGACCGGTCGTGCGGTTGCGCGCGTTCCGGCTCGGGAAGGCGTTCCGGGTCGGGCGCTACGGCGTCACCCCGGTCAAGGTGAGCCACGTCGTGGAGTCGACGGGGTTCGTGGTGTCCCGGGGCGGCGCGGCCTTCGCCGTCTCCGGCGACACGGGGCCGACGCTCTCCTTCTGGCGGGCGCTCGCGAGGGGCCCGCGCCTCGGGGCGCTCTTCGTCGAGACGAGCTTCCCGAGCGCGATGCAGGCGGTGGCGGACCTGTCGGGGCACCTCACCCCGCGGACGCTCGCCCGCGAACTGTCCAAGGTGGAAAGGGACGGGGTTCCCGTGTATCTCTACCACCTCAAGCCGGCCTGGGAGGCGGAGCTGCGGAGGGAGATCGCTTCCCTGCGCCTGCGCGGCGTGAGGATTGTCTCCAAGGGCGAGACGGTCGTCGTCTGACCCCATCGCCGGTCGAAGGTGGCCATGGCCTGGTTCTCGAAGCGACAGACCCTGAAGGCCCAGCCGGGGCAGGAGAAGCCCACGGGGCCCGTTCCGGCCAAGAAGGGCGAGGGGCTCTGGACGAAGTGCGACGGCTGCGGCGAGGTGATCTACACCCAGGAGTGGCAGGGGAACTGGAACGTCTGCCCGGCCTGCGGACACCACGACGCCCTTCCGGCGCGCCGGCGGCTCGAGATGATCCTCGACCCGGGCACCTTCGAGGAACTCGACGCCGAGCTGGTCCCCGAGGACCCCCTCGGCTTCGTCGACTCCAAGAAGTACCGGGACCGGCTGAGGAGCACCTACAAGGCGACGGGGATGCGCGACGCCTTCATCTCCGGGTTCGGGAGCGTCGAGGGGCGGCCGGTCTCCATCGGAACCTTCGCCTTCGAGTTCATGGGCGGGTCCATGGGCTCCGTCGTCGGCGAGAAGGTCACTCGGGTCATCGACAGGGCCTACGAGCGTCGGACGCCGTGCATCGTCTTCAGCTCGACGGGTGGCGCACGGATGCAGGAGGGCATCTTCTCCCTCATGCAGATGGCGAAGACCTCCGCGGCGCTGAACCGCTTCCGGCAGGTCCGCAAGCCCTACATCTCCGTGATGCTGCACCCCACGACGGGCGGCGTCGCGGCCAGCTTCGCCTGGCTGGGGGACGTCATCATCGCGGAGCCCAAGGCCCTCATCGGGTTCGCCGGCCCGCGGGTCATCGAGCAGACGATTCGCGAGAAGCTTCCGCCCGGCTTCCAGCGCAGCGAGTTCCTCGTCGACCACGGGATGATCGACGCCATCGTGCCGCGCCCGGTCATGCGGGAGCGTCTCTCTCAGATCCTTTCGTTGCTCGGCTGAGGCGCGGCCCCGGGGCCGGCCGCCGCGGCGCAGGAAGATGCAGCCCAAGGCCTACCTCGACTCCCTGCAGCCACTCGCCATGCGCTTCGGGCTCGAGCGCATGGAACGCGCTCTCGCGGGCCTGGGCCGGCCGGACCGAACCTTCCCCATCCTCCACGTGGCGGGGACGAACGGAAAGGGGTCGACATGCGCCATGGCCGCGGCCGCGCTCAAGGCGGCCGGGCACCGCGTGGGGCTCTACACCTCGCCCCACCTCGTCCGCTTCCACGAGCGGATCCAGGTCGACGGTCAACCCATCCCGGACGAGGTCCTCGCCGCGAGGATCGAGGAGGTCCGGCGCGCGTGCCCGTGGCACGACACGGGCGACCCGGCCGAGCGCCTCACCTACTTCGAGTTCGCGACGCTGCTCGGCCTGCTCCATTTCGCGCGAGAGGGCGTGGGCGTCGCCGTCGTCGAGGTGGGGCTGGGGGGGCGCTTCGATGCCACCAACGCCGTGGTTCCGCGAGTGGCAGCCGTGAGCCGGATCGGGCTCGACCACGTGCAGCTGCTCGGGAACACGCTCGACGCCATCGCACGCGAGAAGGCGGGCATCTTCAAGCGCGGGGTGCCGGCGGTGGTGGCCGCGGCGCAGGCCCCGGAGGCGCTCGCGGCGCTGCGCGACGAGGCCCGGAGGCGCTTGGCGCCCTTTCACGTCGCCGACGAGGGATGGCCCGGGGCGTTGGGGCTGCGGGGGCCCCACCAGCGCGGGAACGCCGCGCTCGCCGCGGCGGCGCTTCGGCTCCTCGACGCGTCGGGGGTCCGCGTGGGGGAAGAATGCGTTCGCCAGGGCCTCGCCGAGGCGCGGTGGCCCGGCCGGCTCGAGGAGGTGGCCGGGGTGGTGCTCGACGGGGCCCACAACCCCGACGGCGCGGCGGCACTCGCCGCCGCCCTTCCGGTCCTGTACCCCGGCCAACCCGTGGAACTCGTCTTCGGCGTGCTCGCCGACAAGGATCACGAGGGCATGCTCCGCGCCCTCGGGCCGGCCGTGCGCCGGATTCACCTCGTGGCGCCGGACTCGCCGAGGGCGCGGCCGCCGTCCGGGTACCGGGACCTGGCCGCGCGGCACTGCGACGCGGTCGACGTCCACGACGCCTGCCTGGCGGCCATCGCCTGTGCGAAGGACGCCGCGGCCGACGGGGCGGCCGTCTGCGTCGCCGGGTCTCTGTACCTCGTCGGGGAGGCGCGGCGGCTTCTCGCCGGCGATCCCGGGAGGTAGGACTCTAAGCGACACCCGCGCACCTGCGTGCCGTTTCTTGGCCGCCGGAGAGCGCGTGCTAATCTCGCCAAAGGAATGACCAAACTCGAGCGCATCCCGCGACTCGCAGGCCTCCTCGCCGCCGCGCTTGTCGCGGCCGGCGCCCGGGCGCAGCCGGCGGGGAATGTCGTCACCGGTGTCGACGTCCGGGAAGAGGCGGGCGTGGTCGTGGTCTCGGTCCAGGGGTCACAGCCCCCGAGCTTCACGACGTTCTGGATGATGGACCCGCCGCGTTTCGTCATCGACATCTCCGACAGCTCCTTCCGGAGCGTCGCGGCCGAGATGCCTGGCGCAGGCGTCGTGCAAGCCGTGAAGTGCGCCGCCTTCGGCAGCGGCCCGAACGCCGTGGCCCGCGTCACCGTCGTGTTCTCCCGGGACGTGGAGCCCCCCGATGTGCAGGTGAAGGGGGCCATGCTGCTCGTACGCGTGGCACAGCCCGTGCCCGCCGGCGCGACCGTGGCGAAGGCCGAGCCAGCCCCCGCCCCGCCCGCCCCGACGGCCGCGACACCGGCCGCCACGCCGGCCGCGACGCCCACGTCGGAGGACGTCCAGGCGGCCCGGGCACGAGCGGCTGCCGAGGCTCGCGCGAAGGCGGACGCCGATCGCGCCGCCGCGGAAGCGGCGGCACAGGCCCGTGCCCGGGCCGAGGCGGCGAAGGCCGCGGCGGTGGCAGAGGCCGAGGCCCAGGCGAAGGCCGATGCAGACGCCCGCGCCCGGGCCGAGGCGGAGAAGGCCGCGGCGGTGGCGGAGGCCGAGGCCAAGGCGAAGGCCGACGCGGCTGCACGCGCCGAGGCGGAGGCCCGGGTGAAGGCGGAGGCCGAGGCCCGCGCCCGCGCCGAGGCGGAGAGGGCCGCCCAGGCGGAGGCGCAGGCCCGGGCGAAGGCGGACGCCGCCGCACGCGCGGAGGCGGAGGCCCAGGCGAAGGCGGAGGCCGAGGCCCGCGCCGCGGCGGAGAAGGCCGCCCAGGCGGACGCGCAAGCCCGGGCGAGGGCGGAGGCGGAGGCCCGTGCCCGCGCCGAGGCCGAGGGACGTGCGAAAGTGGAAGCGCGTACGCGCGCCGAGGCGCAAGCGCAGGCCCGCGAGGCCGCGGTCGGCGAACCTGCGGAAGCTGCGCGGCCCGCGAAGCCGGCGCGCGTGGCGGTCGCGCCCCCGGCTCGGGCGAACGAAGAGTCAGGTCGCCCCATCCTCGTCGAGTCGATCGGCTTCCGGCAGGTCGGGGACGTCTCCCAGGTATTCGTCCGCACCAAGGGCGCGCCGCGATTCCGGGTCTCCGAGGAGGGAGACGTGGTCCGCGTGGAGATGCCGAACACGCGCGCGGTCACCCGGAACGACCTGAGCTTCCTCGATACGTCGTTCTTCCCGAGCGCGGTGACGCTCGTCACGCCCCGCCGCGTCGGGCGCAATTACGTCGTGGAGATCAAGCTGCGCCAGAAGGTGGCCTGGCAGCAGCGCGTCGAGGGCGACACGCTCTCGCTCGACTTCGAGCGCCCGGCGCGGCTCGCGCCGGAGCCGCAGGCCCCTCCCGCGGCGCGCTAGCTCGCGCCGGGAGAGGCGAGCGCGGCGCCGCAGGGGCCACGCCCCGGGGCGAACGTGCTACACCATGGCGCGAGCGATGGGCGCCACAGCGGCCGAGACCCGGTGGCTTGTGCGGACCTGCCGCGCGGCGGCCGTCGGTGCGGTCCTCGCCCTCGCGGCCGCCACGATCCCGCGACCGGCGTGGGCGGCGAGCACGTCCGTGCCGGGCCCGACGGGCCCGGTCGACGTCGAGGCCGGGACCGTATCCTATGACGCAACCTCGGAGCGCTTCCTCTTCGAGGACGGCGTGCGGCTCCGTCGGGGGACGGTCCTCCTGAGGGCCCGGACGGCGAGCTACGACCCGAAGACCGGCGAGGTGCAGGCAACGGGCGACGTCCTGCTCACCGCCCCGGGCAGGGTGGTCGCCGCGGACGGCATCCGAGCGGTGATGGACGGGCCGTGGGAGGCGCGAGAGGTTTCGGCATTCTACAAATCGAAGCCGCTCGATCTGGACAAGGCGGGGAGTGCAGCGGAGGCCAAGCGCGAGGGACGGAACCGATTCTCGCTGTGGGCCGAGTTCGCGGCGGGCACGGTGCCCGTCGGCGGGCAGCCGGCTCCGTTCACGGCGGAGAAGGTGCGCCTCACGCTCTGCGACTGTGGCGAGGGCGCGCCATCGTGGGAGATCCGGGCCGGCAAGGCCGAGGTCACGCCCGGCAAGAGCGTGGTCCTCTCGTGGCCCGTCATCTACGTGACCCCGCGCTTCCTCTTCATCGATTCGCCGGTGCCGGTTCTCGCGCTGCCCTGGCTCTACGTGCCGCTCTCGAGCCGGCAGACGGGGTTCCTGTTCCCATACTTCAACGTGGGGTCGCGGACCGGCTTCGAGCTCGGCGAGCCCTTCTTCCTCACGCTCGGCCAGAGCTGGGACGCGACCATCTCGGCTGCGTACGCCTTCGGCCCGGGCTCGTCCCAGGTTCAGGGGGCGACGTCGAGCGTCCCGCCCCAGGATCCTGGCATCCGGGGCCCCGAGGCGGCCTTGGAGCTCCGCTGGGCGCCCGCCGCGGGGGTCTCCGGGGATCTGAAATTCTACTATATGTACGACGCGCTTCCCTACGAGTGGAAGCCGGCCTCGGGGAACCGGATCGCGCTCACCCTGCACAACGCGGCCCAGCTCGGCAACGCCAACTTCGTGAACGCCGAGGCGGCGCTCGTCGGCGACGCCGCGTATCCGCAGGACTTCGTGACCGACCTCCTGCTGCGCAACGCGCCCTACATGCGCTCCGACGTGGCGGTCGGGCACGCCTTCCCCGACGCGGTCGTCGAGGCCGACCTCTCCTATCACCTCGAGATCGGGACGCTCGGGCAGCCGGGCGTCCCGCTCGTTCCCTTCGGCGTCTTCGGCGGCGCCGTGCCGTCCTTCCACCGGCTCCCGGCCGTGTCCGCGACCCTGCTCCCGGTCCGGATCGCGGGCCCCGTCGAGCTCTCCGGGGAGGTGGGCCTCGCCCGGTTCGCCCCCATCTCGGGGATCACGGACCAGAGCGTGTACGGAATCGGCCCCGGCGAGAAGCTCTGGCCGTACAAGGACGGCCCGACGGTTCCCTATCCACCCCCTCCCGGCGACGCATGGACCCCGGGCGAGCGCCTGGCGGCGAGCCGGGCGATCGCCCGCGCGGAGCTGCGGGCGCCCTTCGCCATCGGATCGTTCCTGGAGGTCGAGCCGTGGGTGGCGGGGACCGCGGCAGGCTACCTCTTCGACTCGGGCGCGCAGCCCGCGCTCCTCGACGCCTGGGCGACCGGCGGAGCGGTCATCTCCACCCGGCTCGAACGCGTGTACGGATCGGGGGAGGCGGCGCTGCGGCACGTCATCGAGCCGCGGGTGGAGTGGCGGGGTGGCTCGGCCGTGGCCGGTCCCGGGTTGCCGGCCTACTCGTACGACGAGTTCGACGCGGCTCCGGTGCTCCCCGGGGCGCCGACCGTGAGCCCAGCAAGCCTCGGGATCGCCGGATCCGTGAACGGCGGCCCGCTGCCGATCCGGACTCTCGCGTCGACGATCCCCGGTGGCTACAGCCAGCTGCGGCTCGCCCTCCGGAACCGGGTCGCCGGACCGGGGACGGGGACGCCGTCCGCGACCCGGCTCGACATCGACCTCGGGCAGGACTTCGACCTCGCGGCAGGCCGCGTGGGGGAGACCTGGTTCTTCGGTGGCGTCGGGTGGGGACCGGTGACCGGAAGCGTGCTCGCGAGGTTCTACGCGTTCGGGGCGACGCCGCCGCCAGGCTCCTGGGCACCGACGAACCCGAGCTGGCTCGACCACTTCACGGACGCCCGGCTGGACCTCGCTGCCGTCGACGCGCGGGGCGACAAGATCGGCGTCGGATTCCTCGCACTGGGGTCGTCCGCTTCAGCGATCGCCAAGGCGGGCCTCGACCCCATGTTCGATCCGCGCCCCATCCCGTTCCAGGCCTTCGCGCAGGCGACCGGCACGATCAAGGTCCACCTCCTCGGCGGGCTCGACGCGCAGTGGGACACCCTCATCTCGGTCCGTTCCCTCGTGACGTTCCCGGCAGGGGTCTCGAACCCCTACGCGAACCCCTCGACGCCGCCGGCGGCGTCGCCCCCCGGGTTCCTGCAGAACACGGTCTCGGTCAGCTGGACCTCGCCGTGCGAGTGCTGGCGCGCGCTGGTGCGTGTCCAGGTCGCCCAGAACGGCTACTACAACGTCGGCGGAGCGCTCGACCTCTCCCAGATCACCGGGTTCCGCATCTCTCCCTAGCGAGGGCGCGCCCGCTCCGCGTGTTCCGTTGACTCCCGGGGGACCCGCGGATAGGTTCCCCGTTGATTCTGGAGTCAACTTGGCTCACCCCAAGCGAGACGGCCCCGGCCGGGGGCGGCGGCCCCCTCCCCAGGGGGAGCCCGAGAAGCGCCGCGCCATCCTGCACGCCGCTCTCCGCGTATTCGCCGACAAGGGCTACCACGGGTGCCGCATCGCCGACGTCGCCCGCCAGGCGGGCGTCGCCTACGGCCTCGTCTACCACTACTTCCGCAACAAGGACGAGCTGCTCGAGAGCGTGCTCGCCGAGCAGTGGGCGATCCTCATCGGGGCCATCCGTGCGATCGCCGACGGCCCCGGGTCGGCCGCCGACCAGGTCGCCGCGGTCATCCGGTACACGATGGACGTATTCCGCACGGCGCCGGCCGCGGTCCGCGTGCTCATCCTGGAGGTCCCCCGGACGCCCGGGGTGATCCGCGCCGGGACCGACCGGGAGACCTTCGAGACCGCGATGGGTCTCGTCGCCGAGATGGTCCGCCGGGGGCAGGCAGCGGGAGAGCTCCGTCGGGACGTGGATCCGCGCGTGTGCGCCGCGAGCGTCCTCGGGGTCCTCGACATGAACCTCACCGGCATGGTCACCGGCACCCTGTCCGCGCCGACCCCGTCGGAGGCGGAGCTCGAGCGGATGAAGCGCGAGGTCGTCGCCGTGGCCCTCCAGGGGATCCTCGCGCAGCCCGGCCGCACGGACGCGCGCGCCGCCGCGGTTGATTGACGACGCCGGGCGCTCCCTGATACTCCCGCCATCCGATCGCCGCTTTCGAGGAGGAGCCATGGCGCATCGCGTGCTCGTGGCCGACGAGCTGTCGCGGGATGGCGTCGAGATCCTGCGCGGCGCCGGCCTGCAGGTCGACGTCAAGGTCGGGATGAAGCCGGACGAGCTCGAGAGGGCCGTCGCGGACTACGACGCGCTCGCCGTCCGCAGCGCCACCAAGGTGACCGCCCGGGTGCTCGAGAAGGCCGCGCGGCTCAAGGTCGTCGGGCGCGCCGGGGTGGGCGTCGACAACGTGGACCTCGAGGCCGCGACGCGCCGCGGCGTGGTCGTCATGAACACGCCCGGCGGCTCCTCCGTGACCGTCGCCGAGCTCACGGTCGCGATGATGCTCGCGCTCTCGCGCCACATCGCGCAGGCCACCGCGAGCGTCCGGGCGGGGCGGTGGGAGAAGAAGAAGTTCCAGGGGCGGGAGCTCGCCGGCAAGACGCTCGGCGTCGTGGGCATCGGCAACATCGGGTCCGTCGTCGTGGACCGGGCGCGCGCGATGAAGATGCGCGTCGTCGCCTTCGACCCGTTCATCTCGCCGGAGAGCGCCGAGAAGCTCGGGGTCGAGCTCGTTCCGCTCGAGGAGCTGTGGAGCCGGGCCGACGTCGTCTCGCTCCACGTTCCGCTCACCGACAACACGAGGAACCTCGTGAACGCGGCCACGCTCGCGAAGATGCGCAAGGGCGCGCTCCTCGTGAACTGCGCCCGGGGCGGGCTCGTGGACGAGGCGGCGCTCGCGCAGGCACTCGCGTCGGGCCACCTGGGCGGTGCCGCCCTCGACGTCTTCGAGAAGGAGCCGCCCTCGCCCGACAACCCCCTGTTCAAGCTCGACACCTTCATCTGCACGCCCCACCTCGGCGCCTCGACCGAGGAGGCCCAGGCGGCGGTGGCCGTGGCCATCTGCGAGCAGCTCGTCGCCTACCTCGTCCACGGCGTGGTCCACAACGCGGTGAACGTCCCCGCCATGTCGCGCGAGGCGCTCACCCGCTTCGGACCGTACCTCGACCTCGCCGGCAAGCTCGGCTCCCTCGCCGCACAGATCGCGCCGCGCGGAGCCCGCGAGGTGAAGGTGGAGTTCGCCGGCGAGCTCGCCGAGGCACCGCAGCGCCCCATCACCGCGGCGGTCCTCCGGGGGCTGCTCTCCCATTTCGAGGCGTCTCCGGTGAACGAGGTGAATGCCCCCGCCATGGCCAAGGATCGAGGCATCGCCGTGAGGGAGGAGCGCACCGCCGGCGCGCAGGACTACGTGAGCCTGCTCACCGTCTCGGTGCGGGGGGAGGGAACGGAGGCGGTCGTGGCCGGGACCGTCTTCGGGCGAAGCGACGCCCGGATCGTCCGGGTGAACCAGTTCCGGCTCGAGGCCGTGCCCCAGGGGCAGATCATCCTCTGCGAGAACGACGACTCGCCCGGCGTCGTCGGCAACATCGGCGCGACGCTCGGGGACGCCGCCGTGAACATCGCCCGCATCTCGCTCTCGCGCGACGAGAAGCGGACGGCCGCCGTCTCGCTCCTGAACGTGGACTCCGCTCCGACGGCGGAGGTACTCGACCGGTTGCGGAAGCTCCCGCACGTCCGGCAGGTCCGCCACATCGTCCTCTAGGACACCCTCGAATGCTCGACCTCTCGCTTCCGCTCGGCCTGCGCGACCTGACCCCCGATCACTCGGCCCACCTCGCGGAGCTCTCGGGCCGCCTCCAGGAGGTGTTCGGGGCATTCGGCTACCGGCGGGTGCTCCTGCCGACCCTCGAGCGGCTCGAGGTCGTCGAGCGCGGCCTGTCCGAGGCCGCGCTCGCAGGCGTCCTCAAGTTCGTCGAGCCCGGGTCGGGCGAGGTGGTCGCCATCCGCCCCGACATCACGCCCCAGATCGCGAGGCTGTACGCGGCGCGCCCCGACGCCCTTCCCGACCCGGCGCGGCTCTGCTACGACGGCCCGGTACTCCGCGCGCGGGAGGCGCGCGCCGGCCGCCCGCGCGAGGTGTACCAGGCGGGCGTGGAGCTCCTCGGCGCCGGCGGGGCCGGGGCCGACGCCGAGGCGCTCGCTGTCCTGCGCAGGGCCCTCGACCGCGTGGGCCTCTCCCACGCCGTCCTCGAGGCGGGGCACGCGCGCTTCGCCGAGGCGGTCCTCGACGCCGCCGGACTCAGGCCCGCTGCCCGGGCGCGCGCGATGGATGCGCTCTCGCGCAAGGACGAGGGAGCGCTCGCGGCGCTGGCCCGGGAGGGGCGGGGGCCCGCGGGCGCGAGAGATGCCCTGCCCGCGCTCGCCACCGTCTACGGCGAGGGGGCGCTCGCGCGCGCACGGCGCGTGGCGCGGGCCGTGCCGAAGGCGGCGGGACCGCTCCGCGAGCTCGAGTCGGCCCTCAAGCTCGCGGGCCGCCGCGGGGTCGGCGCGGTCGAGGTGGATCTCGGCGAGGTGCGCGGACTCGGCTACTACACGGGGATCACGTTCGCCGGCTACGCGCCGGGTGCCGGCAGCGCGGTCGCCTCCGGGGGCCGCTACGACGGGCTCCTCGCGCGCTTCGGGCGTCCCGGTCCCGCGATCGGCTTCGCGGTCGATCTCGAGTTCGCGACCCAGGCGCTCGAGCGCCGCAGCAGCGGGCGCCGCGCCGCCGCGGGCCGACCTCGGCGGTAGCGGGCGCAGCGCCCCCCTGGTATCGTCGTCGGCCGGCGCGCGGCCTGCCCGACGCGCCCGAAAGAACGAGAACGAGGAGCGCATGCCCAACGTGGTGGTGGTGGGTGCCCAGTGGGGCGACGAGGGGAAGGGGAAGATCGTCGATCGCTTCACGGAGTACGCAGGAGTCGTCGCCCGGTACCAGGGCGGGAACAACGCCGGCCACACCCTCGTCGTCGGCGGGGAGAAGACGGTCCTCCATCTCATCCCGGCCGGCGTGCTGCACGCGGGCAAGGTGTGCGTCATCGGCAACGGCGTCGTCGTCGACCCGGCCGTCTTCATGATGGAGGTCGATCGGCTGAAGGCGAAGGGCTACCTCTCGGACGACGCGCAGCTCGTCCTGTCCCTCGACGCCCACGTGATCATGCCCTGGCACAAGGCGGTCGACGTCGCCCGCGAGCAGGCCATGGGCGCCGGCAAGATCGGCACCACCGGCCGGGGCATCGGCCCGACCTACGAGGACAAGGTGGCGCGCCGGGGCATCCGCGTCCGCGACCTCCTCGAGGAGGGCAGGCTGGAGCGGCGCGTGCGGGACCGACTGCCGGTGGCCCAGGACGAGCTCCGACGCCTGGGGGCCGACGCGCCTCTCGACCCTGGCGCCGTCACCCGCGAGTACGCGGGTCTCGGTCGCCGCCTCGCGAGGTACGCGGGCGACGCATCGATCGTCCTCCACGCTGCGATCCGGGCCGGCAAGTCCGTCCTCTTCGAGGGCGCCCAGGGGACGATGCTCGACGTGGACCACGGCACCTACCCGTTCGTCACGAGCTCCAACACCGTGGCCGGCAACGCGGCCACGGGGACGGGCATCGGGCCCACCGAGATCGACGAGGTGATCGGGGTCTCGAAGGCCTACTGCACGCGGGTGGGAGGGGGGCCCTACCCCACCGAGCTGAAGGACGCGACCGGCGACCGGCTGCGCCAGGTGGGCAACGAGTTCGGCGCGACCACGGGGCGGCCGCGCCGGACCGGGTGGTTCGACGCGGTGGCGCTGCGCTATGCGGCGCGCGTGAACGGGCTCGACGGACTCGCCATCACGAAGCTCGACGTGCTGACCGGGTTTCCGGAGCTCAAGGTGGCCGTCGCGTACCGGCTGGGCGGCAAGACCATCGAGGAGCTTCCCGGGGACCCCGAGGACCTCGAGCGCTGCGAGCCCGTCTACGAGAGCCTCGCCGGCTGGAGGGAGCCGCTCGCGGGCGCCCGGACCTGGGAGGACCTGCCGGCTGCGGCGCGCACCTACGTGAAGCGGCTCGAGGCGCTCGCGGGCGTGAAGGTCATGAGCGTCTCGGTGGGCGCGGATCGCGAGGAGACCATCCTTCTCGAGAACCCCTTCACCGGCTAGGGCCAATGCCGATCAGTTAAGGGCCAAGGGATCGGAACGAATGGGCAATTTGGCGGCGCCGCTCGCATAGTTGCCTCGCAGGTCCGTGAGATCATCATACGGCGATCGCCGGGGAGGGCGATCGCATGGGTCTTGGTCTTCCGTTCGGGCAGATCGACCGTGGCGTCTTCGAGCACTTCCAAGCGTCCATCGAGCCGGCCTGGGTGTCCGAAGCCCTGGCGGCGACTGGCACCGCGACACTGCGGCGACGTCGCTTTCCGGCGGAGCAGGCCCTGTGGCTGGTGTTGGGGATGGCTCTGTTCCGGGACCTGCCGATCATCGAGGTGGTGAAGTACCTGAGGCTGGTCCTGCCGGGGTCTGGAGCAGGCCCCATTGCCGACAGCGCGGTCATGCAAGCCCGGGCGCGACTTGGGCCATCGCCGCTGCGTTGGCTCTTCGAGAAATGCGCGCAGGCTTGGGCCACGGCGAGTGCAGAGCGGATGAGTTGGCGAGGCCTTTCGGTTTACGGCGTCGACGGAACGACCGTTCGTGTCCCGGACAGCGACGAGAACCGGGTCACATTCGGGGGGCAAGAGGCCGGGGGAGGTCGCGGCCAGAGCGGGTACCCGTTGGTTCGCCTGGTGACGCTCATGGCCCTGCGCAGCCACCTGCTGCTGGCGATACGCTTCGGCCGTTACCCCGAAAGCGAGCGCTGCTACGCCCGGGACCTGTGGCCTTCGGTGCCAGACAACTCTCTGGTCATCGTCGATCGGGGCTTCATGTACGCGAACGACCTCATCCCCCTCCACGCCGGCGGGACCGACCGGCACTGGCTGACCCGCGCTCGGAAGAACAACCAGTGGCACACGGTGAAGCGCTTGGCCGCCGGTGACGAGTTGGTCGAGATGGAGGTCAATCCGGACACGCGTCGGGAACACCCGGGACTGCCCGAGCGCTGGGGAATGCGTGCCATCCGGTACCGGCGCCGCGGCTTCCGAGAGCAGACGCTGCTCACCTCGCTCGTGGACTCGGCGATGTACCCGGCGAAGGAAATCGTCGCCCTCTACCACGAACGCTGGGAGCTCGAGCTTGGCTACGACGAGGTCAAGACCGAGATGCTCGAGCGCCAGGAGGCGATTCGAAGCCGAAGCCCCCACGGTGTCGAGCAAGAGATGTGGGGAATCGCTCTCGCCTACAACCTGGTGCGATTGGAAATGGAGCGCGCTGCCGAAGTCGCCCGGGTCCCGCCCACGCGCATGAGCTTCAAGCACTGCCTGCGGGCCATGAAGTTCCAATTCGTCTACCTCGCCGCCATCTCACCCGGGAAGATGCCCAGGGTCCTTCAGCGCTTCCGCAACGAACTCGCCGAATCCTGCGTCTTGCCGCCTCGCCGTACCGAGCGCCTGTATCCAAGGGCCGTAAAGATCAAAATGAGCAACTACCCCCGCAAGCGACCTGGCCTTAAGTGACCTGCATTG
>Ga0335069_10000202_pt1 | contig 103549 bp, 96 predicted proteins | sample Lox_Sample_11_FD_206714 | JGI IMG/M metagenome (GOLD analysis project Ga0335069, IMG submission 206714) | Soil microbial communities from Loxahatchee National Wildlife Refuge, Florida, United States - Lox_Sample_1.1 | ecosystem: Environmental > Terrestrial > Soil > Wetlands | place: USA...
AACATCACTTGCTCAAGACTTTTTGGACCGGATGGCGTGACGAGCAACACCCGGACGGCACCATCGTGTGGACCTCACCAAGCGGGCGCACGTACATCACTCGTCCGGGCAGCCGCCTGCTGTTTCCGGCACTGTGCCTGCCCACCGGCGAAATACCCAGAGTGGCGACCCACCGTGGGTCACCCGGAAACCGCGAAGTGATGATGCCGGCACGGCGCAGAACCCGAGAACAAGACCGGGCACGCCGCATCGACGCCGAACGCGCCCTCAACGCCCACCACGTCGCTGAACGCAACCAGCCGCCGCCCTTTTAGGGCCGTGGCGCGCCGAGCCGGAACACCCGCCAGCCCGCCTGCTTCCAACGAGCGGCATCCAGGCAGTTGCGGCCGTCGACGATGACCCGGGCCCTCACCCGGTCGGCCAGGTCAGCTGGGTCGAGGTCGATGAACTGCCGCCACTCGGTAAGTACCAGCACCGCATCCGCGCGCTCGCAGGCCTCTTCGACCGAGACCGCATAGTTCAGCGTCGGGAAGAGTCGCTGTGCGTTGTCCAACGCCTTCGGGTCATAGACGCTGACCGCGGCACCGTTGAGCTGCAATTGGCCGGCCACGTTGAGCGCGGGCGAGTCACGCACATCGTCGGATTCGGGTTTGAAGGCCGCACCCAGCACGGCGATATTGGCACCCAGCAGCGAGCCGCCGCACGCGGTAGTGGCCAATTCCACCATCCGGGTACGCCGGCGCATGTTGATGCTGTCCACCTCACGCAGGAAAGTCAGCGCCTGGTCGGCTCCCAGCTCGCCGGCGCGGGCCATGAACGCGCGGATGTCCTTGGGCAGGCAGCCGCCGCCGAAACCCAGACCGGCGTTGAGGAATTGGCGTCCGATCCGCGTGTCGTATCCGAGCGCATCCGCCAGCACACTGACGTCGGCGCCTGAGGCCTCGCATACTTCGGAGATCGCATTGATGAACGAGATCTTGGTCGCCAGAAAGGCATTGGCCGAGACCTTGACCAGCTCCGCGGTCTGCAGGTCGGTGATCAAGAAGGGCACTCCCGCATCCAGCAGCGGCGTGTATAGGTCCCGAACTACCGCTTCGGCGCGCGTCGAATCTTCTTGTATCCCAAGCACAATGCGGTCCGGATGGAGGGTGTCGTACACGGCATAGCCCTCACGCAAAAACTCCGGATTCCATGCGATTTCCACATCCACGCCGCGGGGCGCCAGCGCGGCTGCTCGCTGGGCAAGCTCGGCCGCCGTGCCCACCGGGACGGTTGATTTGCCCACCAGCACCGAGGATCTCGTCAGCCGCGGCACCATCGCGTCGATGACGGCGTATACATGGCGCAAGTCGGCGCCGTATTCGCCTTTCTTCTGCGGCGTGCCCACCCCGAGAAAGTGCACATCGGCAAACTCGGCCGCGACGTCGTAGTCAGTGGTGAACCGCAGTCGGCCGGCTGCCAGATTTTCGTTCAACAGCTTGCGCAGGCCGGGCTCGTAGAAAGGAATGTCGCCCCCGGCCAGTTTTGCGACCTTGCCCGGATCGATATCGATCCCCACGACCTCATGTCCCAGTTCCGCCATCCCGACGGCGTGGGTGGCACCCAGGTAACCAGTGCCAAAGACGGTGCACCGCATACAACCGGTGTAGGTCGTCGCCATGAGCTAATTGCATCGTGACGCTAAGCGGGAGGCAAACGGAAGATGACAGATGGCCGCGAAAGCCCTAGTAGTGGGCCTAGTGGTGACCGCCGGACCCGCCGTGGCCTCCGCCGAACCCGCCGCCACCATGGCCTCCGCCACCGGGGAACCCGGGGATCCCGCCGCCGCCATGGGGCCCCTCGCCGCCGCCGGGCGGGCCCCACCCGCCTCCCGGCGGGCCCCCGATGCCGGGTATCGGCAGCGGAATGGGCACTGGAACGGGAGCCACCGGCGGAAGCGCGGGACCCGGCGCCGGAGCCGCAGGTGCTGGACCCGGAGCGGGGACCTGCGCCTCCGGGGCAGGAGCTGCGGGTGCCGGAGCGGGTGCCGCTGGTGCCGGCGCGGAAGCGGGCGCGGGAGCCGCGGGCGCTTCCGGGGCAGGAGCGGCAGGCGCCGGAGCGGGCCGGGTGGGAGCGACGACGACATTCTGGTTGGGGCTGGGCCGCACGTTGGCCGTGGGACGGATGGCTATCGCCAGCGAGACGACCAGCGCCACCACACCGACAACGAAGACACCCGCCACGATGCTTGCCACCGTCCTGAATGACCTGCGCTCGGGGTAACCGTCGACCAGCGCCGTTGCGGCGGTTGGCTCGGCGGGGTAAATGTCGTCCGCCTCGTCCGGTACCGCGCTGTAGGCAAAGGCGTCCCGGCCGAGCGTGCCCGGCGTATCGAAGTAGCCGGGCGCAACCGCGAACGGGTTGATGGCACCCGTGCCGGGGTCCTGCGCGTAAGCCAGCGCCGCAGTGGAGGACGCGAACAGCGGAGCGTTCGCCGATGCCAAGGCGGCACCCCGGGCCAATGCAGTTTCCGGCTCTTCGGGCGCCGTCAGGGGAAGGGTAGTGGCCGCCTCCAGCGCCGGTTTGATCAACGGGATGTCCACGCCGGAGCCGACGACGAACACGGCGTCCGGACGAGTCTCCATCGTCTCGACACCAGAGACCATCGCGGCCAGCTGGGCCACCGCCGCCTCGTCGTCTTCTGGGAGCGGCTGCCGACGAACATCGGTGACTGATCCGTCCGCGCTGTTCACCACTGCCAGGGTCGCGGTATCGGGCTCGATGTACAGCAGCGCCGTCTGACCGTAGTTGGTGTGGTTGCCAACCGCCTGCGCGAGCGCGGCCGCCGCCAGGAACGCCGAGACCAGCATCACATTTTCGACCTTGTGAGCGGCCAGGGCGTCTCGCAGCGCGGCCGCCTCGATGGGGTCGGTGAAGGTGACTCCGGTCGACGCCAGTTGGTAGCCGCCCTCGGCCGCGCCCTGACGCGTCCCCAAGATCGCCGAAATTACCTGGTCAGCCGCAGTGACCGTTGCTGCCTCGTCGTCGGCCGCGACGTCGAAATTGTCTTCATCGACGGTGGCGCCGTCGCCGTTTTCGCCTTCGACCAGCACCATCCGGACTGCCGTCGGTGCCATCGACACGCCTAGTACGGTGTCCAAAGCCCCTCCATGGTCTTTTGCTAGCCCCTCAGGACAAGGACATTATCGTCGCACCATTGACAAGCGCGAAATGCCAGTAAATCCCCACCCTGTATTCCCTTAGTCATCTAATTTTACGCGCAATCCCTGTTTGTCGAGTTGGGCGGAAAGCGGCTATGGAAGCGGAACCTGGCCCAAGTGGCGATGCAGCCAGTCGCCCCAATGACTGTCCCCCTTGGGGGCCGGCGGCGGAACCTGCTGCGGCGGATTGGGGCCGGGCCCTGGTGTCGGGCCAGCCGGTGCAGGCGCTGGCGGCGGTACTCCAGGCTGCGGCACAACGGGTGAGAGCCAGTGCCAGCGCCAACGCCACCACGCCGCCGACGAAGATCATCGTGACGCTGACCAACGCGAACAGCGACTTTCGGCTGCGCCGCTCGCTCGAATCGGCGGCTTGACGGCCGCTTGGCGGCTCGGTGCGGTTGTCCGGCTGGGCACTGTAGGCGAGCTCGTGGTTCCCGGACAGCGGATCGGGCGGATGGGGCATCGGGATTGTGCGCGGCGCTCCCAACCGTGCGTTCGCCGCGGCCAGGGCAGCGCCCCGCGCCAGCGCCATCTCGGGTTCTTCGGGCGTGGTCAGCGCAAGCGAGGTCGCCGCCTCGAGTCTCGGCTTGATGAATGGGATGTCCACGTCCGAGCCAACCAGGAACAGCCCATCCGGGCGGGCTGTCATCGAGTCGGCACCCGCGACCATCGCGGCCAGTTTTGCTGGCGCCGCATCGTCGCTGCTCGGTAGTGGTGGCGGTGCACGTCGGTGACCGACCCGTGGGCGGAGTCGACGAACGCGAGCGTCGCGGTGGTCGGCTCGACCAACAGCAACGCGGTGCGGCCGCAATCGGTCGCGCTGCCCGCTGCCTGAGCCAGCGCCGCCGCAGCCACTGCCGAAACCACTACGACGTCCTGAATCTTGCGCGCAGCAAGCGCATCTCGTAGCGCTATTGCCCGGGCCGGGTCAGTCCAGGCCACTCCGCTTGACTTCAGGTGATAGCCGCTTTTGGTGGCGCTTTCCCGAGTCCCAAGAATGGCCGCGATCACGAAATCTGCCGCAGCGACGGCCGTGCCGTCACCCGCGAGGTTAAAGGCGTCCTGATTGACGGTGACCCCACCGCCACCTTCACCTTCAACGAGCACCACGCGGACCGCTTCAGCCGCCATCGACACGCCAACTGCGACATCCACTCGCACCCCCAAGTCTCCGAACCGGGTAGACCCGCCCTGTAAGGACAGCGTTGCCATCACATTGCGGGGATTTCGCGAATGGGCCAGATACTTCGCAGAGATCCTGGCCGCGACCGCCCCCTAATCCGCCACCCTAGCGCGCAGCGAGATGCGCGCGCCGAATCCGAACCGGCTACCTATGGCCACCGAAGCCGTGTCCGCCACCAAAGCCGTGTCCGCCGCCGAAGCCACCAAAGCCGTGTCCGCCGCCGAACGGTCCGTGCCCGCCTCCGAAGCCGCCGAACGGTCCATGTCCGCCACCGAAGGGCCCGCCGAATGCCGGCCCGCCGAACGGTCCGCGACCCGGTCCCAGCGCCGGCCCGGGTGGCCGTACCACCGGCACGTGTGGCACCGGCACCGGCACGAGCACCGGAGGCGGACCCACAACAGGAGCGGGCACCCGCGGAGCCACTGGGGGCGAAGCGATCGCTGGCGGGTTCATCGGATGTGGCACGGCAACCGGCTTAGGGGGCTCGACCTTCGGCTGTGCCTCAGCGGGCGGCGCCGGTTTGGGTTGTGTTGGGGCAACGATGTTTTCGTTGGGACTGGGCCGCAAAGCCACTGTCGGGCGAATGCCGATCGCCAGCGCAATCTCTAGTGCCACGACAGCGGCGATTAAAATCACCGCCACCGTGCTACCCACCAGCAGGAACGACTTGCGCCGCGGCGCGTTGTCGTCCGGGCCGATGACGGTCTGGGCTTCGGCGTCCTCTTCTGCCACAGCGCTGTAGGCAACGTTGGTGATGGCTTCGTCGGCGCCGGCGGCCGGCTCCGGAACCTGGCGGTATTCAGGCAGATATCCGGGGAGCAGACCGGGGGATTGTCCAGCCAGCGCTAGTGGGTCGACCTCGCCGGTGCCGGGATCCAGTGCGTAGGCCAGCGCGGCCGTGGAGGAGGCGAACAACGGCGCATTCGCCGAAGCCAGCGCCGCCCCGCGCGCCAGCGCCATCTCTGGCTCGTCGGGTGCGGACAACTGCAGCGATGTGGCGGCCTCCAACGTCGGCTTGATCAACGGGATGTCAACACCAGAACCGATGACCACGACGCCATCCGGACGGGCCTCGAGCGCGTCGGCACCGGAAACGATGTCGACGAGTTGGGCCACCGCCTCGTCTTCGTCCTCCGCGAGGGGTGTGCGGCGCACCTCGGAGATGGCGCCGTCGGCGGTGTTGACTACGGCCAACGTTGCGTTGTACGGCTCGACGAAGAGCAGGGCGGTATGCACGTAGTCAGTGGCGTCGCCGATAGCCTGCGCCAGCGCGGCTGCGGCCATGAAAGCCGAGACGAGCATGACGTTTTCGAGCTTGTGAGCGATCAGGGCGTCGCGCAGCATCGCGGCTTGCACAGGGTCGGTCCAGGTCACTCCGGTGGAGAGCAGCTGATAGCCGCCCGCTGCGGCGCCTTCCTTCGTGCCGAGGATCGCCGAGACCACCTGTGTGGGCGCGGTGGATGGTGCTGCAGGCCGGTCAGCGTCGTCATCGACGTCGAAGTTGTCCTGGTCGACGGTGACGCCGTCGGCGCTTTCCCCTTCGACCAGCACCATGCGCACCTTGGCCGGCGTCATCGAGACGCCAAGCACGCTGCCGACCACCGCTTACGCTCTCCCTGCTTCGTTGCTGTGCCACCCGGGCGAGCGCGCCAATAGCGCGAATCTCGGGTGCTTCCACGGATTTCCTGCCACAGCAGCGCGCGGCCCGTAATCCGGGAATTTTGCTGGGCTTATCAAATTCTGGTGGGGGGCGGCGGGTCTTCGCCTGGCCCCAACGTCTCAACCGTACCCGCATCATGTTGCGGGCGGTAGGCGCAGTCAGTTAACCGGTGTTACACCGATGAGCGAGTTCGCCGGTCAGCAGAAGGCTAATGGTGTCTCCCGCCACCGCCGCTGTGGCCGCCGCCGCCACCGCCGCCCCCGCCGCCGAAGCTTCCACCGCTGTGGCCGCCGCCAAAGCCGCCACCGCCGCCCCCGCCACCGGACGGCTCGCCGCCAGGATGGCCACCACCGCCAAACAGCCCGGGGCCGGCGGGCTCGCCGCCACCGGAACCAGGCGCCGGAACGTGTCCGCCACCGAGGCCACTGAGCCCCTCACCCGGAGGCGAAACGTGTCCGACGCCCAGCCCCCCGGGCCCCTCACCCGGAGGCGAAACGTGTCCGCCACCCAGCCCACCGGGCCCCTCACCCGGAGGCAGCACATGACCACCACCCGAGCTACCAGGACCCGTCCCCGGCGTCGGCACATGATCGCCACCATTGGGCAAGGGGCCTTGCCCCGGAGAAACTTGGTGGGGCGGCGACTGCCGGACCGTACCACTGGCCTGTGGCGGCTGCGGGACGTGCACGGGCTGTTGCGGCACCACCGGTTGGGGGGGCGTCACATGCGGCGGAGCCTGGATCACCGGCGGGCTCACGACCGGGTTGGGCACCGGCACGTGGACCGGTGGCAGCAGGACCGGCGGAGGGATCACCACGGGAACGGACCGCAACGGATCTATCGGAACCGGAGCCGCGGGAGGGGCTGCGGGCGCTGGAACCGCGGGCAGCGGGGCGGCGACTGGCGGGTTCAGCGGCCTGGGCGCGGCCATCGGCGCCGGCAGGCTGATCTTCGCAGCCGGGGCCGACGCCTCGACGTGCGCCGCCGACGGCTGCTGCGTTGGGACGATGAGGTGCTGGCCCGGCGTGGGCTGCAAACCGACGGTTCCGGTGGCGCGGATGCCAATCGCCAGGGCGACCTCGAGCGCCAACACCGCGCTGATGGCGGCGACGGCCAGCCCGCTGCCGATCAGCAAGGCCGGCCCGCGACGCGGTTGGCTTTCTTCCGGCATGAAGAGCTTTTCGATGATGACGGTCGGTGAGTCGGCGTCCTCGTCCGGCACGGCGCTGTAGGCCCGGTCGTCGTCGTGCTCGGACCCGAAGGGGACATAGAGGTAGTCGGGCATGGCGTACTGGTCGACCGCACCGGTGCCCGGGTCCTGCGCGTAGGCCAGCGCCGCGGTCGACGACGCGAACAGCGGCGCGTTGGCCGACGCCAGGGCAGCCCCTCGGGCCAGCGCTGTCTCGGGCTCATCCGCCATACTTACCGCAAGTGCGGTCGCCGACTGCAGCGCGGGGCGCAACGGCGCGATGTCCACGCCCGAGCCGACCACGAACAGGCCGTCGGGAGCCGTCACCAGCTTCTCCAACCCGGCGACGATCCCGTTAAGTTGGGCGGCGGCGTCGTCGTAGGACTCGGCGTAGATAGGTTGCCGGTAAACATCGGGGATGGAGCCGTCGGACGTCTCGACGACTGCCAGCGTCGCGGTATCGGGCTCGACGAACAGTATGCCGGTGCGCTCGTAACCCATTGCGCCGCCAACGTTTTGAGCTAACGCCGCCGCTGCCAGAAAGGCGGAAACCAGCATGACGTTGTCGATCCGGTGGGCCGCCAGCGCGTCGCGCAGCGCCGCCGCCTCGAGTTGGTCGGTCCACGTCACGCCGATGGACGACAGCTCAAGGCCGGCGTCGGTCGCGCCCTCACGGGTGCCCAAGATGGCGGCGATCACTTGATCGGGTGCGCTGGCAGTGGCGGCATCCTCGGCAGCGGGGACGTCGAACACGTCCTCTTCTACCGTGGCACCGTCGGCATACTCACCTTCCAGGACAACCATTTGGATCGATGCCGGTGCCATCGACATCCCGAGCACGATTTCCAATATCAACCCCTCCAAAGGTATTGCTCGACAAGCCAAGGTCGGGCGGAGGAGAAAACCATGACTAACTAAGTATCGCCCAGATGGGCGGCGCGGGAGCTCCGCGGAAGCTATGTAGTCCTTATGAAGTTCTGATAGGAGCGCGACGGCGTGGGCCCCCGCTGACCTTGATACTTCGAACCCACTTGTGAACTACCGTAAGGATGTTCAGCCGGACTGGTCAACCGAAGGATGCACAGCTGACCGATTTTCATGCCCGGCCACAACGTGATCGGCAGGTTGGCGACGTTGGACAGCTCGAGGGTGATGTGACCGCTGAAGCCAGGGTCAATGAAGCCGGCGGTCGAGTGGGTCAGCAGGCCCAGTCGCCCCAGCGACGATTTGCCTTCCAGCCGACCCGCGAGGTCGTCGGGCAAGGTGAAGAGCTCCAGCGTCGAGCCGAGCACGAACTCGCCGGGATGCAGCACGAACGGCTCGGCGTTCAGGGGTTCGACCAGGCTGGTCAGCTCGTCCTGCTGCTGCGCGGGGTCGATGTGGGTGTAGCGGGTGTTGTTGAACACCCGAAACATGCAGTCAAGGCGGACATCGATGCTGGAGGGCTGCACCAACGTGTCGTCGAACGGGTCGATACCGACCCGGCCGGCCCTGATTTCGGCCCTGAGGTCCCGATCGGAGAGCAGCACCCGACGAGCCTATCGGCTACTGCGGGCTCGCCTTCAATCAGCGAGGTACATTTCCCGACCCGTGGGGTAACCACCTCCGGTGGTCGTGACGTGGACGTGGTCATAGTGACCGAGCCTGGCTGGTTTCGCTCCAGTGGGCGTGTAGTAGACACCGCGCCAAATCGCGTCTTGGATCCCGAATCGGCTCACGTTCTGCAGCACGTAGGCGACGATCTTGTCTCCCAGCGCTATGCCGTCGGCGCTTTGCGGGTCGGGAATCATCACGTCGAGTGCCAGACCGAGGGGATGCCACGGCAGCGGGTCGGGTCGGACACCGCCGATTTCGTGGATCTGGGGGAAGGCGGCGCTGATGGCGCGGGCCGTCAAGATCGTTCTGACCTGTAAACCCCGTTCCGGCGCGACACCGACGGGCAGGAAGCGCGATCGCGTGTGGTACCGCGACGCCGCGGCGGGCTTGCCCATTCCTACCGTGCCGGGGGACATATCCGACGAGAAGGCAATGGGTTTTGCCGCGACGATTTCTAGGCAGCACGGTGCGCTATCGCCAATAACGGCCTCGGCGCTGGATCGGATCGCCGACGGACGGACATCGCCTGCCACCGCGAAGAACACCGCGGCAGGGGCCAACGCTGCGGCCAGGATCAGGGGCGATTTCCGCCGCTTCCTGGCTAATGAGTGCCGACCCACGCAGAGCACATTACGACAAGATAACGAAAGAATAAATATCGACTTCTGAATTTGGCGGCCATGGGGTCATTCCGGCCACGTCGTTCGATTCGGGCGGCCGGGGGATATTTCACCGTGGGATCGACCGGCCGTTGTCGGGTCGCGTTCGCCAGCGCTACCCGACCAACCGATGCGACGCCGGATGCTAGCCTTCGTTGGCAACACCGCCGATGTAGTTCAATGGCAGAACATCAGCTTCCCAAGCTGAATACGCGGGTTCGATTCCCGTCATCGGCTCCACGTTTAGCAGGCCAGATACCGTTTGGAGCAGGAGCCGCAGTCCGCTCGGTCCCGTAACCGTCCCTTACGTCGACGCGCGGCCACGATCAGTCGTTGTCTTCCATCGGCTCGCTGGCGGCGTCGATCAGGCCGATCAGCGGTGAGTTGAGAATCGGTCGCCGATCGGAAAGCGTGCCGACGTTTCCCCAGACCTCGTACATGACTTCGACGGCGTCCATCCACTTGCGAGCCGCTGGAGCAGCTGACATACGCGACGCCTCTTCGGAAGGAAGTAACAGATTGCGAATGTCGTCGCTATCGAGCTTGCCGTAAGACGTGCCGCCCGCCTCCGTCCACGCCTGAATCCGCACCTGCTCAGAGCGAAGCACCGAAAAGAGTCATTCCTGGGGATAAAGCTACGCCAGCTGCTACAAAGCCCGGTACAAACGGCGCTAACGCCCACGCCGTCCACACGCGGCCCGCGCTGCACGGTTCGCTTGCGCCACATCTGCGGTCGCGTCCTCCAAGGGAACAAGCGCGCGGCTGGCCGGCTCGGCGTTGCGGTCCGCGCGGCGGGTTCATCGCCCCGGTCGTCGCCGTCGGCATGGCCTCCAGTGGAGCTAGCGTGTGGCGCGGTGTGTTCGTCGGGCTCGGGGACTAGCTCCGCGTCCACAACCTCCAAGGCGGGGGTCGCCGGGGCGGGTGGTTTCTTGGACGGTAGTCTGCGCCGACGCAACCAAGCCTCGCGGCTGGCGCGCACCACGGACAGCGTGAGCTCTTCCCACCGTTCGGGTTCCTTCGCCGACAGCTCCACGGACTGCTTGGCCCTGAGGCCCGCGCGGTCGAGTGCGTGCTTCACAGCGGCCAGCTTCACCGCTTCGAACTCTGCGCCAGCGGCGATTCCGAGTAGCTCACGGGCCATTCGGTCGGCAGCGAGGGCGAGCTGATCAGCCTTGGGCTATTCACGCGTCCAGCGGCTTTCATTGCCTCCGGCGAGATGGCTGTCGCGTTCTTCACCCAACACCTTCCGCACAGGTTCTGGCCCATCAGCAACGGCGGTGAACTGTCGGTGGTGTACTGCTGGGCGTTCTTTCTGCCGGTGTTCACCGGTCCGGGTGCCTACGCACTCGACACTAGATTCGGGCCACGCGGCCCGGGATACGTAAGAAGCTCTCTGCGTAGGTCGCCGCAGCCGCCGCGCGGTCGGCGGCGCTGGCGTCGATAGCCACGTACACAGATGCCGTGTGCCGCGAAGACTACCCCGTGGGTGCGGGCTAGGCTGCCCAGGCCATGCAGTTCGTCCGCGCATTGCGCGTTCACCTGCACGAGATGAGCAGCAAGCTAGCTTCGATCGAACGTCAGGATCTCACCAGCAGGAACGCCCGAGCGCCCGCGATGCGGAGCGAAGCGGCTGCGCTGCGCCGTGACATCAACGAGGCGCAGATTCTCATCGACCGGCTGCAGCGCCGTTTTGTGAAGGGCCCGTAGACACGGCGCACACCGTTGAGTTAGTTGAGGTGCTGCCGACAGCACCAGGCGTTTTCCTCGGTCGCCATGTCCCGTGCAACCTACTCTTCAGGGCAATTTTCGAAGTAGACGAGTGCTCCCTGGGCCGAACTCCGAGTTCGGCAATTCGTTCACAATGCGCCAAAGAGTATGTAAGCTACGCAGTAGCTCGACACTCGGTATGGTCCTACTCGGGCTCCGCCGCGGTAGCTGTTTACCTACAGATTGGCAGCCGAAACATGACCAGCGACTCACCGGGAAACTCAGCCTCATCGGCCCGGCTGATCGACGTCGATGAGCTCCCGATCGGCCTCATCGACATCCCCCGATGACCACGTCACCGTCCGTCGAGGATTTCGCGCAAGCCCCGGGAACTCCGGTCGATGGCTGACCATGCAAAACCTACAACGAACGCGCAGAGATCATGGTCGGCCTAGTGGCCTGACCGCTGCCGTTGCCGAATTCACACGGGGCGGCAACACAGGGATGAAACTCGGGCAGGCATTCGATCCGCGAAATAATGCACTGAATGCCTTCCGGCTAGCGCTGGCGACCTCGGTGATCCTGTGGCACTCCTTCGAGGTCACGGGCCGCACCGTGTCGCCCGTGGCGGTTCGCCAGCTTCTTTCCGAGGTAGGGGTGGACGGGTTCTTTGCGATCTCAGGATTCCTCATCACCGCGAGTTGGCTCAGCCACCCACGAGTCCGTGACTATCTCGTCGCTCGAGCTGTTCGTATCCTCCCCGGGCTCTACGTCTGTCTGGTGGTGACCGCGTTCGTCATCGCCCCGATCGGTGTGGGGATTCAGGGCGGCTCGGCCGCGAAGCTGCTGCTGTCCGCCGGGCCGATCAAGTACATCGTGAAAAACAGCGCCGTGCTCTATCTCCAACCCGGCGTCGGCGGAACACCACACGGGGTCCCCGTGGTGGGCCGATGGAATGCTTCGCTGTGGTCCCTCGAATATGAGCTGATGTGTTACCTGGCTGTTGCTGGCCTGGGCGTCATCGGACTCGCACATCGCCGATGGGTTTCTCCGGCGGCGTTGGCGCTGGCAGTGTTTGCGGCGACGTTAATTCCTTTCCCACCAGAGAGTATGCGTCAGACCATTGTGCGCTGCGCCATGATGTTTGCCGCAGGAGCACTCCTGTATCACTTCCAAGACCTGATTCCCGCCCGGTGGTCGCTGGTCGCGGTGAGCGTGACCATTGTGGCAGCCAGTAGCCTGCTGCCTGATTATCGGGTGGTCGCCGCCGTTCCGCTGGCGTATGCCGTGGTCGTTTCGGGTGCCCTGATCCACAACAAGCGCTTGAGATTACGGACGGATCTGTCCTACGGTGTTTACATTTACGGGTGGCCGATTCAGCAGTTGCTGGCCATCTGCGGGCTTGTCAGTCTGAATCCGTCGGTGTTCTTTCTCCTAGCGACGATAGCCACCCTGCCGTTAGCCGCGCTGAGCTGGTTCCTGGTGGAAAAGCGCGCGATGTCTTTGAAATCTCGTCTCAAGCGCAAGTGGTCTGCCCCCGTCCTTCGCGAAACTGGCGGCGACCGTGATGCCACCGCGGTAGGCTTCTTCGCTGATCGGCCGACCCCACAGGTCCCCGATACCGCCTAGCGAAGCTAGCATCGGCCAAGCCGGATTCTTGAATCAAGTTTGACGCCTTGGTCAGGTGGTTTGCCTCATGTGTATGGCTGGACCGGCCTGCTGGCAGTGCCGCCTTCGGGGGGCTTGATTTCCCGATCGCGGAGCCGTGGCCAGAGGACCAGAAGCCCGACCTCCTAGATGTCCCTTCGCGGGCGGCTCAGGCGCGTAAGAGCTTCACCCCGGAGGTGTAGACACGAACGGTGTGGGCGCTCTTGCGCTGCCCTTTAAGGGCCAATTCCCAGGAGGTCAGCAGGGCGGTCAGATCAGGAGTGCTCATACCGAATATCTTGACTCGGACCCTTACACACGACGGGATTTAGGCTCATGGACGCTAAAGCTGGAGGTAGAAGGCATGCTGTACGATCAGGACAACTCGCGATAACTGCTGAGCATCAAGACCTGGCCGATTTGGCGCGGTCGTTGGTAGCGCGCATCGCGCCGTCCGAGGCGTTGCACGCGGCAATGGAAACCCCGATCGACAATCCGCCGCCGTACTGGCGGACGGCGGCCGAACAGGGCCTGCAGGGTCTGCATCTCGCCGAGTCCGTGGGCGGGCAGGGTTTCGGTATCCTCGAATTGGCTGTCGTGCTGGCCGAGTTCGGCTACGGCGCGGTGCCCGGTCCCTTTGTACCGTCCGCGATCGCCAGCGCCCTGATCTCCGCCAACGACCCGAACGCGAAGGTGCTCTCGGAGCTGGCGTCCGGCGCCGCCATCGCCGCCTACGCGATGGACTGCTGCGGGCTGACCGCCACCCGCCGGGCCCCAATAACGACGTGCTGGTGCTGCGCGGCGAGGTCCGCGCATGGGTGGTGCTGCGTGCCGAGGAGCTCGAGATCGAGCCCGTGAAAAGCATTGACCCGCTGCGACCCATCGCCCACGTGCGGGCCAACGCCGTCGAGGTCGGCGCCGACGCCGCATTGTGCAACCTGAGCATGGCGACGGCGCACGCGCTTATGACGACGCTGCTGTCCGCCGAGGCGATCGGGGTGGCGCGCTGGGCGACCGACACGGCATCGCAATACGCCAAGATCCGCGAGCAGTTCGGCAGGCCGATCGGGCAGTTCCAGGCCATCAAGCACAATTGCGCCGAGATCGCGGACACCGAGCGGGTCACCGCGGCGGTGTGGGACGCCGCCCGCGCTATCGACGAAGCGCGCGAAAACGGTTGGGACATCACCGGTCCCCATGTCGAGTTCGCCGCCGCCGTCGCGGCGACGCTGGCGCCGGCGGCCGCGCGACGGCGCGCGCAGGATTGCATCCAGGTGCACGGCGGGATCGGCTTACCAAGGGCTGCGGCACATTCCCGGTCACGGCCCCTACCCGCTACAGGACAGCTTCTACGTTCGCGGGTTCGGCGTCGGCACCCGGCACCGGGGCGCGGCGGTCGTCGCCCGGATCACCGAGAACCTCACCTACACCCCGCCGACGACGATTGAGACGTAGCCTTGGCCGAGTACGTGCACTCCCCTGAACCATGGCGCGACCCGCCACCGCCCGACCCGCCGCGCTGCGGAACGCAAAACCCGCTCCAGCTCCACTGCGAGCAATCCGGTGACCAGAGCACAGAGTTCAGCTGGGGACCGGGCCCAGTAGCGTCGCAGCTCAATGGCCGGCCACCGAGCGAGGGCGGCATCTACATGCCCCGCGCGCCTCGCGTGGACCCGCCCCGAAACCCGTACGGCGTCGGCGCGCCCCGGCAGCACCACCGACCCAAGGGGCAGGCACACGGCTACCCCGGCGAGCAGATCGCCCGTTAGCCGACGCCCACCCTGGCCCGGCGCATGTGGCTACGGCCAAACGAGCGCCCACGGCTGGCGCACCCCTAGTCGGCCCGGTCGCGGACGCGAGCCGTACTGCCGTCCGGCAACCGGCCGCGACCGGCTGCTAGTCGCGTCGCTCTCTACTCATGTAACGCCAGATAGTGTGATCCAGATCAGCCGCCGGCATAACGAGCACCTTTGCAGCCTCGGTTACCAGGAGGGCTTCGTCGGAACTGGGCTTGCGGCCAATCGCCTCTTCGACGAAACGACTAACGAGCGTGTCAGCCTTCACTCCGTCATTGCCGACAAGCATCAAGAAGTACTCCCACGTGACCGGCCCCAGACCGCGCGTTCCGCAGTAAGCAGCACGTTGGTCCGCGGAATTTGGCACCACATGCGCCGAACTAATCACGCCAACCTTCGCCAAGCGGCCAGCGGCATCGACAATGGCTTCCGCCTTCGTAACACCGCCAGTCCTCTGCTTGTTCGCGAGCACTCCTTGCAACCAAGTTGCATCGACGCGGCCGAGTGCATCTAGATCGTCCCAACTAGATCGACCCGACTCCTGTCTGTACCGCTTAATCGCGCCGCGAACGCCCCTATCCGCGGACACCCCGTACACCGCGCGAATCGACAGCACAGCGTCGATCAGCGCTAGCTCAACGTTGCCCGGCCACCCATCAGGAAAGGAGTGCCACTCAGTAATGGTCGCTCGGATATGAGCGAGCAGACGGTACGCAAGAAACTGCAGTTAGCGTCGCAATTTTCGGTCCCTCGGACGCCGGTCTACCCGGCAGCTTCGAAGACAGGTTCGCGTGTGGAAATAGCTTCCCAAGCTGAATACGCGGGTTCGATTCCCGTCATCGGCTCCATTGCTTCTCACTTAACGCCTGCACAGCTGCGGCCGGACCCTGATACAGGTTGCCGCGCGACGATCGGGTAGCGGTGCGCGTGGTCTCTGCTCCCCCAGACCACGGCTTGCCGCAAAGAAGTTGGGAGGCATCCGCCGTGGATATCGCGCTCGGAATGTCGATGGCACCAGACTCGGTTCGGACGGTGCTGCTTCAAGGTCAAGACGCTGAGGGCGTCACGGTCGACGAAGAGGAGTTCCCCGTCATCGCCAGCAACGACTCGCCCACCATCAGCGCGTCTGACCGAGTCATCGCCGCTATCTTGGGGATCCGTGAAGATGCTGCCGACGCGGGGCTTGAGTTGTCCACCATCGGGATGGCCATCACCGACCAGCTCGAGGCGACAGCCCTTGCTGACGCGCTGGCCGCCCACAAGCTCGAGAACGTCATGCTGGTCTCGGCGTTCGTGGCCGCCACCGCTTTGACTCAATCTCTCGGCCAGGCAATGGGTTACGAACGCACTGCGCTACTTTTCGTCGAGCCCGACACCGCAACTTTGGCTGTCGTCAAGACCTCCGACGGCTCCATCGGTGATGTTCACCGAGAACAGTTGAACGGCGCGTCCGGGCACCTGGAAACTGCGCAGCTGCGGCAGATGATCGCCGGGCTCGATGAGCTGCCAACACGTCCGAGCGGCCTGTTTGTGGTGGGCTCCGGGGTTGACATCGCCTCAGTCAAGCGGGATTTGGATGAGGCGACATCGCTGACCGTGAGCGTGCCGGAGGAGCCGGGCACGGCGCTGGCCCGTGGAGCGGCCCTGGCGTCGGCGAATGCGTGGTTGGGTGCGTCGACGACGGCCGCGTTCGCCTATGCACAAGACCCCGGCACGGGTTGCCTCGACGCGCATGCCCAACCCGAATATCTGGTCGCCGATGCCGAGCGAGGCGTGGACGACTTGGCTTATAGCGCCGTGGCAGACGGAGAAGCCGGTACCGCGACCGTCGTCATAGACCCCGCAGCCGAGGAGCCGCGTCGCACTCGGGCCCTGCTGCTGGGAAGCGCGGTGGCGGTGGCCGGCATCAGCGCGGCGCTGGCACTAGAGGTCGCTTTTGGAGTCGGCCTTCGCGCGACGGTCGGTTTGCTGCCCACCCCGCTGCAGAATCTCATCGCCCCAGCCCAGCAGGTCATCGCGCCTGAACCGTGGCCGGTGGCCGCGACCAAGGAGGTCGCGCCAAAGTCATTGAGTCCGCCCCCGGCCAAACGGCCGCCGGCAGCTCCGCTGACCGCAGCCCCGCTTCCCGCGGCTCCCGTTCCGCCAGCGCCAGCGGTGCCGGTTCCGGCGGTGGTCCCCCCAGTCGAGCCGGCGCTCGTGCCGCCGGTGCACCTGCCCGATCCGCCAATCAACCCGCCCACGGTCCAGGCCCCTCCGCATCCGTCGCCGCCTGCCGAGCCGCCGCCGACCCACGTCTCTCCACCGCAGTCGCCGCCAGTCCACCGAACTCCTCCGGGACAAGGGCCGGGGTCGAACCCCGGCGGCAGGCCTGGCGGACCCTCCGGCAACCCGGGAGGTGGCGAAACGGGTAATGGCCCGGGCCCTGTCAAAGGAAATCCGGGCGCCGCCCCTGCTGAAGCCGGTGGACCGGTCGGGGGCGGCCAACCCCATGGCGGGGGCGCACCAGTCACCGGTGGCGAACCCCGCCCCGCAAGTGGACCGGTCGGCGGCGAAAGCCCCGCCGGTGGTCACCCGGCCGGCGGTAACCCTGAGTCCGGTGGGAGCACCCACAGTGGGGACGAGAGCGGCGGCAGTCCTAGCCATGGTGGTAGCGAAAGCGGCGGCACAAGCTCCGGCGGTGGCAGCAGCTCCGGCGGCACCGAGAGCAGCGGCGGCAGTAGCAGCAGCTCCAGCGGCAGCAGCTCCAGCGGCGGCAGTAGCTCGAGCGGCGGCGAGAGCAGCGGCGGCCACCGGTAGTCGTCGAGCCCCCTGGGCGGTCGTAAACCCCCTGCGTTACTGAATTTCCTTGCTGATGTCGACGGGGGATGTGGAGCCGTCGGTGCGGTGGTCGGTCCTGTCGCCGCATTCGCCATTGATGTCGGCGCCGACATGGCGGTGGAGTGTGGTCGCGGGAGGGGGCTGCGGTGCGATCGCCAGGATGACGTTGACCCCGTTCTTCTTCAAGGTCTGGCCGTGGGATACGAAATCGGAGTTGGTACTCCAGCCATCGGCGACGAGCCCTTTGATCACGGTCTGCGGATCGACAGCTTGGTTATGCGGTACGCCGGGCATCCAGAAGGACAGTTGGACAACTCCCCGGAACGGGGCCTCTCCTTGGTCGTTGCAGGATTCGTAGCTGAACGTCGCCTCGGTGACCTCGGCGTGCAGCGCCTTGACGATGTCGCGAGCGGCGTCCACAACCTGGCTGCGGGCGCTGAGCGGTGAGAGGGGATGGCTCACGGCCTCACCGCATCCGCCGACTAGCGCGACGCCGATCGCCAGCACGGCGCTCCTGGCTGCGAGAGTCCACACTCGTCACTTCCCTTCTGACGCGGTATTGATCAGCCACCAGGGGCACTATGAGTGTGTCCTGTGGTCGCCTGGCGGGTGGCTTCGGGGTCTACCCATCCCGGCAGGCCGTATTCTCCGCGGTGGTGTGCGGTCATTCCGTCGTGTTCAAGGGCGTCGCCGTGGCCGGAGACCACATCGGAGATGCTGAACAGCGACTCCGACCCTTTGTCGAAGTAGTGCGAATGGTCATAAATCGGGTTACCGGTATAGGCCGGATTGTCGGCTCTGAACCGAGTGGAGCCAAAGCCGTCCACGGCAGGGTCGTCGCCAAGCCCGGCCAGTTTCGGACCGACTACTCCTGGCCCGTGGACATTGGGAGACCAGGTGACAGGATCTCCGGACGCCGCCCCAACGTACAAATGCCCGCCCGGCGCCAAATGGAAGTCAGCCGCCGAGTGGGCCAGGTCCGTGCCCGGTGAGCCGACCAACACCACATCGTTGGTGTGCATGCCATAGCCCGCTGCCGCGTCGGAAACGACGGTCGATCCATACGAATGGCCCACCACGGTCACGTGTGACGGCGCACCCAGGTGAGTGACCGGCAGGGCGTTGACATCAGCGGCCAGCAACTGGCCGCCGGTGCGGGCCATGTTCGGCTCGATCAAGCCGGGGTCGTGCCAGGTGTTGGGGGCGTCGTAGCCCACCCACATGATCACCGCGGTCTGCTTGGTCGAATCCGCAAGGGCAGACTCCTGATACAGGCGAACGCCGTCGGGGTTGGATAGCGTTCCTTCGCGTACCCCAGTCCCCAGCCCCTTGACCAGAACCGCCGTGTTCTGCGTGGTGTCGGGATTGCCAATTGCGATCGCTGCGGCCCCCTCGCCGCCGAAGGCGTCGGGCTGATACTTCATCATATACACCGGCGGGTGATTACCGAACGCGTCCACGGCTTTCGACGATGCGTTGAGCCCGTTTCTGGCTTGAACCGCGTTGTTGTAACGGATGACCGCGTTTGGCGACAGCCCGTATCTGCCTGCGTCATTCAGTATGTCGTTGACCGAGATCCCTTTCTTGGCAAGGTCTTCCACGCGGTGAAGATCGTCGTTCATGACGGCCTCGTTGACCTGGCTCCGGGCCTCGACCGGGATGCCGTTGAGGTTCCCGAGATCTTTGGGGTGCTCAGCGATGAGACGTTGCCGTTCTTCCGGTGTCAGCGATGTCCACCACTTGTGCACGTCCTCTGGGCTGGTGTTGGGCGGGGGGATTTTGGTGTCTGCATCCACCTGGCGCAGGATGTCGGGGTCGTAGCCGTCGGTGCGCAAGTTGTCCAAAGAGCTCTGCAGCGTGCTCGAGTAGCCGCCGCGGATTGACTGCAGCTGGTGAAGAGCATCCCGGGTGTCGTCGGCGGCGTCGGCTTTGGCGTCGTTGATCAACGACTGCAACTGAGCCCGGCTTTTCGCGTCGAGGTTGGGGTCCTGCAGATCTTTCATCGCCCCGCCGATGAGTTTGTCGAGCAGCTGCAACTGACGCTCCAACGCGGTGATTTCCGCGGCTCCGGCTTTCTGCGCCTCGGCCAGCGAGGCTGCGATATTCTCCAAGTCAGCGCCGATTTTGGGCAATTGTTCCGACTGCGCCCCAAGGGATTTCGTCAACCGCTGTACTTCAGCGGAGTCGTTGATCGGGTGGTCACCATTCTGGTGTTTCCAGGCCGCGTCGAAACGCTTGCGGGCTTGCTCGAATGAGTGGTCCGCCTCCGCGGTCTGCCGGCCCGCTCCATGAAAAGCCTGCGCCAGGCTCGAAATCTGAGACGGACTTCCGGCCTGCAAGCTCTGGTTGATCGCCCACGGGTCACCGCCGGCCGCAGCGATCAGATCGGCGACGTTAAGCCAGATCAGCTGCATTGCTCCGCCCGAAAACTTGCTGCCTGTTCCCCAACCAGCTAGGAGGCCACTCTCGCTTTTCGCTCCTTCACGCCACTTCCGTCTGTACCTGGATGATTGGGAGCTTATGGACGTACGCCCGTCGCCGCACTTCACAGAACACGGGCGAACACGGGCACGACGCTGCGGCGACGCCGGCTTAAACCCCTGTAGCCGAAATGTGACCAAGGCTTGACCAAAAGCTAACGCGCCCTTGCAGTTCCGGTGGTCACCGCACATTTACCATCCCTATTACAACTATGTCAGTTAAAAGAGGATCGGAGCCATGCGGGCGGTCGTTCGGTGTGTTGTTGCGATGGTCGGGATTGCCGCGGGTGTGGTTGCCGGGCCGGCCGGCGTCAGCCTGGCGGCGGCGAACCAGCCGCATGGGTTCATCATCGCGTCGGTTGCACCAACCCGCGGCCAAATGGTCGGGGTGGCGCACCCCGTGGTGGTCAGATTCAGCGCGCCCGTCGCCAACCGGCACGCCGTCGAGCGTGCCCTCGAAGTCAAGTCAGCGCCCGCCATGACCGGCAAGTTCGAATGGCTCGACAACGACGTCGTGCAGTGGGTTCCCAACCGATTCTGGCCGGCGCACAACACGGTGGCGCTCTCGGTGGATGGGGTATCCACGGAATTCAAAACGGGCCCCGCCGTTGTCGGCGTCGCCAGTATCTCGCAGCACACGTTCACCGTGAGCATCGACGGGGTCTTGGCCGGACCGCCGCCCGCGCTGCCGGCGCCGCATCATCGACCTCACTGGGGCGAAGAAGGTGTGATGCCCGCCTCGATGGGCCGGCCGGAGTACTCGACGCCGGTCGGCACGTACACCGTCTTGGCCAAGGAACGCTCGGTGGTTATGGATTCGAGCAGCGTCGGCATCCCCGTCGACGACCCCGACGGTTACCGGATCCCGGTCGATTACGCCGTCCGCATCAGCAACCGTGGACTTTTCGTGCATTCAGCTCCCTGGGCTGTCAATTCCCTTGGTTATGACAACGTCAGCCACGGCTGCATCAGCCTGAGCCCCGCGGACGCAGAGTGGTACTACAACAAGGTCAACGTCGGCGACCCGGTGATCGTGCAGGAGTAGCAGCGGGGTCACAGCCGCGGGTTTGATGCTGCGCGGAAACGATTTGCACGTGCGCATGCCTCAAATAGTTTGTTTTGCAAGAACTTTCGTATATCACTGGGTGATCCTGTCCAACATCACGGGTTCCAGCCGCGTCACCAACGTCTCCTCGGCACCTGACACGAAACGGACCCGCTGGTGGCAACCAGCGGGTCCGTAAAGGCCGGAAGTGGCCCGGGCTCAGTGCGCGCCGGAAGGACCGGGCAGGACCGGCTGGCCCGCTACCGGGCCGCCGGCCGACGCCGGACCAGTCGGCGCCCCTTTACCGGTCCCCGCCATGTCGATGAGTGGGGCACCGGCCGGTATCCCATCCACGGGACCACCAGCCAGCACCGGTGCACCGCCAAGCGCGATCAGCGGAGCACCGACCGGCAGCACCGGCACTGGCGCACCCACCGGAAGCGGCGCCCCAATCGGCAGTGGAGCGCCGATGGGCAACGGCGCACCAATCGGGACTGGCGCGCCCACCGGCACCGGTGCACCCCCCAGGGCAATCAGCGGCGCACCCACCGGCGCAGCGATCGGCCCAGGCGCAACCAGCGGAACACCAGCCATATTCGTGAGTGGAGCGCTAGCCGTGCACGCCTCTGCGGTCAGTGGTCCACTGGCTGCCGGTGCACCCGCGGCTGCGGGTCCACCCGCGGCTCCCAGGCCGCCAGCGCCGGCCGGTCCGCCCGCCGCCGCAGGCCCTGCAATGTCACCGACCTGTCCCTGCATGCACGCGTAACCGCCCGTTTTCAACGGGGCGGCTGCCACGTGCGGGCTCCAAGCTAAAGCGGCCCCGCACAACCCAGCGCCGACAGCAACTACCTTGATGTTGAATCGATCGAAGATCGTCATCAACGTCAACTCCTTTATTCGCGCTCAGATATTTCGCCATCGTTTGGTGCAGCAGAACCACATAGCCGTACCGCGGCCGCGTTTAGGCGACCGGGTCAATTGTCAGCAACCAATGCCGAACACACGCCGCGCCGCACCGCGCCGTTTCCAAATGGTGACGTTGGGTTTTGACGCTGTGGCGCTAACGGCGGGTTGCGTCACCCCGGGTCGGCCGGCCCGCGGGTCGGCAGCTGTTCACTCTCAGCGACTTTCGTTTTTCTGCGCAGCTCATTCACAACGTTTTTGCAGCGCCAGGTATGTCGCGGAGTTTTCATGGAAGTGAACTGTTTAACGCAGGGGCGGTTAATAAAGGAGAAGTAACCATGGCGATGCAGAGCCTCTATCGCCCGTTCACGGACGCAGCGCTCGTAGGTGGTCCACTTCTGATCGCCGCGGTCGTGTGGGCCAGCCCAGCACACGCGGATGCGCACGCCTTTCTCAATGACCTGCATAAGGCCGGCATCCACGCCGTCACCGGCGGTGACCCGGCGCTGTTGCAGATGGGCGCCAACCTATGCCAACAACTTTCGTGGGGGGCTCCGCCCGGTCAGCTGGAGGCCCTGGCGCTGCAACGCTCCAACAGCCGGCAGGGCCCCGGTGGAATCACCCCTGCGCAGGCCGACGACGTCGTCGACTACGCGCTGCGTGATCTGTGCCCAAACGCATAGCGTTGGTGCCTTCCTGCCCGGATTTGCCGTGTCGGCAGGTCACCGGTCGAGGGGCCGACCGTCGCCCGCGGAGCCGGGATGCAGCGATTCTGAGCGCAGAGATATCCCGTTCGCCCACCGGTCCGTATAAATTTGCCTCGCAGCGTGTTTTTTTTCCGGCTTTCATTGAACGATGCGCTGTCACAATTCAGGGCGGTCGAGAGGCAAAGGAGAAGGATCTATGGCAGCACAGCGGCCCTATGGCCGGTTTTTGGGCGCAGCCCTTGTAGGTGGCCCACTTCTGGTCGCCGGGGTCTTCTGGGCCAGCCCGGCGCGGGCTGACCAGACTGCCTTCCTGAACCACCTGCAAGCTGCGGGGATCCACGCCGTCAACGGCGGCGACGAGGCCCTGTTGCAGATGGGCGCGGACCTCTGCCAACAGCTTTCCTGGGGCGCTTCTCCCCAGCAGCTGGAGCAGCTGGCCATCCAGCGCTCCGACGCCGACCAGGGCACTGGCGGGATCAATGGTCGGCAGGCCGCGGACGTTGTCATTTTCGCGTTGCGCGATCTGTGTCCTAACGCATAGCCGGACGGTCAGGGCCGAGGTGAAGCTGAGCGCGCACAACCTCAGTGCCCTGAAGATCCCCGTCCCGACGTATGACCGCAGCCAAATCGGCATTGGCATCGTGCATTTCGGTGTCGGCGGTTTTCATCGCGCTCACCAGGCCATGTACATCGACAGACTGCTCAACGACGGCCTCGCGCAAGACTGGGGAATCTGCGGCGTCGGGGTGCTTCCGCGCGACCAGCACATGCGCGACGCGCTTGGTAGCCAGGACTGCCTGTACACGCTGATCCTTCAGCACCCGGACGGCACCCGCCAACCACGAGTCATCGGCTCCATCGTCGACTATCGTTATGCGCCTGACGATCCCGAAGCGGTGATCGATAGGCTCGCCAATCCAGCCACCCGGATCATCTCGCTCACCATTACCGAAGGTGGCTACCAGCCACCGCTGAGCGATGTTTTCGGGTTGGTGGCCGAGGCGCTCAACCGACGCCGCGTGCGCGACCTCCCATCGCCCACCATCGTGTCCTGCGACAACATCGCCGCAAACGGGCAGGTCGCGCGCCTGGCGTTCACGTCATACGCCCAACAGCTCAATCCCCAACTGGCGCAGTGGATGTGCGCGAACACAAAGTTCCCCAACTCGATGGTTGACCGGATCACACCGGCGACCACCGCCGAGGTGATCGACACGCTGCACTCCCAATACGGTGTGCGCGATGCTTGGCCCGTCGCCGCAGAGCCGTTCGCTATGTGGGTTCTCGAAGACGATTTCAGCGACGGCCGTCCACCGCTGGAGGCGGCCGGCGTTCAGCTCGTCGATGACGTGTCGCCGTACGAGGCGATGAAGCTGAGGCTGCTCAACGCCGGCCATCAGGGCTTGTGCTATTTCGCCTACCTTGCCGGCCATCGGCTGGTGCATGAAGCCGCCCGAGACCCGGCGATCGCCCAATTCGTCACCCGCTACCTGGATTTCGAGGCGCTGCCCACACTCGCGCCGATCCCGGGTCTCACCGAGTTCAAAGACGGACTCCTCCCCCGCTTCACCAACCCCTACGTCGGCGACACGGTCGCCAGGCTGTGCGCCGACTCATCCAACCGCATCCCAAAGTGGCTCTTGCCGGTGGTGCGCGACAATCTGCGATCCGGAGGCCCGGTCCGGCTGTCCGCGGCGATCGTCGCGAGCTGGGCACGCTACGCCGAAGGCATCGACGAGCACGGCCAACCGATCGAAGTCGTGGACCAACTCGCGGACACGCTTGTTTCGATCGCCCGCTCACAGCGCGACGACCCGGTTGCGTTTCTCGCCAACCGTTCACTATTCGGTGATCTCGTCGACGAGTCACGCTTCCTCGAGCCGTACCTCTGGACACTCGATTCGCTGCACCGCCACGGCGCATACGCAACGTTGCAGGCACTCATCCGATCCGACGGGCTGCGGCCGACCGAAGGGGCCGGATAACTGACCAAGGACATCGCCGGGCCAGCCTACTTTCAGGCATGGTTGGACAACGCCGGACCTCGGGGCGTGGCTCCCTACGTCGTCGCCGAGATCGCTCGACGGCACACCATCACCCCGGCGAGCTTTCAGGTGCTCGAGAACATGGCGGAGATCAAGGATCCGGGTGGCAAATCCTTTTTCCTCCTTCCCCCCGGCACCAGCGGGCACGACGCCCGCGACGCCGTGCTGATGACCTACATCCTGAACGCGGGCACCGACTACGGCACGGCGGGAAAGCAGCCCGCCGATTTTCCCGCGACTCCGTACGGCGCCACCGAAGTTGCGCGAATCATCGAGCGGCAGAAGGCAAACCGCTGGAGTTATAGCTGCGATGTCAGGTTCATCGACCGCAACGGAGGGCGCCTTGTCACTACCCCGAACGGCATGCTCACGGGCCTTGGGGGCAACTGGGCGCAACGCCAATTCAGCCGGCGGGGCGGCACCACCTGGGGTGACATCTTCATGGTGAACGCGGGCCGCCTGGCCGACCCCGCCCAACGGCTTCGCCTGATCATCCAGTCCGGGCATGCCTGGTACATCGATCGCACCGGTCAGCTCGTAGAGGGCAGCCTGGACCTGGACCGGGTGCTGCACCACGAGGAGCGCCATGCTCAGCAATGGGCGGCGAAAGGCTACCTAGGCATGCTGAGGGACTACAGCCGAGAGCTGATCCGCGAGTTCCTCTTTGGCACGACGAACAAGCTGGAAGAGGATGCCGGACTGGCCGACGGTGGCTACAAGTCGTGAATCCCGTTGTACAGCACCATCACACCGATGATGACCAAAACTGCGGCAAGCAGCGCGGCGTTGTTCCGGTCCATCCAGTCTTTGAGCCGTTCCAGCGCATCGTCGAGGCGGTGACCGGCTGCCGCATAGGCGAGTATCGGGATCGCAACCGATGAAGCGGCGACCGCGACAAAGAACGCCGCGGCCACCCAGTCACCGGTGTGGCCAAGGCCGCTGCCGCCGATGGCGAGTCCGGCCGGCACGCACAAGAGCGCCACGTCCGGTCGCAGCACCGCCAGAGCCGTCCCCATCACCCCGGAGCGCGCCGGGGTGATGGTGGCGAACGATCGCATCCACCCCGGCGACTCGGTGTGACCATGCCGGGTCAGCCAGCGAAAGATGCCGAACACGATCAGCGCCGACCCCAGCACCACGCGTAGCCAGGACGCCCACCGTGGCGGCGCCTTGTCCAGACCGCCGAGCATGCCCGAGGCGGCGACGGACAGCGCCGTGATGGCCGCCAGGCCGAGCACCCAGCCGCCAAGGAAAGCCAGGCTGCTCGGCCGGGGCCGCGGCGCCTGTAAGACCAGCACCGCGGGGATGACCGTGAGCGGCGAAAGCGAGATCACCAGTCCGAGGGGAATGAGCCCGGTCGCCACAGAGCCCCAGCTTCCTGCCATGGGCAGCAATCTTAGATCCGCTTCATGTCAGGGCGTGGATCCCGTTGTAAAGCACCATCAAACCGATCAGCACCAGAACGACCGCGAGCATCGTGGCGTGGTTTTCTTCCATCCACGCTTTCAGCCGTTCCAGCGCATCGTCGAGGCGGTCGCCGGCACCGACATAGCCCAATATCGGGATGGCGACCGTTGACGCGGACAGGACGACGAAGACTGCGGCGGCTGTCAACTCGGCCGCAACGCTGAAACTGCCGCTTCCGACGGCCAAGCCGGCCGCCGCGCACAGCAGCAGCACCTCCGGCCTGACCACCACCAAGACCACCGCGGTCACCCCCGCCCGCATCGGGGTCAGGGTGGAGAACGAACGCATCCAGCGTGGCATGTTGGCATGCCGATGCCGAGTAACCCAGTGGTAGACCCCCAACGCGATCAGCGCCGAACCGAAGACCACCCGCAGCCAGGACGCCCAGCTCGGCGGCGCCTTGTGCAGACCGCCGAGCAAGTCTGAGGCGCTGACGAACAACCCGGTGAGGGCTACCAGACCCAGCACCCAGCCGCTGAGGAAGGCCAGAGCGGTCGGCCGCGGCCGGGGCGTGTGCAAGACGAGCACCGCCGGAATGACCGTGATGGGCGACAGCGCGATGACCGCGGCAAGCGGGATGAGCTTGGTCAGGACCGAGGCCCAACTTGCTTCCACGGGCAGCAATCATTGCACTGGCTCGCCGCCGCCGCAGCGCTTGACCGTACCGCGGCTGCGCTCACCGCGTCACACCTACGCTGTTCGGCGCTGCAACGTCCTGATTGCAACACCATTCGTGCCATCCGGCCCAGCTGACCAGGCCCTCAGTGATGCCGGCGCAGCGTCCACGCGGGTATCCAGTGCGTCACGGTTTTCCGCTTCGAGCCGTAGGCGATCGGGTAGGTGACCAGCCCCCACCAGTCGCCCTGTTCGCACAGGCCCCAGCAACTCAGCCGCCCCTCGACAACCTTGTGCAGCTGCAGTCCGTTGGGCTGATACCGGCCGGAGCGGTGCGGCTCGCGCGGGAACAACACGGTCAGGTCGACCAGCACCGTGATCGGCGGGCGCACCACCCGGAACGGGCTGCGGGCCGGTTGCCCGTTGTACCCGATCGACGCCAGTTTGCCCATTGATCGATCATACGTTCGAATCGACGGTTGGTTTAGTCCTGTCATTTCCCGATGAAGCGCACCGGACGACGGCTATAGTCCCGGCGCAGACGCGACTGGAACCAGCCACACGGCGCCGGCCCGCTTCTGGCACCATGGCGATGTGTTCAGCCAGACCGTGACCCGCCCGGCGACTCGGTGAGCGTCGCCCAAACCGGCGAATCACCTCACCGCAAAACGCTCGGGTATGTGGCGGTAGGTACGCCGGCCGCGTTGGACCCACTAATCGTCGGATTATTCGCCGTCGCGGTAAGTCTCGCCGGAGCCGCTCGCCCGTCATTCTGGTACGACGAAGCCGCCACGATTTCGGCCTCATACAGTCGTTCGCTCGGCCAGCTGTGGCGGATGTTGGCCAATGTCGATGCCGTGCACGGGCTGTACTACCTGATCATGCACGGCTGGTTCCAGCTCGTTCCGCCGACGGAATTCTGGTCTCGCGCGCCCAGTGGCCTGGCCGTCGGCGGTGCCGCGGCCGGAGTGGTGGTGCTGGCCAAGCAGTTGTCGTCACGCACCGTCGCGGTGGCCTCCGGTGTCTTTTGCGCGATCATGCCGCGCACCACGTGGGCAGCCATCGAAGCTCGCCCGTATGCGATGTCGATGATGGCCGCCGTCTGGCTGACGGTGCTGCTCATCCGCGCCGCGCGCCGTGACACCGGCTGGCTTTGGTGCGCGTATGGCATCGCGCTCGCCGTCTCCATTGTGCTCGACACGTACCTGGCGCTGTTGCTGGCAGCATACGGTGTGTTCGTCGTATTTTACTGTGCGCGAAGTGTTCTGGTACGGTTCGCGGTCACTTCCGGCGCGACTCTTTGCATCTTGACGCCGTTCTTGGCGACGGTCATCGAGCAAGCCCATCAGATCAGTTGGATCGCACCGATCGGCCGACGAACACTCGAAGATGTAGTGGTACAGCAGTATTTCGAACGAAGCCCGCCGTTCGCCGTGCTGTCGGGGCTGGCGATATGCGCCGCTATTGCCTTATGGCTCAGTAAGTCAGCACAACTGGCGCCCGGCGGCCGGCAGCTGTTGCTCCTCGCAGTGGCTTGGATTGCGCTACCGACCGTCTCGATCGTGGTGTACTCGGCGCTGGTTCACCCGATTTACACGCCGCGCTATTTATCCTTCACCGTGCCGGGAATGGCGCTGATCCTGGGCGTCTGCATTGCCGCTGTGGCCGTCAAACCATGGATAACGGCGGCGATCGTCAGTCTCTTCGCCATCGCCGCTGCGCCCAATTACTTACTCGCGCAGCGGAATCCGTATGCCAAATACGGCATGGACTACAGCCAGGTGGCCGACCTGATCACCGCGCGGGCGGCACCCGGTGATTGCCTACTGGTGAACGACACGGTGACGTTCATGCCCGCCCCGATGCGCCCGTTGATGGCGGCCCGCCCTGACGCCTATCGCAAGCTGGTCGATCTCACGCTGTGGCAACGGGCGACCGACCGCAACGACGTCTTCGACACCAATCTCATACCCGAGGTGGTGGCAAAGCCGTTGAGCCATTGCAGCGTGGTGTGGATCATCACCCAAGCCGACGACTCGCTACCCGCCCATGAGCAGGGCGTCGCACTGCCGCCCGGCCCACGCTACGGGGCCACCCCGGCCTTCGCGGTCCCGCACGATCTGGGCTTTCGCCTGGTCGAGCGGTGGCAGTTCAACCTGGTTCAGGTGATCAAGGCGACCCGATAGCGCTCACCAGATGTGGATGTAATCGATGAGCATCGACGCCGGGAAAGTGCCTGCGGCGGGGTCGCCCGCCCCGACCCCACCCACCGCAAGGGTGAACATGGGCGTCATCCAATAGCCGGGATTGTTGAACGGCCAACGAAAGTCGTCGGGAGCGCCGCCGTGTACGTGGATGGGTTTGTTCGGAACAGTGAAATACTGTGCGCCGTCACGCGAGAACTGGAATCCGTTCTCACCCCAATGCATTTGCCAGGTGTGCCAACCGCCGTCCACCAGGCCGGGAATCGACTTGCCCTCCCAGGTTTTCCCGTTGGACGCCGCGTGGACGGTGGTGCCCGGGGCCCACTGGCCATTGCCGTACCACTCGAAAACGTCGACCTCGCCGTCGGGCAGCGGATCCTCGTTGACCCCCCAGAACGAGGGCCATAGGCCGGGGTACAAGCAGTCCAGCTTTATCCGCGCTTCCCAGGTCTGGTTGATCATGCTGCGGAACTTGCCGCGCAGTTTGCCGCTGTAGTACGTGCCCATTTCCTGGGTGGCGCACAACACCAGATTCGAGTGGCCGTCCTGGAACACGTTTCGGCGATCGTCGCGGTATATCCCGTCGACCGGCGGAAAAACGTCGTCCTGCCAAGTCTGCACGATCCACTTGCCCGGGTCGGGACCTGAGCCCGCGGGGCCGTCGAACTCGTCGGCGAAGATGTAGGGCCCGCCCGCGTTCGACGCCGGTGCCTCCGGCGCCGACGATGGGGTCGCCCAGGCCCCCGGGAGACGCATCGCAGCCCCCAGCATGCCGACCCCCGTCATCAACAACATGCTGCGACGATCCATCTACCCTCCACCCAATCGTGAAGCACCGTTCACACTCAGTGCGATACCCCGAGGCAACTTCAGCAAACGGTTTTATGAAATCACGCCGGAGGGGTGCCACGCATGCGCACCCCGTTCGTGGCGGCCAGAAATCCCATGCCAGAAAACCGGCATCCCGGTCGACGAGCATCCCGGCCGGATCACACCCGCGCCGGGTGGGTCTGGAACGCCGTGTCGTCCGGGTTGGCGTGGACGGTGGTTCCCAGAGGCCATTCACCGTTGCCGTACCACTCGAGCAGGTCGACTTCGCCGCTGCGGCCGTGGCAGCGACCACTGATTTCGCTGCCCGGTGATTATCAAGCGCATTGACATCGCCGCGGCCGGTGGTATCAAGGAGGTTGATGGTCTGAGAAAGGAAATGACAATGTTTGGTGGTGGATTCTTCAGCGGCTTCGGCGGTCCCGGTTTCGGCGGCCCGGGTTTCGGCGGTCCCGGCTTTGGCGGCCCGGGTTTCGGCTTCGGCCCGGGTTTCGGCGGCGGCTGGGGTAAGCACGGCTGGGGTCATGGTGGGCCTGGCGGCCCCGGATTCGGTCCCGGCGGCGGCCCGGGTCTCAAGCGCGCCGCGTTCGTCACCGCGGCCATGCTGCTGGACGGCCCGGCGAACGCTGCGCAGGTCGTGCAACGGGTGGCCGACGCCACCGATGGTGCATTCACCCCTCCGCAGGACCTGGCGGAGCTTGCCATCGGGATACTGGCCGGCCGCGGCATGGTCACCGTTGACGACGGCGTGGCGACCCTGACCGAACTCGGCAGGAACGTCCTGGCCTGGCGCGGCATCAGCAGCGAGACCGCGCATGCCTTCCTGGGCCGGGCGGCGAAGTTCGGCGACGCGTTCAAGATCCGCAGGGAACTCTTCGAGCTCGCCGGGCTGGCCCGCACCATCACCTGGACGGGGACCGAGGAGCAAAAGCAGCAACTCGCCGAGGCCCGGGCCAAGGTCCTGGAAGTCCTGACCGAAGCAAAGAAGACCCTGCACCGCATCCTCGGCGAGGGCTAGCGGCTCAGGCGCTGGTCGGTTCGCTGAGCTTCACCAGCGTCTTGCCGATGTTGACCCCGGTGAACAGCCCGTTGAGGGCATCGACACACGAGTCGATGCCCTCAAAAACGGTCTGCCGGTGCCGCAACCGGCCCTCGCCCTCCCATTGACGCAGCGCGGCGAACGCCTCATCAAAGCGTCCCCACTGTTCGAGGGCGTTGAATCCCTGCATCAGCGCGGTTTTGGACAACAGGTTGACGTAGTTGGCGGGCCCCGGATGTTCGCCGGTCAGGTAGCTGGAGATGACGCCGCACAGCACGACGCGGGCATGCGAGGCCAAGCGGCCCAGCACCGCGTCGAGGATGGGCCCTCCCACGTTGTCGAAGTACACATCGACGCGCTGCGGGCAGTGCTGCTTGAGCGCCGCCGCGAGGTTGTCGTTCTTGTAGTCGATACATGCGTCGAAGCCGAAGTCCTCGACCACCGCCCGGCATTTCTCCGGCCCCCCCGCAATGCCGACCACCCGGGCGCCGGCGATCTTGGCGATTTGCCCGGCCACCGACCCAGTGGCGCCCGCGGCCGCCGAGACCACAACCGTTTCCCCGGGCTGCGGTCGGCCGATGTCGGTCATCCCAAAATAGGCGGTGGCACCGGTCGGCCCGTACACCGACATGATCGCCAGCTGGTCATTCTCGCCCGGAATCGGGGTGCTGAACACGTCATCGCGGATGATCGCGTACTCGGAGAAGCCGGTCAATGTGGTGACGACGTCGCCGACGGCGTAGGCGTCACAGCGCGACCCGACCACCTCGCCGATGCCGGCCGCCCGGATTACCTCCCCCAGCTGCACTGGCGGAAGGTAACCGGGCTGGTCGTCGAGCCAGGTGCGGGCGGCGGCATCGATCCCGACGTAGGTGGTGCGCAGCAGCGCCTCGCCGTCGGCCGGCTCGGGCGCCGGCGTGGTGACCATCTCCGTGTCATCGGGCTGGACCAGCCCGGTGGGGCGGCGACGCAACAGGATTTGGCGGTTCGGCAACTCGGGCACGAAGCAGAAACTACCGAACCGTCCGAAATCACCGGTGTGAATGGCATATTCAACCCATGGCAGCAAACGAGGACCCGGAAGAGCGAATCCGGGAGCTCGAGCGCCCACTCGCCGACACGGCGCGGGCGTCCGAACTGAGCAGCCCGCAGACCCCAGCCGGCCCGGGTTACCCGCCCGCCCCGGCGGGCCCCCCGCCCCCGCCCCCGACTCCGTGGACGTATAGCGGTTCATTTCCCGGGCCACCCCCGCAACGCCCCTCGGGCAACCGCATGTGGTGGATCTTGGGCACGGTGATCGTCATCGGCATGCTGGCTCTCGCAGGGGGCATCGCCGCCTTTGCCGCACACCAGCTTTCCGGTGTCCGGTCGATCATCAACTCAACGCCGACCATCTCCACGACGTTCGGTCCCACGACGAGCACCCCGAGCAGCCCCGGCCCGTCGACGACTCAGACCAAAAACCCCACGCCGTCGACATCGGCCACCCCACCGGTGGGCGGCAAGCTCAGCGTCTCCGGCATCAACGAGAATCGAACCCTGGTCTGCAACGACAGCACCGTCAGCGTCAGTGGTGTTTCCAACACGGTGGTGATCACCGGCCATTGCGCACGAATCACCGTCTCGGGTGTTCAAAACTCGATCACCGTCGACGCCGCGGACAACATCGACGCCTCCGGGTTCAACAACAAGGTCATCTATCACTCGGGCAACCCGAAAATCAGCAACGCCGGCGATTCGAACGTGGTCGAACCGGGGTGACCGCGGCGACGACCGCTACTGCGACTCCCGTGAGGGCTCCTCGGAATCGTCGTCGAGAACGCTGACCGCGATGCCATACGGCAGGAAGCGCACTTTGCGCTTGGGGTCGACGTTGCTCTTGTTTGCCCGCAACGCATCGAGTTCGGTCGCATACACCTCTTCAACGTGCGCGCCGCCGTTGGCGTCCACCGTATAGATGGCCCACACGCCGTCCCCGGCTTCGCCGGCGGTCTCGGGTTCCGGGCGGGGACGTCGCGACAGGTCCTCGAAAAACGATGACCACCCGCCCCGGGGACCCGGAGCCGCGACGAACCTGCTGAACCGCTCGAAGACGTCGCGCAGTCCCTCGCTGCCCTCCCGGATCATTCGATCGAACTCCTCGGGATCAAATCCGAATGCACCGTACTCGCCCACCCGACCTCCTTGCCGCTCATGTCGTCATTGCCCAGTGTGCGCTCAGTCGCGATTGTTTGCCACGTGCTACGCCGCCGGCGGCGGAGGCGGATTGATCGGGATCGGCACCGTGACGAACGGGAAGTGTAAATACATCGTCATCGGCGGCATCCTGGGAGCCGGCTGCGCCGCCGGCGGCGGCGCAGCGGGCGGGGCGGCTGCCTCGGTTTGCGGCGGTGGCGGGCTGGGCGCAGCCACCTGGGCTTGCGGCGGGGTGCTGGGTGCCTGAGCCGGCACTTGGGTGCCGGGGGTGGCAACGCTCACGCGCGGGTTGTGCGGCACAGTGGGCGCCAGCCGGTCAGCCGTGAGCGAAAACAGCACCACCCCGGCCACGACGGCAACGATCCCCGCCAGCGCGCTGCCGGCCAGGAACATGGGCCGGCGCCGGCCGCGGGGTTTTTTCATCGTGCTCCTCGATGGCGCTGTAGGCCAGCGCGTCGGCGCTCAAATCGGCGTCGCCCCAGACGTCGAGGTAGGCCGGACTGAGCGCACGAGGGCTGATTTCCCCGGTGCCCGGATCCAGCGCGTAGGCCAGGGCTGCCGTCGACGACGCGAACAGCGGCGCATTCGCCGAGGCCACCGCCGCTCCGCGGGCCAGCGCCATGTCCGGCTCCTCCGGAGCGGTTACCTCCCGCGATATCTGCGCCTCGAGCGCGGGCTTGACGGGGACGATGTCCGTTCCGCAGCCGATGAGGAACACCCCGTCCGCCCGCGACTCCCGGGTATCCAGACCGCCAACCACTGTCGCCAATTCGGCCGCGGTGGCCTGCGCCCAGCCATCGTCCGGCGTCGGCGCCAACTGCTTGCGGTGCAGATCGACGATGGAACGGTCGGCGACGTCGACGACCGCCAACGTCGCGTTCTCAGGCTCCACGAACAGCATCGCGATGTGCTGATAGTCGAGCGCAGAACCGACCGTCTGCGCCAGCGTGGCCGCGGCCAGCAACGGGGAGACCAGCATCACGCCGCCCAGGTCGTGGCGAGCGAGCGCCTCTCGCAGCGCACCGACATCGGTCGGTTCCGTCCAGGTCACCCCGGTCGAGGCCAACCGGTAGCCGCCCGCGACCGCCCCTTCGCGTGTGCCGCTGATCGCGGCGATCACCTGATCGACCGCACCTGAAGTCGCCGAATCTCCGGCGCCGGCAACCGCGAACACGTCTTGTTCGACGGTGACCCCGTCGGCGTTCTGGCCCTCGACGACTACCAGGCGGACCGTCCTGGGAGCCCCTGAAACCAGGGCCACCCCAAGCACGATGTCCACTCATGCCTCCGAGGTCCGCTGAATTTTCCCCTGCCCCTCCATGAGGGCACCAACAGTGAGACCCCGCCCGAACTGGATGATTCCACGTCACCCGCGTGTCGCCGGACGCGCTTGTGCAGCGCGGCAAGCAGGAAATATGCGACTGGACCGATTAGTAGCCCGGGCTCAGGAAGGGGTTCTGGGAGTCGCCCGGATACTGCGGGTACTGGGGATACTGCGGGTACTGGGGATACTGGGGGTACTGGGGATACTGGGGCGCCTGGGGAGCCGCAGGCGCCTGCTTCTGCGGAACGGGAACCGGTATCGGCACCGGAAGCAGCGGCACATGGATCCACTCGGTGGTCATCGGCACCGTCGTGGTTGTGGTCGTGGTGGTGGTCGGCGGCGGCGTGGTCGTGGTGGTGGTTGTGGTGGGTGGCGGCGGCGTGGTCGTGGCGGTCGGTGTCGGCGGCGCAGTGGTCGCCGGCGCGGGGTGCCTGGGGGTATAGACCGGCGGCGGGGTGGTGACCACCACCGGCGGTGGCGGTGGCGCGGACGGTGGCGGTTCGGGCGGCGGTGGCGGCGCGGGGCTTGGCACCGGCTCGGCGCTGGGCGGTGCTGGCACGGCCGTCGGCGGCGGGAGCATCGAACGTGGCGCCAGCGGGCTGGGCGCGGGGGCGGGCCGGGGGGCGACGCTGGGCGCCGGTGGAGCCTGGCGGTTTTCGATGGCCGCCAGCGTGTACGCCACGCCACCGATCGCCGTCATGGCGACCACCGCCGACATGCCGATGATCAACTGCGACACCCTAAGACGCCGCCACAGCGGTTCCCGGGGCGGCTGGATCACGTTCAACCGCATCGACCAACCGGCCGGGCCGTCTTCGTCGTAGGTCTCGCCGCCGAACCGCACCCGCAAATCGCCGGGGTATTCGGTTTGAGACCAAGCCAATTCGCGATCGGTGAGCGCCTCTTCGTCGATCACCAGCATGTCGCCGGCCCCAAGGTCGACGACATCGCCGGCCGCGTGGGCAGACGCGAGCAGGCCCATCGACGTCCGCGTCCGCAGGTCCAGCTCTTCGCCGCGGGATGCCAAAAGCAGTGCGCCACAGGCTGCCGCAATGGCGGGCTGCGACGGCGTCAGGATCGGCGTGCGGCCATGCACCGAAAGACGTTCGGCGACAAGCGGAATAAGCGCACCGCCCCCCACTGTGACGACCGCTGCCAGGTCCGTCCAGCTCTTGCGGTAGCGCACCAACATGTCGTCGAACGCATAGATGAAACCGGTCAACCGGTCCTGTATCAGATCTTCGAGTTCGTCTCGGGTCATCGCAAGGCTGCAGCTGCGGCCCCCTAGCTCGGCGTCGATTTCGGTGGTTACGTCGGTGGAAAGCCGCTCCTTGGCCGCGCGGCACTGTTCCCTCAACTCGGCGAGCTGTCCGACGGCGGCGGTGCTGGCCGGATCGATACCGCTGCCGTGGCCCAGTTCCTCGAAAACCCGGAGGAGCAACTCCTGGTCGATCTCACCGCCGGAGAAGCCCGCGTAACGCATGGTGGCACTGGCGAGCTCGAAATCTCTTGCTACTTCCACCAAGGTGGCCGACGTGCCGCCGCCACCGAAATCCAACAGCCCGACCACCCCATCGTCCGGCAGGCCAAGCTCGGCGTTGACCGCCTTCAACGATGCGATCGCATCGGAAACCAGCAGCGGCGCCATGCCGCTACGCACGAAACCTACGTGGGTCCGTAGACCGTTGCGCAGTGCTTGCACCGTACTGGGCTTCCAATATGCGGGAACGGCGATGGAGATCTCCGAGGAAGCCGCGTCCGCGCCGGCGACCACCACCATCGCATCGAGCGCCTCCACCATCAGCAGCTCGGGATCATGCGCGGACCCGTCGGCTGACACCAGCGCTACCGACTCGCCGATACGCTCGACAAAGCCCTTGATCTGCACACCGAGCTCGGACAAACACGGATTCTTCTCAGAAACACCAACTTTCGGTGCGCAGTGCGGGTAAAGCGTCAGCACGGATCGGCGGGTAACCGGTGGGCTTCCATTGCGCGCAGCGACCAGGTTCGTGGTCCCGATCGACAACCCAAGTGGGTCGTACATAGAGCGAAAACCTTCGTCTATAGGGGTCGGTGGCCAGCGTTAACCATATCTGTCGACACGCCCAAAGCCGATGGGTTGCAACGTCATCGGTATCCGGTCGATGCGGCCTCGTCACCGAAGTGGTACCGCTATCCCCTTGACAAAATTTAAGTGATGCTCACACGACGGTGAGCGGCAGCGATCGCCTGGGCTGGAACTGAAATGTCGATCCACCACTGACTTTCGTTACCGAGACTTCGGGCAGCTCGGACGCCGCCGTCTCCGTTGCAACGAATTCCGCGGTCCACTCGGCATTCGTGCCGCTGACCCGGACTTCGATATGCGGGTCCACGGCGGTGGCGATCGCCTGCAACGGTTGCACCGATTCGGGTGAGCACAGCGATATCCAGGCACCGTCGTCGTGGGCCGGCGACCGGTGCACCAGCAGCCGGTTCTGCGTCGTTTCGGCCACGACGTAGCCCGCGGGGTTAAGCAGTGGATGCAACTCGAGTACCCGCAGGACTCCTTCGGTTCCACCCGGAAATTCCAATGCCCGCTGAATCCGCTCGGCCGCAAGACCGGCCAGACCGGTCAGGCCGCGGGTGCACACCGAAACGGCCTCGGCGTCGTCGACCGCGCGCTTTCTCACCGCAATGGCAAACGACAGGTATAGCAGGTGCATTTGCAGGCACACCTCGTCGGCCATCCGCACCAGTGCCGAGTGTGAGAAGGCACCGAAGTCCAGGTCGGACAGCAACGATCCCGAGTAATCCGCCAGCCCCTCCTCGGAGGGGTCGATTGGCGCGAGTTCCCAGCTGGCAGCACGCTTTTGGCTAACGATGTGCAGAGCCGGGATGCTCTGGGCCTCCGGATAGGACTCATCGATGATGACGGTCCACGCGCAGTGCGGATGCCGATCCGCCGGCTGGCGCGGCGGCCGGTGGATGGGACGAACCTGCGCGCGCGGATTGGTCGCGACAGCGGTGGCGTCGAAAGTCGGATCCTCGATGGTGTGGCACATCCCGAAGACGTAGTCGTGGCCCATCGGTTCCACGTCGAGCAACGCTCCGCAGTGGTTGAGGTGGAATTCGCCGTGCCAGCGGTCGTGCACCGTGTACCGGAAATCCATGAATTGCGGCGGAGCGCCGATGTCCAGCTGCAGCCCCTTGAAGATGGTCGGCACGTCGTCGCCCTCGAAGTTCAGGGCCCGCTGCATGCGCTTGGTGTAGATCGGGCTCGCGCCCGCCCACTCCTCGATGGCGATCTGCACCATCTCCTCCCGGCCGAACGAACTGATGCACCACGCCATGCCGGAGCGGTCCATCAGCTGCCCGATCAGCAGCAGTTCGGGGACCAGGACGGCGAGTTCGGAACGGGTCAACCGGGTGTATCGGGACGGGGCCACCGGCCAAAAATAGGCTTGGCTATGTTATAAAGTCAACAATGTCAATTGTCGCAGGCCAGGCCCCTGGGCGCTCGGTGACTCCCACGCGGCGCACCAGCGCGCCGCGCAAACGTGGCGATGACACCCGGGCGAGAATCATCGACGAGACGGTCCGCTGCATCATCGAGGAGGGTTTTGCCGCCGCGACCGCCAAGCATGTGGCCGAACGGGCGGGCGTGACGTGGGGGGTGATCCAATATCACTTCGGCGATCGCAACGGTCTGCTGATGGCCGTCGTGGAAGACGGGGTGGCCAGGCTGCTGGACAGCCTGTCGTCGGCCGATGGCAGCGAGCTGCCGCTGCGCGAGCGCATCGAGGTCGTCGTGGACACCGCGTGGAGCTGCTATAGCAGTCCGACGTCGATGGCGGCGTTCGAGATATTGCGGGCAACTCGGGGTAATCCGGGCGAGTCCTCGCGGCACCACCTGCTGGAGATGAATTCGGCGATCGCCCAGCTGGGCCAGCTGATAACCGACGATCCAGCCAATGCCGTTGTGGCCGAAGTGATTTGGTCGGCGCTGCGAGGGGTGGTGCTGGTGCAGATGATTATGGACACCTCGATCGATTGGCATCGGGAGCGACATGCGCTGATCGATATGGTCACCCATTACCTGCAACGTGACGCCTCCGATGTGCTGCAATGACGTGATGACCCCCCAAGATTTCGCCGACATCGAAGCAATCAAGCAAGTCAAATACCGGTACCTGCGCGCCCTGGACACCAAGCACTGGGACGACTTCGCCGACACGCTGGCCGAGGACGTCGTCGGCGACTACGGCTCGTCGGTCGGTGAGGAGTTGCACTTCACCAACCGCGTCGACCTGGTGAACTACATGCGAAAAGCACTTGGCCCGGCCGTGATTACCGAACACCGGGTGACTCATCCGGAGATCACCGTGACCGGCGACGAAGCGTCGGGCACCTGGTACCTGCAGGACCGGGTGATCGTCGGCGATTTCAACTTCATGCTCATCGGTGCGGCTTTCTACCACGACACCTACCGGCGTGGCGACGAAGGTTGGAAGATCAGCGCCACCGGCTATGACCGAACCTACGAGGCGACAATGTCGTTGGGGGGCTTGGACTTCAAAATCAAGCCCGGTCGTGCCGTGACCGATTGACGGGCCGCTACTTGGTGATGGCGATGACCGCGCCGGGTCGTAGCCATTTCATGATCGACACCAATTGGGCGTCGTCGACCGCCACACACCCTTCCGTGGGGCCGCCGTCAGTGGTGTGAAAGAAAAACGCCGCCCCACCGCCGGGAACCTTGTTCTTGTTGACGCCCATCACCACCGCGTGCTTGTACTGCGGGATTTGCAAGTTCTCGCTTTCGGCCGTGTTGAACGGGCACTGCGCCTTCGGGCACACCTGCATGCTGTTGAAGGTCGGGCTATGGTCGTCGCCGCTCCACCAGTAATTCGATCCGACGACCTGGGTGTAGGGCAATCCGGTGCCGGGATTGGGTGCGGTGCCGAAGGCGGAGTCGAGGGTGTAGACGCCCACCGGCGTGGCCGGCACGCCGCTCTTGGCCTGCGCCGCCATCCCGGCCGATCCGACGTGAGTCGGGATGTCGGTGCGCAGCGCCTGCCAGCCCTCGGTGGTGCGCTGGTAGATGTCCATCTTCGCGGTGGATCCACCGGTGCTGACCACCGAAACCACCTGTGTCGCATTGCCGACCGCGTTGGCGAACCAGGGCGCGCCGGCCGCGCCACCGCTGGGCGCCAGCATCAGCGACGCGGCGATCAGGCACGCCGCAGCGCAAAGCGGAGCGAACAGTCGGCGCATGGGATCAATCGTCAGACCCGCTAACCTCAGGGTCAAGTAAAGCTTTAGATCCGATTGGATCACCGCGCCGTGACCAACCATCACCGCCGACATGAGGCGCCGACATGACTGGCCGACCCCAGTCATACTGGCCTCATGGCCGTCTTCGTCCGTAGGTTGTTCGGCATCGGCAAGCTTCCCGACGATCTGCACGCCGAACTGGAGGCCGAGGGAATCATCCACCTGGCCGACTATGTCGCGGTGACCCGGCGATTCAGCGGCGCCATCCCCGGTGTGCGGTTGCCGCACAGCGTCGCCAGCTACTCGGGTTCACTGGTCTTCACCTCGCAGCGAGTGCTGGCAACGTTGTCCATGCTGCCCAAATTGGCGGGCCCGACCGTGAACGCCCCCTGGGAAGCGCCGCAGACCGGCGCGGCGAAGGTCGAGATTTCCGCGACCGGTTTACAGGTCGATGTTGACGTCTCCCACGTCGACCCGAAGTTCAATGGCGAACTGTCGCTGAACTACAAGGTGGCGCTTCCGGCCGATGTGCTGGGCGGCTTGCCGCGGCGATCGCTCGCCTTCGACATGCCGCCGGAGTACGTGTTCCGGGCGGTCGGGGTTACCTATAGTCCGTGATCGTCATGCGCGGCCAGGGCGGCTGTCGCAGCACCGCCAGGCTGCCCAGCACGGCCGCGAGCAGTCCGGTGATCACTCCGACAAGCGCAATTCGGTTGGCATCCACGGCGGCCTTCCAGGACACCTCGCCGTTGCGGATGACGAAAACACCGAGCGGTTTGGCGACGAGGATCACGGTGGCGCCGTCGGGGGTCTGATACGGCTCGCCGTAGACGGCGCCGGCGGGCAGCTGGTCGAGTAGGTCGGATGGCTTCACGGAGCACTCCTTTCGGCGGGCCGTGGCTGACCGGTGTCTAGGGCACGCCTGAGGCTAACCCGGATTCTCTACGATGACTGACGTGACCGGTCCGGCGTTCAGCGCAGCGGAGCGGCGCGCCGTCTATCGGGTCATCTCCGAAAGGCGTGACATGCGCCGATTCACACCCGGCGCCGTGGTCGCCCAGGACGTGCTGGCGCGCTTGCTGCAGGCCGCGCACTCGGCACCCAGCGTCGGCCTGATGCAGCCGTGGCGCTTCATCCGGATCACCGACGACTCGCTGCGGCGGCGCATTCACGCGGTCGTCGACCAGGAGCGCCCGCTCACCGCTGCCGCGCTGGGCGAGCGGGGCGAGGAGTTCTTGGCGCTGAAGGTCGAGGGCATTCTCGAGTGCGCTGAGCTGCTCGTGGTGGCGCTGTGCGACGACCGGGATAAGCATGTGTTCGGCCGGCGCACGCTACCACAGATGGATCTGGCTTCCGTGTCGTGCGCGATCCAGAATCTGTGGCTGGCGGCGCGCTCGGAAGGCCTTGGCATGGGCTGGGTTTCCCTGTTCGACCCGCACCGGTTGGCGTCGCTGCTGGAAATGCCCGACGGCGCCGAGCCGGTGGCCATCCTGTGTCTGGGCCCGGTGCCCGAGTTCCCCGATCGCCCGGCGCTGGAAATCGACGGCTGGGCTTTCGCACGACCCCTGTCGGACTTCGTCTGCGAGAACCGGTGGGGCGAGCTGCCGGCGCCGTGACTTACGGTATCGTCGCCGGTCGCAGGGCTCGTGGCGATCGCGAGCGCGGCGCAGCCGGGCGAAGCGGGTCGCCACCATCGACAATGTGGCGATCGCGAGCGCGGCGCAGCCGGGCGAAGCGGGTCGCCACCATCGACAATGTGGCGATCGCGAGCGCGGCGCAGCCGGGCGAAGCGGGAAGGTGATGGGATGGCTCCGGGCGCAACAGCGGACCGACGCGACAATGTGCTGATCGTGCACTGGCACGACTTGGGGCGCTATCTCGGTGCCTACGGGCACACCGATGTATCCAGCCCCCGGTTGGACCGTCTTGCCGCCGAAGGCATCCTGTTCACCCGGGCTCATGCCACCGCGCCGCTGTGCTCACCGTCGCGCGGCTCCCTGTTCACCGGTCGCTACCCGCAAACCAATGGTTTGATCGGTCTGGCGCACCACGGCTGGGAATACTACAGCGGTATCCGGACACTCCCGCAGATACTGACCGAAGCTGGTTGGTACACAGCACTATTCGGCATGCAACACGAGACGTCCTATCCGCAACGGCTGGGCTTCGAAGAGTTCGATGTGTCGAACTCGTACTGCGAGTACGTGGTGGACAAGGTGGGTCAGTGGCTACGGGATAGCACTGAGGATCTCGGAAGCCAACCGTTTCTGTTGACCGCGGGATTCTTCGAGACCCACCGACCATATCCGCGCGACCGCTATCAGCCGGCGGACAGCGCCGATGTCGAAGCGCCTGACTACCTGCCCGACACCGACGAGGTGCGCGACGACCTCGCGAGCTTCTACGGGGCGATCGCGACGGCCGATGCCGCCGTCGGCCAGCTGTTGGGCAGGCTGGTCGAAACCGGGCGTGACACCAGCACCTGGGTGGTGTTCTTCACCGATCACGGTCCGGCGTTTCCCCGGGCCAAATCCACGCTGTACGACGCCGGCACCGGCATCGGCATGATCATCCGTCCTCCCACCGGCCGGGGCGTGGCCCCCCAGGTCTACGACGAACTGTTCAGCGGCGTCGACTTGGTGCCGACCCTGCTGGGCCTGCTCGGCCTGGAGGTTCCACCCGACGTCGACGGCGTGTCGCATGCACCCGCCTTGCTCGCCCCCGACCAGCGCGTCGGCCCGGTGCGCGACTGCGTGTACACGACGAAGACGTATCACGACTCGTTCGATCCCATCCGCGCGATTCGGACCAAGGAATACAGCTACATCGAGAATTACGCGCTGCGGCCACTGCTCGACCTGCCGTTGGATATCAAAGGAAGCCCGTCCGGGCTGGCGGTTGCGCCGTTCATCTCCGGACCACGGCCGCAGCGTGAACTGTACGACCTGCACGCCGACCCCACCGAGACCACCAACTTGCTCTCGGATCACAACCCGGGCGCGGACGAGATCGCAGCGGATCTGGCTGTGCGCCTACATGATTGGCGTGAGCAGACGGGCGACGTCCTGCCCTCGGAGTTCGCCGGTACCCGCATCGCGGCGCGTTACACCGAAACGTATTTGCAGATCCATCGGACCAAACCCACGCCGCGGTCGGCGATCGCCGCCGACCGCGGTATCGAGGACAAAGCGAAGTCCACCGAACAATAGCCGCAGGCGTCACGGGCCGGACCAACCGGCTGAGCGGTGCGCGCCACCGACCTCGGCGACGATGAACACCCGCCGGAACGGGAAAATCGTAATGCCGTCGGCCCTGGGCGGATAGGCGTCGTCGAGCAGCGGGATGAGCTCGGAGCGGAACTGCTCCCAGCCCTCATCGCTGAGCCGCTCGCGCACCGGAACCAGCGCCGTGCCGGTGATCCAGTCCAGCACCGGATGCTCGCCGGTCAGCTGGTGTAAGTATGTGGTCTCCCAGACGTCCACCTTGCATCCGGCGTCCAACAGCAGGTTGGCGTAATGCATCGGCGCTTGAACCACCGCACCGACTCGAAATGGTATGTCCCGCATAGGCTTTGCGTAGGGCTCACGTCGGGCCAGGGTACGCACCGTGGCGTGTGACGGCGTCTCGAAGTTGCCCGGCATCTGCACGCCGATCCACGATCCGGGCGCCAACTCGCCGGCCCACCGGACCAGCAGGTCGGAGTGCTCGGGCACCCAGTGCAAGGCAGCGTTGCTGACCACGATGTCGGTATCGGGCTTGGGCTTCCAGTCCCGCACGTCGCCGATGACGGCGTTGATTCCGCGTTCCTTTGCGGCGGCGACCATCTCCGGCGAGGTGTCGATCGCCTCGATCACCGCGTCGGGCCAGCGCCCGGACAGGTACTTGGTGAGGTGACCGGGGCCGCAACCGAGGTCGACCACCCGGCGCGCCCGCTTGGCGCCCACCCGGGACAGCAGATCGTAGAACGGGCGGCTGCGATGGTCGGCAAAGGCCAGGTAGACGTCGGCATCCCACATGTCGGTCCTCCTGATCAACGCGCCGTCGCTCATCGGCTGGTAGACAAACCGTATTACGGTATGCCGTCCGGGCGTCGCCCGAGTGGTCCCGCGGGACGTTCTCGCGCGCCGTTACGTGGTAGCAGTACCGGCGAGCGGTGCCCGGTGAGCACCTCCGGCAGGGGTGGGCCAGTACAGCCGTGCCAACAAGTCGGCGGGCGCATCCGTGTACCCGTCCAACCGTCGGGTGGCCAGCAGGTCCAACGCGTGCAGCGCCGGCAGGTGGTTCCCGCGCTCCGCGGTCAGCCCGGCCACCGGTGGTGTCCGTCCCGGCGGCGTATCGGTCAAAAACGCGCAGGCGGCCGCCACGGTGGGGCGGGTTCCGTCGCCGGCGATCTCCAGCGCTGTGCAGGTCTCGCGCACCGGATATGAGCGGATGGCATCCAGCGTCTGCGGCAGCGTGGTGTCCGCCCGAATCTGGTATGCCGCAACGTAGTCGGAGGCGCCGCATTGCACCGCGGCCCATCTCTCACGGGCGTTGGAGGTGAGCAACCGCGGGACGTCGTCGGGCGCGACCGTCGTTGCCTCCCAACCAATCTCCCGCAGGTGATCGACCAGCCGGCGCACCGCCACCTGGGCGGTCTCGTGCAACGGGATTTGCGGTGAGCGCGCCTGCAGCGCCGCCAGGTTGTCGACGGCCGAGATGGTGAGACCAATCCACGTTTCTCGCCTGGATGCATCAGAAGCATTGTCGCGGCTGGTGATCCGGATTTTGTCCGCGCGGATGCCGTAGCGGTCCAGGTACTGGGCGATCAGTGGCAGCGGGAGCCCATCGGCGTCGCCGTCCGGCGCCCCGACGCGCACCAGCGCGGTCGTTTTCATAGGCACGGGATCGGGGTCAAACACGTTGGGGCGGACCATGATCGCCAGTCGGCGGCGCGCAATGGTGGTGAGGTACAAGCCGCGCCAGCACCCGAACAGCACGATCACGACGGCCACGGCACCGCCGAGCAGCCATTTGTCCCAGGCCGATCGCCAGGGGTAGGCCATCGTCGCGGGCACAACGGCCAACAGCGCCAGCGTGATGCGGCCACGCCCGGGTATCGGTATCCAGCGGTGCAGACTCACGAGGTCGGGTCCTTTCGTCGTGCGGCGATCGCTGCGATCGCGCCCGCGGCCGCGACAAGCAGCACCAGCGCGGCGGTGCCGATCAGCGCCACGGTCCGCGGTGTGGTGTCCTTGGGCGCCGGTGCGGGCGGAACGGCAACCGGCTTCGCCGGTGTCCCGCCGGCCTGGTTGCCGGCGGGCAGTTGCCAGGTCAACGCCGCGACCGGGTCCACGCTGCCGGCGCCGACCAGATTGGACGGCTCCCGCGCGCCACCCAGCGCGGTCGCGGTGATCCGCTGAATTACTTGTTTGGCGGTCAGGTCGGGATACTTGCTGCGCACCAGCGCCGCGACCCCCGACACGTAGCCGGCGGCATAGCCGGTGCCGCTCAGGGCGAGTAGTTGTTGGTGTTCGCCGGGCAGGCCGTTGGCCAGGCCGCCACCGTCGCCGTTGCTGACGGATACGATGCGTTCGCCCGGAGCCGCGATGCCCACCCACGGCCCGGCCATGGTGAATTTGGACGGTTGCCCTTCCGGCGTCAGCGAAGCCACCGACAGCACGTAGGGCTGCCATACCGACGGGATGGAGACCGACGCGACGCCGCCCCAGTTTCGCGGATCGTCGGGGCGGCTCAGGTCGGTTAGCGGATTGGACTCGCACGAGCCGCCGCCTTGGGATCCGGTGGCGCCGGTGTCGCCCGCGGCGGCGATGATCACCGCGTCCTTGTCCACCGCCGCGTAGCGGATCGCCGCGCCCAGGGCGGCCTGGTCGATGGGCCGGTCGGCGGGCAGGCAGCTGATCGCCGAAACGTTGATCACCTTGGCGCCGAGGTCGGCCGCATGCACGATCGCCCGGCCGAGCGTCGCGACCTCAAGGGATACCCGCGCCAGCAGCGGATCACCGTCGGGTGTCTTCGGTGAGTATTGCGCGGAGGTCGTCCTGATCGAGAGCACCCGCGCCGCGGGCGCCACCCCGACGAAACCGTCGTCTCCGGGCTGGCCCGCGATGATCCCGGCAATCAGGGTGCCGCGTCCGTCGCAGTCGGTCAGTCCGTCGGTGGTCTCGACGAAGTCGCCGCCCGGATCAACGTTGGACAGCCGCGGACTGGGCCGCACTCCGGTGTCGAGCACCCCGACCAGCTGACCGTCGCCACGCGAGAATTTCCAGGCCGCAGGCAAATTCAGCATCGCCTGGCTGGGCGCCACGGCGTCCGGATCACTGCCGGGAATGACTCCGGACGTGGTACACGGCCCGCGCTGCTCCATCGGCTGCACGGGCCCGGGGGTGCCGCTGGGCGGCAGGACACCGGGATCGACCTTGGGCTGATCGATAGCCAGTGCCGGCGGACAGGTCCACACCACAGCTACCAGAGCGGCTGTGAGGCAGGCTGATCCGGCCCGGATCATCGATTGAGCACCCAGGCGAAAAGACCGACCAGATACGCCATGACCGGGATCAATGAAGCGTCGAGCCCGGCCGCGACGAAGCCCAGCAGCCGGCGCACCGGCAGTGAATAGCTTTCCGGCGCGGCGATTCCCGGGTTCAGTGCCACCACTATCCACACCGTCACCAGGGCGATCAAAACCAGCGCAGCGCCGAGGGCGGCGGGGTAGCGTCCCGTCGCGGTGTAGCACACCAGCAGCACGCCGGCACTCAGGTAGGGCTGAGCGAGCAGCCACGCTTTGCACGCGGCGGATTCCCACACCCGGGCCCGCAGGACCGACGCCGCCGCCGTCGCGGCAACCACGTACCAGCCCGCACCGCTGCACGTTTCGGGACGTACCGCGATCGCGACCGACCCGAGCACGGTGAGCAGGACTGCGGCAGCGACGAATCCGTTCTGGTGGGCATCGCCGATCCGCACTCGCCGCGGCAAGTCCTCGAGCACCCGCAACGACGGCGCGGCAGGGGTCGGATCACCCGGCGCCGGAATGACCGGCAGCGGAAAGCGGGCCCACAGCGCCGAGAGCGCAGGAGCTTCGATGGTGACCAGCAGCGCCGCCACGATCAGCCCGCAGCCGATCGTGAGCAACGGTGCGCGCCATAACAATTCGGCGCCGGCGGCCAGCAGCACCGCGGCTCCGACCACTGCGGTGGCGGTGAAGAAGCCGACGATGCGCTCACGCTCAGCGCCGGGCACCATCAGGGCGATCAGCGACCACGCGGTGACGCCGCCTGCGGCCAGCATCAATTGCGCCGGTCCGAATCTGCCGGGCACCGCCAACGCCAACGCAGCAGCGATGGGTACCAGCGCAGCAATCGACAGCGCCATTCCGGTGCGCGGCGAGCGCGCACTGATCAGTAGACCGCTGATCGCGGTCAGCGCCGCGACCACACTGACCGCGACCAATCCGGACAGCGCACTCGTGGCGACCCGGTAGCTGACCGCCAACCCGGTCACCAGGAAAACCACGGCGATCGACGCGGCCAGCGCGGCACGCCGGATATTCGCGATGCCCCAAGGCTGGCGCCGAGAGGTCGAGAAGATCATGGCGGCGTCGGCGATGTCCTCGATGATGCCCGGGGCGGCCGGACCCGCGGGTACCGGCAGCAGCGCCAGCAAGTCTCCGTCCACCACGCCGACGGTGTCCAGACTGGCATCGAGGCTGAACGGCGCCCCACCGATCGGGGCCAAGCTCAGTTGGGTGGCCGCCGCGATGTCGTGGCGATCCTCGGCGTCTCCGTCAGCGGCGGGAGCCGCCAAACGCTGGACGGCAGGGAGGATTTCGCGCACCGGCAACTCGGTGGGCAGGGCGATCTCGGTCAACCTGCTGTCCGTAAGGATCGCCACCCGGACGATCGGCATGACGGTACTGGACGTCATCGGACCCTCGAAACAGGCTGGGGCCATCGGTACAACATCGCGCTCTCTTCTCTATCGGTTTGGGTCATGAGGGTTGGGCGGAGAAATCTCGCGACAGCCGGTGGCCGCAGAACCACTGGGCGTCCGGCAGTAGCGCGGTCAGCTGTTCGATCGCGACGGCGATCGCGAACGGCGTTCCCGGGCTGAATGTCGACACCCACTCGCCGTCGAATGCCTCAGACGGGCTGACCAGGACACGCCCGGCGGTGGTGTCGACAATGCTCATCCCGACCTCGGTGGTGGTGTGCCGCCCGTCACGGCGGCAGCCGGCCACGATTTCGACGTAGCTGCGCGGCCCGGTGAACACCGACTCCACCACCGGCCGGGCTGACGACGGAATACCCAGGTATTCAAGGACTTCGGGGAGCGACGTGCCGGTGCGCAGCCGTTCGTCGGCCCGGGCGCCGACCCGCATCGGCATGCTGAACTCGTCGAATCGAGCCGGTGGTCGCTGCGCCAGCCCGACACCGAGGACGGGGACCAGTGCTCGCGGGTCGTCGATGTCCATGGCGGTGAAGGTGACCAGCTGAGCACTGCGCAACGTGACGACCGTCTTCGCGGTTGTAGCGGTGCGCTGCGCCACGACGCCGCGCAGCATTTCGCCGGCGCCGGTGGCCGTTCCCGGTCCGACGTAGCGCAAGTCCAGCCAGCGCTCCGGAAAGCACACCACCCTGACCCAGTCCGCGACCGCTGGGTTGACGACTCCGCCTTCCGATACCAGACCCATCTCGATCAGCTCGGCTTTCTGACGCGTCAAGAACGCGTCGCGTTGCGCGGCATCGCAATACGGCGAGGTGATCGCGAGTACCCACGGAAAGCTGCCCGCGCCAACGGTTTCCGCGATGAACCAGGCGTGATCGACCGTCAGCTCGACGGCGTTGTGTGCTCGGCCTGTCACGGTCATCTAGGCGCTGACTAACCGCCCCATTTGGCGGCTTCAGCCTGGTCGCGGCCGAGCATCGACATGGTGTTGGCCTCGTGGGTGCTGGCCATGGCCTGGTAGGCCCGCACCAGAGCATCCATCGCCTGGTTCCACTGGGCTTGCCACACCTGATACGTCATCCCGGTGTCACCCTGCCAGGCGTTGGACAACGTGGCCTGCTCGCTGGCGATGTCCGCACCGAGCCCCTGCAACGTGCCGGCATAGCCCGACATGTCGGCGGCGTGGCCGAGCATGGCCGGGTAGTTGTACATGATCTGCGACATCTGGAAGTCCTTTCGCGATTGGTGGCGCTGGGATCAGAAGGCGGTGTAGCCGGAGGCGGCAGCGGCATCGGCGGCGACGTAAGTACCTGCGGCGTCCCCGAGGTTGGCTTGGGCGATGTCCAGCAGCGTGTTGACGCGAGAGGCGGCTTCCACGAAGCGGGCATGCGCGGCCTGAAAAGCCGCCGAGGCCTCGCCCTGGTGGAAGGCTTGGGCCGACACCGCCTCTTGCTCGGCCTGGCCGATCGTGCTGCGCATCAACGCCGCCTTGGCGCTGAACGCCGACTGCGCTGCCACCAATTGCGGGATATGAGCGTCCAACATGCTCATGGTGCTTCCTTTCTGTTGTGTCCGTTGGGGTTTCGCTGACTGACCTGCATCGTGCTGACGGTCTTACCCCCCTTCTCCGGAATCCTGCTCCCAAGTCCCCGGCACCATGGGTGTGCGGGGACCCCCGCCGAACTCGTCGTCGGCCAGCTTGGCCAATCCGGCCGCCTGGAGCGCGGTCTTTTTGAGCGCGGTTCCGGCGAACCCGAGCGTCCCGGCCCCATTCCCAGACGCCGTCGCTGCGGCCTGCCCGCCCGCGTCGCCGTAATCGGGGGGAACAGCGATGTCGGAGTCCGTATCCAAGAACTCGTCACCGTACTCCCGCATCGCGGCCCGCCGGCGTCGCCGGGCCCGCGCCTCGGCGCGACTCGCCGCCGCGGCACCGGCCGCCGGGATGGTGGCCGCCGGTGCTTTGGCGCCACCGCGACCACCCAGCGTCGGTCCCACGCCGATGTCCGGGTCACCGCCGCCGTCGACCAGGTAGGCGAAAGTCGCCGTGGGCGTGGCCGGCGCCGGTGCCGGTGTCGCGCCCGAACCGGCTGCAACCGTCGCGGCCGGGGCCGCGGCGGGAGTCGCCAGTGCCGGGGCTGGGGCCACCGCCGGCAACATCGACGGCTTGGTCGACGCGACCAGCGGCGCCGCGGCGGCACCGGCCGCGACCGGGACGATTTCGGCGGGCGCCGTCATCAGGGAACTGAGGCCGATGCCGAGCAGCAGCGGCAACAAGAAAGGTGCGGTCAAGATCGCGCCCCAGGTCGGCCAGCCGATGGCGTTGAAGAACACCTGGTAGGCGATGAAGAACAGCAGTGGACCATTGGCCGCCAGGAATGCGGGCAAGTTCGTCAGAACGTTCTGAATGATCTGCGACAGGTTCTGCAGCAGCTTTTCCAGCTGCTGCAGCAGGTTCTGCAGCCAATTGCCGGAGGAGCCGGTGGCGTTTTGCAGCGAGCTGACCGCCTGTGTTTGGCCACCCGGATTCACAATGGAAGGCGCCGGGGCGGTGCGCGGTGCCGAGGCGAGCGCCACGCCGGCGGCGGCCTGATAGGTGCTCATGGCGATCGCGGCCTGGACCCACATCCGCGCATAGTCGGCCTCGTTGAGCGCAATCGGAATCGTGTTGATGCCAAAGAAATTCGTCGCCAACAAGACACCGTGGATCATGTGGTTGGCGGCCAACTCGGCCAGCGCCGGCATCATGGCCAACGCGCTGGTGTACGCGGCGGCGGCGACCTCATGCGCTGCGCCGACGCCCGCGCTGTCGGCACTGGCCTGCTGCAGCCACGCCAGGTAGGGCAGATGCGCGGCCCCATACCGCTCGGCACTGGGTCCCTGCCAGGCCGCCGCCTGCACCTCCCCCAACAGCCCACTGAGTTCGGCTGCGGCCGTGGCATATTGGGCGCTCAGCGAGGTCCAGGCGCCGGCGGCCGCCAACAGCGGCCCCGGTCCTGGACCGGTGCTCAGCAACGCCGAATGCACCTCGGGCGGCGAAGCCATCCAGATGGATCCGAAGGGGGAACTCATTCTCAGCCGCCCGCGAACCCATAGCCGGCGGCCGCGGCGGTGTCGCCGGCAAGATAGCTCGCGCCGGACTCCCCGACGCCGACACCCGCGCGGCCAAGTTCCTCAACGCCCTGGGCCGCGACGACGGCGTGCTCCTGGCCTTGAACGCTGAACCCGAGCGCGGTTTGCAACGAGACCGGATCCACCGCCGGTGGCACCACCGCGGTAATCGCCGGAGCGGCCGCCGCATGCGCGGCCGCCAGCCGCGCCGTCAGCGCCTCGACGGCGGCGCTGGCCGCGGCCAAGCCTTCGGGAACCACTCGCAACGTCATGTCAGCTCCTCTGGTCCTTCTGTTCTGCTGTCACTTGCCATCACGGACTCCCCCACCAACGGGTTGACCAACTGCACGTACGTCGGACTGTCACTGTCGCCCAACAGGATCGCCCGTCCGGCGGGCAACCGGGCGAACCGTTGACCACGAATCTTGCCGCTGTCCTGCGGGTTGCCGGCCAGCATCAACGTGGTCGCCTGCAAGTCGTTGAAGCGGCGCAGCAGCGGGCTGGTCATCAGCGCGTGCCCCGATCCGGTGGCACGCGCGGTGACGATTACCCGCAGTCCCAAATCGGCGGCCTGCGAAAGGATCCCGAGCAGCGGAGTCCATGGCCGCTGCCCGATGTAGGGGCCGCTCATCGCCGGGGAGTCCGGAATCTGGTCGACGTCGTCGATGATCAGGTAGTGGGTGTGGCCCTGGTAGCCCCAGCGGGACAGCTCGACGGCGGACAGCCCGGCGGGTGGCCGGCGCGATTCGATGAGGTTGGCCAGGCCCAGCATCGCCGGCAGGATGCGGTCGATATTGGCGGTGTACTCGTTGTCTGCGAACAACGGCTCGTCGACCAGGTGTAGCCGCCGATCCAGGACGGTGAAGGCGACCTGGTCGGCCGAGCTGTGCTCACGGATGGTCCGGATGATGTGGCGCAGCAGCGTGGTCTTGCCCGACTTGCTGTCCCCGAACACCATCAGCAACGGGTCCTCGGCGAAGTTGACCACCACCGGTGCGAGATCTTCCTCGCGTTGGCCGATGACCACTTGCTCCGGCCCGCGGTAGAGCGCGCCGACCGCTCGCGGGGCGAGGTTGGTGGGTAGCAGTCGCACCGGCGGCGCCGCCATGCCCGGGTAACGCGCGTTGAGCGCCGAGATCTGGTCGAGCGCCGGGGCGGCGAACAGGAAATGCTCGGCGGCCATGGTCAAGCCGCGGCCCGGCTGGTCGTGCGGCACGGCTTCGGCGGGGCGGCGCAGGGCGCCGACCACCCGCACATTGCTGTCCCGCGGATCGTGCAGCTTCAGTTCGAGTCGCAGTCCCAGGCCGTCCCGCATGGCCAGCGGCACCTCGAGCCAGCTCGGTGTGGTGACCAGGACGTGGATGCCGTAGGTATGGCCCACATTTACCAGCTCAGTTGCCTTGGCCAGCAACGGATTACGCGTGTTGAATTGGTCGGTGTTGTCCCGGCCGAACGCGTAGAGGTTGTCGATGACCAGGAATACCTCGCCGAACCCGTCGTCGGGGGCCGGGCCGTGCTTGTCCCGGAACACCTCTCGGCGCTGCCGCGACCGCAGCAGCTGCTCGAGCTCCCCGAACGTGCGCCGGATGCGTTCGGGTTCCAGCGCCGACGCGACGCTGCCGACGTGTGCCAGGTCTTCGAGCGCCCGCAGCTTCCCGCCGCCGTAGTCCAAGCAGTAAAAGGTCACGTCGCGCGGCGAGTGCAGGCTGGCAGCGGACAAGATAAACGTCTGCAGCGCAGTCGACTTCCCCGATTTGGGGCCGCCGTGGATGACCATGTTTCCGGCCGCCGAGGCGGCGTCGAAGATCAGCGGGTCGCGGCGCATCTCGAATGGTTTGTCGATCTCGCCCAGCGGCCACCGCCACTGCCGCTGCGGCACCCCGGCGCGGGCCAGGACGGCGGTCAACGGGATCGGTTCGTCCAGCGGCGGCAGCCACAGCTGCGGTGCCCGCGGTCCGTACCGGGCCAGCTGCTCGCCGATGGTCGCGATCAGCTTGCGCGGCGGCCCGGCCAGTTCCTCTTCGTCCGCCTCGGAGATCACCGTGTCCTGGTCCGGCTCGATCCTGCCGGCGGTGAACAGCTTTGGCTCCGGGATCGCTCGCACCACAATGGACTTGGCCTGCCGTGGCGGATCGTAGATGCCGTCGACGTAGGTGCTGCGGAACTTGACCGGAGTTGCACCCGGGGCGGGCACCAAAAAGCCCACGCCCTTGTGCTCTTTCCCGGATTCGATGTGATAAGCGTCCTCCACGCCGATGATCTGCCGGGAGACGCTGGGACTGGCCACCTTCAACCCGATGCGGTACGAGGTGTTCTTGTCGATGTCCTTGATCTTGCCCACATCCAGCGTCTGCGAGGCGAACAAGATGTGGATCCGGAACGAGCGGCCCTTGCGCGCCACGTAGTCGAACAACTCGGCGTATTCCGGGTAATCGGCCAGCATCAGGGTGAACTCGTCGGCGACCACCAACAGCGTCGGAATCGGTGGCAGGTCGTGTCCTGCCGCGACCGCGGCTTCGTATTCCACCACCGAGTTGAATGCACTGCCCTGAACGCGGCGGCCCGCCTCCCGCAACAGCGTTTCGCGGCGGGCCACTTCGCCGCGCAATGTGTCGGCGAACCGGTCGGCGAGCGACTTCTTCTCGGCCATGTTGGAGATGACGGCGACCACTTGCGGGAAATCGCGGAAGCTGTCTGCGCCGGCCTCACCTTTGAAGTCGGCGTAGATCACGATCAACCGGTCTGCTGAATGAGTTATCAACAGCGACAACAGAATCGACATCAGCGTTTGGGACTTCCCCGATCCGGTCATCCCGATCATCAGGCCGTGCGGGCCCATTCCGCCTTCGGCTTCGTCTTTGAGATCGAACATCAGCGGCTCACCGGTGGCGGTCACCCCGATCGGAACTCGCAACTCGTCTTCGCGGCGGCGCGGTGCCCACAGTGCGGGCACGTCGAGCTGCGACGCGTCGGGGATACCGAGCAGGGTGGCGAAGGTGGCGCCGCGGGTGGCCGCCGAGCGTAGCCCGGTGTGGGTGGGGTTGGAGTCCCAGCGGGCAAGCTGCCGGGCCAGGTGGGCAGCCTCGTCCGCGCCGAAGCGATCCGCGTCGTCGATGTAGGGTTGCCAGCCGCCGGTCTGCCAGCGCTCGATGGCACCGCGTGCGATGCGCAGGATCGGCTGCTCCGGATCCGAATACTGCTCGCGGTGCGGAGCTGTGGCGCAGCGGTGCACGACGGTGACCCCGGCCCGGCCCGCCGCCAGTGCCGACGCGTTCAGATCGTAGTCGGGATCGTCGACGACGACCAGCAGGTGCCGCAGTGCATCAGCCGGCTGGCCGGTAAAGGCGGGACGGTCAGCGAGTGCCGAACCGAGCAGCGAGACCAGCTCGTCGGGGTCGGTCGACAAGAACCGAGCGGGGCCGACACCGTCGAGCTCACCGGGAATGTCGGTGTGCGGCAACCATTTCAGCCAGGACCAGTGGGGGCTCTCCAGGTCTTGGGTCGCCAGCGCCACCGAAAGCACGGTCGGGTCGTGCCAGGTCACCGCCTGAGCGATCCAGGCGCGCAGCGCCGCGCGTACCTCATCCGCCTCGCCCAGGACGGTGATCCGGGAGACCTTGGTCAGGTCGATTCCGGTGGGCACATCCCGCACGACGCGGTGAGTGTCGAGCAGGCTGCGTAATGCGCTGTGGCACACCGGCTCCAGGTCGATTTCGTCGGCGGTGTCGTTTACCCGCAGTGTGGTTGCCAGCGGCACGTGGTGACGGCCGGCCCGCAGCACCAGGAAGTCCGGGTCGTGCGGGTCACGCTCCCACTGACGGCGCGAGCCCGGCACGCTCGCCAAGGCCGTCGGCTCCGGGTGCGACCAGAGTGCGGCGGCGCGCTGCTGGGCGGCCTGGGTGCGGATGTTGTCCCGGACCACCGACAGGTAGCGCAGATAGTCGGCGCGTTCGGCGTCGACCTCCTCGGTGCGGGTCTTGTTGTCGTTGCCGCGGTACATCGCGGTTGCCGCGAGCAGCAGCACGAACGGGAAGAACAGCGTCTGCGGGGAGATCAGCCGCATCCCGGTGGCGACCAGCGCCACGATCATGCCGACGATCAAAATCACCAGCACATAAGGCATCGCCCGGCGCAGGAACGACTGCGGGATCACCCGGGGCAGCTCGGGTGGCGCCTCAATGGTGATGGTGCCCTTGCGGGTAACCGGTGGCGCCAGCCGGCGGCGGGCTTCGAAAATGAGCCGGCTCATCGGGGTGCCCCTTGCGCCGATGCCACGCGCCCGGGCCTGGTGTCCGGCGCCAGGCCGTCGTGAGCCAGCAGCGCGTCGGCGCGCGATAGCGTCGGGCCGGTGGCGAACAGTGATAGCGCCGGCCACGGGATGGGCAACGCGGGCTCGCTCAGACCCAGCGCCTCAACCGTTTTGCCGTGGCCGGCGGCCGAGTTCTCCGCCTCGTTGTCGATGCCGTAGCGCACGCCGGTGTCGGACACCCAGAACAGCGACCCGGCGGCGGGTGAGCCCGGGCCGCCGCCGACCGTCTGGGAAAAGTAGCCGGTGCCCGGTGCCAGGGCGACGCGGGCGGCTGTCGCGGCCGAGCCGCCCCCGACCAGGTCGACGGTGTGTACCGACTCCGGCACGGGCAGCACCGAGCCGGACAGCAGGCTCAGCGAGCTGGTGGCAGCTCCGGCCGGCTTGCTCCAGTACGCGCAGGTGACCGGGTCTTTGGCCGCGTCGACCGGGACGACCTGCTGATCCGGATAGCGGGTGGTGTCCAGCATCTTCGAGACCGGCAGCTTGGCCACCGCATCGGCGCCCAGCCGCGGCGGCTGGTCCAGGCCATAGGAGTTGGTGTTGCGCAGGATCGCGGCAAGCACCGGCGAGACGGGTTGCAGGCCGTCGGGCAGTACCGCGTAGTACCGCGCGGCGCCCGAGGAGCTCTGATCTACGGCATACGAGACGACGACCGCCCCGATCGGCGCGGGCACGCTGAAGTTGGCCGGGGCACCGGCGTTCGGAATGTCGGGCGCGGTGAGCGGCGGCGCTTCGGGTATCGCGTTGAACAATCCCAGTGCGATGGGCCGCGGGGCGGGCACATCGGTTCCCCAGCCCAGGGCGTTGGTCACCGCGTGGTCGGCCAAATTGATCTGGCTGCGCTTGCCTTCCCACAGCAGCCAGGTGTTGTTGGCGCTCTCGGCCAGGATTGCCTGGCGGGGTGCGAGCGCGGCCGCGTGTGCGCCGCTGCTGTCCGGCCGGCCGGCGATCACCGCGACACCGGTGCTGTGCACCGCACGCGGGGTTCCGCCGACGGCGTCGCACACCGTCCAGTTCGCGTCATGTGCGGGGTTTTGCACCATGCGCTCCGGCGCGCCGGGAATGCCGATCAGGTTGCCGCGCGGAAAACGGTCCAGTTCACTGCTTTTCACCATGGTCGGGTCGACGGGCCGGCCGACGATCAGGCGGGCCGACGTGAGGTTGAGCACCGGGTGCAACTCGTCGCCGACCCGGACGTACAGCGCGGCGGTCGACCGATCGGCGAGCACAGCGTTGGTCCCCGCCGACCCGCTGGGCCGGATCAGTGAGAACACGAAGCAGCCCACCAAGCCGGTGATGAGCAGGACCACGCCCATCAGCACCGCGCGCGACTGGGTGCGCAGCGGGTCGACCAGCATCCGGGTGTCGTGCAAGGCGATGCCCGAAGCGATCCGGCGCATCACGAACCGCCAGCCGCTGACCTGGTGACGGGTGACGAAACCGCGGCGATACTCGACCTTTTCGGGGTTGTCGTTCACCGGCGTCCGCGACGCGAATGAACGCCGTTCGTCCGTGCCATTATTCGTCATGCCGACTCCTGCAGGCCTTCTTGCAAACCAAGGCCTTGCAGCAGCGGCCCAACCGAATTGCGCACATCCTCAGCCGTGATCGTCACCAGCTCCTCGTCGGTGAACTCACCGGTTTCGGCATGCTCGGAGTGGTCGAGCCTGAATTCCCGCTCTTCTTCTGACTTCTCGACCACGTTGCGCACGAAGCGGCCGTTGCCGGCGATATCCAAGCCGCGACGTTCCACTCCGGCTGCATCGGGTTTCGACGAGGTGGCCAGGTTAATGAACAACGCCTCGAGATCGACCAGCGCCGCTTCATCGAAGGTGCTGTCCCGTTTGGCGGCCATGAAGTTGGCGATTTCGATGAGCTCCGCCGGCTTGTAGGACGGGAAGTCGATGCTGCGGGTGAACCGCGACCGCAGACCTTGGTTGGTGTCGAGGAATCGATCCAGGTCGGCCCGATAGCCGGCGACGATCACCACCAGGCGATCCCGGTCGTTTTCCATGCGGGCGAGCAGCGTGTCGATGGCTACCAGCCCGAAGTCGTTCTTGGCGCCGGTGGCCACCAGCGAGTACGCCTCGTCGAGGAACAGCACTCCGTCCAGTGCGCTGTCGATGATCGTGTTGGTCTTGGCCTCGGTCTCGCCGATGTGCTGGCCGATCAGGTCGGCGCGGTGCACCTCCCTGATGTTTTCCTTCTTCAAAAGGCCTAGGCCGCAATAGATTTTGGCGATGACACGTGCGATGGTCGTCTTGCCGGTCCCGGGCGGCCCGGTGAAGACCAGGTGGTGGGTGCGCTGGGCGACCTCGAGCCCGCGCTCCTTACGCACCAGCTCCATGGCCACCGCGCTCTTCAACCGGGCCACCTGGTCCTTGACCTTGCCCAAGCCGATGAACTCGTCGAGTTCGCCTTCGGCCTCGGCCAGCAGTTCCCGTTTACGCTCCTTGGCTTCGGGGTCCACGAACTCGCCTGGGCTGGGCTCGGTTTCGGGATCCCAGGGGTCTGTGCGCGCTTCGATCCGGGCCGCCGTGGTGGTGACAATCCCGAAACTGGTGTCGGACAGCGCGTGTTCGACCTGCTCGTTCTCGGGGTGGGCTGCGTACAGATCCTGCAGCACCTGGCTTGCCGACTCCTCGTCGACGTGTGCGCGCAGCACCAGCGCCTTGGCCAGCGCGCCGTCGACCGCCGCCACCGCTACCGGCCCTTCGGGCTCTTCGAGGTAGGACAGGGCTGGGGCGAACATGCCCAGCCGGGCCAGCGCGATGCCCAGGGTGATCTTGGCCGCGTGCGAGAAGGCGGCATCGAGATCGGCGTCGTTGACGAGCGGTGTCAGCAGCTTGACGACGTCCGACCAGCGCTCGGCGCGGTAGTTGATGACGACGGCGACCCAGCGGGCCGCGCGCCAGTCCGGGCGGCGCGCGGTCAGGCCGGTGACGATCTGGTCGGCCTCGGCGAACCGTCCTGCCGTCGCGAGCGCCGCGGCATAGGCCAGGTGGAAATCCTCCGGAGTGGTCGCGCGGAACTGCAGATACAGTCCGGTGTCGTAACGGAAGCCCAACGACCCGGGCGCCAGATCCACCTGTCGCTGCAGGGTGCCGGCGGTGGCCGCGGTGCGCGAAACGGTCTCCAGCACCCGCATCGATACGTCACCCGCGGCGGCCAGTCCGGTCCAGGCGTCGCACTGGTCGTAGGCGATGCGGGTCAGGGCGGTGAAACCGGAGCGAGCGGCGAGCAGGTCGGCCGGGCGCTGGCGCTGGTAGACGGCGATGCCGAGCGCACGGCAGCAGGTGGCGAATCGGCTGACGGTGTCGTCGTCAACCCTGGCGTCCCGCCGGGATTTGGCAGGGTGCGGTGTCAGTGTGCCGGTGTCACCCGGTTGCACGGCCGCGCCTTCTCATTTGTGTAGCCTCCCCTAACCTGACCCGCCTGAAGTTAGCATTGCGTAAGCTAACTGTCGAGGTCCGAGCCCCTGTCCCGGTCATGCCTCCGCCGCCCTTTCTTCCGCCGCTAATACGAACACCTGGCGCCATCAAATGCCGCATTTTCGGTGTGCTCACCTGGATAAAGAAGCTTACTGAAAATCATTTTCATTCTCAACTCGGTCCGGCCCCCAGGTGCCCGGGATCATCGGCGACGACGGCCCCCCGCCGAACTCATCGCCGGGCAACGTCGTCAAGCCGGCCGCCGCGGCGGTGTCCGCACGGGCGGTTCCAGCGAAACCCAGCGGTCCCGCTCCGCGATCCGAGGCCACCGGCGTATCCAGCGACGGGTCGGGCACCGAGGCCAACTCGGGATCCAGATCCATGAATTCGTAGCCGCGGTAGTGGTCTTTCATCGCCGCCCGCCGGCGCCGACGAGCCTGTTGCCTCGCGCGCGCCGATGCCGCCGCAGCCGCGGCGGCCGCCGAGGAATCCGGCTCGGGAGCCTTCCGCTGCACACCAGCGCTCATGCCCGTACCGGTCCCCATGGTCGGGCCGCCGACCAGGTAGGGGTAGGCAGCCCCCTCGACACCGGCGGGCGGGGGTGGGGGCGCCCCGGTCGCAACGGCGGTGGCCGGGGCGGGCGCGGGAGCTGACGCCGGGGCCGCGGAGGGGGCCGGGGCCGCGACGGCGCTGACCACGGGTGCGCTCAAGACGGCCGGGTATGCGGGTTGCGCCGCCGGAGGGGTCGGCGCAGCCGCCAGGGCCGGGGCGGTGGCGACAGCGGGCTGGATCGCAGCCAGTGCGGTCAGGCTGGCGAAGCCGCCGCCGACCCCGGCCGGCACCAGCACCGGCAGCGCCAGCAGTTGGGGGAACGCCTGAAACACCTCGATGAGGTGGCCGAATTCGTCGGCGATCAGCGCCCCGATGTCACTCCACAGCTGGGTCAGCGCTGCGGACGGGTTCTCCGGAAACTCCTCCAGATCGCGTCCGATGGTTTGAAAGATTTCCAGGAATCGGTTGATCCACCAGCTCAGCTGGTACGGGTTGCCGGCGTCGTTGTCGATGATTCCGCTGCCGTCGCTTTCATCGCCGCCGCCGCTGTCGGCGTGCTGAATCACCGGAGCCGGATCGGTCTGCGGTGCCGAGGCCAACGCCATGGTCGAGACCGCCTGGTAGGTGGCCATCGTGGTGGCCGCCTGCGTCCACATCCGCGCATAGTCGGCTTCGTTGAGCGCGATCGGGATGGTGTTGATGCCAAAGAAATTGGTCGCCACCAACACGCCGTGTATCGCGTGGTTGGCGGCCAGCTCCGGCAAGGTCGGCATGGCGGCCAACGCGGTGGTGTAGGCCGCCGCCGCCACCTCGTGCTGGGCCGCCGCCGAGGCGCTGTTGACGCTGGCCCGCAGCAGCCATGCCAGATAGGGCGCATGGGCGGTCTGGTACTGCTCGGCGCTGGGCCCTTCCCACGCCCCGCCTTGCACGCCGGCCAAGATCGCGGTGAGATCGTCCGCGGCCGATGCGTACGTCGTACTCAGCGAACTCCAGGCCGCCGCGGCCGCCACTAAGCCAGCCGGCCCGGGGCCGCTGCTCAGCTGCGCTGAATGGACCTCCGGAGGAAACGCCATCCACACCGGCGCGGTCATAACAGCGACTCCTCACCCCGATCGAGCTGGAGTTCACGGCCGCCTCGGGCTGGTGGGCGGCATAGCCAGCACGCAGGGAGTAGTCGGCCGGCGGCCCGGAAAAGTTCCGGGAGATGGCGCCGAACTGCGCGGCGCTCAGTCTTTGACGGCGCTGACCAAAGTGTTACGGGCGACCATGGACCCGGCTTCGATGTCCGGACCCGGCACCGGGCGGCCGTTTTGGCGCAGGTACTCGGCCAGCGGGGTGCCGACCGCGGTCCAGCCTCGGGCACCGAACCATTCGGTGGCCGGCGCGCACCGCTGGTTGTAGATCAACTGAAAGAAGACGCGCTCCTGGGCGCCTTCGTCAATCGCAGCGCGTTCTTCTTCGCGTTTGGCCTCGAACTCGTCGCGGTCGAGGGGGACGCCGTCTTCGATTGCGACGTGGCTGCCGGGGCTGGCCAGGCCGTCGATGCCGGTGAACAATTGCTCCTGCGCGGTGGCCGGAAGATAGATCAGCAGACCCTCGGCAATCCATGCCGACGGCTTCGTCGCGTCGAACCCGCTGTCCCGCAAGGCTTGCGGCCAGTCTTCCCGCAGGTCGATGGCGATCTCACGGCGCTCGGCACGGGGTTGGGCGCCATGGCCGGCAAGCACCTCCCGCTTGAAATCAAGGACCTGTGGCCGGTCCAGCTCGAAGATCGTTGTTCCGGCGGGCCAGTGCAGGCGGTAGGCGCGCGAGTCGAGTCCCGCCGCTAAAATGACGACCTGGCGCACGCCGGCATCGGCGGCCCGGCGGAAATACTCGTCGAAATACTTGGTGCGGGCACCCTGGAAGTTGACGAAATGCACGCCCCAGTCGGGCGTCTTCAACGCGTGATCGGGATCCTTGCCGTCCAGGACGTCGGCCGCCGAACCACCCACGGCCCGGCAAAACAGCTCGGCATAGGGGTCGACGATCAGCGGTTCGGGCTTCTGCGCCTCCAACGCTCGCGCGGTCGCTACAAGCAACGCCGTCGAACCAACACTTGTTGTGATGTCCCAGGCATCACCTTCGCTACGCACCTAACCGACCTTACCCTGACGGTGATGGCCGCTCTCCCAACGGCTTACCCCGTGGATGCCGGCCACTACATGCGTCGCTAACGTCACGGCGGCGCCGGTCGAGCAGGTCGCCGCGGGTCTTATTTCGCTGAGCTCTCGCGCAGCGGTGATGAAAACGGTTATCGTTACGCGTGAGTGTTTGGCACTCCAACTTGCACCGTGGATGTGTCGGTGCCGCTGTGGCGCTGGCGCTCGCCATGAGCGGCTGTTCGTCGAGCCATAACAACTCCTTCACCCCTTCTGGCGCCACGCCCGCAACGACCGGCAGCACTGCCGCGTCGGGCTGCCCGACCGCCCCGGTTTCGGTGGTAGTCAGCGTCGATCAGTGGGGCGAGGTTGTCTCCGAACTAGGCGGTTCGTGCACCGAAGTCAAAACTGTGCTGGCAAGCTCGTCTGTCGACCCCCACGACTACGAACCGTCACCGGCGGACGCGGCCAAGTTTCCCGGCGCCAAGCTAGTCGTGGTCAACGGCGCAGGTTACGACGTATGGGCTTCTAAGCTGGCCACAAGCTCCGCTGCAAACGCCGATGTGGTGAGCGCCGCCGAGGTCACCAAGACGCCGGATGGCGCCAATCCACATCTGTGGTATCTGCCATCGGCGGTGACCGCGGTCGCCGACACGGTGACCGCGGAGTTGAGCAGGATCGACCCACCGGCGGCTGAGTACTTCGGGCAGTGCCGAGCGCAGTTCACGGCCGTAATAGCTCCCTACGTCAACCTGATCGGCAAGATCAAGGCCGAGGCGGCAGGTAAGTCCTACGCTGCCACCGAAACAGTGTTCGACTACCAGGCGCAAGCGCTGGGTCTGGTCAACAAAACTCCGCTGGGATATCAGCGGGCCTCGGCCAACGAGTCGGACCCGTCGCCGGCGGACATCGACGCGTTCCGCGCGATGCTGACCGGCCGCCACGTCGACGTCTTGATCTACAACACACAGACCCAGGGCTCGATCCCCGAGCAGATCCGTTCGGTCGCCGAGCAAGCCGGGGTGCCGATCGTCAACGTGACCGAGACGGTGCCGCCTGGGCAGGCCTCGTTCGAAAGCTGGCAGTACTCCCAACTCGTCGTTTTGGGCAAGGCGCTCGGTGTCGGCGTCTAAGTCTGCGGCCGCTCCGCCGGCGTTGGTGTTCACCGACGTCAGCGCGGTGCGGGGCGGGCGGCTCATCTGGTCGGAGGGCACGTTCACCGTGCCCGCCGGCGGCATCGTCGCCGTCATCGGGCCCAACGGCTCCGGCAAAACCACCCTATTAGACATGATCCTCGGCCTGGTCCCGGTCGCCAGCGGGCACATCGAGGTATTGGGCCGCAGCCCCGGCCAGGCCAACGACAGCATCGGCTACGTGCCGCAACACTATGCCGAGAGCTCCGGAGAAGCCGTCCGCGCGTCCGATGTGGTGCTGCTCGGGCTAACGGGGCGCCGGTGGGCTTTCGGGCGCGCCACCGCAGCCGAGCGGACCCGAGTCGCCCAGGCATTGGCCGCCGTCGAGGCCACCGAGATCGCTGGCCGGCGGCTGTCGACACTTTCTGGCGGGCAACGCCAGCGGGTTGCGCTCGCAGCAGCCCTGGTGGCCGAACCCGAATTGCTGATCCTCGACGAACCGCTGACGTCCTTGGATCTTCACAGCCAGCGTGACATCGTCGCATTGCTGGCTCGACTGCACGCTGAGCTGGCCGTAACCATCATCGTGGTCGTCCACGATCTCAACCCGCTGCTGCCGATCCTCGACAGCGCCATCTACCTGCTGGACGGGCATCCGCATTACGCGCCGATCCACGATGTCGTGGACGAAGCGCTGCTGACCCACCTTTACGGCACTCCGATCGAAATCGCGCACACTCCGCACGGGGAGCTGTACATGAGGAGCACATTGTGACCGCCCACTTGGTAGCCCTGGCCTACCAACCCAATTGGTGGCCGATTTTGCGATCGGCATTCATGGGTAACGCCCTGATCGGCGGCACCATCGTCGCGCTGGCTGCGGGCTTGATCGGCTACTTCGTTGTGGTCCGGCGGACCGCTTTCGCCGCACATGCGTTGGCGCATATAGGTTTTCCCGGTGCGACGGGTGCTGTCCTGCTGGGCGTCCCCGTCGCCGTCGGGCTGGGTGTGTTCTGTGTCGGTGGCTCATTGGTGATTGGCGCGTTGGGCAAGCGCGTCGCAGATCGTGAAGTAGTGACCGGGACGGTCCTGGCCTTCGCGAGCGGTCTGGGCTTGTTCTTCAACTCGCTGGCCACTAAGAGCTCGAGCACGGTAACCAACGTGTTATTCGGCAACCTGTTGGCCGTTTCCCGCGGCCAACTGGTCAGCTTCGCGATTCTGCTCGTGGTACTGGGGTTAACGGTCGGCATCATCTACCGTCCGCTGCTGTTCGCATCTGTCAACCCCGTGGTCGCCGAGGCCAAAGGTGTGCCCGTGCGGGCACTTTCCATGCTATTCATGGCGCTGCTGGGCCTCACCGTGACGATGGCGGTGCAAGCGGTCGGCACACTGCTGCTGTTCGCTTTAGTCGTCACTCCTGCCGCGACCGCGATCATGCTGACCCCACGCCCGGACTTGGCTATGGTTGCCTCGACGGCGATCGGCCTGAGCGCCGTGTGGTTCGGACTGGCGGCATCGGCGATGTTCAACCTCCCGCCGAGCTTCCCCATTGTGACCATCGCCTGCACCGTCTGGTCGACAGTCTGGGTGCATGACCGCCGCCGGCGGGTTGCCACCCAAACAATGGACGAACCAAGACGTCCAGCACGCACGGTTACGTCAACGAGGCCAATCGTCCGCTAGCTGAGAAATTGGCGGCGGCCCTGCGGGATCGGACAAATGGGAAAGCACCAAGGTTCCCAACATCCTGGCAGCCAACAGAATTGGAGAAACAACCGCAGTCGACACAATTGAGGCAACTCACGGGCCGCTCAAGTGGTCGTCAGTGAGGGTAGGCGTAGGGGTTTGCCGGGGCGTCGATGCGAGTGACCATCTTGGCCTGCAGCGTCGGAGTCGTACCTGACTTGGGTTCGGCCGGTGCCACCTCGCCCTCGACCCGAAGCCACGTGTTGTCCGGGAGCCCGGCGGCCCGAGCAGCGGCTGGGCCACCCAGATGGATACGGGCCAGCCGGGCGTCGGCGGCGCAACAGATGATGACGACGCGACCAAGGTCCACGCCCTGCGCCTCGTTGAGAACGAAGCCCGTCACGGTGATCAACCGATGCGTCAACGCGCCACTGGTGTCGTGTGCCGAGCGCATCAGCACCTCCGGCAGCGACACTTCCGGGGCCCCGCCCGCCGGCAGCGGCGGATACGCCTTGTTCAGAACATCATTGGAAACCGATTCCACAGACGGGCTGGCGGCCGAGGGCCGCAACGCCGGTGGCGTCACGAAAATCAAGACCAGGATGGGAACTACCAGCAGCCAAACGATGCCGGCGCGATGGGAGTGCGCGGGGCCGTGATGACCGGTCCCGTCACCCGTTTGGGTTCCACCTCGGCGGATGTCGGCGACGATCGCCACCAGCGCCAAGGCAACCAGCACCACCGCCGACACGACCAGCCACGGCAGCAATCCGGGCTTGACGTAGCGGGTGAACGTGCCCGACACCGTGATCATGGCGATGCTGATACCCACCAGGAGCAGAACCGTGTTTTCGGCTTCGCGGCTCACTTGGCCACCCCCAGCAGGGCCAGACCGACCGCACATGCGCTCGCCGTTGCGATCAGGAGGGTACAGGGAGCGAAGCGCGCCGCAAAAGCCCGGCCGAACATGCCCGCCTGCATGGCGAACAGCTTCACGTCGACGGCCGGGCCCACTACCAAAAACACCAACCGGGGCAACAACGGCACCATCGTCATGCTGGCGGCCACAAATGCGTCGGCCTCCGAACACAAGGCAAGCACCACCGCCAAGGCAGCCATCAGCGCCACCCCGAGAACCAGGTCCGAGGCGAGGTGGGAGAACACCCAGGCCGGCACCACCACGTGAAGCAGCGCCGCGGCGGCCGCCCCCACTACCAAATACGACGCAGCTTGCAGGAAGTCGTGCCGGGCGGCCTCGGCGAACGCCGTCCAGCGTGACTCGGTGGCGGCAGCTGGGGCGGGCAGCCGACGGGTGATCCACTCGGGGCGACCCCAACGTGACCACGCCCAGCCCATGATCACCGCGGTCAACAGCGATGCCGCCGTCCGGGCGGCGACCATCATGGGCGCGCCGGGAAACGCCACCGCCGTGGCCACCAGGACCACCGGGTTGATCGCCGGCGCGGCCAGCATGAACGTCAACGCCGCGGCTCCCGTCGCGCCGCCTTCGCCGAACAATCGCCGCGCCATCGGCACCGAACCACATTCGCAACCGGGCAACGCCGCCCCGCCCACCCCGGCGGCCAGCACCGCCAGCGCCGGCCGTCGCGGCAGCAAGCGCGCCAGCCGCTGCGGTGACACGAACACCGCGATCAGGCCGCTGACCAACACCCCGAGCACCAAAAAGGGAACCGCCTGCACGAACACCCCGCAGAACACGGTGCCCACCGTCGACCATGCCGCACTGCCCGACACCGCATTTCGCAGCAACGTGGCGGACAAGGCAGCGGCCAGCAGGATTCCCAGCAGCACTTCCATCGATCCGAGCCGCAGCCTGCGCCCGGACCTCACCGTTGCCATCGAGCCATTATCGCGACGGGCGGGCAGATCCGGGTGACCTGCGAGCGATGTCGCAAGGTTGCGCTAGCCCTCGCCGGACTCGTCCTCGTGGGCACCGTCCGGTGCCCAGCCGGCCGGCAGCATCGGCATCCGCGGGCCGCCCCCGAAGTCGTCACCGGCCAGCGTGATCAATCCCGTTGCCTCACTGAGCGTTCGGTTGCGCGCCGTGCCGGCGAACCCGAGACGCCCGGCGCCCAGATTCGAGGCATGGGTATCGGCGCTCGGCGGCGTGGCCCAGACCGGGTCGACGTCGATGTTCATATCCAAGAACTCGTCGCCGTAGCCGCGCTGCCGCTGACGCTGGCGTCGCCTGGCTCGCGCCGCTTCCTTCGCGGCGACATCGGCCGCGGCGGCGGCATCGGGTTCCGGCGCCTTTCTCCTGGCACTCGAGCTTGCACCGGCACCCATCCCCGAGCCGGATCCGATCCCGGGCGGGCCGACGACATAAGGCGGGAAAAAGCCCGGCCCTGCCGCAGCCGGTGGCGGTGGTGCTGGCGCGGCAGCGGCCACTGTGGTTGCGGTGGGAGCCGGCGCCGGCGTCGGGGCAGCAGCCGCGACCGCGGCCGGCGCGACCGGCGCCGGGGTCATGGCGACGACCGGCAGGCTGGGGGGCGCAGGCACCACGGGCGCCGGCAGGACTGGGGGAGGAGCAATACCGGCCAGTCCGGCCAGCCCGGCGAAACCGCCCAGGGCCCCTAGGGGAGCGACCGCAATGAGGGCCGGAACCAGCAGCAGTTCCGGCTGGGTGCCCAGCCAGCTGGCGATCTCCGCGATATGCGTCGGCCAGTCGAACATCTCCAGGCTGACCAGGTATTGAAAAGCCAGCGCCGGATTATGCACCAGGTAGTAGCCGAACTGTTCGAAATCTTCCAGCAGCTCGAGGGCTCGCACCACCCAGAAGATGGGTTGTCCGGCGTTGGCATAAGCGTCGTAGGGCAACCCGTTCACCGTCCCCTGGGCGGGGTTCCAGTTGATCCCCAAGCCCCTCAGGATTTGCGCGAGGAATTCGTTGAACCAGTTATCGACGGTTGGATCAGGAAAAGGGTTCCCCGCTTGAGTCGAGGCATTCGATTTCACGATCTGCGGCGCCGAGGCGGTCTGCGGTGTCGCCGCGACGGCCGCCGCGGCGACGGCTTGATAGGTCGACATCGTGGTGGCCGCCTGGACCCACATCCGCGCATAGTCGGCTTCGTTGACCGCGATCGGAACAGCATTGATGCCAAAGAAATTCGTCGTCACCAAAACCCCGTGCACGGCGTGGTTGGTCGCTAGTTCGGGCAGCGTCGGCATGGCGGCCAGCGCCGCGGTATAGGCCGCCGCGGCGGTCTCGTGTCGCGCGGCCGCCTCGGTGCTGTCGGCGCTGGCCTGGGTCAGCCACGCCAGGTAGGGCAAGTGCGCGGCCACGTAGGCCTCCGAGCTCGGACCCTGCCACGCCTCGGCCTGTGTCGCGGCCAGCGACGAACTGAGTTCCTCTGCGGCAGAGGCGTACTCGGTGCTCAGCTGCGACCACGCTCCCGCGGCCGCCAGCAGGGACGCCGGGCCGGGGCCGCTACTGAGCAACGCGGAATGTACCTCCGGTGGCGAGGCCATCCAGATTGGCGCCGTCATAGGTACTCCTCGGGCTGGAAGGCTTACCAGGCATTTACCAAAGCCGACAAGGAGCTTAATGAATATGATTGTCGTTATCAACTGGGCTAGACCAAGGGGCGACCCGTCCTGATCCGGCGGTCGACGTCCCACAACAAGACGTTGAAGGGGAATTGCCGGACGAACCGCGGTAGGCGCCGGTTCACCATGGCCAGTGCCGCTATCACCTGGTCGAAGCGGCGTTGCCGGTTCGCATCCCAGGGCAACCGCATATCGTCGCGAAACCGCTGCGGCAGAAACCCCGTCGTGATCAGCAAGGCAAAGCCGTCGGAAAGGCGTTGCAGGGGGCGCGGCAGCGCCAATCCCCGGATGCGGCCCGCGGCAATGGGATAGAGGTAGTCACGCACGGCATCGTCGATGTGCACCTGAGCCAGCGACCGCTGCCAGTACCGGTCGAACGCCGCCCGGTTCGCCGGCCACATCTCCGGCGGCACCTGCAGCGTCGTGGCCAGCGCCATGCCCTCCCGGTAGTGGCGGTCGGCGTCCTCGCCGTCCAGCTCACCGACGAACATGCGGTAGATGTCTACCCCGCCCTTGTACAGGCAGGCGCCCACCCACAGCTGCAGCTCGGGATCAAAGGCGTTGTAGGACACCGGGCTTTCGGGGGTTGAGTAGACCTGCGCATGAGCGCGATTCACCGCCCGGCGAAAGGCGTCTTTTTGGTCATCGCTCCCGGCGGTCGCCACGGCCAGGTAGGTGAAGGTGGTGCGCGCCCGCTTGATGGGATGCAGGTCGACCCGGCCGCTTTCGACGCGGCTCTCCATGACGCCGTAGCCAACACCGGGGCGCGCCAACTGCATGATCACGTTGGCCGGTCCGGCCAGCAACGCGATGCCCATCAGCCCCTCGTCGATGCCGCGCGCGCGCCGGCGCCGGTCCGGACGGGCCGGGTCGGCGATCGGGCGCTCGACATGGCGAATCGGTTCGTAAACGGCCTGGTCAATTGCCATGGTTTGGTCCTCCGGCGGCGCCGGCCCGCAAATCTGCGAACACCCGTTTCCTCATCTTGTCGGGGCGTCGCGCTGGTGTCAAGATGGTGGCCATGCATGAGGGCTCGAGTGTGCGGCCGTACCGCGGAGTCGAGGCCGCGCAGCGACTGGCCACCCGACGCAACCGCCTCTTGGCCGGTGGCCTGGACCTGCTCGGCGCCGAACAGCACGGCATCTCGACGGTTACGGTGCGTGGCGTATGTCGGCAGGCCGGCCTGGCCGCCCGTTACTTTTACGAAAGTTTCGCCGACAAAGATGAATTCGTCGGCTGCGTGTTCGACTGGGTCGTCGCCGAGCTTGCCACCACCACTCAAGCTGCGGTGGCGGCGGTGCCGGCGCATGAGCAGACCCGCGCCGGGATGACCAACATTGTGCGGACCATCGTCGACGACCCGCGGGTCGGGCGCCTGCTGTTCAGCACCCAACTGGCCGACCCGGTGATCGTGCGTAAACGAGCCGAATCCAGCGCACTGTTCGCCATGCTGTCCGGCCAGCATGTCGGCAACGCGCTGCGGCTCCCGGCAAACGATCGCATCAACGCCGCGGCGCACTTCGTGGTGGGCGGCGTCGGGCAGACCCTCAGTGCCTGGCTGGCCGGCGAGATCCGGCTGCAACCGGGCCAGCTCGTCGATCAATTAGCGTCGCTGCTCGACGAACTCGCCGAACCACACCTCTACCGAGTCACGGAAACAACGGCAGCCGCCACAGCGGCATCTTCGGATCTAGCAGCCACAACCGCATCATCGTGAGCCGCATCAGCCGCTGCGCGCTGAAGATCATGAAGGCGGCCAGCGGTACCTCGACCAGCAGCGCGGTGGTCACCGACAGCCAGAAGTCCTTGGGTCCCGCGGTCATCAGATCGAACCACGCGTCGCAGATCAGCAGCACCCCGGTGGTGAACGCGGCCGGGACCAGCAGCTGACGGCGCAGACACCCCAGCACGGCCGTCACCGACATGAACGTCACCAACAAGATATCGAAGCCCACCCAGGTGAGCGGCCAGTTGTGGGCAACGTAGTTCTCCGGCAGGGTCACCGACAGGTACCCCAGCCAGGGGATCATGGCCATCGAGCCGCCGACCATCAGACTCAACCGGATGCGCCGTACCCGAGCCAGAACCGCCGGGTCGATCAAGTCACTGAGGGGTTTCTCCAGCCGGGAGATGAGCTCCCGGCGCTGCTCGGACGTCAGCGCCGCGATCTGCGCATCGGTCAAAATGCCGGCGGTCATCACCGACCGGCGGTCACCGGAGGCCGGCGGTCGGCCGCCGTCTTGGGCACAGTCTTGGTGTCACCGGTGTCGAATTCCTTGACCCAGCAAGCGAATTCGAGAGTAATCCCGTCTGGGTCCTGGAAGTAGAACGAGCGCACGTAGACACCGGGATGTACCGTCGCGGACACTTGGTACTCACTCTCGTCATGGTTGAGCACCGGGCCGACCCGCACACCCTTGTCCTTCAATCGCTGCCGGTAGGCGTCGAACTTTTCGGCCGGCACGTGAAATGCCAGATGGTTCATGGTGCTCACCGCGCTGGTGATGTCACCGATGCCGGGGATGGCCCCCGGAGACGAGATGCCCGGTACCCGGTCGGGGGCGTCGGCGAACCAGAAGAAGGCGACGCAGTCGCCGTTGCCGGCGTCGAAGAAGAAGTGCTGGCCCTGACCGCCGGGCAAGTCGAGTGATTTGATCAGCGGCATGCCCAGGATGTTGGTGTAGAAGTCGACGGTGCGGGCCATGTCCGAACACACCAGGGCGACATGGTTGATCCCGCCAAGCTCGAATTCCGTATTGATGTTATGCGGCTTGATCATTGTGCAGCCCCTCTCGGCACCGGCTCGGAAGATCCTGGCCAAGAACCAAATCTGAATCTAACATCAGCTTCGGCCTTGGCCCAGGAGCTGTGTTGAGGTGGCCAACATCGACTCCCGGCCGTCTATCTGTAAGGAGGGCCGCCGAGTGACGCGTCACAGCGGAGCTGCTGGAGTGACCCGCGAGTTCGTCGGGCTGCCGTCGCCGACCGCCGGGCGCGCCGGTGCGGGCGGGCACCCCTGCCAGGGGCTGTATCACCGCGCGGTCGGACGCAAGCCCAAGGTGGCCGTGATCGCCACGCACTATCAGATCGACTTCGCCGAGCACTATCTCGCCGATTACATGGCCACCCGCGGCGTCGGGTTTCTCGGCTGGAACACCAGGTTCCGCGGCTTTGAAAGCAGCTTTCTGCTCGACCACGCGCTGGTCGACATAGGCGTCGGCGTGCGCTGGCTGCGTGACGTCCAGGGCATCAACAGTGTTGTCTTACTGGGTAATTCAGGAGGTGGCTCGTTGATGGCCGCCTATCAGTCACAGGCCGTGGAGCCGAATGTGACTCCGTTGGCGGAGATGCGGCCGGCGGCCGGACTGACCGAGTTGCCCGCCGCGGACGGCTACGTGGCCACCGCCGCTCATCCCGGGCGCCCGGACGTACTGACGGCCTGGATGGACGCCGCCGTCGTCGACGAGAGCGACCCGGTGGCCACCGATGCAGGGCTCGACCTTTTCAACGATACCAACGGCCCGCCGTACTCGCCGGACTTCGTCGCCCGATACCGGTGCGCGCAGACCGCGCGCAACCATGCCATCACCGAATGGGCTGCGACGGAGCTCAAACGCGTTCGGGCGGCCGGGTTTTCCGATCGCCCGTTCACCGTCATGCGCACCTGGGCCGATCCCCGCATGGTCGATCCCGACATCGAGCCCACCAAACGTCCGGCGAACATGTGCTACGCGGGCGTCCCGGCCAAGGCGAATCGCTCCGCGCTCGGCATCGCCGCCGCCTGCACACTGCGCAACTGGCTGGGCATGTGGAGTCTTCGGGTAGCCCAAACCCGGGCCGAGCCGCACCTGGCCCGGATCAGCTGCCCGGCACTGGTGATCAACGCCGAGGCCGATACCGGAGTCTTTCCCTCCGACGCCCAACGCATCTACGACGCGCTGGGCAGCACCGACAAAACACAGACCTCGATCGACACCGATCACTACTTCACCACCCCGGGCGCCCGCAGCGAGCAGGCCGACACCATCGCCGGGTGGATCGCCAAGCGGTTCCGCTGAAACGTCCCGCCCGCGTCGATCCCCCCGGTGACATCGCAACGGATCTCGTCGCGCCCGGCGGCCAATCTGGTCAACCAACCGACCGGTTGTTAGCTTGGAAGGTGCTTGGCGGAACGGACCCCGAAAGGGAAGGCGACCAATGCCGATCGCGATAACTCGGAGCATCAAGAGTTAGCCGACTCGGTGCGGTCCCTAGTGGCGCGGGTGGCGCCCTCGGAGGTACTGCACGAGGCACTGGAAACCCCCATCGGCAATCCCCCGCCCTACTGGCAGGCGGCAGCCGAGCAAGGCTTGCAGGGAGTGCATCTGGCCGAATCGGTTGGCGGACAGGGTTTCGGCATCCTGGAGCTGGCCATCGTGTTGGCCGAATTCGGCTACGGCGCGGTACCGGGGCCATTCGTCCCATCGGCGATCGCCAGCGCGCTGATCTCAGCGAATGACCCGGATGCGAAGGTGCTCGCCGAGTTGGCGTCCGGCGCGGCGATCGCCTCCTATGCGCTGGATTGTTGTGCGTTGACCGCCACCCGCCATGGACCTAATAACGAAGCGCTGGTGATTCGCGGCGAAGTCCGCGCGGTTCCCGCGGCGGCGCAGGCATCGCTACTGGTCCGTCCGGTCGCGATCGACAGCCGCGAGGAATGGGTGATGTTGCGCGCCGGGGAACTCGAAATCGAGCCGGTGAAGAGCCTTGACCCGCTGCGTCCGGTCGCGCATGTGCGGGCTGACGCCATCGAGGTCACCAACGATGTGGTTCTGAGCAATTTGACGATGGCCACCGCGCGGGCACTGATGACCACGCTGCTGTCGGCCGAGGCCATCGGCGTGGCCCGCTGGGCGACCGACACCGCGTCGCACTACGCCAAGATCCGTGAGCAATTCGGCAGGCCGATCGGCCAGTTCCAGGCCATCAAGCACAAGTGCGCGGAGATGATCGCCGACACCGAACGGGCCACCGCCGCGGTGTGGGATGCCGCCCGCGCGCTCGACGAAGCCCGCCAAAACGATTGGGACATCGCCGCTTCGCACGTCGCGCTCGCAGCCGCCGTGGCGGCCACGCTGGCACCGGCCGCGGCCCAACGGTGCGCTCAGGACTGCATTCAGGTGCACGGCGGAATCGGCTTCACCTGGGAGCACGACGCAGGCGTCTACTACCGCCGCGCGCTGATGCTGGCGGCGTCGGTGGGCCGCAGCTCGGAATACCCGCAAAAGGTCGTGGACACCGCGACCAGCACGGGCATGCGCGCGGTCGACATCGACCTGGATCCCGACACCGAAAAGCTGCGGGCCGAGATTCACCAGGAGGTCGCGGCGCTCAAGGCGATGGAGCGTGAGCAGCGCAGGGTCGCGATGGCCGAGGGCGGCTGGGTGCTGCCCTACCTACCCAAGCCGTGGGGCCGCGCAGCCAGTCCGGTCGAGCAGATCATCATCGCTCAGGAATTCACCGCCGGCCGGGTCAAGCGGCCCCAGATGGGCATTGCGACGTGGATCATCCCGTCGATCGTTGCCTTCGGGACCGAAGAGCAGAAACAGCGCTTCCTGCCGCCCACCTTCCGCGGCGAGATGATCTGGTGCCAGCTGTTCTCCGAACCCGGCGCCGGGTCGGACCTGGCCGGTCTGACGACCAAGGCGGTGCGGGCCGACGGCGGCTGGCGCATCACCGGCCAGAAGATATGGACGACGGCCGCGCAGTTCGCGCGCTGGGGCGCACTGCTGGCGAGGACGGACCCGTCGGCGCCGAAACACAACGGCATCACCTACTTCCTGCTGGACATGAAGAGCGAAGGCGTACAGGTGAAGCCGCTACGTGAGCTCACGGGCAACGCGATGTTCAACACCGTCTACATCGACGACGTCTTCGTCCCCGACGAGTGCGTGCTCGGCGAAGTCAACCGGGGTTGGGAGGTCAGCCGCAACACCTTGACCGCAGAGCGGGTATCGATCGGCAGCAGCGAGGCGAACTTCCTTCCCGCTCTTGGGGAATTCGTGGAGTTCGTTCGCGACGCGCAGCTCGACCAGGTCGCCCAACACCGGGCCGGTCAGTTGATCGCCGAGGGCCATGCCGCCAAGGTGCTCAACCTGCGCTCGACGTTGTTGACGCTGGCCGGAGGGGACGCCATGCCGTCCGCGGCGATTTCCAAGCTGCTGTCGATGCGCACCGGCCAGGGGTATGCCGAATTCGCGGTATCATCCTTCGGCACTGACGCCGCGATCGGCGACACCGCCGAGCCTGCCGGCAAGTGGGGCGAATACCTGCTGGCCAGCCGGGCCACGACGATCTACGGCGGCACGTCCGAGGTGCAGCTCAACATCATCGCCGAAAGGCTGCTGGGCCTGCCCCGCGACCCCTAGCCGTGGCGGTGCCTGGCCTTAGAAAGAGCCATGCCGACCTGGCGAAAGCCAGGCCGGCATGGTTTCCCCCCTTGTGTGCGCCAGCCGACCTAATTTGGGTCGGCACGTGGAGGTCGGCCGGCTACACGCGGTGACGATGGCCCACCATCATCACCAGTCCACCAGCATGCCCATGGCCCGAGAAGCCGCTGATATTCACATGTTAACCGCAAATTGCGGACCTAACAATAGCGTCGCGCCAACAATTTCGACCGAATTCCATTGTCCCGTGCAGCGACATACAGTTAATCCACTGAGTTCTGCATTTCCGAATACCTGAGAATACGTATTTCCGCCGATCAAGAAGTCCGTAGCTCCTGAGATAAGAGCCTACTGATCACATTTGCCCTGTTCTAGAGGTTATCAGTCGCGTCTCCGGGCAAACGGAGGTCCCGCCACCGACGGTCCCATAATCGACATACTGCAAACGATTAATCCCTACTGGCAAACAGCATAATCGCCGGATCTGAGAACCAAAAAGTGCCGTAAGGGCGCCGACGCGCCGATAAACGGTTCAGCACGGACCCACCGGCTCATGGCGCCCTCGGCTGATCGGCGACGCGACTAAGCCTGGCGTCGGTGACAGAATCAGTATTGGCACACGTTGCAACGAGCGCTGACTTACTGATTGGCCACGCACCGAAGGACGGTTACGCAGTGAACCTCAATCCCAGCCACATGGGACCCAGCGCCGGAGCGTTTCGCGCCCCCACACCCCCCGGAGACGCCACACCCACCGAGCGCATCACCGGCTTCCGACACCGCCCGCAGCCAGCAGTCAGTCAGCTGGCAGCCAACCAGCCCGGGCGTAGCACCCAACGGACCCGTCGCACCGTCGACCTCCCGGCAGCCACGCACCGAGCCCTCGACATCTGGCAACGAGAGGCGGCTGACCGGCTGGGAGTCGCCCGGGTGACCGGGCAAGAGGTCCTGACCGCGCTGATCGACCAACTGCTGGTCGACCCGAAACTGACCGCCCAGATCACCCGGGCCATCCAGGAGCGCAGGTAAAGCCTTAGGTCGACATGCGGCGGCCGCGCCCTAATCAATCTCCATTTCGCGCAGCTCGCGCTTGAGCACCTTGCCCGTCGGGTTGCGCGGCAACTCCTCGAGGAAGACCACTTCCCGCGGCACCTTGTAGCGGGCCAAGTGGTCGCGCACGTAGTGCTTGATGGTGTCCTCGTCGAGGTCGGCGCCTTCCTTCTTGACCACGAAGGCGCGCAGCCGGTGCCCCCATTCCTTGTCTTCGACGCCGATGGCGGTCGCCTCCACCACCTCGGGATGCCCGCTGATCAGATCCTCGACCTCGGCAGGGAAGACGTTCTCCCCACCGGAAACGATCATCTCGTCGTCACGACCGCTGACGTAAAGCAGGCCGTGCTCGTCGAAGTAGCCGACATCGCCCGACGACAACAGACCGTCGATGATCTGCTTGTTGCCGCCCCCGGTGTAGCCGGCGAAGGGGAAGCTGTTGCCGACGAAGATCCGGCCGACCCCACCCTGCGGCAACTCCTCGCCGTTGTCGTCGTAGATCCGGACCTTGACGCCCTTGACGACCGGGCCGACCGTCGCGGCGTTGCGTTCCAGGTCCTTGGGCCCGGCGATGGTGGCGAACGCGATCTCGGTGGAACCGTACATGTTGTAAATGACCGGGCCGAGGTCTTTGAGAGCTCGGGCCGCCAGCTCGGCACCCAACTGCGATCCGGACACGAACACGATCCGCAGGCTGGACAGGTCAGGCTTCTTGTCCATCTTTTCGATGGCGTCCAGGATCCGCGACAGCATCACCGGCACCACCACCATGGCGGTCGCTTTGTACTTCTCGATGTCTTCCAACACCAGCGGCGGCTTGAACTTGCGCCGCAACACCAGCGTCGAGCCCAGGAACATGGCGATGGTCGCGTGCAGGTACCCGAGCGCGTGGAACATGGGCGACGGCAGCGAGGTCACCTCGTTGGCCTTGAACGGAACATGCGACAGGATGCCGCCGATGGGCGCCAGCGTCGGCGGGGTGCTGCGGTTAGCGCCCTTGGGTGTGCCGGTCGTGCCGCTGGTCAAAATGATGATCGACGCGTGCTTGTCCGCCTTGGGAGCGGGCTCCTTGCTGCTGCGGGCGATCAGATCGGCCAGCGTCTCGTCGGTGCTGCCGGACGGTTCCTCGGCATCGGGGTTGGTCCCCAGCGCCCGCAGCTTGCCCAGCGGCGGCTCGGCTTTGCTGACGGCCTTGGTGTACTCATCGTCGTAGATGATCAACTTGGCGCCCTCGCGCTCGGCCACCTCCTTGATCTGCGGGCCGGAGAATTCGCTGTTGAGCAGGATGATGCGGGCGCCCACCCGGGCCGCGCCGTAGTTGGCGATGACAAACCAGCGGTGGTTGCGCGCCAGCAGCGCGACCCCGTCCCCGGCCTTGACGCCCTTGGCCAGCAACCCGTTGGCCACCGCGTGGGCGGCCTCGTCGAGCTCCTTGTAGGTGAATTCGCCCTCTTCGTCGATGACGGCCGCGCGGTTGGGAGTGCGCCGGGCGTTCAGCGACGGGAGCATGCCGAACTCACCCCACCTGTAGATGTCGGCGGCCATCGCGGCGTAGTTCTGCGGCGGCTCCAGCCGGAACGCGCCCGATTCGATGATCCGGCGCAGGTAGTGCAATTCAGCAGAGCCGCGCTCGACGTACTGCTGGACTTTCCCTACGACTTTGGCGGCCTGACCGGGCAGGCTCATGAGGTTAGGCATGAAATCCACCATATGTGACCTCCGTCTCACTACGGCCAGAAAATTTGGGCCAATTACCATGAACCACATGTCCGGTCCGGTTTCGCTGGAGGTCGCCGGGCGCCGGGTCACCATCACCCATCCGGACAAAGTGGTGTTCCCCACAGGAACCGGCGACGAAACCACCGGCCGTTTGCGGGTGCCCTACACCAAGCTCGACCTGGTCCGCTATTACCTGTCCGTGGCCGAGGGTGCCCTGCGCGGCGTGGCCGACCGCCCCATGATTCTCAAGCGCTTCGTCAAGGGAATTTCCGAGGAAGCGGTGTTCCAGAAGCGGGCGCCCGCCAACCGGCCGGACTGGGTCGACGTCGCCGAACTGCACTATGCGCGGGGCACGTCGGCCGCCGAAGCCGTCATCCACGACGCCGCCGGCCTGGCCTGGGTGATCAACCTGGGATGCGTCGACCTCAACCCGCATCCGGTGCTAGCCGGCGACCTCGATCACCCCGACGAACTGCGGGTCGACTTGGATCCGATGCCGGGCGTCACCTGGCGGAGGATCGCCGACGTCGCGCTGGTCGCCCGGGAGGTCCTCGAGGACTACGGCCTGGTCGCGTGGCCGAAGACGTCGGGCTCGCGGGGCTTTCACATCTATGCCCGGATCGCCCCGCGCTGGGAATTCCGGCAGGTGCGCCTGGCCGCCCAGACCGTTGCCCGCGAAGTGGAGCGGCGGATCCCCGACGCGGCCACCAGCCGCTGGTGGAAGGAAGAGCGCGAAGGGGTGTTCGTCGACTTCAACCAGAACGCCAAGGACCGCACGGTCGCGTCGGCGTACTCGGTGCGTGCGACTCCGGATGCCCGGGTGTCGACGCCACTGCGCTGGGACGAGGTCGCCGACTGCCGGCCCGAGGCGTTCACCATTGAGACCGTGCCCGCCCGGTTTGCCGCGATGGGAGACCCGTGGGCGGGGATGGATGACGCGGTCGGCCAGCTTGATCGGCTGCTGATGCTGGCAGAGGAAATGGGCCCCCCGGAGAAGGCGCCGAAAGGATCAGGAAAGCGCGTCGACGGCAGACGGGCTTCGTCGATGCCGCTCATCGAGATCGCCCGGACCAGGACCAGAGACGAGGCGATGGCCGCGCTGGACACTTGGCGCGGCCGCTACCCGGCGGTGGCCGGCCGGCTACAGCCGGCCGATGTGCTGGTAGACGGTATGCGCGGGCCCAGTTCGATCTGGTACCGGATCCGGATCAACCTGCAGCACGTCCCGGTCGACCAGCGACCTCCGCAGGAAGACCTGATCGCCGACTACAGCCCGTGGGACAGGTATCAGCCGAAGCGCTAGACGCCGAGCCGTCCCATCGGGGTCTTCTCGCGCAGATAGGCCAGCCAGGTGACGACCAGCAGTGCCATCGTCGTGGCAGGGTGCGGGCGTGCTCACGGCCGGCATCTGGACGACCACGATGCTCCACAACATCCACAAGCTGAAGCCGATGTGCTCGGTGAAGATCGAGAAAATCAGGTTTCGCCGGACGATGGGTCTGCCGGTCTTTTTCCAGAACTCGGGATCTTCGGGTCGCCAGTCGTCGATCCAATGCCGGCGCCGGTGCAGCTGGCGCGGGAGCGCCAGGACCGGAGCGGTTGCCTCCGCAGTGGTCGTTGTAGTCACGCCCCGACGTTGGGAAGGGACTGTTACCGGTCTGCGTGAGCGCAGTTACGTCGGAGATACGTGGAGATCGCAACGGCCATAGGTCGGTTGTCAGATCTTTTCGCCCCAACAGATGCGGGAGAATTGCCGCATGCAGGTGACTGAGGCGCCCCTGGGTCTGCGGGAGCGCAAAAAGATCAAGACCCGCCAGGCCATCCGGCGCGAGGCATTTCGGCTGATCAAAGAGAACGGTTACGCCGCCACGACCGTCGAGCAGATCGCGGAGGCGGCCGAAGTGTCGCCGAGCACCTTCTTCCGGTATTTCCCGTCCAAAGAGTCGCTGCTGCTCGCCGACGATCTCGATCCGCTGATATTGGAAGCATTGAAGCAACAACCACCCGAGGTGTCCCCGGCCCAGGCCTTCCGCCGGGCATATGAGGCGGTCATGGCCCACCTGCCCGCCGACCAGCTGGAGTTCGAAAACACCCGACAGCGACTCATCTTTTCCATACCCGAACTCAAGGCGGCGATGTACGACGAGTACTACCGCACCGTGACCGTCGCCGCAGAGGCCATCGCCGACCGGATCGGCCGTGCCCCAAACGATTTCGAAGTCCGGGTGTTCGCGGGCGCGGTGACCGGCGCCATGATGGCGGCTTTCGACAGTGCACCGAAAAGCGCCGAGACGATCTACCGAGCTCTGGACTTCCTCGACGCCGGCATGCCGCTGCGCTGAGCCGGCCAACCGCGCGGCGCTGCGGGCGCCGGCGGACGACGCGATAATCTCACGCGATATGGGATGGAATCGGCGCAGATTCTTGCAGCTCACGGGGGCTATCGGAATGGCCGCGCTGCCCGGCACGTCAGCTGCCTGCTCGTCACGCAAACCGGCATCGGGCGCCCCCAGCGGATCGGTGACGATCTCCCACCTCTTCGGTCAGACCGTCATCAAAGAGCCGCCCAAGCGGGTGGTCAGTGCCGGCTACACCGAGCAAGACGACTTGCTCGGGGTGGGCGTGGTGCCGATCGCGGTGACCAACTGGTTCGGGGACCAACCGTTCGCGGTGTGGCCGTGGGCGGCGTCCAAACTCGGCGGGGCGCAGCCGGTGGTGCTCAACCTCGACAACGGGATTCCGGTCGACCAGATCGCCGGGCTCAAACCGGATTTGATCGTGGCGATCAACGCCGGGGTGGACGCCGACACCTATCAGAAGTTGTCCGCGATCGCCCCGACCGTGCCGCAGTCGGACGGCGATGCGTTTTTCGAGCCGTGGAAGGAGCAGGCCACCGCGATCGGCCAGGCGGTGTTCCAGCCCGGCCAGATGAAGTCGCTGATCGACGCCGTCGACCAGAGCTTCACTGCCGTCGGCAAGAAGAATCCGCAGTGGACGGGCAAGAAGGCGTTGCTGATGCAGGGCACCCTGTGGCAGGGCACGGTCGTCGCGACCACGGCGGGCTGGCGGACCGATTTCCTGAATCAGATGGGGCTGGTGATCGCCGACAGCATCAGACCCTTCGGCACCGATCATCGTGCCGTCATTCCGCGCGATCACATCAAGGCGGTGCTCGATTCCGCCGACGTGGTGATCTGGACGACGGAAAGCCCGGATGACCAAAAGGTGTTACTGGCCGACCCGGACGTGGCGGCGTCGCAAGCGACCGCGCAGAACCGCCATATCTTCACCACCAAGGAGCAGGCCGGCGCGATCGCCTTCTCGTCCACCCTGAGTTACCCGTTGGTCGCCGATCAACTGCCCCCGCAACTAAGCAAAATCCTGGGTTAGCCGGCACGCTGCGTCGCGGCTGTTTGAGCGTTTGCTAAGGCAGCTCTGGCAGTGCTCGAAAATCCGTCTGCCGCCTCTCGCTCCGGCCCCGATGTCGGGGTTACCGTCGAGTAATGAGCGTGACGGACCTTACCGTGAACCTGCCGACCGAGCTGGTCGGCAATACCGTTGCAGACTATGGCGACCTTGCGCTGATGCTGCAATGTGGCAGCACCGCTGAGGTTTTGGCATGGGCAGCCGCGTTGCGCTCCGCGGCGCTGCCCGGTGTCGTCGATGTCGTCCCGGCCGCCCGTACGGTGCTGGTGAAGCTTGACGCCCCGCGTTACCAGGGGGTCATCCGCCAGCGGCTCCGCAAAATGCGGGTCACCCCGCAGGAGGTCGCGGATTCGGATCGCGGCGCCGACGCGGTGATCGACGTGGTCTATGACGGGCCGGACCTCGCCGAGGTGGCCGATCACACCGGGCTGAGCATCGATCAGGTGGTTGCCGCCCACACCTCGACGTTGTGGCGGGTCGGATTCAGTGGGTTTGCACCGGGTTTCGCCTACCTGGTCGACGGCGACTCACGCCTGCGGGTGCCGCGCCGGGCCGAGCCGCGGACCTCGGTGCCGGCCGGCGCGGTTGGGCTCGCCGGCGAATTCAGCGCGGTATATCCGCGTCAATCGCCCGGCGGTTGGCAACTCATCGGCCGCACCGACACGGTGCTGTGGGACCTGCAGCGGCCCCGTCCGGCCCTGCTGACCCAGAGCATGTGGGTTCAATTCCGCGCCGTCTAACCAAGGAGATAGCCGTGGCAACCCTGGAGATTCTGCGCACCGGTCCGCTCGCCGTCGTCCAAGACCTCGGCCGGCCGGGATTGGCCCACCTCGGCGTCAGCCGGTCCGGCGCCGCGGACCGTCGCGCGCATCGGCTGGCCAACCGGCTGGTGGCCAACCCTGATGACCGCGCCACGGTCGAGGTGACGTTCGGCGGTTTCGCGGCCCGCGTCCGAGGCGGCGACGTGGACATCGCGGTGACGGGCGCCGACACCGACCCGACCGTCAACGGAATCAAGTTCGGCACCAACAGCATCCATCATGTCCGGGACGGGCAGGTAATCACGCTGGGCACCCCGCGCGCCGGACTGCGCACGTATATCGCGGTGCGCGGCGGCATCTGCGTGGAGCCGGTGCTGGGCTCGCGCAGCTACGACGTGATGTCGGCCATTGGCCCGTCGCCGCTGCAGCCGGGCGACCAGCTTCCGGTCGGGCAACATACCGACGACTATCCCGAACTCGATCAGGCGCCGGTGGCCGCCATTACCGGCGACACGGTCGAGCTGTCGGTGGTGCCCGGGCCGCGCGACGATTGGTTCGTCGACCCCGACGTCCTGGTGCACACCGATTGGGTGGTGTCTGACCGCAGCGACCGGGTGGGGATGCGATTGGTGGGCCGCCCGCTGCAGTACTGCTACCCGGATCGGCAGCTGCCCAGCGAAGGCACCACTCGCGGTGCAATCCAGCTGCCGCCCAACGGTTTACCGGTGATCCTGGGGCCGGATCATCCGGTAACCGGTGGTTACCCGGTCATCGGCGTGGTGATCGAGGCGGACATCGACAAAATCGCCCAGGTGCGGCCCGGCCAGACGGTGCGGCTGCACTGGTCACGGCCGAGGCCGGCAGTGGGTGCGCGGCCACAATCCATTGCCACCGGCTGGCCGTTCTCCTAACAGGGATACTTGACAAACTGCCGATGTGATTGGCGGATGACCGAATTGGACCGCCACAAAGTGTATTCGAGCTCACACAGAACCGGTCCCGGCATCGAAATCACTTGATTGGGCGCATTATTTGTCGCCCGGACAACCCTTCAGCGATTTAACAGATAACTCGGATTCAATCGGCAGGCGATATTGGCCGGATTGAGTTGACTGGCCACCCCCCCAGGATGTGAGCATCAACGACGGGGGCAAGGCTCTTCGCATGCATAAGGTCGGCGTGAGATCCAAACCTCAACGCTGGCAACGTGTTTCGCATCATAGCGCGCATTCCGTCGACGAAAGGTGGACACCGGGTGGGCCGCAATCACCGCATCAGTGGAACCCGGAAGATACGGCGGCGTGGGAGTCCGGCAACAAGAACGTCGCGCGCCGCAACCTGGTCTGCACGATCCCGGCCGACCACGTCGCCTTCTCGATCTGGACGCTGTGGCCAGTCATGGCGCTGTTCATGCCGGCTTCTGTCTACGGCTTTGCCGCCGGCGACAAGCTGCTGCTCGGCGCTGTTGCCACCCTGGCCGGCGGTTGCGCACGAATCCTCTACACCTTGGGCATCGCCAAGTTCGGCGGGCGCAATTGGACCGCGTTCTCGGCGTTCGTGCTGCTGCTTCCGACGCTCGGCACCCCTGGTGTTGCTGGCCAACCCCGGCCTGCCGCTGTGGCCGTATGTGGTGTGCGCCGCGCTGACCGGGCTGGGCGGCGGCAACTACGCGCCCTCCCTGGCGAACGTGAACGCCTTCTACCCCGAGCGGCTCAAGGGCGCGGCCCTGGCGGTCAACGCCGGCGTCGCAAACCTCGGAGTGGCGGTGATCCAGCTGGTCGGACTGCTGGTACTGGCCGTCGCCGGCCACCAAGCGCCGTACTGGGTGTGCGCGCTGTACCTGGTGTTGCTGACGGTCGTGGGGATCACGGCCGCGCTGTTCATGGACAACCTTCGCCACGGCACCGAGCTGAACACCATGGGATCGATCCTGTTCGAGCGTGATACGTACTTGATCTCGCTGCTCTACATCTGCACGTTCGGTTCCTGGATCGGGTTTTCGTTCGCCTTCGGGCAGGTGATGCAGGTCAACTTCCTCGCCACCGGACAAACCGCACACCACGCGGCGCTGCACGCTGCCCAGCTGGCCTTCATCGGGCCGCTGCTGGGGTCGCTGGCCCGCATCTACGGTGGTCGGCTGGCCGATCGCATCGGCGGTAGCCGCGTCACGCTGGGGGTTCTGGCCGGGATGACCCTCGGTGCCGGGCTGCTGGTCGCCGTCAGCACCGCCGATGATCACAGCACCGGTGGGCGCTCGACCAGCATGATCGGCTATTTCGTGGGCTTCATGGTGCTGTTCGTTTTGTCCGGGATGGGCAATGGCTCGGTGTTCAAGTTGATCCCTTCGGTCTACGGGGCGCGCAGTCGGTCGCTGGAGATAAGTGAAGCCGAACGTCGCCGTTGGACGCGCGCCAAGTCCGGAGCGCTCATCGGCGTCTGTTCGGCGGTCGGCGCACTCGGCGGCGTGGGAATCAACCTGTCGCTGCGCCAGTCCTACCTGAGTACGGGCGCCGGAACGTCGGCGTAATGGGTGTTCCTGACGTCGTAGGTCGTCGCCGCGATACTGACTTGGGCGGCGGATATCCGACGTCCGGCCCGATCCGCCGATGAGCCGCACTACGAGACTGCAGCCGCGCTCGCCAGGGTGTGAGCGCAGCCTCACGGTGGGCAATCCGTAAGCAATTGCCAGGTAACGCAACCGAAATCTGATAGGCATACACAGGTGATATGGGCCAGCCAGACTCCGCCCCGCTGACCGGTTACCGCATCGCGGTGACCTCAGCCCGGCGATCGGAGGAGCTGTGCGCACTCCTGAGCCGCCAAGGCGCCGAGGTGTGCAGCGCGCCGGCCATCAACATGATCGCGTTGCCGGACGACGATGAGCTCCACAGCAACACCGAAGCATTGATTGCCGAGCCACCCGACATTTTGGTCGCCCATACCGGCATCGGTTTTCGGGGATGGTTGGCCGCGGCCGAGGGCTGGGGGCTGGTCAACCAACTGCTCACGGCGCTGTCGTCGGCGCGGATCGTGTCGCGCGGGCCGAAGGCGACCGGCGCGCTGCGCGCCGCCGGACTGCACGAGGAGTGGTCTCCGGAATCGGAGTCCTCGCAGGAAGTGCTGGAATATCTACTCTCGTCAGGCGTATCGGGCCTGCGGGTGGCGGTCCAGCTGCACGGCGCCGCCGACGCTTGGGATCCGTTCCCGGAGTTTCTCGGCGGGTTGCGGTTGGCGGGCGCCGAAGTGGTGCCGGTCCGGGTGTACCGGTGGAAGCCCACGCCGCTGGGCGGAACCTTCGATCAGCTGGTGACCGGGATCGCCGGACGGCAATTCGATGCGGTCACTTTCACCTCGGCACCGGCGGCAGCGGCGGTGCTGGAACGCAGCCGCGAGCTCGACCTCGAGGACCAGCTGCTGGAAGCCTTGCGCAGCGACGTACACGCGATGTGCGTCGGCCCGGTAACCTCAAAACCGTTGATCCGAAAAGGCATACCGACATCGTCGCCGGAACGAATGCGGTTGGGCGCCTTGGCACGTCACATCGCTGAGGAGCTGCCGCTGCTTGGGTCGTGCACCGTCAAGGCCGCCGGCCACGCGGTTGACATTCGAGGAACATGCGTGCTGGTGGATGGTTCGATTAAGGCGCTGCCGCCGTCCGGCATGGCGATATTGCGTGCGCTGGCAAAGCGTCCGGGCGACGTCGTCGCCCGAAACGACTTGTTACGCGCGCTGCCCGGTCACAGTAACGACCCGCATGCCGTCGATACGGCCGTGCTGCGGCTGCGAACGGCGCTGGGCGACCGGAACATTATCGCGACGGTGGTCAAGCGTGGTTACCGGCTCGCGATCGATGACCGGGTGGCTGGCCCATGAGCATGATCCTGGTAGCGCACGGCACCCGCCGAGCGGGTGGCGTCGCGATGGTCGGAGACCTTGCGGCACAGGTGAGCACGCTTGTCGGGGAAACCGTGCAAGTGGCGTTCGTCGACCTGCTGGGGCCCACGCCCGGTGAAGTGCTGTCCCGGGCGAAGGCTACCGGCCGGCCCGCCGTCGTGGTGCCGGCGTTTTTGTCCCGCGGATATCACGTCCGCGCCGATCTGCCCGATCATGTCGCGGCCAGCGGACACCGCGACGTGATCGTCACCCCGGCGTTGGGCCCGAGCGGCCAGATCGCTCGGATCGTCGGTGATCAGCTGATCAAATGTGGCTGGCGCCAGAGCGATTCGGTCATTTTGGTGGCGGCGGGCACCTCGGATGACAGGGCGCGCGCCGACCTGCACATCACCGCGACACTGTTGTCGGCGCTGACCGGGTCGAAAGTGAGCCTGGCGTTCGCGGCTACCGGAGATCGAAAATTGCAGGAGGCGGTGCACGAGGCACGTCGCGACGGTACCCGCGTGGTGGTCGCCTCCTATCTGCTGGCCGACGGACTGTTCCAGCAGCGGCTACACGCTTGCGGCGCCGATCTGGTCAGTCAACCACTGGGCACCCATCCCGGGCTGGCACGGCTGATCGCGCACCGCTTCCGCCGGGCCATGCCGTCGGTGGCCTGCGCCGCACGACCGAAAACCGCCGCCTGAAAGGTCGGGCCGACGAGGCGCGCCGACACCCGGCAACGCTTGATCTTTGCTCTCATACCGGCGATCCTGTCACCATGCCCCGTCGCGAAGAGCCGTCGCGCGGGCTTCTCGACCCGGTCGCCAAGATGCTGCGTTTGCCATTCGGCACACCGGAATTCATCGACCGCATCATCACCGGAGGGGTCAATCAGGTAGGCAGGCGGACGTTGTACATGCTGATCACCACGTGGGATGCCGCTGGCGGCGGCCCGTTCGCGGCGAGCGCGGTCGCCTCCACCGGGATGGCCAAGACCGCCGAGGTCGTACAGAGCATGTTCATCGGTCCCGTTTTCGGCCCGCTGCTGAAAATGCTGGGAGCTGACAAGGTGGCGGTCCGCGCCTCGCTGTGCGCCTCGCAGCTGGTGGGCCTGGGGATCATGCGCTACGGCGTGCGCTCCGAGCCACTGCATTCCATGTCGGTGGACGCCCTCGTCAACGCGATCGGGCCGACGATGCAGCGCTACCTGGTGGGCGACATCGATTAGCCGTCGGTCCGCGCGATCTCAACGAACCCATCGGAGGTGACGCGCACCGGGTACACCGGCACCGAGACAGTCGGGTCGTCCAGGCAGCAGCCGTCCTCGAGCGAAAACGCCTGCTTCAAAAGGGGTGACTGCACCGTGGCGCAGCCGCCGCGGTCCCCCACAATCCCACGCGACATCACCGCTGCCCCGGAAAACGGGTCGATGTTGCCCACCGCATGCACCGACCCGTCGTCCAGCCGGAACAGCGCCGCCTGCGTGCCGTCGTCGAGCAGCACACCGACGCCCCTACCCGGAATCAGGTGGTCGTAGGCGCAGGCCGTCGTCCATACCCGAATGTCGTTGAGAAGTGTCATTTTTTAGCTCCCAGCTCCTCTGGAACTTTCCTGACGGACCCGCGGCATGCCAATGGACACAGGGATTTTGCGACCGGCGTGCTCGGTGAAGGCCACCGTCGAGTCGACGGCGTCCGGCGCGTTGACGAACGAGACGAACCGCGACAGCTTGTCCGGATCCTCCAGCACGCCATTCCATTCGCACTTGTAGTTCTGCACATGCCGCGCCATTGCGGCCTCGAATTCGCCGGCCAGGCCCAGCGAGTCCTCGCAGACGACCTCGCGCACGTGATCCAGCCCGCCGTCCAGCGATTCGACCCAGGGAGCGGTGCGCTGCAATCGGTCGGCGGTGCGGATGTAGTACATCAGGAACCGGTCGACGTAGCGGACCAGCGTCTCGGTATCCAGATCGCTGGCCAGCAACTGGGCGTGCTTGGGCGTCATACCGCCGTTGCCGCATACCGCCATTCCCGCCGACATAGAGATTCCAACCCTTTTCGGTGGCGATGACGCCGACGTCCTTGGAGCGCGCTTCGGCGCACTCGCGCGCGCAGCCCGAGACGCCCATCTTGATCTTGTGCGGTGCCCGCAGTCCGCGGTAGCGCAACTCCAGGTCGATGGCCAACTGCACCGAATCCTGCTGCCCATAGCGGCACCAGTCGGTGCCGACGCAGCTCTTCACCGTGCGCAACGCCCTGCCGTAAGCGTGTCCGGATTCCATGCCGCCCTCGACCAGCCGCCGCCAGATCTCCGGCAGCTGGTCCACCCGGGCCCCGAACAGGTCGATGCGCTGGCCGCCGGTGATCTTGGTGTAGAGCCCGAAGTCTTGGGCGATCTGACCGATGAGGATCAAGTGCTCGGGCTTGATGTCACCGCCGGGAACCCGCGGCACCACCGAGTAGCTGCCGTTCTTTTGGATGTTGGCCAGGAAGTGGTCGTTGGAGTCCTGCAGCGAGGCTTGCTCCCCGTCGAGGATGTGGTCCGAGCCGGTCGAGGCGAGGATGGACGCGACCACCGGCTTGCAGATGTCGCAACCCCTGCCACGGCCGAAGCGCTGCAGCAGACCGGAGAAGGTCCGGATTTCGGTGGCGGAGATGATCTCGTAAAGCTCCGCCCGCGACTGGCTGAAGTGCTCACACAGCGCCTTGGACTGTTCCACGCCCTCGGCTTCCAGCAGCTGCTTGAGCAAGGGCACGCACGACCCGCACGAGGTGCCGGCCGCCGTGCACGACTTGAGCGCGGGAACGTCACTGCAGCCGTCGGCGATTGCGCGCTTCAGGTCGCCCTTGGTGACGTTGTCGCATGAGCAGATCTGCGCCGAATCCGGCAGCGCCCCAATGCCCAACGCCGGCGCATCACCGGACTGGGCCGGCGCGATCAGTACCAACGGATCGCCGGGGAGTTCACTGCCGACCATGGACCGCAACACCCCGTAGGATGAGGCGTCGCCGACCAGGACGCCGCCGAGCAGGATCTTGGCATCGTCGGAGAGCACCAGCTTGGCGTATGTCCGCTTCACCGCGTCGTTGATGGCGACCTCGAGACAATTCTCGGTGGTTCCCATGGCATCGCCGAAGCTGGCGACGTCGACGCCCAGCAGTTTCAGCTTTGTCGACAGGTCCGCTTCGCCGAACTCCGCGGCACCCTCCAGCAGCCGGTCGGCCACCACCTCGGCAGACGTGTAGCCCGGTCCCACCAGGCCGTAGCATCGGCCGCCGATGGCGGCGACCTCGCCGATCGCATAGATATCGGGATCGCTTGTGCGGCAGGACAAGTCAGTCAGCACGCCACCGCGCTCGGCGCGTGTCAACCCCGCGGCCGCGGCCAGCTCGTCGCGCGGCCGAATGCCGGCCGCGAAAATCACCAGGCCGGCGTCGATGACGGTGCCGTCGGTCAGGCGCACGCGCACGGAAGAGGTGCTGTCGGGATGGCCAACCGATTCAATCGATTCCGTCCCGGTCCCGACATGCACGGCGATACCGAGGTCACCGATCATCCTGGCCAGCAAGGCGCCGCCGGCCTCGTCGATCTGCTGGGCCATCAGTCACGGCATCATCTCGACGACGTGAGTCTGTAATCCAAACTGGCGCAGCGCATTAGCGGCCTCAAGCCCCAGCAGGCCGCCACCGATGACCAAGCCGGCGGGCGCGCGACCGGATTCCAGCGTGCGCTAGGCGCCCGCGCGGATGGCGTCGAGGTCGTCGAGCGTGCGGTAAACATGGCACGCCGACAGGTCATGACCCGGTACCGGCGGCACGAACGCGTAGGAGCCGGTGGCCAGCACCAAGGTGTCGTAGTCGTGCCGCTTGCCATCGGGGGTGACCACCGATTTTGTCGCGCGGTCTATTTCGGTAACCCGGGTGTTCAACACAGCCGGACCCGGTCGTCACCCTCGTAGTCGTTGCCGGGCAACGCCAACAGCTTGCGGTCCCAGCACTCGGTGTAAGAGGTCAGCCCCACCCGGTCATAGGCCGCGTCCGCCTCCTCGGCGAAAATCGTTATGCGCCACAGTCCTTCGGCGTCACGCGCGCGGAGCGCCTCGACGAACCGGTGCCCCACCATGCCATGGCCAACTACGATGGTGTGACGGACCGCACAGTGCTCACGCGAAATCCCGTCTGCGGCCATGGCTTTGAGATTAGCGGCCAGAAATTACCGTGATTTCGCCGAATGTATCGGTCCTATGACGAGGATCTCACAACTCACAGGGAACCTTGTGAATATTCGTTCGCCGACGGCGAACGCCGAGGTGGAACTTAAGCGTGGTCGACTCATGTTTCTACTCACAGCAGGCCGGCAAGGCGCCGGTCACAGCAAACTCACAAGGAAGCGTAAGGAGATCCCCATGAGCAGCCTGGCATTGTGGTCGCGACCGGCCTGGGACACCGACCGGTGGTTGCGCGACTTCTTCGGCCCCGCGGCGACAACGGACTGGTACAAGTCCGCTACCAGCGGATTCAGGCCAGCGGCAGAGATCGTCAAGGATGGCGACGACGCCGTCGTACGCGTGGAACTCCCCGGCGTTGACGTCGACAAAGACGTCAATGTGGAGGTCGACCGTGGCCGACTTGTTATCCACGGCGAACATCGCGACGAGCACTCGGAAGAGCAAGACGGTCGCACTCTGCGCGAGATCCGCTACGGATCATTCCGCCGGTCGTTCCAGCTGCCGACGCACGTCACCGGCGACGCCATCACGGCCTCGTACGACGCCGGTGTGCTGACGGTGCGGGTCAGCGGTGCGTACGCCGGAAACAAGGCGCGGCGCATCGCGATCACCAAGTAATCGCAGACGATAACCGGATCCGACGGGGCCCCGAGCCCCGCCGGATCCGGTTGTGCGAGAGGGTCATTGGCCTGCCTGCTGCTGAGCTTGAAGTCTGGGCGTGGTGGCGGCCGGCCGGCGGGGCCCGCGCGGTGTGCTGATTCACGATCTCATTGGGGAGCGGCCCCACTTAAGCCGATGGAGTCGGCCGCTGGAATCCCGGACCGGAAGAAATCAGATGTCTGACGTCAGAGGTGTGCCGTGGATAGTATCGAGGGCGTACTGTGATCCGTAACACCGTCTTGCCTAGGAGATCTGTTGTCGAGCACTACTGGCACTGCTGAACTCACCGAACTTCACAACCTCGCCGGCAGCCTCCGGCGGTGCGTGAGCTCCTTGAAAGCGCGATACGGTGACAGCCCGGCGATGCGTCGCATCGTCATCGACGCCGATCGCATTCTGTGCGATGTCGAATTACTCGACACTGACGTGTCCGAACTGGACCTGGCGCGCGCCACTGTGCAGCAGTCCGGCGAAAAGATCGTCATTCCCGACACCCAGTACGACAGCGACTTCTGGCGCGATGTCGACGACGAAGGTGTCGGGGGTCACAACAGGGCCTGACAACTTAAGCCCGCCGCAAATGGGGGGCCGCTCTCTGTGTACCCTTCGTGCTGACAGCCCGTTCGAAGAGGAACACTAGATGAGCGCACCCACGGCTAACCGTCCGGCGTCCGGCGTTTTCTCACCTGCCCGCGCCCAGATAGGGCAGCGGACGCTCCGCACCGACCGCTGGTGGCTACCGCCGCTGGTGACCAATCTCGGACTCGCCGCGTTCATCGTCTACGCCACCGTCCGGGCTTTCTGGGGCAGCGCGTATTGGGTGGACAAATACCATTACCTGACGCCGTTCTACTCGCCGTGTGTCAGCGCCTCGTGCGAGCCCGGTGCCAGCCACCTCGGCGTCTGGTTCGGGCATTTCCCGCGGTGGATCCCCTTGGGAATGCTGGTATTACCGTTTCTCCTGGGATTCCGGATCACCTGCTACTACTACCGCAAGGCCTACTACCGCTCGGTATGGCAGTCCCCGACCGCCTGCGCGGTACCCGAGCCACGCGTTCACTACACCGGTGAAACGCGGTTTCCGCTGATCATCCAGAACAGCCACCGCTACTTCTTCTATATCGCGGCGGTGGTCTCGTTGATCAACACCTATGACGCGATCATGGCGTTCCACTCGCCCTCTGGATTCGGATTCGGTTTGGGCAACGTCATTCTGGTAACCAACGTGCTATTGCTCTGGGCCTACACGCTCTCGTGCCATTCGTGCCGGCACGTCACCGGTGGGCGGCTCAAGCATTTCTCTAAACACCCAGTGCGCTATTGGATCTGGACCCAGGTCAGCAAGCTGAACACCCGGCACATGATGTTCGCCTGGATCACATTGGGCACCCTGTCACTGACCGACTTCTACATCATGCTGTTGGCCAGCGGCACCATCGCGGACTTGAGATTCATTGGCTGACAAGCTATTTCACGAATACCAGATAGAGCTGAGTGAGGTTCCATGGTTGAGGTCGAACGGCACGCCTACGACGTAGTCGTCATCGGTGCCGGCGGCTCCGGGTTGCGAGCAGTCATCGAGGCGCGGGAGCGCGGCCTGCGGGTGGCGGTGGTGTGCAAGTCCCTGTTCGGCAAGGCCCACACGGTGATGGCCGAGGGCGGATGCGCGGCCTCGATGGGCAACGCCAACCCGAAGGACAACTGGAAAACCCACTTCGGCGACACCATGCGCGGCGGGAAGTTCCTCAACAACTGGCGGATGGCCGAACTGCATGCCAAGGAGGCGCCGGACCGGGTCTGGGAGCTGGAGACCTACGGTGCGCTGTTCGACCGCACCAAAGACGGCAAGATCAGTCAGCGCAACTTCGGCGGGCACACCTATCCGCGGCTGGCGCACGTCGGCGACCGCACCGGCCTGGAATTGATCCGCACGCTGCAGCAAAAGATCGTGTCACTGCAGCAGGAGGATTATTCCGAGCTCGGCGACTACGAGGCGCGGATCAAGGTGTTCGCCGAATGCACCATCACCGAGCTGCTCAAAGATGGTGACGCGATCGCCGGAGCGTTCGGTTACTGGCGCGAAAGCGGCCGTTTCGTGGTATTCGAGGCCCCCGCGGTGGTGCTGGCCACCGGAGGGATCGGCAAGTCGTTCAAGGTGACGTCGAACTCCTGGGAGTACACCGGCGACGGCCACGCCTTGGCGCTGCGGGCCGGCGCGTCGCTGATCAACATGGAGTTCGTCCAATTCCACCCCACCGGCATGGTCTGGCCGCCCAGCGTGAAGGGCATCCTGGTCACCGAGGGCGTTCGCGGTGACGGCGGGGTGCTGAAGAATTCCGACGGCAAGCGATTCATGTTCGACTACATCCCGCCGGTCTTCAAAGGCCAGTACGCCGAGTCCGAGCAAGAGGCCGACCAATGGCTCAAGGACAATGACTCGGCCCGGCGCACCCCCGACCTGCTGCCGCGCGACGAGGTCGCGCGCGCGATCAACTCGGAAGTTAAAGCCGGCCGGGGCAGCCCGCACGGCGGGGTGTTCCTTGACATCGCGTCCCGTTTGACGCCGGACGAGATCAAGCGACGGCTGCCGTCGATGTATCACCAGTTCAAGGAGCTGGCCGGGGTCGACATCACCCGAGAGCCGATGGAAGTCGGCCCCACCTGCCACTACGTGATGGGTGGAATCGAGGTTGACGCCGACACGGGTGCGGCCACGGTTCCCGGGCTGTTCGCCGCTGGCGAGTGCTCCGGGGGGATGCACGGCTCGAACCGGCTCGGCGGCAATTCGCTGTCCGACCTGCTGGTCTTCGGCCGTCGGGCCGGCCTGGGCGCCGCCGACTACGTGCGCGCCCTGAGCAGCCGGCCGACGATCTCGCCGGAATCCGTCGATGCGGCCGTGACGCGGGCGGTGGCCCCGTTCGAGGGGCCGACCAACGGTGCTGCGGCCGAGAACCCCTACACCTTGCAGCTGGAACTGCAGCAATCGATGAACGACCTGGTCGGCATCATCCGCAAGGCGGACGAGATCTCCGAGGCCCTGAGCCGGCTCGACAAGCTGCGCGAGCGGTTCAAGAACATCCAGGTGGAGGGGAATCGCCAGTACAACCCCGGCTGGAACCTGGCCATCGACCTGCGCAACATGCTGCTGGTCAGCGAGTGTGTGGCCAAGGCCGCGCTGGAACGCACCGAGAGCCGCGGCGGGCACACCCGTGACGATCACCCGTCGCTGGATTCGTCCTGGCGCAAGGTGTTGCTGGTCTGCCGCGCGGCCGGTGGCGACGAGGTGATTCCCGACATCAGCATCACGCGGGAAGACCAGGTGCCGATGCGGCCAGATCTGCTTGAGCTGTTTGAGATCTCCGAACTGGAGAAGTACTACACCGACGAAGAGTTGGCCGACCACCCGGGACGGAGAGGTTGATGAGCTACAACGCGAGCTTGCGGGTGTGGCGCGGCGACGAAGCCAGCGGTGGGCTGCAAGACTTCACCGTTGAGGTCAACGAGGGCGAGGTGGTGCTCGACATCATCCATCGCCTGCAGCAGACCCAGACACCCGACCTCGCGGTGCGCTGGAATTGCAAGGCGGGCAAATGCGGCTCCTGCTCGGCGGAGATCAACGGCTATCCGCGGCTGTTGTGCATGACCCGGATGTCCACCTTCGCCGAGGACGAGGTGGTCACCGTGACGCCGCTGCGGACCTTCCCGGTGATTCGGGATCTGGTCACCGACGTTTCCTTCAACTACGAGAAGGCACGCGAAATCCCCTCCTTCGCGCCTCCCAAGGAACTGCAGCCCGGGGAATACCGGATGGCACAAAGCGACGTCGCGCGCTCGCAGGAGTTCCGCAAGTGCATCGAGTGCTTCCTGTGCCAGAACGTGTGCCATGTGGTCCGCGATCACGAGGAGAACAAGCAGGCGTTCGCCGGACCGCGGTTCTTGATGCGAATCGCCGAACTCGAGATGCACCCGCTGGACACGCTGGACCGGCGCGACCAGGCTCAAGACGAGCACGGCCTAGGCTACTGCAACATCACCAAGTGCTGCACCGAGGTGTGCCCGGAGAACATCAAGATCACCGACAACGCGCTGATCCCAATGAAGGAGCGGGTCGTCGACCGCAAATACGACCCAGTGGTGTGGCTGGGCAACAAGCTGTTCCGTCGTTAAGCCAAAGTCGCATTGGGTATCCGATCCCTATGCGAGAAACTACCAGCATCAACGAGATTCGCACCGCGATTCGCGAGTTGTCTGTTCGTGCCGACCTCGCGCGCCGCGAAGGCCGACACGACGACGCAACCGAGATCGAGCGTCGCATTCAGGGCTATCGGGAAGAACTCAGCCGCCGCGCGTAGTCACCGACGCGCGCTCAAGCCCCGAGCCGGCGAAAACCGCTGCGGTGGAAAACGATGGGCGCCACCTCGGCGTCGACCGTCACTTCGCGGACCCGCAGCACGACGATGGTGTGATCCCCGGCGGGGATCACTTGCTCGATAGCGCTTTCCAGCCACAGGGCGGTGCCCTTGATGAACACCGCCCCGCTGTCCTTGGACACTGTTTCCAGCCCAGCGAACCGGTCGCCGGTCTTGGCGGCAAGAGTCCGGGCGGCCGCGTCGTGCGCCTCGCCGAGCACGCTGATGCCCAGCATGGGTAGGTCTTTCAGTTTTGGCCAGGTGGTCGAGGTGTTCTGTACGCAGAACGACACCAGCGGCGGCTCCAGCGAGACCGGCACGAAAGTGCTGGCGGCCAGACCTTCCCGGATTCCTTGGACCTCGGCGGCGATGGCCACCACTCCGGATGGGAAGTGCCCGAAGGCCTCGCGAAGTGTGGACGGAGTCAGCTTGTTCGTCGAATTCACCGGACTCCACTCGCCAGAAGTTTAAGACGAATTTCCCGTGCCCGACCCTACTCGCCGGCGGCCGCATCGCCGCCAGCACCCGTCGAATACCCATGGGCAGCGGCCACATCCGGGTGTGCCCGCAATCTGCTCTTCCAGGCGTTGCGACCGTAGACCGAGAAGATGGGGTCCGACGGGTCGTCCACTCGCCCGGCGCGGGCGGCAAGTTCGCCGGGCAGTGACAGGACCGGGATCCGCGCGTCCAGTCGCGGATTGAAGAAGTAAGGCACCGAAATGCGGTCGGCCAGCGGCTCATCAAGAATCACCCGGTGCTCGGTGGCCCTGAGGTAGCCGCCGGTGGCCACTTCGAGTAGCTCGCCGATGTTGACGATGAATGCGCCCGCCAGGGGCGCCACGTCGATCCATCCGCCTCCGGCCCGCCGCACCTGCAGGCCGCGGCTACCCGGCTCGGCCAAGAGCAGCGTGAGCACCCCGGCGTCGCGGTGTGCCCCCACGCCCTGTGCGCCGGCCGCGCGGGCGGGGTAGCGAATCATCTTGATCAGCGTGGCGGGCGTGCCGGCGAAGGCCGCGTCGAACACGTCCGGTGGGCTGCCCAGGGCGGCCGCCCAGTGCCGCAGCAGGGTGCGCGCCACCGCGGACAGCGCGCCATCCCACCCATCGATGAGGCCGGGCAACTCGGGCAGCCCCGCCGGCCACTGGTTGGGCCCCTGCAGCCACAGGTAGTCCGGCTTACCGGGCCCACCGATCGGGGAGCGTTCCGGCCCGATGTCAAGCTGTTCCCGCCAATCCACCCGACCCCGGGTCAGCTCACCGCCCAGCCGGGTGTAGCCGCGGAAATGCGGGCTGCGCAGCATGGCGACGGCATTCTTGTCCGCTTCCGGCAGCTCGAACAGCCGGCGCGCCGCCTGCAGCACCCTACGGCAGAGTTCCTCCGGCACGTCGTGGCCGGTCAGGTAGAAGAACCCCACCTCGTGCGCGGCCTCGCGCAGCCGGCGCCGCAACTGGTCGGCGGCGGCCCGCAGATCCACCACGGGCAACGCCGTGATGCTCCCCACAAGTGTCATCAGTCCATCATCGTCGCTGGTCGGGGTGCCCGCCGGAGCTGCCCAACCGGTTGGTTACTTAGACGTTGAAATTTAGCTCAAATTGACTTGCGTTGAACTCACGCGGAGCGATATTTTAGCTGTGTTACTGGTGGGTAACTTAGACCCAGTACCCAACCACGTGTGGCATTCTCAATGAGGAGGACCGTAGTGAGCCACTATAAGAGCAACGTCCGTGACCAGGTGTTTAACCTGTTTGAAGTGCTGGGCGTTGACCAGGTTTTGGGCGCCGGGGAATACAGCGAGCTGGACCCCGACACCGCCCGCGAAATGTTGACCGAGATGAGCCGGCTGGCCGAGGGCCCGGTCGCCGAGTCGTTTGTCGAGGGCGACCGCAATCCGCCGGTTTTCGATCCGCAGACCCACTCGGTCACGCTGCCGGAAGCATTCAAGAAGTCAGTCCACGCGTTCATCGACGCCGGCTGGGACAAGGTCGGCATCGACGCGGCGCTCGGCGGCACCCCGATGCCCCGCGCCCTGGTGTGGGCGCTGCACGAGCACATCCTGGGCGCCAACCCGGCGGTGTGGATGTACGGCGGCGGCGCAGGCTTCGCGAACATCCTCTACCACCTGGGCACCAAGGAGCAGAAGAAGTGGGCCATCATCGCCGCTGAGCGTGGCTGGGGCTCCACCATGGTGCTCACCGAGCCGGACGCCGGTTCTGACGTCGGCGCCGGGCGGACCAAGGCGATCAAGCAGGACGACGGCTCCTGGCACATCGACGGCGTGAAGCGGTTCATCACCTCCGCTGACTCCGGCGACTTGTTCGAAAACATCTTCCACCTGGTGCTGGCCCGCCCCGAGGGCGCCGGCCCGGGCACCAAGGGTCTGTCGCTGTTCTTCGTGCCCAAGTTCCTGTTCGACTTCGAGACCGGCGAACTGGGCGAGCGTAACGGCGTATTCGTCACCAACGTCGAGCACAAGATGGGCCTGAGGGTTTCGGCCACCTGTGAGCTGTCCTTCGGCCAGCACGGCGTGCCCGCCAAGGGCTGGCTGGTCGGCGAGGTGCACAAGGGCATCGCACAAATGTTCGAGGTCATCGAGCAGGCCCGCATGATGGTCGGCACCAAGGCGATCGCCACCCTGTCGACCGGCTACCTGAACGCGCTGGAGTACGCCAAGTCACGCGTGCAAGGTGCCGACATGACCCAGATGACCGACAAGACTGCGCCTCGGGTGACCATCACGCACCACCCGGACGTGCGCCGGTCGCTGATGACCCAAAAGGCCTACGCTGAGGGTCTGCGGGCGCTCTATCTCTACACCGCGACCTTCCAGGACACGGCGGTTGCCCAGGCGGTGCACGGCATCGAGGCCGACCTGGCTGTCCGGATCAACGACCTAATGTTGCCGGTCGTCAAGGGCGTCGGCTCCGAGCAGGCCTACGCCAAGCTGACCGAGAGCCTGCAGACCTTCGGTGGGTCCGGCTTCTTGCAGGACTACCCGATCGAGCAGTACGTCCGGGACGCCAAGATCGACTCCCTCTACGAGGGCACCACGGCCATCCAGGCGCAGGACTTCTTCTTCCGCAAGATCGTCCGCGACAAGGGCGTGGCGCTGGCGCACGTGTCGGGTGAGATCCAGAAGTTCGTGGACAGCGAGTCCGGCAACGGCCGGCTCAAGTCGGAGCGCGAGCTGCTGGCCATGGCGCTGGCCGATGTGCAGGCCATGGCGGCCACGCTGACCGGCTACCTGATGGCCGCGCAGGAGGACGTGACCAGCCTCTACAAGGTGGGCCTGGGATCGGTGCGCTTCCTGTTGAGCGTCGGCGACCTGGTGATCGGCTGGTTGCTGCAGCGTCGGGCCGCGGTGGCGGTGGCCGCACTCGACGCCGGTGCCAGCGGCGACGAGCGGTCCTTCTACGAGGGCAAGGTCGCGGTGGCGTCGTTCTTCGCGAAGAACTTCTTGCCGCTGCTGGCCAGCACTCGTGAGGTGATCGAGACGCTGGACAACGACATCATGGAGCTCGACGAGGCCGCCTTCTAGGCAGAGCTGCGAAAATCCCCCGCTTGCGCCGCCAAGCGGGGGTTTTTGCGTGGGGAGCTGAGAAAAGACCCGGACAAAAAGGGCCGCCGCTGGATCCCCTCAGTCTAGCGGCGGCCTTTTCGTTCGCCCGTCAGCGCTGACAGGCGGTCGATTCAGAGGATGCCCCGCAGTTGCCGTCGGGGTCGGGGGTCAGACCACAACACGGGGCCATCCGGGGCATCGAATACCCGTACCCTGGCGTCACTAACCAGTTGCTCGAAATTTCTCCGAACTATTTCCGCAACGGCTCAGGTTTCCAGGATGGCAGCCACGCCCTGGCCGCCGGCCGCGCAGATGGAGACCAGCGCCCGCAGCGGCTTTCCTGCGCCACCACCCTTCTGTTCCGCCCTCTTCTGGGCAAGCTGCTTGGCCGCCTGCGCAAGGATGCGGCCGCCGGTGGCCGCGAAGGGATGGCCGGCCGCCAACGAGGAGCCGTTGACGTTGAGCTTGGACCGATCGATGGAACCCAGCGCGGAGTCCAGACCGAGCCGCTCCTTGCAGTAGTCCTCGGACTCCCAGGCTTGCAGATGGGCCAGGACCACCGAGGCAAAGGCTTCGTGGATCTCGTAGAAGTCGAAGTCCTGCAGGCTCAGGCCGTTGCGGGCCAGCAGCCGCGGCACCGCATAGGTCGGCGCCATCAGCAGGCCGTCCCGTCCGTTGACGTAGTCGACCGCGGCGGTCTCCGCATCGACCAGATAGGCCAGCGGGGTCAGCGAATGGCCAGCCGCCCACTCGTCGGTGGCCAGCAACGCCACCGAAGACCCGTCGGTCAGCGGAGTCGAGTTGCCGGCGGTCATCGTCGCGTCACCGGCCTTGACACCGAACACCGGGCGCAGCTTCGCCAGCTTCTCCGCCGACGAGTCCGGGCGCAGGTTGTCGTCGCGGTACAACCCGAGAAACGGCTTGACCAGGTCGTCGAAGAAGCCCCGGTCATAGGCGGCGGCCATGTTGCGGTGGCTGGCGGCGGCCAGCTCGTCCTGGTCGACGCGTTTGATGCCCATCTGTTTGGCGGTGATCGCCTGGTGTTCGCCCATGGACAGCCCGGTGCGTGGCTCGCTGTTGACCGGGATCTCGATACCAAGGGTTGCCGGCAGCGTGCCCACCAGCTTCAGGCGCTGGACGTTGGACTTGGACCGGCGCAACTTGAGCAGCGTGCGGCGCAGGTTGTCGCCCAGGCCGATCGGCGGATCGGAAGTGGTGTCCACCCCCCCGGCGGCGGCCACCTCATACCGGCCGGCCGCGATGCCGTCGGCCGCGGCGATCGCCGCCTGCAGGCCGGTGCCGCAGGCTTGCTGCAGGTCGAAGGCCGGCGTGTAGGAGGACAGCTCCGATCCCAGCACGCATTCGCGGGTCAGGTTGAAGTCCCGACTGTGCTTGAGCACTGCGCCGCCGACCACCACACCCAGTCGTTCACCCGCCAAACCGAAGCGGTCCACCAGCCCACCCAAGGCGGCGGTGAACATGTCCTGGTTGGACGCCTCGGCGTAAGCGCCGTCTGATCTGGCGAACGGAATGCGGTTGCCGCCCAAAACGGCGACGCGTCGCCTGGTCTGAGAACTTGCAGGGGCCACTGTTTTCTCCCTGTATCTGCGGGTCTGTCGATCGTGGGCTCGGCCGTCTAAGGCCATACTACCCACTGTTCTTACTCTGAAGTAAGTTCGTCCTTCGATACGGTGGTCATGTACGGACAAGTCCGACCTAGCCAGAAAAGGGAAGGCAGCTCAGGTGGCTCCCAAGCTTTCGTCCGATCTGTTCTCGCAGATCGTCAACTCCGGTCCCGGATCGTTTCTCGCGAAGCAACTTGGTGTTCCGCAGCCCGAGACACTTCGCCGCTACCGGCCCGGCGATCCGCCCCTGGCCGGGTCCCTGCTGATCAGCGGCCCCGCAGATCAGCAAGGCCGCGTCGTCGAGCCGCTGCGCGCGGCGCTGGCCAGGGATTACGACCTGGTCGGCAACAACCTCGGCGGCCGCTGGGCCGACCAGTTCGGCGGCCTGGTATTCGACGCCACCGGCATCACGACGCCGGAGGGGCTCAAGGGCTTGCACGAGTTCTTTACGCCCCTGCTGCGCAATCTGGGCCACTGTGCGCGCGTCGTGGTGGTCGGCACCACCCCCGACGCCACCGCCAGCCCCCATGAGCGGATCGCGCAGCGCGCGCTGGAGGGCTTCACCCGCTCGCTGGGCAAGGAGGTCCGGAACGGCGCCACGGTGGCCCTGGTGTATCTATCGCCGAATGCCAAACCCGCCGCGACCGGCATGGAGTCGACCATGCGGTTCATCCTGTCGGCCAAGTCGGCGTACGTCGACGGCCAGGTCTTCTACATCGGGGAGGCCGACTCCACACCACCGGCCGATTGGGAGCGGCCGCTAGACAGCAAGGTCGCCATCGTGACCGGCGCGGCCCGCGGAATCGGCGCGACGATCGCCGAGGTGTTCGCCCGCGACGGCGCCCGCGTCGTCGCGATCGACGTGGAGTCGGCCGCCGAGACCCTGGCCGACACGGCTAGTCGGGTCCGGGGTACGGCGCTGTGGCTCGACGTCACCGCCGAGGACGCCGTCGACAAGATCACCGAGCACCTGCGCGAACACCACGGCGGGCATGCCGACATTTTGGTCAACAACGCCGGTATCACCCGTGACAAGTTGTTGGCCAACATGGACGACGCCCGCTGGGACGCCGTCTTGGCCGTCAATCTGCTTGCCCCGCTGCGCCTTACCGAAGGGCTGATCGGTAACGGCAGCATCGGGCAGGGCGGTCGGGTGATCGGCCTGTCGTCGATGGCCGGCATCGCGGGCAACCGCGGGCAGACCAACTACGCCACCACCAAGGCCGGGATGATCGGCCTCACCCAGGCGCTGGCGGCGGAACTGTTCGACAAAGGCATCACGATCAACGCCGTCGCACCGGGTTTCATCGAAACGCAGATGACGGCGGCGATCCCGCTCGCCACCCGCGAGGTGGGCCGCCGGATGAACTCGCTGTTGCAGGGTGGACAGCCGGTCGACGTCGCCGAGACCATCGCCTACTTCGCCAGCCCGGCTTCAAACGCGTTGACCGGCAACGTCATTCGCGTCTGCGGCCAGGCGATGCTGGGCGCGTAACGAGGGAGAACACGATGACCCAGCCAAGCGGCCTGAAGAATATGCTGCGCGCAGCGGCCGGCGCGCTACCGGTGGTTTCCCGCGGCAGCCAACTTCCCACTCGCACGGTGGGGATCGAGGAACTGCCCATCGACCACGCAGGCGTCGCCGAGTACGCGGCGGTTACCGGCCTGCGCTACGGCAACAACGTGCCGTTGACCTACCCGTTCGCGCTGACCTTTCCCACCATGATGTCGCTGGTGACCGGGTTCGACTTTCCTTTCGCCGCAATGGGATCGGTGCACACCGAAAACCACATCACGCAGTACCGCCCAATCGCGGTCACCGACACCGTGGGCGCGCGGGTGCACGCCGAGAACCTGCGCGAACATCGAAAGGGGCTGCTGGTCGACTTGGTGACCGACGTCAGCGTCGGCAATGACACCGCTTGGCACCAGGTGACGACCTTCTTGCACCAGCAACGCACCAGCTTGTCCGACGAACCAAAACCGCCGCCGCAGAAGCAGCCCAAGCTGCCCCCGCCCAGCACCGTGCTGCGCATCAGCCCCGCCCTCATCCGGCGCTACGCCGTCGTCGGCGGCGATCACAACCCGATCCACACCAATCCGATCGCGGCGAAACTGTTCGGCTTCCCCACCGTCATCGCCCACGGAATGTTCAGCGCCGCAGCGGTGTTGGCGAACATCGAGGCCCGGCTGCCGGATGCGGTCAGGTATTCGGTGCGGTTCGGCAAGCCGGTGGTGCTGCCCGCCACCACAGGGCTCTACATCGACGAACGCGACGACGGCTGGGACATCTCGCTGCGCAACATCGCCAAGGGATACCCGCACCTGACCGGTACCGTCCGCGCCCTCTAGCCCGGATGGGTCGGCCGGCGGCCCAGCAGGAGCACTTTCAATCCGTGCGCGCCGGTCGCGGTGAGCAGGAAGAGCAGAAACAGCCACAGCGGGGGCCGGGCGAGCTCCCAGACGAAAATGGCGGCCCAGATCGGTGAGCCCTGGGTGACCGCGAGCACGCCGGCGGCACCGGCCAGCGAGACCGCCGGCACATGCAGATGTGTCCCGGCCGCCCAATTGATGGTCAGCACCATCAGCGAGCCCGCCGCCGCACCGGTGGCCAGCGAGGGGGTCAGCATGCCGCCGGCCCCACCGGCGCGCAGGAACAGACCCGTCAGCAGCGGCTTCAACACCAGGATCGCCGCCGCTGCCGACAGCGTCAGCCCACTGGCGAGGCTCACGGTCAGGATGCTTCGGCCGTTGCCGGGCAGTTCGGGCCACCAATGCGAGCAGATGCCCATCACCAATCCCGCGGCGGCGAGTGCGGGGATCAGCACCCAGCTGCGGATCTGGCGGGCCGGGCGGGCCGCCGCCATGAGCCGGTTGAACGCCGACCCCACCGCCAGTGCCAGCGGCGCCAATAACAGGCCGTGCACGGTCAGCAGATAGGTCGACTCCCCGATCGGCCACTCCAGCGTGGGTTGGTCGTGCGTGACGGCCGAGCCGACCGCGACGGCCAGGCTGGAGGTTAGGCAGGCCGCACCCAGTGCTCGCGGCTGCCAGGTGTTCAGCATGATCCGCACCGCGAACAGCGCCCCGGCCAGCGGAACGGCATAGACCGCACCCAGCCCGGCCCCCGCCGCGCACGCCAATATGATCTCTCGGTCCCGGCTGGAAAGGCGCTTGAGCCAACCAGTCGCGAAATCGCCTAGGGCCGCGGCGAATTGGCGTGGCGCTCCTTCCCGCCCGAGGGAGGCCCCGGAGCCGACCAGCAGCACCTGCAGCAGCGCGTCGATGCTCCACGCCAATCGCGGTATCGGCTCGTGACGGGCGATGGTCTCCGCGAGCGGGGGCACCTCGGCTCGTCGCCGCAGGATCCACCAGCCCAATCCCGCCAGCGCCCCGCCGACCATCGGGCCCAAAGTCCGGCGGACCCGGCTGGTGCCCATCACCCCGGTGAGCAGCGTCCCGAAACTGTAGTGATACGTCAGGTGCTCGATGAAGCGCAGCACCGTCGTCGTCGCCACCCCGGCGACCCCGGCCAGCAACCCGACGATGAGCACCGCGCAGAAGAAGTCGACGTTGCCGCGGGGCGATCGAGCCACCCCATGAATCTAGGGTCTAGCGGGCCGCGGCGCTGGAACCGCCGCGTCGGCGGCGGCCTCGCGGTCCTCGCGCGCTCCCCGCAAGCCGTGCCAGAACAAGTCGATCATCAGCTCGGCCGCCTCGTCGACGTCGATGTCGCCGGTGGACAGCCGGTTGGCCAGCGCCTCACCCGCACCCACCAGCGCGACCGCCATCATTTCGTGCTCACGCTCCGGCCGCGGCGTGCGACTGCCGGCCCGCACCAGTGCAGCCACCAGTTCGATGATCTGCTCACGTCCTTCGCGCACGGTGTGCGCGAACGCCTGCGAGCTGATGGCCTGGGTGTACATCACGATCCACGACGCACGGTTGGCGTCGATGTAGCGCAGGAACGACACGATGGTGTTGCGCAGCAAATCCCGCGGGCTTTGGCTGAAGTCGATGTTGGCGCGGACCGCTTCGATGAACCGGCTCAACTCGCGGTTCAGGCAGGCGCCGAACAGATCCTCTTTGGAGCCGTAATACAGGTAGAGCATCGGCTTGGAGATCTGCGCCTCGGCGGCGATGGCGTCCATCGACGTCTCGTAGTAGCCGTTGACCGAGAACATCTGCACGGCGGCGTCGAGCATCTGTTGCTCGCGCACGGCACGCGGTAACCGCTTGGTACCACCCGCCATTGCTTGCCTTTCTGGCCCACCTATCTGACTCCAGGGTAAGCATTGCGATGGCGCATCAGTGCCCACACGCCGGGCTATGGCCTTTCATGGTCGCCACCCGACGTAGCGAGTCGTCGAC